>Ga0335072_10011051_pt1 | contig 12945 bp, 7 predicted proteins | sample Lox_Sample_21_FD_206725 | JGI IMG/M metagenome (GOLD analysis project Ga0335072, IMG submission 206725) | Soil microbial communities from Loxahatchee National Wildlife Refuge, Florida, United States - Lox_Sample_2.1 | ecosystem: Environmental > Terrestrial > Soil > Wetlands | place: USA: Florida...
CCTGACAAGCTCGGGACTTCTCACCCCTAATGAGACGCCTTCCCCAACAGAAATGGCTGCGCAGCAAGCACAAATTAATTGTCGTGAGAGCAATGCTCTTGATGTGTCAGAGCCTTTAATAGAAGGATCTTCGATGGTAGACTCACAGATAAGATCATCTCCACCGTCTGCAGCTCCCCGCCGATTTACATATACAGCGCCACCTAGTAAAGCAGAGTCACTACATGCAAACAGTATGGAGACGCCTTCAATTGTATTTTCTTCTCCCTCTTTGCCGCCGCTTATCCAACAATTGCCGCTCGACAGATCCCATACATCCCCAAAATTAGATCCTAATCAACCTCTGAGACAACCTCTATCTCCAATTGTCCGAGCAGGTCGTGTTCTCCAGGACATCTCTACAACATCCACTTCAAGAGGCCGCACGCAGAGTCTGGGCAGCCCCTTTAAAAGCCCGGCTGCCCAGCGCAACCCTGTTGGGACTTCACTTGATTATTTCGAATCTAGCGGTGCGGGCGAAAAGCCGCAGGAGTCTTCGGAGAAGGGGAAAGGAAAGAGTAGAGATCTTTTCGTAGGCTTCAGCGATGACACAAGAAGAGAGCTTCGAAGGAGCATGATGATGGGTGAAGAGTTTGCCCGTAATCAGAAACGCGGCGCAATGGTCAATCCCACCAGTTTAGCCCGGGAAGAAGATCCCTTCTGCAGTGGTAATCAGTCCATAAATTCGACCTCCCCTAAGGAAGGGAAGGAATATACTTTAGAGCTACCAAGTCACAAGGCTAGGCCACACACAGGACTAATGAGGGAAGATCAGCAATACCAAGATTCAATACGCAGCGAGGGCGCAATGAGCTGGCAGGCCGAGAGCGCTGCTCCAGTGCCTACGTCACGCATTGATGTAGGCAAAACTGGAAAAAGCAATATTATCGAAACAACAGAGCTCTTTCAACAACGTCGGGAAGCAGAGTGGGCCCGTGAGAGGGCAGCTGTGAGCTCACAGATCGAGTCTGCCAGTCCAAGTAAGGTTATCATTATCGAATCTGACGACGAGGAAAATCTTATGAACTTAAACGGCGAAGTTGATGACGCAGGAGAAGATATATGGCAAGCTGAAGCCCGTCATTCGTCTTCACTATTGGAAGAGCAACCTCCAAAGGTTCCACCAAGGGAAGTGCCATTAGAGAGACCAAGACGAAGTAAGATTCCCAGCCCCTGGAGGAAGAACAGTAAACGGCTGGTCTACAGCGATGAGCTCGTACAACTGTCCTCACCACAGCAACCTGAGAACATCGGTAGGCTTCCATCTGACGTGCAGATGAAGCCCCAAAACAAACCTGGTCAGATCACAGTTCGAAAGCGAGTTTCGACTCACGAAGCTGTCGAGGACGATGAAGATTTACCAGAATCATCAATCATGTGGCATATACCCCAGAAATTGAACTTCACTCCTCGACCACGAAGTAGTGGGAATCTCGACCTGTCTGCTCTGCTTGCATCTTCACCATTCAAGATGCCTCAACCAGCTTCTAAAATGCATTCAACGCCTGGGCCACTAGTAAATGATACATCTCGTGACAATGTTTTGAAGTCTGCAGATATTGAGCTCGCTACGACTTCTTCAAGCACACCCGACGAAGCTGATTCACAGGATCCCAATGAAGAGTCTCAATCAGTCGGCAATAGTTCCCAGGAGAACAGCACTATAGAGTCTACGAGTACCAGCTACGAAGAGTCTGAGCTGGCCTCGGAGCCTTCCCACATAAACTCCGGAATTTACTATCCAGCTCTCCCAAACATCACGTCGACGTCACCACAAAAGTCCTGCCTACGCACCCCTACGTCAAACTCACCCACAAAATCCGTTGCTTTTGTCTCACCCACCCCATCTCCTCCACCGCTCTCCGCCACAACCTGGTCAAAAGCTCACTGGAAACTGCTCCATGCCATCTACAATGACTCGAAATCACTACCAGTACCACCTCCTAAGGCAAACTCAAAAAATGGCACCGGACCAAACCACGAGATGGGTGAAAGTGCCGTGGAGCCATCGAAGTATCTAGGGAAGACGATCCAGGCTCGAGGTGTAAAATTAACTCTTGAGCAGTGGCATTTAGACATCGTACGCGAGTTCAGAGAGGAAGTCCCTGGATGGGACGAAGGCGTTATAGCGAAACGATTGTTCGCGATCATAGTAGGAGAAGATCTCAGAAGGCAAGGGAAGGAGTACAGTATAGAAGACATGTCACATGGATAGATCACGAATTAGATGTAGTAACGAAGTCAATATACAAACGTTTTGAAATTAGCTTTTCATTTATTTGAAGCATATATCAGAGATTGATCGTCGGCAAGTACTGGTTCCCATGCCTCCAATCCGTAATGGCCCCTTTGAACACCCTAGAACCTGCCACCCGATGATAGATTTTTCCCACTCTAGTGAATGAAAGGAAAGCACCTTGATAGGTAGAATGAAAATGGAAAAGCACCATGCGTGGTGGTGAGATCTTCTATAGATGAACTCCTAGCCCATATATGCAGATGCAAATGCTCGCAGCGCTCACGCTCACAAGGATGGCTCATGCTCGCAAATGCTCCCTCACGCACCGCCACGTCCTCGTCGCTTGCCGCCCAGCATGGAGCTCCCACCTTCGCCTTGGCCTGTTCCCGTCCGACTCATTGGCACACCGCCTATCTCACTGCCGCCAATACTCGACTGCTTGCTCATGGGCACGCCTCCCTGGCCGTCCTCGCCGACCCCTAGAGCGGCAGCAGCTGCCATCTTTGAGCTATTCTTCGTCGCGCCATCCATTTTCTCACTCGGTAACCATGCTGGGTATTTTCCTGGCTCGGCAACGGCTGCGGTTAGCATGTCTCGGTCGAACTCGAGACTTCGGCCCACGCCGTTTATCTCATTGGCGCGCTGGGAACGCTCGATAGTCTGCAAATCGAGCATGAGCTCGTCACTGCCAATGCCGGTCGGAGAGTTCGGAGCATCTTTGGCATAAGGTTTTACCATGATGGCATGAAGGAGAGGAGGCATCTTTGGGATTTGAGCAGCCATGCGGAGGAAGTTGCTGGGAAGGGAAGTGTCTGAGATGATGTCGATGCCGGTGGAGGTGGTGTATGTGCCTATCCCAAGGCCGGCGGCTCCACGGGTGCTACGGGTGGCATGTGAGAATTGGCGATCCATAGCTGGAGCAGTTGGAGGCGAATCGGGGCCTTCATTTTCCTGGTCTCCTTCTGCAGGTTTTTGACCCTCGCCTTCATTGGACGCCGAGTCGCTGTCAACGTTGGAGCTGCCATTCTTTTCAGGGCCATGAGTCAAGACGTAAACACGAGCAGCTAGTGCTGCAGCATTGTAAGTCATTGCAAGCTCTTTCTCTGTGAACAATTTCTCAACGCTGTAGAGCGGGCTGGTGCTTCCCTTGTTGGCGGCCCTAGCGACTTGTTCCGAGGTCCAGATTGGAGTGCTGAATCCATTCTCAAGGTGTCGACGAGTTGGAACAGGGGAGCCAACATCATCTGCAGCCTTGCGCTTGCGTTTGTGACTCTCTGGAAACCCTGGGATATCATCCACGTCTCGGCGATGTCTAGTGGCGCGCTTGCTGTGTACTCCACCAGGACTGGAAGGATTGGCAACGGTGTACTGATTCGGATGCATCAGAAGAGCATTACTCTCTCCGATGTTGAGCAGATCATCCTTTTCTTTGTTCAGTTTGATTTTTTTACCAGTAATACTATTGATCAAACGATCCCGGAGAGAGCTTGCAAGTGACTTGTGTTCCTCCTCGGCCAACTTGATCATGAATGCATTCTGGGTATGCAGCTCTGCAAGTTTGCGCTCGTGTTCGTGCTATTCAGAACTTACTGTTAGTACCGCCCGGGAGTTAAGTTCAAGTGACCCCGTACCTGATGGATAGTCAAAGACGCATCTCTTCTTTCCATAGCATCATTAACCTCATTGGCAAACTCTGAGTAGATTTTTCCGGCAATTGAGCTGACATCTCGATTCAGGACTGCTATCATGGCCGCCGGGTTTGAACTAGTCGCATTGCAAATCATTTCCTGCACCTCGTCGCCAAAGTCGCTGAGCGGGTCATCGCGGTAAGGATCAGCATGGAGGATTAAACCAGTGTCAATTTGAATAGCCTGCAGCTGGTTGCGATAGTACTGGTCCTTGTTATTGTTGAAGTGCTGGGTGATTTCATTTAGGCGATCGAGGAGTTGAGTACGTCTTTTATCTCTCTTTGACTGTGGTTGTGCTGGAGGGGTGTCGGAGCGTGTTCTATCGAGTCTCTGGGCAGCACCCATGGACGGGGAAAGCTGCGGAGAAGGACTCATTGCCATCGCGATAGCCTATGCAGACTATATCATATATCAAGTGGTAGTTCTCGCAGCAGTGTTGCTGAGTCGAGGGTGTAATGGTTCGAGTCTTCTGTGTTCTGGATTCGATGAGAAAGGAGAGTTGCAAAGTGTCGAAACCGAGATTGAAAATGTCGCTGACATGCAGACTTTTATAAGAAGGCAATTAGGAGCTTCAAGAATACGACTATTAAGTGTATTGTCAAGCTGAGCTGGTATTGCGTCGTGAATAGGGCGATGCGTATATCCAGCCCATTCATGGCTTATTGTTGCAAGGTTTAGCGTCGGCATCGGCGAAACAATCACCCACCATGCCACAAGGCTACGGAAATGACGTATCGCCACCCTCACACTTAGCACCGGGCGTCGACTTTACCATGCACATAATGCCGGTACAGGAGTACAGTGAAGAGTATTTATACTAAGCATTTGAGTACTATTCTATACATCATAAGTAGTTTGTTGACAAGGGTCTACGCCATTTTCCTATGCCCCAGTATACTCAAGTACGACATTTCGTTTTTGTCAGCCTCGCGAAATCTCAAGTTTTTGATCTCGATTAATGGTGGTATTAGCTCGAGCCGTCCCCGCTGCCTATTGAAGGCTGAGGGTCCGACAGACGCTAAAGCTAATGGAGAAGACGCATGAACAACCGAGGAAGCCGAGGAGATGCTCCAACGGATAGAGTAACAAGCATTTTCAAAATAACCTCCTTGTGCATTGATATCACCACCTCTGTCGAGCAAATGCTGCACCATTCTCTTATTTCCACGGAATGCTGCTGACTGTAATGCGTTTCCATTGACATCAGCACTACTTCGCAGAAGTAAGGACTGCGGAAAGCAACGAAATGTTGAAGACATGAGTAAAAGAATTGAGCAGAATAGAGAAAAATGAACTTATGAGTTCATTATATACAGTATTGTCGAAAAAACTGCCCTGGGCTGCTCGTCGTTGAATAGTGTGCACATTGTCAGTGAGATATTGGGATATGGCATTTGAACTATCTAGTCTAGAGGCAAGACCTTGTAGTGAAGGTTCTTGCAATTACGGAATGCTCCGCTACTCACGTCAATCCACTCCGTTCCCCCTCACAGAGCTGTGACAACAGCAGTCATTCCACGACACTAATCTCTATGCATCCTCCAGCACAAAGTGAATGGTATTGCGGTTCATGATGTTGAAGTCGCTTTGTCATCCTCATCATGGCCGCTTTCTGGGCACCATATAGCCATTTCATCTGCAGATGAAGGGTCGGATGAGGACACCTTCGGATTGATAGTGAGAGTGAGGGTCTGAGTTGAAGACGAGCCACCAGTGCGATTGACAGCGGCCTTATGAGCAAGAGCTGGCTTCCCTGCAACGGCTTGTTTGAACTTCTGATAGCGTATCGTAGTGAGAGAGCGAGGATGAATTTGGACACCCCGACCTTTGCCCTTCCGAGCGCACTTTTTGGTTCTCGACATGGAGGCAAGACAATCCTTCTCTTCCTTTGTTAGAAAATTCAGTGAATGTTTCAATTTTTGTTACAACGACTTACGACGTGAGATGAAAAGTGCCTTTGGTTGCTATCCAGGTCGATCTTCAGTAGGACACAGGGGACAAAGATGCTGTAAGTGAGGCTAAAGAACAGGGACTGTGCTTGCGACCACAGCAGAACTGATGGTTATTTCGATGACCTCTGAAAATGGCGCTCCTCGGCAGAGATGAGTTGCGTGTCTTGGCAGGAAGGTGGAAAGAAAGTATTTGCCAACGATGCAATTGCCAAGTGAGGTTCAGACAAATGAGGTTCTGTTCACTCAGTACCTTATTCTGCTGTAAATTTTCTTCATTCAATCCCTTGTATTCTAAATGGGTATCAAAACTCATCGAAGGAGCATAATTGCGATCTATAACCCGCTCCGCATCTTTTGTAGCTGGCTTATGAATCCATATCCGCCCTGGGGTTTGATATCGCCACCGGCATTTGTATCGGTGGCCCTGATTCCATCACTACGCTGATCAATCCTGTTGCTCGTCTTGCCATCATGCTCAGCTTCACGCAAAAGCTCTCTATGCCTGTCCTCAACCATCTTCGCAAGACTGTCCACAAACTTGACTCTGCCTTTCTCCTCTGCTGTCCCCTTCCAAACTTTGACCAACTCCTTCAGTTCCTCAACTCGTCTTGCCGCAGCTTCAATACCGTCCACAGGATCACCACCGACTAATAGATCTGCGATTTCATCACGCAGCTTCTTGGACACCTCCTGGCCCTTCTCTTCTATGCTATGCGCCTCTGAACCTGGTTCCGGGGCAGATACGGATAGGAATGATGAAGTGACTGAGACCTCAGACGGCGGAAAGGTCCACGACATGGCATCACCGAACGTTTTGATCACAGTTTCTAAGCGATTGCGCACTGAGGTGAGTGTACGCAGCTGGGTGATATAAGCTGGGTCCCTGCTTTGGTCCACCTGCACATCTTCAATTGGCGTTTTTGGAGCTGTTATCGTTGATGAACGTCTCCGCGCTCCACCGGTCTCTGCGGAACGTGATGGTCTCCTTGCGAGATGGCCATCGAGACCTTCCGGCATGAATTTCGAAATATCATCCTGTAGACCCTCCGTCAAAGCTTCCGATAACCCTAAAGTCTCACCGCGAAGCACCTCTACTTCATAAGCTAGCCTACTGCCGCTGCGTAGAATCTCATCCGTGAGCTGTGTCAGGGTGTTTGTAAGTCTTGTGGTATGAGCGCTCAGGTGGGAGAGGAGTGTCTGAGTCTGCGTTGACAGTTCTGCCAGGGACACGTCCTGCGACCTGGCATGTTGTGAGGAGCTGGTAGCTAGAGAAGGAAGAGTCGTGTTGAGGAAATCGGCGGCATCGAAGGAAGGTGCAAGGAATGGTTGCAGGGTAGGGTCGGCGACATGGGACGACTTGGGTACTATAGTTTCCACAGGTACGTCCTGTTCTACCAATTTGACAGTAGCATTGTTTTCGTATCGCCTACGAGCAGACTTAGAATCCCAAGCCATGTCAAATTGACGCCTAGTTGGTTATTCCTGACGTTGTGCAGCGGCGGGATCGAGATAAAAATATCCCGGCAGATATGGCTTGACAGGCTAGGTTACTCCGTAGATTAGCCTCGGACCCCTGCCTCTAGCATCTCCCTTCTTTTCGCACTGCCTTCCAGGAATGAGCTGTATGTATGTGTACAGTCTCGCCGGCTCTTAATATAACCCTTCATAACATATTTCTGCAATGTATCTTATGTGAAATAAATGCTCAGCTGCATAAAGCTATGTCATACATTAGCCTTAGTAGCTAAGTCTGGTTACACCGCGGCACAAAAGACATCCTTATTGGGTAACCTGTCCAATGGAGATTCTAGGGATTCCGATACGATGAAGTGCTGGTTTTTGGGTGGGCACACCCAAGGAAAGATACATGCGTCAGTATGATCCTCTTTTCTATATTCCGCCTTTGGACTCTTCGTCATTCTAGATGTTCCGTGTATCCAAAGTACAGTCGATCACGGAGTGCTGCGTGTCCAGCGTGTCCGGCCGTGTGAGATGTCAAACTGCTCGCAGTTGAACTGTTCGTCGCTATGGAACTCCCCGCCTCTGCTGCAGCCGAATCCTGATGCTTCTGGCATAGGAGTAAGGCTACTTCGTTTCTCTATAAATGTGATAACTCACTTATTGATACTTTTAGGTGCTCGTTGGGTTCATGGCCACTGCTTTCACAACTTAGATCTTTCTCGTCTTCCACTATGTTGTGGTATCTGACCAGGAAATGGCCTGTTTAACACACGAGGCAAACGAGCATCTGAATCCCATTGACCGAAAACTCCTTAAATGGACCGCTGTCATAGCTAATCACCCATCTTAGACATGGGAAGCGGCTGTGGAGAAGGTACATTCCATGACTGAAACACCAATGGTGTCCAGATTAGTTGATTCTTGGTCCTGCTGGTTAGTGTTAATGCTCGGTGATCAACAGATGATTACTGGCATCGCTCTGCTTGTTAGTGGATACTCCCAACTGGGGTGCAGTATATCAGCATTTCACTGGCAGATCATGGTCTGCCTCGTCTGATACTCATCCACGCATCTAGCGACTCTGACTCTATTGAGATATCTGCGGTACAACATGCCAATGCGTTGGTAGAGGCCGCTTCTCATGTTTCTTTGTTCTAGCCAGATTTTGTATTGCGCTTACCCTAACTGGATATGTTGATTGGCTTCCGGGCCTTTGTGGAGGAGTGGAGAAGTATGGAAAGTACACACCTCTCGGAATGCCTGCTGTTTGCTTCTTCTCGACTCCTGTGAAGAATGGCACGCAATTGTATTCAGTGATAATCTCTACCTCTGTCCTAAGTATAGGCTATACGACATGGGCCATCAAACTCTTCCAGTGGAGCTCAAAAAAAGCGAGGCAGTGGTTCCGGACGATCCCTGGCGAGAAACTTAGTAGCGCCTTGGACGGGTTGTATGAAGGAATAGGGATCAAGTGCTGACATAGGTGGATCGTATTGATACCTTATTGGCTAATTTTGTGCTTTTATATCACGGCAAAGGCATATTCTGATCTTGCGGAGTCTATATTGTGGGAGGTAAGGGTTAATACTTCTTCACTATATCGCTGTCAGTAAAAACCTAACCAGAAAATAACCAGATCACTTGGCTCCTCGTGGCGCTTATATGGGGCACTCTTCGTCTGTTTTTGATACGAAACCTGATATCCGTACGGTACCCATAGTGCCAGGACTGTCCCACGGTGGGGATATTTGACGTAAATGTATGGATATTCGGACAGTGCTTATCAATAGCAATTTTGCTGTTGATCGTCTTTGCTACTGTTGAAGTGTACTATGGTATAACAAGCATCTCAATTTCACCTAACTGTGTCTAATTCTATAGAGCATGGAAACAAGTCAAAGGACCCAAAATACGGCGAAAGTCACCAGAAACGACTTCCAGGCTAGCAACTGTGCTTCAACTGATTCTCAATCAGAGTCGTGGTCATAGGAGAGTCAATTATCAGACCATTTCATCAAACCCTGTCCGTGAAGATACAGATGATATCAACTCAACGTGTAACCCCGAATGATACTGCTATACCCTTTCAAGTCGTCCTTGGGTCGTTAACCACTCTGAGTCTCGAGGAGTGTACTATAGGTGTGGATCAACACCCGACTCTCCCCATACGAGACTTATATTCGGGTTCACAGGACATATCAGAGCATAGCCACCAATCCACATCGCGGAGACCTCTATCAAACATGGCTGGTTTGTAAACCTATGCTTATTTTCATCCAAGTGCTGCCAGTATTGGTATACGTCATTCTAAGTGCAAATATTGTATTTGGGTACAACAACGCCTCGGACTTCCCGGGGAAATCGTATTGTCTGCCTTAGGCAAAGGCTCAGCCTGGTGATGTCGAAATCGATGCAGGGCGATAGTAATATGGAGTGGATACGTTCTGACGAACACTCAGTTGATATTAGTCAGAGTAGAAATATAAATATACGCAGACATATCTCCGACTAGATCTGCAAGAAAGAAAGGTTTAGATAGCTGAAAGAGTCACGGGGAAAGTTCTAAGCGACATCGGGTAAAAAATGCCCTCCCGACATGCCCTGATCCGATGGCGTGGTCTACTTCCAACGATACTTCGTAAGATGTAAGAGCGATGGCGGAGTGAGCGGAGATGCACCATCATCAAATTTCGCAACCTGTGATTTGAGCAAATAAAATCTTAAGATTATGACGAAATGAAAAGCCTCGTTACCACAGCCCAGTTTTTCACGATTTCCAGCCTCTTCTAGCAAAGCCTGCCTAGTTCGATGTCGCTCTTAGCGCCCTTCTGCCCGCATTATTCATACTGCGCCATTCTCGCTTAGCACGAAGGCAGCGCTCTTGCCCACTATAAAGACCCTCTCGCCTCGTCATCAATACTCTCTCTCTTTCAATCACAAACACCACACACTCTTCTCTCATCAAGACCTCTTTTGCGATCACAAACCTCATCTACATACCTAGATCTACATATTATTTCACCTACAAACACCATCAAGATGCAAATCTTCGTTAAGACCCGTAAGTTCACTGCCCGGTGACGGCGATGTTATGTCGCCACTCGCCTCACTTCCGCGCAACATCTACTAACATCTATCACAGTCACTGGCAAGACCATCACTCTTGAGGTCGAGTCCTCTGATACCATCGACAATGTTAAGAGCAAGATCCAGGATAAGGAAGGCATCCCCCCGGACCAGCAACGCTTGATCTTTGCCGGCAAGCAACTTGAGGACGGCAGAACGCTCTCCGACTATAACATCCAGAAGGAAAGCACTCTCCACTTGGTCCTTCGTCTTCGCGGTGGTATGCAAATCTTCGTTAAGACCCTCACTGGCAAAACCATCACCCTTGAGGTCGAGTCATCCGACACCATCGACAATGTTAAGTCAAAGATCCAAGACAAGGAGGGCATTCCTCCGGACCAGCAGCGTCTGATCTTCGCTGGCAAGCAGCTTGAGGATGGTCGCACCCTGTCTGATTATAACATCCAAAAGGAATCCACTCTCCACTTGGTTCTCCGTCTTCGCGGTGGTATGCAAATCTTCGTAAAGACTCTTACCGGCAAGACCATTACTCTCGAGGTTGAATCATCAGATACTATTGATAACGTAAAGTCAAAGATTCAAGACAAGGAGGGTATCCCGCCGGATCAGCAGCGTCTCATTTTCGCTGGCAAACAGCTTGAGGATGGCCGCACTCTCTCTGATTACAACATTCAGAAGGAGTCTACTCTGCACTTAGTTCTCCGTCTCCGTGGTGGTATGCAGATTTTTGTCAAGACCCTGACGGGCAAGACGATTACGTTAGAAGTCGAATCCTCAGACACCATCGACAACGTAAAGTCAAAAATTCAAGATAAGGAGGGTATCCCACCGGATCAGCAGCGCTTGATATTTGCTGGTAAGCAGTTGGAGGACGGCCGTACATTGAGCGACTACAACATCCAAAAGGAGAGCACTCTTCACTTGGTGTTGCGTCTTCGTGGTGGTCAGTAAACAATTGTTCATATTTGGGTTTGGCACGGCGTCTAGGTCCGAGATGATCTGGGGCGGCGATCCTCTAGACTGGTTATGCCCTGCTCTAGCAGGTGCTTCATAGCAATAGTCCAATGAAAGTGCATTAGAACAGCAATTTTCATGCATTTCAAACCTTGTGAATAAAATGTGACTTAGCCACTATAGCTTATGCGAATAGAGCTTTCATTTGTTTTGAGGAGTAACACTTTGAAGAAGGCAACAAAGAACGAGTAAAGCTTTTAAGCTCTGAAGATAAACAATATGCTAACGCTTTAATCAATCCCACGCTCTCTGCTCAGCCGTTATAATATTTTTGTATGTCTCGTGCTTCTCCAATTCGTCACAACCGGATAAGTCAACTTTGCCACGATTTGAACCCGCAACCTTCGAGAGACTTCCACATATGAGCCTCCCCCACCAATATAGAGCTGTGCTTAATAATAGGGATTGAGAGCTTGGGAAACACGATGTAATAGAGATGCCTGGCAGGCGTTACTTCTACCACCTCAAGTTCGAGCTCTATGATAGTCCCACGCCAGCACTAACGCAGGGAGAAGGGAACGACGTGTTAGGAAGGCGGTCGTCCAAGAAGGATATACATCTCCCATCGCCTGGGACGGACATTTTTACTTCAAAATTTCCTGTACATACGCGGCGATCTCCTGAGGAGCGATTAGGAAAGAGGAATAGCCCGGGAGGTGACATCTTAGGAAAACTCTCAGAAACCCAGGTAGAGGTCACCTCGAAGACCCAGTCTCGCATTATCGACTGCGGTCCCTCACGCACTCGCGAAGATCATACATTAGTCAGTAACACTACAAGTGCGGCAAGCTTTAGTGTACCACGGGGCAGACTTCAGAAGCACTTCAAAGAACATACAGCGGAATTAGCAGTACGAGACTGGAGATTCGGACCAGTCCGCGTGGAGAGCTTAGATATGAGTCCTCTACGCGACAGAGCCTCCTCAGCTTCGATCATGGCAGGATTGTCACACGTCATGAGTGGTGGGGCAAGAGAGGCTATCCCAAATGCCAAAGGGGGAATAAATGCAGGCCCTCGGAGTCATACTACGAAAGCGAGATTTGAGCCGCTGGATGCGGGTGTGGCAGACGGAACAGGGCTGAGTAATACGGAGTTGGGCTGGGGAATTGTACATTTATATCGGGATGGAGAGGAGACTCCTGATTTAGGAGCTGCTTCTGGTATCTCGCAGTCACCAGCTCCAGTCAACAAGGATGGAGTAGGCCCTCAAAAGGCAGCTGGCAAAGCAGAGCCACAATCTGAGGGGCAGTTAGACGCGACAATCCTTTGTATACCGTCGGTACCTTCATACATGACTCCGAGCGATTTTTTGGGCTGGGTGGGCGAGAAGACAAGGGAGGAGGTGAGCCATTTTCGAATGGTGATGACGGGGAGGATGAACCGGTATCTAGTACTCATGAAGTTCAGAGATGCAGAATTTGCGAGGAAGTGGAGGCAGGAGTGGGATGGGAGGGTCTTTGGGGGT
>Ga0335072_10011052_pt1 | contig 12944 bp, 13 predicted proteins | sample Lox_Sample_21_FD_206725 | JGI IMG/M metagenome (GOLD analysis project Ga0335072, IMG submission 206725) | Soil microbial communities from Loxahatchee National Wildlife Refuge, Florida, United States - Lox_Sample_2.1 | ecosystem: Environmental > Terrestrial > Soil > Wetlands | place: USA...
CTCGGATATCATACTTCTTGAAAACATCCCGCAGAGCCCGTTTATCTCCAGTAGGGAATTCGATGACCTCGACGCTGACTTTATTCTTGGTCGATGATTCAAGGAATTTCTTGACGTCCTTCTCAGCGGCGTAGAGCTTGTAGCCTAGAGACGATACATAATCGACAATCTTTAAGTAATCCTTGATGATATCGCCACCAAACAAAAGACCTTCTCCTGGGCTCTGGCACCCGGAAATTCAGGGTGGACTGCAGAGATGCCCAGTATGCTTTAACAAGATCTTTTTCGAAGCAAGCGATTTCACTCGTGCTAGACATCTCGACACTAAGGAATGGATCGGCACCTGCAAGGCGTGTCCAGGAGAATTGAGGGACCTTAGTAGCAAAATAATTGCGCTTGATAGCCATGAGATCTTGGGCTTCGGGAACATTGCGGCCAACAAAAGCCTTGGTAGCGACGTCGATAAAGTTGAGACCGAGGACTTTGCCCACAAAGTGGAAAGAACAGGAAGCTTGGAGATTGCATTCTATAACTTTGAGTGCTAGTTCGCCGCCATTGATAGAAGGAGCCTTAATAATCTGCATGTTGAAGGGGCCGGTAATACTCCATGCCTTAGCAACCTTCACTGCGGTTTCCTTAACACGCGCCATGGTTGTCTTATAAGGACCAAAGTAGCATCTCCAGAGTGGACACCAGCCTGCTCGATGTGCTCACTAACGGCATGAATGATCAGCTTTCCAGCAGATGCGACAGTGTCAACGTCAATTTCCTCTGCTCCTTCAATAAACTTGGTTATGACAACAGGGCGGTTAGGTGACACGTTGCTAGCAGCTTCAAGTTTCTCCTTAAGCTCATCCTTGCTACGAATGACGGCCACTGCTACACCTAATAGAACATAACTTGGTCGAAGGGGACTGGATAGTTAACCTCGTGTGCAAAGGCCTCAGCCTCAGCAACGGACTTGAGTTCTTTCCAGGCCGGCTGATCGACTCCAATGCCATCCAAAATCTCCGAGAAGTTCTGTCTGTCCTCAGCCTTGTCAATGTCCTTAGTATCGGTGCCTAGAATCTTGGCTTTACCGGTTTCTTGAAGACGTAAAGCAATATTCTGAGATAACTGGCCACCGACTGATACAACCACGCCGCTAGCAGATTCAAGCTCGTAGATATCCATTACACACTCATAACCCAGTTCTTCGAAATAGAGCTTGTCTGCAGTATTAAAATCGGTAGAGTATGTCTTTGGGTTATAATTGATCATGACAGTCTTCTTGCCCATCGCCTTCAAGGCCAGGGTGGCGCTGACAGTACACCAATCGAATTCGACGGAGCTGCCAATTCTGCACACGCCACTGCCCAAAATACGATCCCATGGTCATCAAACGTTACGTCATGAGATGTTGCGTTATATGTCATGTAGAGGTAATTGGTGTCGGCTGGAAACTCAGCAGCTAAGGTGTCTATCTTCTTGACAAAAGGTCTGATGCCAAAACCCTTTCTCCAGGCTCGCATCTCGTCCTCGGTACTACCAACTGCCTTAGCAATCTGCCTATCAGAGAAATCCATTTTCTTGGCCTTCATCATTAACTCCTTCTGTATGCCAAATAGGCCTCTAATATCTTCCAATTCGTGGGTGCAATTGACGATATTTCGGAGTCTGTACTGGAGCCATTTATCGATTTTTATCAGTTCGTGTATGCGGTCCACAGTATAATTCTCGTGAAGCATAGCTCGACCGACGGCCAGCCACCTAAGGTCGGTAGGATTCTGAAGTTCATAATCGAGGCTGTTAAATTTGTTACCCTGGAAGCCAACGTACTTCGGATCAACCTGGCGCATAGCCTTCTGGATAGAGTCCTCGAAAGTCCTGCCGATGGCCATGACTTCTCCGACAGACTTTCATTGCTCTTGACATGCTGAAACTTGCTTAGATTCCATCTGGGGATCTTCATAACGATATAATCAAGAGATGGCTCGAAGTTAGCGGTAGTTGTCTTTGTAATGGCTTTGGGTAATTTGGGAAGAGTGTGTCCAAGACCAATTTTTGCAGCGGCATATGCAAGAGGATAGCAAGTAGCCTTCGAAACGAAAGCAGAAAATCGAGAAAGACGGGCATTTACCTCAATGACTCTGTAGTCAAGATCTGGTTGCAGAGCATACTGCGCATTGCGCTCCCCGACTATGCAGTCCGTCTCGGGACCGTAACTTCTCGCTGTAACATTGTTACGGTTCCTACCTTATTGCCGGTCTAACGCGCCATTTACAAAAACCTGTCCCCGTCCCTCCTGAAGATCGAAGAGATCGTCGCGAATCTGATCCAACAGGGCCTCCTGCACAGCTTCACGTCGCACAATCTCGCTCGATCTCTTGTTGCGGCTGCAACTAGGTTTCTTAGGAACAAACTCATCAATTTAACTTAATTGTAATTGTATATAATATCTGCAAGGAAGTATCTACAATCCCCATGAGGATAGGGGTTTAAGGAGCTATTCGAGTTACATAAATGAGGGTTCGCCTTAATCATGAGGCAGTAGTATATAGAAGGCAAATGAGAGAACAGGGGAACGTTATATCCAACAATTCTTAGGGCGAAAGTTAAGAGCTAGGCTATCACGGCCGGTTTCCTGCTAGTGTAGGAGATTAGCGCCAGAGAACAGGAATAGATGAGATAGGGGAGAGGAGGTGCAGGGGTGGAAATAGCAGGAGAATAGGGTGCGGGCAGGGTGGTGGATTTGAGTCTGATTGCGAGGCCGGTGGGGAGTAGGTTGTAGGGATGGGCTAAGATATAAAGTTTAATTGACGCTGGAGGATAAATGATATCACAAAGCATCTATGGTCATCTTAGGAAATGCAATGTCAATTTCCAAAGTTAAAGGTCAATTTGTATTCTGCCATACAGGTGGTGTGCTCTGTATTAAGTAGCTAACGGTGGTTCTTGATTGTTGAAAGTGTAAAGTCGATGACACCCTTAAACATTGTGATTGTGCCTTGTTCTCTGATGAGTAACGAGCTTGTCGTGGCGATAGAACCCCTTCTCGCCGTTCCTGTCGCAGCCTGGATGGAAGCATTCAAAGGTGCGGGTAATAAGGAAGTGCTTCCTAAAGTGGCGCCTCAGGTCGCTGTAGCGCTTGAAGGTCTTCGTGCAGGCTTTATAAGTGCAGGCAAATCGGAACTCAGGTACGTGAGTCTTAGGGTTGTTATTAGTTGGCCATGATGTCCTATCGGGCAACAAGATTAGCCAATTAAAAAAAAAAAAAGCACTCACTCCGCCCCAGTGCTAGGCATATCAGACATCACGTCTGCATGAACCTGGTCACTGAGCGTAGTATTGGTATTCTGTTCCGCCATATTGAAACTCGGTGTGTGGAAAAGGGCGTCCTGCAGCACTAGCATGGAATAGAGGCGGTGTCAGCGAGGCTGTGGTACAAAGTACGCTGATGAATGGATTAAAGCGTGTACAACTTAGTGAAAAACAACTGCTGGGCCAGGCGATATTCTTATGCTTCAGTTGGAGGAAATGTCCTGGTCATGAGGCTGTTTCGTAGGCTGGCTCCGACGCCCTTTTCACTTCCGAGCGCCCCTTTCGGTGTATATTCTAGTCTGCAAGAACAACACAGGGCTTTCCAATCATATGAACATCTAGGACATGCCGAGAAGTTCAATTCGCTTTGTACCTGTATAGGCCAGCGATAAGGTAGGGAAGTACCCCAAAAGTGTTAATTTTCTATAGCTTGCTAGCAAATAAAATATGGTTCGCTGAAACTGGTAACGAAGCGGGGGCCAATTTTCGTTCGGTAACCTCGAGGTAAAACTTCAGGCTACGAATTTGCCTAGTCACAAGCTTGTTCGCATCATGACGGCAACTAGTCCTACCCTTACCCTACTGCCGTAATTTTCATATGACTTTCTATATGCACCTCCCTGCATGACCTTGCTAGTCTTGCTGCCCTACATATGATCTTCGCTGAGGCAAGGGTGGACCTGTTCTTTATACTAAATTACTATCTTGCAAATCCAATAAGCCACAAAACTTGCCTTCTTAATTTATTCCATTTATGCTAGATTGTCTTTGAAGAATCAGAAACAAGCCTAGCAGAGAACAAAGTATGCTAGAAGAAAAGGAACACGAAGAGCTACCTTTTATCAGTTACTGAAATTATAACCGTAGTTTTTAATGGCCGTGATTCTTCTTTCTCCTGTTATCGAACTTCATGTGACTAAGAGATTCGTTCATCCATTACACAAGAAAATCAAGGCATCATCACGAGGGCAGCCCAGGTGGCCGTATACCTGACAGCACTCTTCTGCAACTTTCCAGGGATGGAGCAGAAGGATGAAATTATAAGATAGTAAAGCTGTTAGAATTTTGCTGAAGCCAACAGTAACGACGTGCCTAGGACCCACCACGATCTTCTACAGTGAAAGAGATTATAAACTTTGGACTGTGAAGGCGAACAATGCAACTTTTAGTCCAGTACGTCGATGATTTTAATGGGCAAACTGCACAAGTCCAACTTTTTTTCCCAGTTAGAAACACTGCTAGTTACGCCACCTGAAATTTTGCTTCTGCAATGCCAAAAGAGAAAAGTCTATTACTTGTCTAGTCTGGTCGCTGGATTTCGCTCGATAAAGTTTAAGTCTACTTTATGGCCCAGGAGCTCACTATTGATCGAGTCAGCGCTTGTTCATAACAGGTACCGGGAGGATAAGCCATACCGAATGTTTGAAATTTTGTACTTAATCCTGCTCAAGTGTTAGGGAGTAGTTTGTATATTTCCATTTAGACCAGACTCACATCGTAGGCCTCTCTAAGCTCAAACCCCAGCCATAAACCCTCATATCCTTGGGCAAACCCATAGATTCCAGCCTAAGCTGAAGTTAATACGCTAAAAGCGAATTTGAGAATATGGGAGACATACATCTCAGGTCTGAACATTCCACTGTTACCAATTTCAACCAACTTATTCAGCCCCTTATGAAAACTGAAGATCTCCATACTGGGCTCGGTATATGGGTTGTATGCCGGTTTAAATCTCAAATCTTCAATCCCCATCTTCGCAAAGAAGATTTGCATGAATTCCATAAGGCCACCTAGTGTCAATCCATAATCTGCAATGACTCCTTCTACTTGATGGAACTCAGCAAGATGCGTTGCATCAACTGTTTCGTTTCGGAAGACTCTGTCTATAGAGAAATACCGAGCTGGTGGTGGTCGGCCATCTGGCCCTTTCATCGCAGCAAGCTTGTAAAGCATCGCGGTTGAGATGGCAGTGGTGTGTGTACGCAAGACCAGTCGTAGCGACTCTTCTTCTGCCCATGGATATCTGTAACCTATTGATCCATACTTTCCGTTTTGATGTACTTCCTGCACGTTATCCCAGTATTCCTCATAGTCCTGTGCATCTTCCGCCGACTCAGCATGAGGCCTGTCAGCAGATTTTGGATCTGAGATGTAGAAGGTATCTTGGAGGTCCCGGGCAGGGTGCTGTTGAGGGACGAAAAGAGCGTCAAAGTTCCAGAAGCCGCTCTCAACATAATGATTCGTTGGCATTTCCTCAAAGCCCATTTCGAAAAAGATCTGTCGGAACTCATGTCGAACTTTATTGAGAGGATGTAAAGCTCCAGCGTTCTGGTCCGCTCCCAGAGACTTGAAGTTGTAAGGCTTGAAAGCAGCTGTCTTCCATGCCCCGCTACACAAATTAGCTAAATGCATCTAGGAGGCAAGTTAACATACGAAGCTAGCATGTCGGCCGTCAGGTCAGTTTCTTCCTTAACCATCTCTAATGCGAATTTCGGACCCTTGTATATCTTGAAGCTTATAACCTTTTGCATTTTGACGAGCTTCCGTTTCTTCAGATCTGCGACCACTCTCGGGTCTAGATGCGCATGCTTGTTTTGGATTATCTGCAGTTGTTCTCGAGTTTCGTCCGTAATTGAGTCTCTCTGCACTGGTTAGAGGCAGAAAACATTGTGGAAGTCGGATATCATACAGCTGCCACGAAACGCCCCTCCTTGCCTTTAGTAATCCACTTGGACTTGAAGGCTCTCATTTGTCCAACTTTGACTGTGTTCTTGTCACCCACGGCCTTCTCCAACTCTGCCATGGTGAGCCCCTCCACTGCATTTTGCAACGCTTCGAAGACGCGCGCTTCATGGCTGCCATTGGCTGTGATATCTTGTCCTTCGGCTTCCAAAACAGGTTCTTCTCGATCAATTGTCTCATATGTGACCATAGACCGCGATCCCAGCCGATCTAAGGCACTTTTAATATCGGCCGATTTAACAGATGGGAAAGCTTCTGCAGATACTAGAGGTTCCTTGTGGTCGAGAGCATGTAAGACCTTGGAGGTGAGATCGCCATGCTGGCCATCCTGTACGCTTGCCATGATTTGCAAGCTATAGGCGTACAGTCTAGCGCGCAAAGTATTGTTTCTGTCCTGGTTCTTTTTTGACTCACCTCAAGATAATTATTGCAGAGGGTTACAAATGGCAAGGCTAAGCGAACTGGCAACTTTGAGCGAGTAAAGGCACGGCTCAACAACACTTTGGCACTCCGACTCCGAAGGCAGATTTATAAATTAACTAATATGAAGTATTTACGTTGAGTTCCAGCCTCTATCATCCTAAAAATGGGTCCATGAGTTCATACAAGCATTGATATCATCGCATTCGCAACGCTAAACCGCATGACCGCCTCGCAATGCCAACCCTAGAGCGCTGAAAGATGAAGAAAAATGGGCAACGAGCCTCTAGAATGCGTTATCAAACGGACAGTCCACACTTTCGTGTCCATCTCTCTCACAAAGTGCACACCACTTATTCACATCCACCACTCCACTCTCCTTCCCTGCAACCGGTCCTTGATCCATCGGATTTGGGATTATAGGAACCGGCGATAGTCTCGGGTTTGCTTTCTTGAGAGGCGACAGTGGTGCTGGTGCAAACTCCCCACCAGGGATCTTCGGGGACAAGCCTCTCAAGCCTTCCCTGACTACATCTCTACCTGTTCTCTGCGGCACTGGCAGTGTCGCCGGAATCGCATAATCGCCACTCCCGTTCGATGGACCTTGCTTGCTTCCGAACATATTTGTACATGTAAGAATATCATGGCCTGCAGTCTCACAAATCTCGCACCATAGAGTACTTCCATCCGTGGCCGAAGAGTAAGTATCACTCTCTGGCATCGTGTCTAATGTATTGCCTCGCCTATGTTGTTCCGGTGATTTGAGAACTTCGCGATCACGCCAGCTTACCACAGTACCCTTCGAGTCTCTCACAGAAGAACGGTCCTGTGTCATAGTGCCGTTGCTAGCCGTTGTCATTGCACTAGCGCGCTGCCCTCTGCGGAAGCGCTCAAGTTCGCGTTCAAGCTCTTCCTCTCGGTTGCTCTTTGTTTCTATAACCGCTCGAAGTTCTGCAACTTCTCGCTCCAGCTTTTCTCGAGCCAAGCGTTCATCAGCAGATTGCTGACTTGTCCGACGGGTGCGGGGGTGGTTCCCATTGCGTTGCGTGGGTGTCTTCTGCGGGTCCGGATTTTCTGGCACGGCATCACGACTGAGGGAGTGAATTATGGCTTTGAGCCCCCTGATCTCATCATCTCGTTGTTCCACCTCCTTCGCGGAGGACTCCCCATTCACACCGTGTCCTGAACCGTTGAGCATGGCAGCAGCCTTTTCTCGTTCACGGCGCAGTTCCGAACGGCCACGCTCAACTTCACCCCTAAGAAATTCAACCTCGCCACGAGCTTCAGCTTCACCACGCCGAGCATCTTCTAGGCCCTCCTCCAACTCTTGGACGAGTTCTTCAAGTTGTTTAAGCTGCCTCGCGACACTATCAACGTCTTCACTTCGATCCTGATATTCTCGGATCTCCTGTAGGAGGTCTTCAACTTTCTTTTCATAGACACGCTCTGTCTCCGTACTTGCAAGCTCCAATGTGTCTATCGTGCTTCTGAAGTCGGCCCGATGCGCATCGAATTCCGCGGTTAACATGGCAATCTTCTCATTCTTTTCGCGAAGAAGTGCTCGTAATTGTGCGGCATCCTTGTCCTCCAGACTACTTCTGTTATTCCTGTTTCCTGCATCTGAGCCGCCCATAAGTGACTGCACCTCAGCTAGACTGCTCTCCATCTCTGCCAAGCTTGATGCTTGTTCTTTCAACTGCTTATCTCTTTCTTCCAGCTGACTCCGTAATCTTGCAATCTCTTCCTCACTGGACTTTAATTCTGCAGGACGCATCTTGGCATTAAATGAGGAGACCGAACCGAGGCTGCCATTGTCAGTCGTCCGAGCAGTCCCGATCGGAGTAGTTTCGTCGTCGCTAAAACTCATGGGATTTTGGCCCAATGCAGATGCACTCCTTGGTCCGACGCTAGCCTTCATACCAGATTTCGCAGTATAACCCATCTTTTTGGTTGGATCCCCAGCATCTCGTGTGCCTCTTAGACTCTGTCCAAACTTCCCGGGTGTAGGACTCGCTGCATAACGAATACCACCCTTAGGTTGCGGCGTGCCAATTGATGGTCTGGCGGCAGGCGTTGCCAATTGCGGTTTGCGAAGTGGAGATTCGGGACGAGGCAAGGATGGTCGTGACTTTTTAAACTGTGGACTGGGAGCTCGTCCTGGCCCAACTGACTGACTGAACTTTGGAAGTGATGGTGTTGGTGGGGTAAATGCATTTGAGCCTGCGACTTTCACATTGCTGATGGATGGAGTAGAAGGCGTCAGAGGAAACGAGCTCGAGGATGTCGGTGGCGATCCACGTTTCGTCGCTCTGGCTAACGGCAGAAATATCCCAGCGCCTTCGATAGAGGTTGTGAAATATTGAACGCTATATGAAAATTAGAGCTTGTGGAGGTGGACGATAACTGCATAACTTACCCATCAACTTGTCCACTGTTTTTACCCTTGTTGGCAAATTCTTCGCTCAACTCTACACCTACAAAGACTCCCTTTTTGCCTTGTACATTTCCTAGGAACTTCACGATGCCATACATGTCTCCGGGCACATCCACCAGATCTCCGACCTCAAGATCCCCATAGCCAGGACCAGCAGGCGTATGCGGCGCCATCCTCCCGATCGTTGGTGAGTCCTCGTCCAGCACCGTACTCAAGCCGTACCCCTCACTCGCATCTGGGATGGTAGCTAAAGACCCTTGGGTAAGAGCGCTTAAGGAAGTCTTGCGCCCCAGTATGCCACTTGTGCGAAGGCTGCTGAGTGATGGAGGTTGAAGCGCGTTATATGACGCAGATAAACTTGGGCTTGAGGCAGTGTTGATTCCGTTACTCAGAGACGGCCGCGGTCGTGTAAGAGCGCGTTTTGGTGTAAATGTCGACATTGGATGTCTCAGGCCTTACTCATTTATTGATAGTTCGGATTATTGTTTTGGTGTTATCCGCGCTTTATGCGAGCCCGCATGGACCTTAACGCGACAAAGATGTCGGCTTTGTTGACTGGCACTTTCTCGTCTGTAGGGTTGTTTCTTAGTGAAATAAAGGCTGTTGTTGCTCAGAATCGTTCTGTCACTGTAGAAGCTCTCCTGATCTCCATTGACCGCTCCGCATTCCGAATTGTATATGGAGTAAGTAAGGAGCCCCTGCATTTTAACGGCTCCTTAAAGTTAAAATCTTCAGCCACCCGGAGTTTTACTCGTCCAATCCCAGTCCCCGGCCGATTAGACAGAAAACAAAAGGAGAGATCAGATTGAACTTCCCGCCTCTATCAGGGGAACGAAACAACAATGCCGTACTGGGCGCATGGTGGCACTTCAGATATATTACAGACCATCATCTTGACATATCATTGCTGTGCAGGAAACTCTTTTCATTCTGGTATACGAAATAGACAGCCACATTCACAATTCTACGCAGCCACTCTCAGTCACGAGGTCATTTCATTAACCGCTTCGAGCATTAGTGCATTGAATGGTTCAGGACATCGTTGCAGTCCAACGTCAAAAAGGATCAAGGACATTAGGTGACACAGATTTGCCCATGTGGGACTTGATAAGCTGTTCACTTTTAAGGCTCAGTGATCATGCTACCTAAGATTTCTAGACAACCAGAGCCGACTTCCTCGTTGTTACAAGATCAAATGTAATGCCCGGAGCCTTATTCACACATCAGCCATTACCCGCCAAATGGGGTTTCCGGGATCAGCTTACGTATGGGCGGTCTGGCCAAGGAGCTCGTACTTGTCTCGAGAATATGTAATTAAGGGTACGAAGTACAGTTTGGCGGGAGATATAACTCGACTGGGAAACCCACGAGATCGTATGGACACTTCTTTAGGTTTTGACCACTTTATGGGAAATGGGTATCATTTGTAGTGGATTTAAATGCCTCATTTCTTGCCCTTCTTCCTCCATTCCTTCTCCCTTTCATAAGCTTTCGCTTCCTTTCCCTCTTCGCCCTGAATCTCTGCCACCAACCTCTTGTACTTCTTCTCATAGGCAGCATCCTTCTCTCTTTTCTCGCGCAAGCTCTCTCTTGCAATGAAGTTAGCATCTTTGCGGAGTTCGCGCATGGCGCCCTTCCTCTCTTTTTTGTGTTCCGCCCGAAGCTTCGAAGCTTCAGCGCGCTCACGATCAGGGTCATAGTGTTTATCCGGATTGAATGATTCTTCGAACTTGGGAACAGAAGTTTTGATTGCTAATGGACGATGGTGGTGTAACTCTAGGGGACGACGTGCTCTATAGGCATGCTTTAGGACACGCTCAAGCTTCAGAGATATCTTTGACGCTAAGTTCTTGATCTAGATCAGCAATACGTAAGCCACAGCAAGTTTTTGGAACTTACTTGAGTACTTCTAGGGAGCTTTTCACGGCAAGCCTTGCTCCCTAGATGTCGAAGAATCGTCAAAGCGGGATCAAACACTTCTTGGAAGGCGGGCTTGCCAGTCCATATATCAGCAACAGTGTCGAGGAGCTTGATACTCGTTTCTAACAATATTGTCTTTAGTGCTGTCTCTGCCTGCCCATTTAATACTTGATTCTTAGTATCGTAAAAATTCAAGTTCCGCGTCTGAATATTATGGCCGTCATCAATACGGCCCAACTTGGATTCATGATATACGAATGTTTCTGGAGTTGTTGACAGCCTTCTAGGGCACAAGGCACAAACAGTATTTAGTAAAAAGCCCATGACTTCAGGAATGTATCTTTTCGAAAGTCGCTGATATTGCAAGCATAACGTGGTCATGTAGAGCCCGGTAGCATATTCAGATAAAGTATGCGGAATCTTCTGTCCGATATATCGAGTCATACTAAGCATTGCTGGAGTAACCACTTGATGGAAATGATCGGACGTTGGGAATATAGTACCAATGGCAGTTAGAAGCATCAGATCTCCAGAAGTCGGCGTCAGAGCCCGCGACTCATTTTGTTTCGCTAAGTGTTTTCGAAAGGCGTTAGCAACCTCGATCGGGTATGTCTTTGCCAGGGAATGGATGTGTCGAATCAGATTCTCCAAAACATCGAAGGGCGGAGGCAATAACTGGTTCGCGAGGTATGAAACATGATCAATGAGGACAACTGCAAACTTTCCAAGTTTACCTTTATTTTCGCTTTTGAGCCTGGGATCATAAAGGGCCCTAATTCGCCGGACAACGGTGGGAAGGTCTTGAACCACCACCACTCTAGTAATCTCGAGCAATTCGACATGTGACTGTGGACAGGGAAAGGTGTAGGCCAGATCCCCATTGATACCATTTTCGGTTGGCACCTCTATCTCCTGAATTGGCCCATTCGCTCCCGTAAGAAATTTAGGCCTGTTGCTTTCTTCTTTCGTGAGCAATCCGTCCAGGAATTCAGCATCCCATGCACTAGCCATATCTCTACCAGCTTCAGAAGAAACGTCATCATCCGAAGTCTCGACGTTCGAGCCACTCGCAACCAAATCATCGTCAATGATAAAGTCGTCCTCGTCCTCCACGCCAAGTTCGGCAGCAGATTTACGGACTTTTATGCCAGTACCCAGCCCAAAGTCTTCATCTTCTTCTTCATCCATATCTTCGTTTACACGGGTCCCTGCTTCTTGTTCTTCACCGCCATCTTCCTCTTCCGGCTCTCCTTGCATTCGACGTAATCGCTTAGCCTCCAGCTCTCGCAACCTTCTTGACTCCTCTACTAATCTCTCTTCCTCAGTCTTTGTTCGCTCTGTAGGTTTCGATTTCTTATCCTGGGCTAGTTGCCTAAGCCGTAAGTCGTATTCCTTATCGAACTTCAGTTTCTCGGTTCCATTCAAGAGCGCCGCCCTGTCAGGATTCATCCCGGCAATGTCCAGAGGTTTGGGGGCAATTTGACGAGGAACTCCTCGAAGCAGAGCGCGTATCTCTCCCATTTCCTTGTCAAGTTCCTCACGCAAGTCCTCATCTTCATCCTTTGCTGCCTGCCGTTCATACTTGTAAAGCTTAGACTTTGCAATAACCTCTTTCATGACTTCTTGCTTAGTTTTCTTGCGTTCTGGCTGTCCATCAACATCAAAAGCCCCGTCTTCTGACACTTCTGAGAGGGATTCTCGCCTTCTTTTAAGAGGACTATCTTCGGGACCTGGGGGGCGATCGTCCGCATCGGATAGTGTCAAACCTTCCTCATCAAAATCATCTACTAATGTAGGCCCATCAAGGGACAACGATTGGCCCATATGAGTAAGCTCTCCTGGCTCGTCCTCATCCTCGAGATCAAAAGTTGAGCTATTCCCGTGCCGTCTTTGCTTTTCCTTAGTAAATCGCTCCAACATCTTATCCTCAGGTGCCATAGTAGGATCATTTTCTCCGAATCGACGATCAAAGATACCGCCCACCTTATTTCGACGTTGCATCTCAATAAGCAGAGTTTTTCGGCGCTGTAGTTTATTCAATTAGTCATAAGCCTTCAGTGATTCCCACAGTACTCAACTTACAGTCTCCTCACCCAAACCCTTTGTGACTCCTGGCCGAGCTTTCCCA
>Ga0335072_10011054_pt1 | contig 12944 bp, 14 predicted proteins | sample Lox_Sample_21_FD_206725 | JGI IMG/M metagenome (GOLD analysis project Ga0335072, IMG submission 206725) | Soil microbial communities from Loxahatchee National Wildlife Refuge, Florida, United States - Lox_Sample_2.1 | ecosystem: Environmental > Terrestrial > Soil > Wetlands | place: USA...
GAACGTGGTGATCCTGGTCAGCCTGGCGATCGCCGGCTGCACGCTCGCCGCCGGGATCGCGGCCGGGCTGGCCGACCGCAAGCGCCCCTTCAGCCTGCTCCGGCTCACCGGCGCCCGGCTCGGCACGCTCCGGCGCGTCGTCGCCCTCGAGGGCGCGGTCCCGCTGCTCGCGGTCGCCGTCGTCGCGATCGGCACCGGGTTCGGCGGCGCCGCGATGAACGCCGCCTTGCAGCAGGGGCACCCGATCGTCGCGCCCGGCGCCGCGTATTACGTCATCACCGCGGGCGGGATCCTGGTGGCGCTCGGCGTCATCGCCGCCACCTTCCCGCTGCTGGCCCGCATCACCGGACCGGAGGCAGCGCGAAACGAATGAACCAGCCTGGCCGTCCGGTCACGTCGCCTCCGGGGTGACGGCGGGCCGGCGCGGGTGCTAGGCGCCTGCCGCCGGCAGGCTGGTCAGGAAGTCGGTCAGGCCGGCGAAGTAGGTTTCCTGGTCGTCGTACAGGGCCAGGTGGCTTCCGCTGGGGCAGTGCAGGTAGCGGCCGTTGGGCAGGCGCCCCGCCATCATCTCCATGTGGGCCGGGTCCATGGTGTCGTGCGTGGCCCCGATGACAAGCGTCGGCACCTCGATCGTGGGCAGGTCGGCGACCCGGTCCCAGGTGGCGAGCTTGGCGTCGGCGCTCATCCCGAGCTCGCTCGGGCCCTGCATCGGGACGTAGATCTTGGGGTTGATGTGGGCGAGGCCGCGCACGGCCGGATCGGGCCAGTCGGCGGAGGGCATCCGCAGCGTGTGGTGCTCGTAGTAGTGCGGTACGAGCAGTTCCATGTACCGCGGGTTCTCGATGTCGCCGGCCGCCTCGAGCGCCTTGACCTCGGCCAAGACGGCGGGGTCGATCTGGGGCATCAGGACCTGCTCGGCGTAGGCGGTGTAGGCGGGGGCGCTCGCCATCATGTTGGAGATGACGAGGCCGCGCAGATGCTCCTGGTGCGCCAGGGCGTACTCCATCGCCAGGATCCCGCCCCACGACTGCCCGTACAGCACGAAGTTCCGGCGGTCGAGCCCCAGGGCCTGACGGACCTGCTCGACCTCGTCGACGAAACGGCCGAGCTCCCACAGCGAGGGGTCGTCGGGCTGGTCGCTGAACCCCGAGCCGAGCTGGTCGTAGTAGTAGTACTCGATCCCGGCGGCCGGCAGGAAGCTGTCGAACGCCTCCAGGTACTCGTGCGTGGCCCCCGGCCCGCCGTGCAGCAGCAGCACCTTCAGGTCCGGGTTGTTGCCCACCCGCTTGGTCCACACGCTGAAGCTGCCGCTCGGGGTGTCGACCGGAATACGGCGGGCCCCGCCGCCCAGCCGGTCCGGCCGCCCCGAGTAATCCAGGTAGTCACCGCTCATGCCCGCGCCTCCCGATCGTCGACCGCTACCGCAACCCGCGAATCATAGCCCGGAGGCCATCGTGGCCGGCTCGACCTGCACGGGGTGCGATAGCACCGAGCGCTGGAGGTATCCGAGCTCATTCCATTCCGAGGCGTCCGGCTGGGTGCCGCCTCGCTCGTCGGTGGCGCGCACCCGGAGGATGTGGTCGCCGGGTTCCGGGGTCCAGCCGAACTGCCACCGCACCCAGGCGCCTGGTATCTCGGGGGAGCTCAGTTCGGCGGGCCGCCAGGGGCCGTCGTCGATGCGGTACTCGACGGCGGCGATCGCGACCTCCCCGGAGAACGCGCGCCCGCGGATCGTCTGCGGCTCCGGCCGGAGCCGGGCCGGCCAGGGCAGTTCCGTCAGCACGGAAATCGGCTGGGTGGTGATCGCCGGGCCGCGGGCCGGGCCGTCGGACGGATAGCGGGGACCGATCAGCACGTAGTCCTCGGTGTTCCAGGGCACGTACAGGTGCCCCTGGCTGACCTCGATCCGGGCGAGCCACTTGATGCTGGCCGCCCCGAGCCAGCCGGACACCACCATGCGGGCGGGGAATCCATGATCAGCGGGGAGGATCTCCCCGTTCATGGCCAGCGCGACGATGGTGTCATCGGCCCTCGCCTTGGCCAGCGGCATCGGCCGGCGGGCCCGGATCGCGTCGAGCGACTCGGGCATGACCTCCCGCGCGCCCGGTCCGAGGCCGGCCGGTTCAAGCAGGTCACGCAGCCGGACCCCGGTCCACTCGGCGGTGCCGATCGCGCCGCGTCCCCACTGGGTGCCGTCGAACGTGGCTCCGAACTCGTCACCGAGGAGCACCCTGCGGTTGCCCGCGCACTCGATGGTGCGGATCACGGAAACCAGCGGGAACCGGTTCCACAGCTCGTCGTAGGAGTATCCGACCGGCCGGCGCACGCCATTGCCCTCGATGCGAAGCGTCCAGTCGGCCACATCCACCTGGGGAGTGGGCGCGTGGCTACGGACGTAGAACCGGTCGTTGGGGACGAGATAGCCGGGCATCCGATCTGGCCGGGTGCCGTAGTCCAGCCCGGTCCCGGTGTCCTCCATCAGTTCCGCCGGCGTCGGCTTGACGATCTTGCGGTCGGCTGGCGCAGGAGGGCTCACCCCTGCACCCTCCCTCGATGCGGCCGCCGTCAAACGTGGTTCCGCGCCATCACGCCGCCGGCCAGCGGCGCTGAGCTGGGACGACGGAGCCGGGCCGGCTGCTCACCGGCAGCCAGCCGGCCCCTATGACGACCTAACGCTCCCGGCCTACGGCCGCAGGAATTCCAGCAGGTCGCTGTTGAGCTTGTCCTTCCACTCGGTCGTGTTGGCGAGCCCGTGCGGCGCACCCGGGTAGACCTTGAGGGTGGCGTTCGGGATCAGCTCCGCCGACAGCTTGGAGGAGTCCTCGAACGGGACGATCTGGTCCGCGTCCCCGTGCACCAGCAGCACCGGGACGTCGATCTTCCGCAGGTCCTCGGTCAGGTCGGTCTCCGAGAACGCCTTGACGCAGTCATAGGCGCCCGCCGGACCGACGAGCATGCTCATCGCCCAGAACGCGTCCCGCAGGCCCTGGGAGACGGTCGAGCCGGGACGGTTGGCGCCGTAGAACGGGGCGCTCAGGTCCTGGTAGAACTGCGAACGGTCGGTCCGGACGCCCTCGCGGATCGCGTCGAACGCCTCGATCGGCTGCCCGCCGGGGTCGGCCGCGGTCTTCAGCATGAGCGGCGGCACGGCCCCGACCAGCACCGCCTTGGCGACCCGGGCGGTGCCGTGGCGGCCGAGGTAGCGGACGACCTCGCCGCCGCCGGTGGAGTGCCCGACCAGGACCGCGTCCCGTGCTGGCCGCGATGGAGGCCGCGGCGCAGGTCACCACCTCGCCGTCACTACGCGACGGCCTGCGTTTCGCCCGGGCTGTGCTGGCCGCACCGGACGAGGCGGAGGGGCTGTTCCCGGCGGCCCTGGCCGCCGACCTGACCCGACGGCCGTTCATCCGGGCGCGGACCGAGCTCGCCTACGGCGAGTGGCTCCGCCGGCAGCGCCGGGCCACCGAGTCCCGGCCGTGCCTGCGCGCCGCCCGCGACACGTTCGACGCGCTCGGCACGGCGCCCTGGAGCGAGCGGGCCCGCCACGAGCTTCGCACCGCCGGCGAGCGCAGCGGCGAGCGCCGGGCGGTCAGCAGCGACATCCTCACCGCCCAGGAACTGCAGATCGCGCAGCTGGCGGCGGACGGCCTGACCAACCGCGAGATCGGCAAGCGCCTCTACATCTCCCACCGCACCGTCGGCGCGCACCTGGCCAAGATCTACGCCAAGCTCGGCGCGACATCCCGCGTCCAGCTGCACAGCGCCCTCGGCACGGAGCTGCACGATTTAGAAGATCAAGATCAAGATCGGTCTATCGAACGGACGCTGGTTCCACCGGCCACCCACAATTCCCCGGCAAGCCCAGCCGGTACGGGGAGCTGACCGCCGCCTCCCCCCGGCGGGAGCCTAGCTATAGTCGCTCACCGCCGGGGTGGTCCAGTAGTCGGTGGAGCCGCCGTGGACGTAGATGTCGGGACCGCTCCAGTTCATGCCCGTGTCGGACCAGGAATTGCCGTCGGGGCTCACGGTGATGGTGTCGCCGGAGCCGGTGTCGCCGTCGGAGTCGGTCGCGGTGGCGGAGTAGGTATTGTCGCCCACCGGGGTGAGCGCGACGTTGACCGCGGCGTTGTCCGGCGAATCGTAGTCGTAGGTCGGTGCAGCCTCCAGCGCTGCCTGCTGCTCGTTCGCGATCGACTGGGACAGCGTGCTGACGGCGCACTGCGTGCACAGGTTGTCGAATTGCCCCGACGACGGCGCGGGCGCCGACGTGACCGGGAATTCCACGTACGCGCCGTTGCCTCCGGTGCACACCTCGTAGTCCGTCCCGCTGGCGGTGCAGGACATGGTGTAGGTCAGGCCCGTGGCCGGGCTGAAGGCGGTGACGGAGCTGGCGTCGCCTGAGGACTCCCAGGCCGACTCCACGTTCTCCGCGAACGGGCAGCTGGTGACCGAGTTGACGGAGATCCCGCCCTGGTCGGCCGGGGAGCCGCAGTACTGAGAAGCGCCTGCCGGGGCGGCCGGGGCCGGCACGGTCTGGGCCGGCACGGTCTGGGTGACGGTCGGCGCCGGCCTGACCGCCGAGGACTTAACGGCAGCCGGAGTAGGCGTGGCCGCGTGCGTAACGGGTGTCGTCGCCGCTGCCGGGACCTCCTTGACGGTAACCGTGCCACCGGTGCACCCGCCTGCGGCGATGACGGTGATGACGGCGGCGCTGGCCGCGCCTGCGATGATGGGCTTGTTCATGACGGCCGTTCCTCAGCCGTTGGGGTCCTGCATGGGAACGTATTGGCCGGTGGACGGGCAGTAGCCCTCACCCATCTTCACGTAGTAGCAGCCCTGGGCATTGGTGGACGTGCCGGGCGCGGGGCCGCCCGGGTTGTCGATGTACTGCTGCTCGGTCTCGCCCGTGGGGTTGCAGTCGCCGAACTGGTAGCCGCTGGCGAAGTTGCACGGGTTGCCGGTTCCGCCGCCGAAGATGTCCCCGAGGTAGCCCGCCGCCGGGGCCGCCGATGGGGTGGACGCCGCCGACGCGGGCGTCGGCGTGCTGGCCGCTGGCGTCGGTGCTTGCGTGGGGGTCCCGGTGACGGCCGGCTTGGGCTTCACGGTCTTGACCGTGGCCGGAGTTGGCTTCGCCGTCACCGTCTTAGTGACCGTCGGCTTAGGTTCCGGCGCGCGAACCACTGTCGGAGCCGACGTCCCGCACGCGGTGACGGCCGCCGCGACTATGGCCACCGCACCCGCTGCCCCAGCCATAGGTTTCCTCATAATCACTCTTCCTCATCATCCCCACCACCAGCCACCTCCGCGCCGGCTGAAACCGGCCATACCCGCAAACGGGCGGACGATACCGGCACTGACCCCGTGAAAATGTTGTTTGCCCAGTTCAAGACGGCCCGGCTCGGTCACGCCCGGTCCTGGGAGCGATCGATCCGTCGGCACGGCTCAACCGCCTGCGAGCTTCCGCAGTCCCCGCCACTCGCGTCCGCCCGAGCGAGCACTCTGGTCACTTCGATCACGACGCGAGTCGATGCTCGATTCCGTGATCGCGAAGACTTTTATCCTGGCGAAGGATAATTATCGTATAAGTGCACGAATCCTTCGTGATCATGGCCCACCCAGGAGCTGCTCGATGTCGCTGATGGCCTGGGCGTTGCCGGAGTACAGCACCGCGTGCAGGCCGGCCCGTCGTGCCGCTTCGACGTTCGGCCCGTGGTCGTCGAGGAACACGGTCCGGGCCGGCTCGACCTCCAGGCGGGACAGACGAGGGCGAAGGTTCCGGGGTCGGGCTTGCTCAGCCCGCACTCGTGCGAGTAGACGAGCTCGTCGACGAGGTCCTCGAAGCCGTACGCGGCCTGCTCGCGCTCCCGGGCGCCGACGAAGCTGTTGCTGAGGATCCCGGTGCGATAGCGCGGGCGCAGGCCGCGGGCGTACTCGATCAGCTCCGTGTTGGCCGTCCCGAGGTACTCCCGCCAGAGGTCGGCCATGAACTCGCCCAGCTGCCGCTCGTCGAGGCCGAGCAGGTCCCGCGCGGCCCGGTGCACCTCGGCTTCGGTGACGGTCCCGATCGAGCCGCCGCGCCAGGTGTCGGCCATGCGCTCTCCGAGCTCGCCCGGAGCCAGGCCGAGCCGGGATTCCCAGGCCGGCCCCCAGCCCAGGTCCGGAGTGATCTCGAGCACCCCGCCGATGTCGAATACAACCGCTTGGATGGTCATGGTGACGATGATGCCGCTGGCCCCAAGGGCAAGGGCAAGGGCAAGGGCAAGGGCAAGCGGCGGCCGTGCGGCGGGTGGTCAGAGCTTGCCGGGGTGGCTGAGCAGCGCGTCCCAGACCTCGGCGATCTCGACCGCGAACTCCAACCCGATCACGGTCCCGTCCGGCCCGATCGCCTCCCGGTCCACCGGGATCCGGCGGCAGGCCGCCTCGACGACGTCGGCCCCGACGTATCCGAGCACGGCCATCAGGGAGTCCTCGGCGCCCTTGCCCCGCCCCGGGGCGGCGACGTTGATCCAGGCGGCCGGCTTGTGGTCGAACTCGCCGCCGCCCACCGTCCAGTCGAGGAGGTTCTTGAGGCTGCCGGGCAGCGTTCCCGCGTACTCGGGGGTGCAGAACAGCACCGCATCCGACTCTGCGATCTCCCGGCGCAGTCGCGCCGCGGCCGCCGGCAGCAGGTCGCCGTCGAGATCGGGGTTGAACGCGGGCAGATCGGCCAGGCCGTCATACAGGACCGGCGAAGCCTGGCTGGGGGCGATAGCCGCCGCCGTCGCCAGCGCGGCGGTGTTGGTCGAGCGGCTCCTGGTGCTCCCCGATACCAGCAAGATCCGTGCCTGTCCGCTCACAACGCTCCTCCTCCGGCCGACGCGGTGAGTCTCAACCTAGCGACCGGGCGAATCCATCCCGATGCCGGGCGACCCGAGTGGTATGAACGTCAGGAGGCGAGAGGCAGGATGCCGGTGAGCGAATCGGGCGCGAATCCAACCGCAGAACCGCGGCCGCCCTGGCCGGGCGGGGCGGCGTGGATCGACGGGCGCTACCGTCCGGTCGAGGATGCGAAGATCTCGGTCCTCGACCTCGGCGTCACCCGTTCGGACTGCACCTACGACGTGGTTCACGTCTGGGACGGGCGGTTCTACCGGCTCGACGCCCACCTGGACCGGTTCGCCGCCAGCCTCGCGCGGCTCCGCCTCGACCCCGGCCACGAACGGGCCGAGATCGAGGCCTTCCTGCACGGCTGCGTCCGCCACGCGGGGCTGCGGGACGCCTACGTGTCGATGACGTGCACCCGCGGCCGCCCCGCGCCGGGCAGCCGCGACCTGCGGACCGCGCGGAACACGTTCTACTGCTACGCCGTCCCGTTCGTGTGGATCAGCGGTCCCGATCGGCAGGCGGTCGGCGCGAGCCTGCGGATCAGCCCGATCACGCGGATCCCGCCGCAGAGCGTGGACCCGTCGGTGAAGAACTACCACTGGCTCGACCTGGACCTGGCCCTGCTTGACGCCTACGACCACGAGGCCGAGCTCGTCGTGCTCCGCGACCTGTCGGGCGCGGTCACCGAGGGGCCCGGTTTCAACGTCTTCGCCCACGTCGACGGCCGGTGGCTGACGCCGGACAGCGGCACCCTGCGCGGTATCACCCGGCGCTCGGTGATCGAGCTGGCCGCTGCGGCCGGCCAGCCGCTCGAGGAGGGCCGGCTGAGCGCGAGCGACCTTCGCCGGGCGGACGAGGCGCTGGTCACCTCGACGGCCGGCGGGGTCATGCCGGTGACGGTGATCGACGGCGAACCGGTCGGCACCGGGTCACCGGGACCGCTGACGCTCGAGCTGCGCGGACGGTACTGGGACAGTCATCGGGACCCGAGGTTTTCCACCCCGGTTCGGTACGACGACCCGGGCTGAAAAGCGTGAATCGCTGACCACCCGACCCGGCGATCAGCGATCCACGATCCTTTCCCGGCAGCGGCCCCCGGGGCTAGCGCCGGTGCGCGCGCGGGATCGCGCACGCCACCAAGGCGCCGGCGCCGGTGGCCCCGGCGCACAGGATCAGGGCGCCGAGGTAGCCGGACACGGCCGGCGCGCCACCGCCCGCGTGGACCGAGGACACGATGATCGCCGCCGCCAGCTGGCCGCCGAGGGCACCGCCGGCGTTCCGGACCACGGTGTTCACCGCCATGGCGGATCCGGTCCGGGCGGCGGGCACGGCCGACACGACCTGGTTCGGCAGCGCCACCAGGCAGAGCCAGAACCCGACCCCGAGGACCGAGGTGGCCGCGTAGACCTGCCACGGGGCGTCGTGCCAGAGGGCGAGGCCGGCGAAGCCGGCCGCGCAGCTCAGCATGCCCGCGATCAGCTGCGCCCGCAGGCTGAACCAGCGGTGCAGCAGGCCGGAGGCCGGGCCGAGGAGCAGCTGCACGGCGGCGGTCGGGAGCATGAACAGGCCCGCCCCGGTCACCGACGCGCCGAAGCCGTAGCCGAGCCGGGCCGGCGCCTGCACGAGCTCGGGGATGATCAGGAAGGACGCGTACATGCCCACGCCGATCAGCAGCGCGGCCGCGTTCGCGGTCCACACACCGCGCAGCCGCATCAGGCTCATGTCCACCAGGGGGTTGCTGCTGCGGGACTCCGCCCGGACCCACGCCGTCAGGGCCGCCGCCCCGAGCGCGAGCAGGCCCAGCGTCTCAATGCTCCCCCAGTGCCAGGCGGCCGACTCACTCACCGCGATCAGCACCGCCGACAGGCCCACGGCCATCAGCAGGCAGGAGCGCCACGGAACCCTCGCCCCGGCCTCGACTCGGCCGTCGGCCGGGATGTAGCGGGCGGCCAGTCCGAGGGCGACCGCGATGACGATGAGCGACAGCCAGAACAGCCACTGGTAGGACAGCCGGGTCATGATCGGCCCTGGCAGCACCAGGCCGAGGCCGCCGCCGATGCCGAGCAGCGACGACACCAGGCCGATGCTGCCGGGAACGCGCTCACGCGGCAGCCGCTCCCTGATGATCGCGAACGCGAGCGGGTAGATGCCGCCCGCCGCGCCCTGGATCACCCGCCCGGCGACGAGCTCGGCCAGGTTGCCCGCGACCGCGCAGACCAGCGTGCCGGCCGCGAACGTGGCCAGGCTGGCCAGCATCATCCGCTTCTTGCCCGCCACCTCACCCAGCCGGCCGATGACGGGGGTGAGGATGCACGCGCTGAGCAGGTACGCAGTCGAGATCCAGGCGGCCTCGGCGGTGTTGACGCCGAGGCTGACCTGGATCCGCGGCAGGGCCGGGATGACCAGCGCCTGCATCATCGCGAAAACGGTCCCGGCCAGCGCCAGCACGGCCAGCAGGGCCGTGGTGTGCGCGACCGGGGGGCGGTCGGCCGGGGGAGGACCGGCCGGAGCGTGGGTCGACGGGCGGGCCAGGATGGGTGCAGAAGCGTTCACGAGAGGCCTCCGAGGCTGTGAGCGGGTGTCTCGTGAACCACCCTGCGGGCTCCAGCCAGGGGAGAGTCAAGCGCGTCCGCGGGCACGCATATCGCCAGGTCACAACCCCTTGACTCTCCCCTGGCGGGAGAGTGGAGACTGCTCGTATGCAGCGGCTGACCATCGGCGCGTTCTCGCGCCTTACCCACTTGAGCATCAAGACGCTTCGCTACTACCACGAGGTGGGCCTGCTCGAGCCCGCCGTGGTCGACCCGGACAGCGGGTACCGCTACTACCGGCCCGGCCAGGCGCAGTCCGCGCAGCTAGTCAGGCGGTTCCGCGACCTCGGCCTGCCCGTCGCCGACGTGAAGGCGGTGCTCGCCGCGCCCGACCTGACGTCCCGCGACGCGATCCTGGCGAGCCATCTCGACCGGATGCGCGACCAGCTCCGGCAGACCGAGGCCGCGGTCGAGTCGCTGCGCCGGATGCTCGAGGGCGGCTCGACGCCGATCGCCATCGAGGAGCGGGTCCTCGACGGCGGGGCCGCGATCTCCGTCGCCGCCCACGTGCTGCGCAAGGACGTCGCCGCCTGGTGGCTGGACGCCCTGGCGGGCCTGCGGGCAGCTGCCCTGGCGGCCCGGCTGGAGCAGAACGGGCCGGTCGGCGGCATCTACGACGACGAGCTGTTCACCCAGGAGGCCGGCCAGGCGCGGGTGTACCTGCCGGTCAGCGACTCGCCGGCGCTTGACGGCACCGGCGTGCGCTGGGACCTGCCGGCCGCCCGGTTCGCCGTCGCGCTGCACGTCGGGCCGCACAACGACTTCGACCGCAGCTACGCCGCGCTCGGCACGTACGCCGCCGCCAACGGCCGCGACGGCGCGGGGCCGGTGCGCGAGCGGTACCTCACCGGTCCGTTCGACACCGCCGACCAGGCGCAGTGGCGGACCGAGGTCTGCTGGCCGATGGCCCCGGCCGGCGCCGGGGCGAACTAAGACGAGATCACTCGTAGTAGTAGTCGCCCCGGTCGAGCTGGGTGACGTTGTGCAGCTGGGTGACCTTGTAGCCGTGCTGACGGACCAGCTTGCGCAGCTGACGGACACCGCTCATGCTCGCGATCACGACCGCCACGGTGGCCGCCAGAATCGACCCGCCGAACAGCGCCAGTCCGGCAATGACGTGTCCGAACAGCATCATGAAGATGCCCACCAGCAGCGCCACCGGCACGGCCGCGACCAGAAGCACCGCCAGCAGCGCGGCGGCGATGACCGCCTTCGTCGACCAGCTCATCGTCCTCATCGTCCGGGCCGTGTACCCAACAGCCATCTCGCTCACTCCTCATCAAGTCCTACTACTCAAGATATGTCGCGTTGACGTCGGACGCAACACGACCCGGCCTCGGCCGGACTTGGAGTAGCAAAGGGGTAAACGCTGATCCCCCTTCCGCGATTTCCACGGCTACGGCCACCGCACCTTTCGCCCCACTTATCACCCTGCGCCGCACCCGCGAGCCGTCGGCGGCCATCTTCTTATCGGTTCTCACCACCCTTTTTGTCTTCGTATCACTTTTGACCATCAGATTCGGACAATTCGGTCATAAAAGTGGTCAGAACCGATAGGTAGACGGAAAAGTCGTGAAAACTGATAAGAAGGCACGGCCTGATAAGAAGGCACGCCCGCTAACACGTGAATAGCGAAACAGCCGACGAGCAACACCTGTCCGGTCCGGCCGTCCTGCCTCAGTCGTGGCCGGCCGGGATGGTCCGGGCTAGCTGACCGACCACGAAGGCGAAGTCGGCCGGACGCCCGAGCAGGCGCTTGAAGTTGGTGAAGCCGCCTTGGCCGGTCCGCCGTCACAGACGCAGCGCATCACGACGTCCGCGATCGTCGGCGGGTTGACGACCCTCAGCCGCAGCGCCACCGGCCTGACCGGGCCTCAGGCCTCGCCGCGCGGCGCGGCGTACCAGCGCCACTCCCCGTCCAGCCGGGCCCGGCCGGCCACCTCGCCCCGCCCCGTCGCCCACAGCAGCGTTTCCCACCGAGGGGTGCCGGCCGGCGCCGACGGGAACAGCCGGTACAGCACCCGGTCGCACAGATCCTCCGGCGGCGCCCAGGTCAACCCGAGCCCGGCCGCGACGTCGCGCATGTGCACCAGGACCTCCACGATCCCCATCGCCGCGAACCCCTCGGCGTCGCCCACGCCCATCGGGTGCCACGCCCGGGTACCCGGAGGCGCCGTCGCCACCAGCGAGCTCAGGAACGCCCCGCACGCCTCGAGGACCTGCACCAGGCCGGCATTCTCGGTGTCCGACTCGGTGAAGATCGTGAGTGCCGGCCCGCCCTCGCGGCGCCGCCACGCGAACGGCACGTACGTATCCACAGGCGGTCGCCGGGGTCCGAGCTGCCCGGCGTACGCGAACAGGTCGTCGGCCATGTGCTCGACGGTCTCCCGGCAGTCCCACTCGAGGTCGCCCGCGGGAACGCGCCAGTCCCGCTCGAGCGCGCTGTTCAGCGCGTCGGCCGCCAACACCACGGCCAGATTGACGTCGGCCGCGGTGACGGGAGGAGTGCTGGCGGCGTCCACCCCAGCGATGCTACGGGGCGCGCCCGCCGCCGGCCAACCATTTAGCTGGGCAGGCCCAGGCCCGCGGCCGCGCGGATCAGCCCGACGAGCGCCTCCCCGTCAACCGGGTGAGCGGTGTCGACCTCGATCACCCGCCAGCCTCCGGCCACCGGCCGTGCCACCTCGTCGTTCCAGAGCTCCTCGGTCCCCCGCGAGGCATCGAAGTGCCCCGCATCCCTGGAACCCGCGCGCAACGCGTACCGTTCTGCCGCGAGAACGCGATCGCAGCGGCAGAACACCTCGACAACTTGCCCCGGCAGCCGCCGGAGTTCCTCCAGGGCGTAGCTGCGGTGCCACACGCTGTCCAGCACCGCCCCGCCCGACGATTCCGCCGCCACCGCCAGCAGCGCCGCCACGCTCGCGCGGCCGACCACCCGGGAGGCCGCCACGTCCGGCACCGGCAGGACGGTCATCAGCGCCTGCTTGATCGTGTCCTTGGCGATCAGGGGCAACCCCAGAACCGGCGCGATGGCCCGCGACAGGGTCGTCTTCCCGCTCGCGGGCGGCCCGGACACCACGACGAACGTGCCCGGCGGCAGCCGATCAGTCACCACGCCATTGTGTCTCAGCAGACAACGGCAGCGCATGTGCGCGGACCAACCGTCATCCGCCCAACGGGTAAGTTGGGCCAATGCAGGAAGACAGAGCTCGACGGGTCGCCGACGCGCTGCGGGACCGCGGTATCGACGCGCATCTGCTGAACGAGGGAATCGACATCTACGGCGTGCGGGTCAAGCTCGGCGGCGGCCGCGAAGCGGTCTGGGGCCTCGAGGGCACGTCGTCCCTGGAGGCCGAGGTCCTGCTCGACGGGGACCTGGTCGGCTTCATCCCCGAGATCCCCGGTTCGTCGGAGTTCACCGACGCACAGGTCACCGACGCCATCGCCCGGGCCGACTACGACGAGCCGGTCGGCCACGAACGGGCCGAG
>Ga0335072_10011055_pt1 | contig 12943 bp, 9 predicted proteins | sample Lox_Sample_21_FD_206725 | JGI IMG/M metagenome (GOLD analysis project Ga0335072, IMG submission 206725) | Soil microbial communities from Loxahatchee National Wildlife Refuge, Florida, United States - Lox_Sample_2.1 | ecosystem: Environmental > Terrestrial > Soil > Wetlands | place: USA: Florida...
CGTTCCAAACGCTCGGCCATCGGTCAACCAAGGTTCAAATTAGCCACTATTACTCGACGACAACCCTGAAAGCCAAGCTCCTCAACTTAATCGCAAAAGGTAAGATCGCCCGCGAAACCCAGGCGACATTGAATGCTGCCAAAGCCACGATAGAGGCTGCCTGCCGTGCGGAATAGGGTGTTTATCAGACCCATTCTATGGTGAATGCCATCGCCCTGGTCCTTTGCCGAGTATTCGGATATCGAAACTTTTGTCTTGTCCTGGCTCGCGGCAGCGAACCCGTGTCCCTCACTTAATTCACGCAAGATGCAATCCCTCGCGGTGCGATCCAACCTTGAGTCTCAAAACAGCCGGAACGACGAAGAGAGGCAGCCAATGGCCTGGCATGCCTGACGGTTTATTGCCGCTGCTCGAGCGCTGCCGATTCCGAAATCGATGAAATTGGCCAGGCGCTGCCGGACACTGGCTGGTCCCGCCATTCTCCGCCCCATTCCCATCCGCAATTACAGCAGCGAACTGGTTCGTCCAGATTCGGCTTCTTCAGGAGCGCTTTGCATATTGCACATGATCTCATCCACATGGACGCCCCTCCTTTGTCTGTCGATTGCGTCCATCCCCTACATCGGACATCCGGTAGATGCATGCCATCGACCAATCTGAAGTTGGATCCGGAATTCTGTTCCACGGCGTATGGCTCATGGAACTCAATAGGTTACAAAGGAGTCAAATTGACGACCCCGGAAGAAGCCTTCAGTCGCGGGGAGATTTCAACCCATATAAAGGATGCAGCTGCGTACTTCACCGCATCCGGCGCATCTGGTTGCACGGGAGCGCAGGTAATATCTTCGAGCCATGCCTAACGCCCGCACGATGGCATCCACTTGGGAAAGCGCATGGATTCGCAGGCTTCGCAGCAAACAAGGGTCACAGAAGGGGCTACCGCTGCGAAGCTGAAGAAATGCGACAATTCTTTGCCTATTGGTCATGCTACCGCTCAACATTGCACTCCCACTCACCAATAATCCCGACGGAAATCTCTAAGGTTGCTGGCCTGGTCGAGGAAGGCAAGCGCGATCACGTCGACGAGAGGTCACCATGTTGGCTAAGGCTCACTGCACCAGAGAGAAACCGGATTTCTAGCTGACATACAGTTCTTCTTTGGAAGCGAGCGCATGAGACCCAGATACGTCGGAAATGTCTTCGCGATTCGACGGTTTCCAGCTCACAATCTTGAGATCCAGCACGAAGATCGAATAGAGCACGGGGACCAGAAACAGAGTGACGAAGGTGGCGACACTCAGCCCGCCAATCTGCGCATAGCATAGCGATTGCCAGAAGGGCCCGCCATGCAGCGCGAGCGGAAACAACCCGAGCACGGTGGCGCCCACCGTGATCAATACCGGGCGCAAGCGCAGAATGCCGGCATCGAGAAGCGCCTGCCGCAAGGGTTCGCCGCGCTCCCGTGCGGCCTCGATGAAGTCAAACAAGACGATCACGTGGCTCACAATCACTCCCACAAGGCTGGCCACGCCCAGGAAGGCCATGAATCCGAACGGCGCCTGCATGATCGAGAGCAAAATCAAAGATCCGACCATGCCATAAGGAATCGCACCAAAGACGAGCAAGGGTTTCACTGCGCTTCGGAACTGAATCACCAGAGCCAGGAAAATTGCCGCCACCGAGACTGCCATGACCACACTGAGTTCACGAAAGCCCTTGACCTGCTCTTCTTCTTCCCCGCCGACCTCCATGCGAAATCCCGGAGGCAAACTGCGCTCGAAGGCCGCGAGCTTCGGTCGTACCTGGTTCATGATCTCGGACGGCAGGACGCCAGGAACGGGAAAACAGGCGACGGTGACCGTGCGAAACTGGTTGCGGCGCCGAATCTGCTGCGTTTCCTTGCTGTAGGAAATCGACGAGATGAGTCCCAGGGGCACTTTCTGCCGACCTGCCAGAGAGTACACGTAGAGATTGCGAATGTCCCCCAATCGCGCGCGCTCCTCCATGCGCAATCGCGCCACAACCGGAATCTGCTTGTCCGCCTCTCGCAACGTGGTGACCGGGAATCCATTCATCGCCGACGCGGAAGACGCCGCTACATCGAGATTGGAGATGCCGACCAGATTGGCACGGTCCGGATCGACGGCAAGCTTGACCAGAAACGCTTCCTCGTCCCAGTCATCGCGCACCCGGTCTGCGCTCGGAATCGCGTTGAGGATCTGCTGCAGCTCAGACGACAGTCGGCGAAGCGTGGGAATATCGTCGCCCGAGATCCGGATGGACACCGGAATCCCCACGGGAACCGCGGTTTCAAGCTGGCGAACGTCGATGCGGGCACCGGGAACGTCCGCGGATAACGCATGCTGGAACGGGCCGACGAGCTGGCTGGTGTCATGCTTGTCGGTAACTTCAATCACGATCTGGGCATAATTCAGCTGCTTCAGTTCCGGCGCCACCGAAAACCAGAAACGTGGTCCGCCCCCGCCGACGAAAGTCGTGAGCGACTGCAGAATCCGCCGAGGCCTGCCTTCCCGGTCGGGATGCTCGCGGCCATATTGTTCTGCGGTTTGGCGGATCGTTTCCTCGGCCTCCATCGCAGTCAGATTGGTGGCGGAAAGTGGCGCGTCCTCAGGCAGCCACACATCGACGTAAGACAGATAGGACAAGTCCTTGGGGAAAAACTGGGTTCGCACGCGAACAAGGAAGAACGCGCCCAGACCTAGGAAGATGAGCGAAAAACCCAACACCTTCCAGCGATGCTGCAAAGCATAGGAACCGGCACGGTAATAAAAACCGGAAAACCCGCGGGTACGTCGTTGCTCGATGGGCAGTTCCGGTTTGCGGGGTGCGCGCAGCAGGTAATACGCCATTAGCGGGATAAAAGTCATGGCCACGAAGAACGATGCCACCAGGCACGAAGTCATGACCACGGGCAGCGAATACAGAAAATGTCCCTTGTCCCCGGTCAACATCAGAAACGGAAGGTAGGCGACGATGTTGGTCACGGTCGCAAAGAAGATAGCTCTCGCCAGTCGGGCCGGGCCAAGCCAGGCGGCAACGCTTCGAGTCTCGCCCGCGGCAAGATCGCGCTTGATGGCGTCTCCGGCAACCACAGGCATGTCGACCAGAAGCCCCAAGGCAATGATCAGCGTGCCGATCGAAACCATCTGCAAATCGATGCCGAGTACGTTGATGATGCCGAAAGTCATGAACAGCGTCAGAGGGATGGAGATGGCCATCAGCAGGGCGGCTCGCCACTCCCAGAATCCAACCAGAGCCACCAGTACGACGAGAGCAATGGCCTCGTACAAGCTGGTCATGAACAGAGAGACGTTCTCGCGGACCTGCCGGGGCTGGTCCGAGGTTCTGGCAATGACGAGGTCTTCCGGCAACCGCTGCCGCAGACCAGAGAGCGCCTTATCGACTTCTTCCCCAAAATGCCCGATCTGCTCTCCCGGCCTCATTTGGATAGCGACGGTGACGGCCCGGCCGCGCTGCCAGTTCCCCGCAGGATCGCGCCAGCTATAGAAGTTGAGAAATCGCGGAGGGCTCTCGTAGCCACGGGCGATGTCGACCAGGTCACGGAGATACACCGGGCTTCCCGAGGGAGAAGCCGCAACCAGGACATCGCCGATTTCTTTTTCGTTGCGGAACTCGCCGGTCGGATCGATGTTCAGATTCTTCCCGCCGGCTTCCATGACACCGCCCGGCAGGGTGATGTTTCTGGCGGTCAGGATCTGACGGAGCAAGGAAGGCTGCAAATCATACGAAGCCAAGCGGTCCTGAGAGTAGTCAAGGAAAACTTGTTCCGCCAATACACCCGAGCGGTCGACCTTCGATACCTCGGGGACAGTCTGCATGGTGCGTTGAATCAAGTCGGTGAAATCATCCAACTCGCGATAACTGTATTTGGCTCCCGCGACCTTTTCGAGCTTGGTTGCCGTCTCGGCCGGGTCTCGGATGATGGCCGGCGCCCACGCATCAGGGGGAAACTCGGAGGCGACGAGCCGATCCCGGATGAACCTATCGACCAATGACATCAATTCAGCGTCAGTCCGGGAGGTCGTGCCATCCAGGCCGATAAATCCAGATCCGGCGATGGTGTGGAGGTTGCGCATGGCGCCTTGCGCCTCGGCCGACTGGGCGAAGATTTCAAGAGGCCTTCGGACCAACTGGGGACTGACCGATTCCGGGAAAGCGTAGATGATGGTGAATGGTGATTCCTGGCCGGAGGAATGAATCTCGTGCCGCACGGAGCGGATGGCCTGCTCGATCGCACGGACGCGCAGCTCCACTTCGAGGGGGCTTACACGGGGACTGGCGACCGTTAACATCAAGGCCGCGGTGTCGCCGAAATCCTTGATGAACTGGATGGGCTGGGCGCCGTCGGGCAAGTCCTGGATGCTGTCAAGCTTCTGCTTGATATCGTCGAACTCCTTGCCGACCTCGGTCACCTGGTCGTCCAGCCGCACATACACGATGCTCACGCTATCGCGCGTGATCGATTCGGTCCGATCGACCCGCGCATTCTGGGCCATCTTCTCTTCAATCTTTCGCGTGACCAACTGCTCGATCTTCTCCGCCTTGACACCCGGCCAGATGTCGATCGCGACCGCCATGCGAATCTGGATATTGGGGTCTTTGCGTTTCGGCATGTGGATGTAGCCGTAAGTACCCCAGAGAACGATCCCTGCCAGGAGCACCCATGCAATCTGCTGATTTCGGATGAAGAAGCGTGCAGGATTTGGCTTTGGTCTGGAGACGTCCGTATTGTTATGCCCGGTCATTGTTTTTGTCTCAGGGAATGATTCGCACCCGCTGGCCGTCGGTCACGATGGTCGCGCCGGTGACGATCACCTGTTCTCCTTGGTGGACGCCGCTCGATACCGCGATGAGGTTGCCGTAGGTATCTCCCAACTCGACGTTGCGGGCGCGCGCAATCTCGCGGTCGGCTTGTCGCTCGACTACAAAAACCGCATACCTGGCCGAATCCGTCCTTGAGCGCACGATGGCGCTGATGGGCACGACCTCGGGAGAGGCCGGAATCTCCGCTTCTGGCACCTCAAGGGAAGCGATCATTCCCGCCTTCAGCAGTTCCTGGGGGTTCGGTACCGTGATCTCCACATCAAAGAGCCGGCTTTTCACGTCGGCGTTGGGGGCGATGGCCGTAATTCTCCCGCGAAATTGGCGGTCGGGAAGCGCCTCGGTGCTGATCGTCATGGGCGACCCGAGTCTCTGAGTTCCCAGGAGAACGTCAGGGATTCCGTACACAACCTTCACCGAACGGGTGTCCGCAATTGCAAAAGCCGGTGTACCGGGTCCCACGAGTGAGCCCATCTCGATCAGGCGCTTGAGTAGCACGCCGGTGATGGGAGCGCGCAGCGAACTGTCGTGCATCGCGGTCTGCGCCTCTTCGACCAGGGCTGCGGCGCCCTGCTGCTTGGCCTGGGCCGCATCATATTGAGCGCGTGCAGCTTCGAACTCCGGTCGGGTGATGTTCTGACCAGCAAACAAACGATTGGCGCGCCCGAAGTCCGGGGTGGCTTTTTCGAGCAGCGCATCGGCCTCCGCCTTTTGGGACCGGGCCTCCGCGAGCTTCGCTTGATAATCCTCCTGCCGGAGGCGCGCAAGGATGGCACCGCGGGCGACGATATCCCCCGCCTGCACATCGCGCATATGGCCGTCGGCACCACGGACCTGCATGATTCCGCCCACGTACCCTCCCACCTTGAACGCCAGCACTACAGTCGTGTAAGGCTCAATATTTGCCGAGTAGCGCACGCCCTGGTCTCCCACGTAACTGGAAACCGCGGCGACGCCAACCGGGACGGGCGGCTTTTCGTAGGCCTCGTGACTGCAGCCGGACGAAAGAACAAGCGCACAACACAGAGCGAACGTTAGATGATTCCTGTTCATTGTTCCCCCAACGCGCGGTCGAACTCGGATCGGGCCGTCCAATAGCCAAGCAGCGCTTGCTGGTATTCATAAGTGGCATCTGCCAGCCGGGCCTGCTGTTCCAGGACTTCGCGGAGGAGAGCGGATTGCTCCCGGTACTTGCTGCTAACAACTCGAAGCTTCTCGCCCGCCGCTTCTTTTCCCAGCCGGTCTACTTTGAGAAGGGCCTCGGCTTCCTCGAGCTTGCGATAACAATTGTCCACGTCTACGACAATCCGTGATTCCGCCTCGTTGACTCCGTTGGCGGCCTGTTCAATCGTCCTCGTCCTCTCCGCCAGTTCGTGCTTTTTGCGGCCCCAGTCAAACGGCTCCCAGCTCAAGTAAAAGCCGGCCACGCCGACGCTGTTCGGGTTGAACAGGATGTTGTAGTTGGAAACGTGTCGGGCCGTGAGACTGAGATCGGGAATGTATTCTGCTTTTTTCAGGCGCCGGTCGTACTCGGCTTCTTTTTCCTTGAGAGCGGCCGCTTTCCCTTCGGGCCGTTGCTCAAGAGCGAGCCGCTCAGCGGCCTGGATGTCATATGCGAATTGAGTTTCCTCGGGAGCGTCGCTCACGCGAAAGGGCATGTGCACATCGCGACCGAGCAAAACATTGAGGCTCTCTTTTTTCGTGGATAACCCATTGCTGAGAACGATGGACCGGTATTCAGCTTTCGCCAGGCGCGTCTTTACTTCCAGGCTGTCGGATTTCAGGGCCGCCTGCTCGAGGAGGTAGGAATCGGTCAGGCGGTCCAATTCGCGATAGAGCCGGATTTCTTCCTGGGTCGCATCCCACGCACTCTGAATGCTCAGGATCTCGTAATAGGCGCGCCGCACTTCGGCGGCGGTCGCCTGCTGCTGTTTCCGCAGATCTTCGTTCGCCTCGGCTCGGGCGAGTGTTCGCTCCTCGATTCCCAGGTGAATGCGATAGAGTTGCGTGAGCGGCTGGCTCACTCCGCCGGTGGCAAACGTTACCCACTCGGGCTGAGCTGTGACCTTGGATGCGAGTGGAGGAAAGGGGCCAAAGCCCGGAAAGCTGCCGAACATGCCCGCAGGAAAAGTCAGGCTGAAATCCTGCAAGGTGTGCGCTTCGAGTACATTCATGTCGAAGACCGGAAGCCGATGGGTTCGCGTCTCTCGGAGGCGCTCGTCGGATTTTTCCACGTCCAGTTCCGCGTTTCGAACCATACGATTGTTCTGCTCGGCCAGGACAACCGCCTGCTCCATCGTTAATACTTGTTCGTCCGCTCGATCCTGACTCGAGGCCGTCGAACCTGGCAAGAGCAGGCCAGCGAGAAAAAACAGGATCGTCATTCCCCAATGCCCGGCGATTCTCTGCTTCTCCTTCGCCACTCGCCAACCGATGAAGGAAGGCAGCGCCGAGGCCGCGTCTAACGAGATGCCGGTTTGCCCGGAGTAAGCGCCAGCACCGGCTAACGCAGCAACGGATGGCAGGGTTTCGCGTGGCACGGGACAGGCGGTCTCCTTCGTGCCGGGTGTTAAGTTCTTGTTTCGCATGGACAAGTGAAAGCACGCCACAACTGGTTAACTCTGTCACTCGGGCACGCAGCCAACCACATTCGCACCGCAGTGGATTGATGCCTAACTTATTGAGATCCCGATCATTGGGAAGTACGGCGGCGCCAGGAACCCGAACACTTTAGGGGGCTGACGCCGAAATAGCGTCGGAGCGACGATAGTCGAACTCAATCGAAGGGCCGACGATGGTCGTTTCAGACTAGGGATTGAGAACGAAACAGCGCAAAGGAGGATTAGTGTGTTGCGCGAAACGAAGCGGAAAGGACGCTGATCGGGGAAAGGAGAACAGCGGCTCCCGCCACCGCGACCCGGAGTGTGCGGCGGAAGAATGCGCGACTTCTCGAGAAATTGAAGGTGCGACTGTCTTTTCCGAACCAGCGATGACGGTGTAGTTGGACTTTCATGTGGGCTGGTTTTCGAGCCAGCAGGTTGGCTTCCTCACGAGACGAGAACCCAAGCCCCAGAATGCTAGGCCGGGCGATGAGTTCTCGCAGCGACTTTTCATCTTGATAGGCAAGCACCAATTTCTCCGGGCAACGGTTGGCGGTGGAAATTTGTATGACCGCGTATCGCATACTCGAAGAGCGAAGCATCGACTTCGTACCTACTATGCCTTGGGTCTTGATTCATGATCTCCGGCACACGGGGTCATTGCAACCCGCATACCAAACCGGTGAGAACATTGTTCGGGGGTGAGAGGCAGACTTCAAAAGACTGCTTATGATTTTTCGGCAGTGTTTCTTGTTCGTGCTTTCTTAGGTGCGTTTGATGATCAACACAGTTTTGTCATCCACTTCATCAGCGAGGCCTTGTTCGCGCAGGCAAGCATCTCTCGCCCGGGCATACTCGAGAACTGCATTCGAGACATTTTTAGCCGGTTCCAGCCGGTGGGCTCGAATCACATCTTCGATCTTCTGTCTTTCCCGCTCATTGCTCCCGTCGTAAACCCCATCCGTATAAAGAAAGAGGATGTCTCCCTTGCCCATTAAAGTGATCTCAGCCAGGTCCGAAGGTTCGATCTGCCGTTTCCTGAGTTTGACCCAGATGTACTTGTTTCTGTCGGGATGATTTTCCGGTATTTCGAGTCCGAGCGCCATGAACTGAACCATCCGGTTTTTGTCGATCTCCATAAAGCGATTGTATTTGTCAGAAAAAACCAGCGGTGGGGGATGGCCGAAGTTGACGAAGCGAAAATTCCCACCGGGATGAATCTCGCCATAAAGAAGGGTTGCGATCTCGCGTGCATCCCCATGCAGCGTGCGTCCCAACGCATTGCGAGCCGTGACCGATTCGGCAAGCCGGAGATTGAGTTTTTCGAACAGGTCCGTGGTTGTCGTCCCATGACTGTCGAGTTCCGACAGCATGAAGGCCTGAAAGGTATCGTGTACCGTGGATGCTATCTTCGCTGCAATGATGCCATGCCCTTGTGCATCGACCAGTAACACCCCGGCAGTCGCGTACAGCGAACGAAGATTTTCCGCAATGTGTAGCTGCTCTGAACTTTTCCCTTTCCGATAGCCGGCAATATCGCTCAGGCTGTAGCCCTTCGAGGACAGCCAGGCAACGTGCACATCGACCTGGTTGCGTGGCGTCGACCCTCGAGGCAGAGGATCCAGGTACTCCCGCGCCAGCTGGCGTGCGCGTGCGATACGCGCCTCGATGTCGTAACGTTGCTGAAAGTTGATGTACTCGAACACATCCCCGCCGACTGTGTCGGCAGGCATGGAATCGCCGTACATCTCGATGCCTTCCAGGTGAGGAATCGTGCCTTCGGCGGGCATGAGCCGGCGGCGAAGATACTCATCGATCTTCAGTCCAGACGGGACTGGACTCGTTTCCGGTAACATGACTGGCGATCATTCTCCGAGGAGCGCCTCTGATGGTACGTCGTCCATCGGGTATCGGTAAGAATCGCCGCAGATTCGGCATATCAGATCAGGTCCAACGTGCTCGCTCCCGGGATGCTGACAGTTTCCGCACTCAGGACGCGCGTCGATGAGAGTCGCTCCAGCTTCATCCGTTCTAGAATCGGCCATATTTATCTCCATTTAGAGACTGCGGCATTTTTAGCTTCGCGGTGGCCGAGCGTTCGAGCTGCCGTTCGTAAAGCAGTGCCACGTGATCCGAGCACCCCGGCACTTCATTGACAAGAGCCGTGGCCGGCAAGCCGCAAATGGCGCAGCCAGCTTCATGGTCTGGGTCTGACGGCGCTCTCCGACTTGCAGGTTTCACAGCAGCCTCTTGTTTGCTTTAACTACTCTTTCCATGCCGTATCGTCAGGATCGGGCACAGGGCCCGGCAAACTAAATAGTGAGCAGTCGACCAGTAAAGGTGTGCCGCCGCCCTGGGTTCTGGCAATGGCCTCAACCCCATGACTACCAGATCCGGCCGGCAGCGGGTGACGGCATCTAGAATCGTTTGTTCGGCCGAGCCAAACAGGACCATGCATTCCACTTTCGGTTGATCTGCTTCGCCCGCGGGAACCAGATCGCGAAGGCGGCGCGTTGCTTCCAGGGTTTCGATCTGCCGCTTCTCGGAAAGGGTGACAACCCCATCCCACGAGGGATGAGGGGGAACCGGCTTGGGAGTGATGACATGCAGCAAGGTAAGCTGGCGGCCCTTCTTGCCCGCGAGCTCAAGCGCGTATGGCAGTGCCGTGATGGACGCATCTCCGAAATCAGTAGGAAACAAAATTGTACGAATGCCAATGCCGCTTTTTGGCGGTTGCGCGACCCTTTTGCCGACGGTCAGCACGGGACATGTAGCGAAGCGAAACAACTCCTCGGCGATGGAGCCAAGCAGAAATTTATTCAGGCCGCCCCTTCCATGAGTACCCAAAACCAAGAGATCGATCTTCTTCCGGCCAATGACATCGGCAATCACCTCACGCATGGGGCCGCGTTCGACGATGTCTGCGTGAGCGAGACCGGTCAGGAATTCTGCCTTTCCCAGCGCCTCCATTTTCGAAATAGCCTCTGTTCTCTCGCGATCAAGCTCTGCGGGCCAGGGTTCGAGCGGAATCGCCGGTGGCGCGTCGGGCGGAAGGACATGAATGATGGAGAGATTGCCAGAGCAGGTACGTACGATCCCGGCCGCGTATGCCAGCGCCTTCGTCGAAGCGTCAGAAAAATCAGTCGCACAGAGCACGTTCTCAAACGAAACCGATCGATGGGTTGCGGGCACCGGAGTGGTGTTGGTTGCGGTGGACACAGGAATTTCTCCAATTCTTGTTAAGCATGTACTTGGTGAGAGTGCTCAACAATGCTCTTAGCCAGCGCCTGCATGAGCGGATTGTTGGCCTCAAGCTCGACGCCTTCGCCGACCATGTTCTCGAGAAGGATCTTGCCTTGAGCATCGACAAAACTCACACTGTTCAGATTCACGACAAAATGCCGCATCTGCCCATCATTCTTGGCGCGGATCCAGCACCGCTCAAGTTCTTTGACCCATTCCCCAATTAACTTTCCTTCCAGGCGAAACCTTGTCACCGAATCTTTCTCTTCCGTGGTGGTGATGCGAAGCATTCGCGGGCCTCCTTTTGTTTCTCACCCCGTTCGTTGAACGGAGTAGGGACAACGGTCCCTGTTTTCCCAGCGGCAGTTGGGGAGCCAAAACACTTGTCCTGGGCCCGAAGGCAAATCCTTACGAATCTTTACATTAGGCGCAGGCAGCTTATAGAGAGTTCTTATCCATAGAGAATCCCTCGTCACAATGACTCTTAATCGTCATTGTGATCTCGTGCTGAAGGATGACGCCGTTTTGACAATGATCAGTCTCGATAAAGGCATTGATCAATCACTGAATCACGCAATCGGCACTCGGCATGCACGCAGATGATCATGTGAGGTGTTTATGTCTGAACTGCGCCTCGATGCTCTCTCCGGTGACTGGGTCCTGGTAGGTTGCAATCCGAGCCTGAAAGTTCAGGATCTATGCCGGAGGGGATCGCTCCCGCTTAGGCCAGATTTCCTGAATTCATGTCCCTTTTGTCCCGGCAATGAGGATCTGACACCCTCTGAGCTCTATGCGCTCTGGGATCAACGTCAGAATCAATGGGAAATCCGCGTGGTTCCTGACAAGGTTCCCGTGCTGACGCGAGAAGGAGTGAAAGAGCCAATCCATCACCGGCTGCACCGGTGCGTCTCAGGGGTCGGCCGGCACGACGTGATCGTGGAGACCCCAGACCACGCGCTGTCCCTGCACGCCTTTGAAAATGCCCATCTCGGGGAACTCCTGCGCGTGTACCACGCTTGTCTTGGGATCCTGAGCAGTGACGCGCACATCGAGCACGTGAGCATCTTCCGGAATCATGGCCCCCGCAGCGGTTCCGTCAACGAGCATCCTCACTCACAAATCGTAGGGATGCCGGTGACGCCATCTCATATTTCCCGGCTTTTGGCAGAGGCCGCAGGCTATTTCAATCGATCTGGTCAATGCCTTTTTTGTGCTTCGCTCGAACAGGAACTCGAGGAAGAGGCGAGGATCGTCGCGCAATCAAGAAATTTCGTGGCCCTCGAGCCATTCGCTTCTTTCTGTCCCGTTCTCACTCACATCTATCCACGCCGGCACATGGCCAGCTTCGGGGCTATTACCAAACAAGAACTCGACGACCTGCCTCTCTTGTTAAAGCAAGTTCTGGCCAGGCTCTATTTCGGTTTCAACGATGCAGACTACAGCCTTCGAATCTGCACAGCACCCAAAGGCCATGATGAAGTTCACTATTTCCATTGGTATATCGAAATTGTCCCTTACTTAAGTCCGAGCACGAGCTTCGAGCATGGCTCCAAGGTTTTCCTGAATCCAATCCTGCCGGAGGATGCCGCGGCATTCTTGCGGGGAGTCACAGTCGAAGAAAGGCAGGGAGAGGAGCGAGCAACATGTCAACCGATCTAGCGCGGTCCGAAGTTGTCTCGAACATTCACAGTGCGCAACCGACTTCCCAAACTTCGAGCGAACCCGAATCGCACGTCGCCTTCCGAAATGTTCTAATGGCAACAGACTTTTCCAAGTGCTCCGAACGCGCTCTCCGGTACGCGATCGGCATCGCCCGCCGTTACGGGGCGACCCTTCACCTGTTTCATTGGGTCGATCCCACCGCATACCGCATGGTAGGTGAGGACGCAGTTCAAATGGCAGTCGAAGCGGCCTGGCGTGACCTCCAACAACTGGATACAGACTTGGTGGTGAAAGGGCTTCTGCGAAGCATTGCGGACAAAGTGATCGTCGAGCAAGGAGAACTGAGTGACGTTTTGCCGAGAGTGATTGCCAGTCACGCGATCGACGCGATCATCATCGGCACCCATGGCCGGACAGGCTGGAAGAAAATGGTCCTCGGCTCGGTGGCGGAGAAAATATTCCGCGAGGTGCGCTGCCCGGTTCTCACCGTGGGTCCGAACGTCGTTCGCTCACGCGTCAAGGACGACGGAGCGCACGACATTTTGTATCCGACGGACTTTTCTCCCCAATCGCGT
>Ga0335072_10011056_pt1 | contig 12942 bp, 10 predicted proteins | sample Lox_Sample_21_FD_206725 | JGI IMG/M metagenome (GOLD analysis project Ga0335072, IMG submission 206725) | Soil microbial communities from Loxahatchee National Wildlife Refuge, Florida, United States - Lox_Sample_2.1 | ecosystem: Environmental > Terrestrial > Soil > Wetlands | place: USA...
GAAGAAGAGATCGTCTGGGGAGTATTGCCACGGGCCCTCGCTGCAAAGCTGGTTTGTACTCCTGTCCTTTGAACATGGTTACATACCGGGTCTGCACCGACCTTGTATAACGACTCGAGCTTGCAAGCCGGGCGAACATTCTCGACCGGATTCTCAAATCAAGACAAATCTCTAGTGCCGTATCGACAGTGCTCCGCGTGCAGGAATTTCTCGCTGCCGCAGGTGTTGGTGCGGAGCATTGTGGATACGGCACTAGAGATCTATCACGCGTCCGTGTAAGCGTTCAGGGACCAGGGAATGGAAGTGGCTCGGGGCAATATTAATTGCCAATCGAACGATGACATTTCGGATTGCCAACAGGCTCGCGGCGCGGCAGCTATTCGCTGATTACGCGGTCGGCCCATTCCACGAGAGTAACAAAGATGGTTGGATTGCCAAATTTCGCTCCCCACGGATCGAGATCCGTTTGCGCCACAGCGCGCGCCCGGCTGCAGGCGCCGCAGGCGTAGATCTGGATCTTCCGGTCGGCGACTTTGCGCATCGTCTCTCCCAATGGCGGCCATCCCACCGGGACCACAGCCGCGGCGACTGAGGCGCGCATCAGCGAGACGGCTTCTCCCAGCAGGAAGATCTGAACCGAGTGCCCGGCTTCGGAGAGCGCGAGCGCGTGGAGAAATGGGAACGCCGACTTCGTGGGATCATCGGAGCCCCAAGCGCTCTTCATCATCACGTTGAGCGACTTGTGTGCTGATTCCTGACCCCAGGCTGTCAAGCCAAGGAGTGGCAACGCCATCATCTGTCGAAGAAAGGAACGCCGTGCCATAAGGACCTCGTGGATTGGGAGAACCAGTATAGCAACCGATAGACGGCGCTTGTTGTCAAATTTTCTGTGCGGCCCGAACTGCAAGCTGTAATGCCACTCGCCGCCCGGGAGTCTTAACTAGCGCGGTCTCGAACGCCCTGGCGGGTGAAGCGAAGTCGCCCTGTTCGAGTAATTGCTCTCCAAGTTGTTCGCGGGGGGATCTATTCGGGGGATGCCGGATTGATTCTGCAATCTAAAGGAAAAGAACATGGCTGCAAATGAACCCGTAGAACGCGGGCCGACCATCTTGGAATGACCCCGATTCGTCTCCGGAGACTATAAGCGAGACTATTTCATCAGGCGCGCCACCAGTTGATTCAGGGCCGGAGTTTCACCCAATTTTTCCTTGAAATGAACGATGGCGGCGGTCTTTGCTCCTGCCAGCAGCAGTTCAACATCGTCGTAGTCAAGATCGTACAGGCGGGTCTCGGGCATATCAACGGAGTGCCTAGAACCGTCCGAGCGATTCCAAGTGACCTGAATTCTCATGGCTGGCCGCTCTCCGCGGTGCCACTAATACTAACCTATCAAGTTCATGAACCGGCAATGGCGCAATGGTGGGCAACGTATGAGCCGTCGGTAAGATCCATTTCGTGAGCGTTGGTTATCTCGTGAAACGGTTACCGGTTGATGAGCCTATGCGAATGAACGTCCATGACTCTGGTACGCGCCAGTTTGGCGCGGTCGGCTTAGGCGACGACGGGTTTGCAGTTCGAGAGGCGACGGTACCAGTCAAGTGAATGCTCGCCGTTCGGTTAACTTCCCAGCCCCTACTGGTTATGTCAAGAAAGCCATCCCTCGACAATCGCTCGGCGACATAATCCTCTCGGATGATCGAACGAAATGGACCTTCCAGAAGATATTTGACGACTTCGGAAATCTCCGTTTCCGGAAAGCCTGTGGCCAGCCCTGCAGAGTCCGCGAAACCGTAGCCGTGTTGCGACATGTTCCAAGGCGAAAAAGAGTCGCGCGGAAAGAGGAAAGCCAGTCTTTTGAGAAGAAAAATCCCTTAATCGCGCATCGGGAGCGCCTTCAATGCTGCGAAGTTTGACGCAACTGCCTTCTCCGATCAAGCAGTCGCAGCGTACACCCGAGAGTATCTCCCGCTGGAAGCGGGCAGGTACTGCTAACTTTTGTGGCGAACCCCTGGCCCATGCAGCACGTTCTACGACCACTGCCTACCCCGACAGATCCAAAGTGAGCGCGCGCGCGTTCGAACAAGGCGAAATAGCTTGCCGAGGCCGCGCAGGCGCCAGCTAGGCGGCTGTGGTCGTTCCAGCCGTTCGAACCCAATAATTGTTGTTGCCAACGCCATGGCAAACAGATGGCAGCGGGGCAGGAGCATGCAAGCGAGCATCACAGCCCAGCAAGAGCCCGCACACCAAAGCCCGTGGATCATTCCAAACCTCAACGCGCCCCAATCGGCTGCGAGGCCGAATACCGGCACATCGAAATGGGCGTGACAGCGATTGAGGCAAATCTGCTTGATGGGCGCGCATTGCCAGGCGACGGCCGCAACAAGAGCAGCCATGGCAGGCAACCAGGACTGTGGCGCAGTTACCTCTACGAGGAGTTGTGATCCAAGAAGGGAACTCCCGACAGCCATCCAAATGACTATGTATCCTATGACAAAGACCGCGATTGAGCGTGCACGTCGACGGGTGAAACTGTGTACCTGAAGATGTCTCACAGGTTGTATCAGCGCCGGTGACATCATAGCGCCCAGCATCACAAACCATTCTGTCAGAAGAGTTGGAGAAGAGTTCATCGTGAACAGATGGCGTGTAAATACTGCCACGGAAAGCGTTCCAAAGTTGACGGTCATGCAGTGTGTCATCAAGCCGCTATGAGACTCGAAAGCCAGAATTCCCCATGCCACCGCAGTAATGATCAGAACCGTGTTTCGAGTCCGTGCCGCACCGCATCTGTCATCATCAATCATTGGCGACCTTGGCGATACATGCTGACTCTTCCTATCGTGACCTGTGCCTGACCAGGAAGCTCCCGGTAAGGCACGATGGTCACGCGGATGGAACCAGTCTTGAGTTGCTGATCCGCGTGCAATTTGTCCACGATCCTAGTGATTTCAAGCGTGAAGCTCAGGCCCGTTCCGGCATGCTGCCCATCTGCCAGGCTCGCCCTGCGCATCCCGAAGAGCCCAACGCTGCCTGCCAGAAGCTCGGGATGATCGCTCGGATCGGAACCTTCGGGAAGGTTGACGTAGACATTCAGCGCAACCGCGTCGTGAGCACCCCGGATGTTTTCGAGGTTGAGAAAAATGCGATCTGGGGCAAGAGTCTCGGCAGCAGTATTCAGACTCTCGGAAACTTTGCTGACAACTACGGGGTCGAGCCGAACGGACGTGGCTGCCCCCAAACGTTCGATACGAAGTGGCTGCTCGCTTGCGCCTACGAGCTCCATCCTCGCGCTCGCATTACTCACGGAAACCCCCTCTTTGACTCTGATGGCAGCTGTTGACGATCCCAGCGTTTTCAGGCGCGCTGCCAGTATTGTTCCGGTTAAGTTCGTGGGAGGTGCGGGCGCCACCAAATCGTCATAAGTGTAGTTCAGAGGACTGAGCGAGGTCATTTCCGCCGGGGTGTACACCCATTCGACGCCCTGCGGCATGGGCATCACAAACTCTCGTTCACCAGTGCTCGCCGGTCCATTGAGCCAGGTGGGATCCGCCGGATTCGCGTTTGCAGGGTTCGAGTTCCAAACCGCCCACATCCGGTCAATATTGGCATGATGCAGATAGAAAATCGGATCAAGAGCAGCAAGCCCGGGATCGCTCATTAGCCCATATGTCGCGCCGCCCGGAGCAGTCCCTCCGACAAACACGTGCACCAGATTGTGCGGATTATTTTCCACATTGCCAGAAGTTGATCCACTGTGCGAAAAACCGGTTGAAGGCCCGCCAAAGCCGGGTGGCGGCGTAACGGCATCGTTGCCGGTATAGATGTCATTGGACATGCATTGGTCATTCACAGGACCACCCGAGACGGCAGCAGAAGTGGGAACAAAAATGCTGCCGTCGCCGTTGGGTCCATATCTTGCGGCTACAAAGAGGGGATTCGGGCTGCCATCAGGAAGAGTGGTTTGGGTGAACGCCGGCGGAATCTTATATTGGTCTCCCGATCCGAAGTAGTTCCAGTAGGGCAAAGCCCACCCGGAAGGTCCCCCGAGCGCGATGACCGCCGCGCGAATCTGCGCTTCGAGAGCGATGAGGTATCCACGGTGCCATGGAAGAAAATACCAACTTTGGTGCTGACACTGATCCCAGTATTCCCCCTCGATGCCCGACGAGGGTTCAGGTGCGGTTGGAGTTGGAGGTGGTGAAGGGAGACCGCCCCAACCGGGAAAGCCGCTCGTGGAGACGTACTCGCCGTGAATTGCCGCAAAGAACCACCAACTGGACAAATCATCCAGTGCCCGCCCCTGCATGACTCCCACGCCTTTCGCGTACCACAGCAGATCTGTGTTTGCGAAAGTACCTCCGTTGTTCCAAGCGCTCGAACGCGTATAGGTAGCCATTCCTCCGCTCCGTCATTGTCCCAGTCGATTGTTATCCTTCGTCTGTTGATCTCGTTTGTTGATTTTTCGGGTAATATCTTCTGCAATGTCGTCAGGGGCGTGAAGGGGGCCGCCTCTCAAACCGGTTAGCGCAGCTGGTTCAATGAAAATGGATGGAGCTATTCCAGCTGCTTGCGGATCGAAATATCGAATTTGCAAGTTGTGCTCATTGCGGAGAACGTCGAGCAAGGCTTCCAGAGCGTCGTACGGCATTGTAGCGACAATATACTGGCCTCCTCCACCGAGATGTGCCTCCCAGGCGGAATCCCCGAAATCCAAGTAAACGTAACCCGCGTCTGCCGATCCCCTCAAAAGGCGGATCTACCCGAACGGCTTGGCCTGAGCCGATGTCGGAGGAATTATTGTTATTTCATGGCCTGTTATCGGATTAGCCTTTTCGATTGGCATCCACACCTCTTTACTGCACGCTCGATGCTGACGCGATTCGCCCCTCTATGGGATCGACCGCTCTCATTGCATTCATCCTCGGGGTGCCTCCTCTTGGAATCTAAGCACCTATCGAAGCGTGGCCACGGAGATATGTGGCCAGCTCAGCCCGTTGAAATTGAGGAGCACCCGCTGGGTATATTGAAGCTGATCGAACTCCTTGCCTGACTTCTCGCGAACACGTTCGATCCAAAAGGTCGCAGTGACCCGGGCCGGTCCTGCATTCGGGCCATGTGGGCCACCGACAAGGAACGCTATGCTATCGGTTCCTCCGCCAGCATCAGGCGCGGGAGGAGTGGCGTTAGGCGGTGCAAGGTTGGATTTCACCTCGGAAGTTATGATCAGGACCGTAGTGGCTAGCATTGTCTGAGTTGCCAAGGTGTCCTTTAGAAATTGGTTCGGATTTGCGAGATGAGCATCGTCAAGACCTGGCACATCGGCCGGAGGAGTGCGCGATGGCATCGCGGTCTGGACATTCTGCTCCTCCGGAAAGTGGACCAGGTTAGTCGCACCGTCATCTTTGCTTCCGATCGCGAATGGGGTGATTGTCGTGGCTGAAATCTGTGGCGTGGAAGCTTGGAACCCAACGCCCTGGAGGTTAACTGAGGTACCGTGAGGAATTGATCCCATCCTAATCACAGTTGTCGGTTCGGTGGGATCGGTCGTCGCGGGAGCATTTGCCCAGACCCCAGGTTCGAAATGTTGCGGTCCGGTTCGATCACTGATTTGCTGCAAATATGCGACCGCCCCAAGAAAAATATCGTCTTGATTGAATCCACGATTACCGACTCCCGTTCCCGTAATGTCCGTAAACTCGAGCGTTTCGCTCGTTTGGTTCAGTTCGAGAAAGAAATCTTTCGGACCAGATGCTCCTCCATGATTCGGGCGCCAGATCATGTTGAATCCTTCACCTTTCCAAGTCCTCTTTCCATGTTTTCCGACGAGCGCACGTAATGGCCCGAGCAGGTCGACCGGAGCTGCTGCGGCTTTCAATCCCACCACTCCGGCATGCTTATGTGCAAATTTAAATGTTGTTTCGATTCCCATGGCGGCCTCTCTTCAGTGAGATGGATGTGTCACGTGTCTTGCTGGGTCCACGATAAGTCCGATTCCAAACTGCCATAAAGACGAACCGTAGTGTGCCTGCTTTTATGGCCGGAAATCCTAGGCACTCCCAAGGAAAGAGCTTGTGAGGAGATATCACACATAGTCTGTGAGTGAATCCGCTGTGCAGTAACAATGAGGCGACATTGTAAATTTGTCAATGAGTTTCTTAGGGAAGGAGTTATGATGCGTTACATATTGACTAATAAGTAAAGAAAGATAGATGTCTTGGCGCAATGCTAAACCTTGAATAGCCTTTTCTGCCGTTCGGGCGGTCAATAGCGGATCTCCTGGACGCGAGGAATGCCCGAAAACAGTGCCGCACCGAAGGAGGCAAGGCCTCTAGGACGAGTGAGGGCTACGTCCTTTGCGGGGCTGTTTGATAATCGAGAGCTTACAGAGTTTTCACAATTCTTGAGGCGATGTCGATCGCAAACTTGTCATGTAGCTGACCTTGTGGCGATCCGCTCACCGCATAGGGAGCGGAAAAATAATTGGCCGTGATTGTAGACTCGGTTATCTCCATGCGCAGGAAGCCGAAATTCGTCTGATCGTACTGCTCCAGCGTAAGAGTGTCGCTTATTTTAAACGGAGCATCTGGGTACTTTCCGTCGACCTTGTGCAATTTGCCAAGATTGGTGTATCCCCCGTTTCCCGCCACCACGCAAGGTACTGAAATATTGCCCTTGGACGTAGCAATCGTAGGTGTAAAGCGCTGATAGTTGTGGACATGTCCCGACAGAATCAAGTGGGGATAAATTCCGGTGGTATTAAAGCTATCGAATAGCACTGACGCGACCTCACCGCTTCCGGAATGATCCACATCCCCAGAAAACGGCGGATGATGGACCGTGACGACCAAAGCGATGTTCGGGTCGGCTGCAGTCAGTTCGCTACGAAACCAATCAATCTGGTCCTGATGGATTTCGCCTTCATTTTCCCCGACATTCGAGAAGAGACCTATTATGGTGGCAAATGGAGTATTCAAGGTCCAGTAGACGTTCGGCAAATCCATCTGAGTGCGATTTGAGCCAGTCTTGAGCGATCCCAATTGGCCTGGTGTCTTGGACATGAAATTCTGAATCCAGCCATCGAGCGGCTTTTTATCGGGATCGACCGGACCATCCTGCGGATCATCAGGCTGGCAATCGTGGTTGCCTGGAATTGCTACGATGAAGGCGGGGTAGTCTCGGTAAGTCTCATAGAAGTTGTCGCCATACTTGTCGATGTCACCCGCGAAGTAGACCACGTCGCCTAGATGATAGAAAAACGCGGGCTTTAGGTTGGCCGGTTGCTGATCTGCATCCTCGGTCATCAGCGCTGCGACAAAGTCTTGCTGGCGACCCCGGTAATCTCCGGTATCTCCAACGGTATGGAAGACCAATGTCCCGGCGCTCTGAATCAGCTGGAGGTCGGCAGGATCAAGAAATTTAGAGAGGTTATAGCGAAATGGCGCTGGGCCATTTGGAGTAGGCAGTTCCTGAAAAGGAAAGTGCGGGTCCTGGAACTTCGCTGATTGGATGGGAAACTTGCCGGCGGCTCCTGCGACTGGCGCATGCGAACTGCGCTGGCCCTTACCACGACCTTCTGCAAAGGACCTAAATTCGCTCATTGTCTGCTCCGTTCGGAATCCGGAGTGAGTTTATCACGAAGATCTTCACCCAGTTGACAGTCTCTGTGTTAAATAATGCGAGATCGTGTGAATGGCATCGGAATAGAACATAAGCTGTTACAACTAATTGCTTTGCACCTGAAGTAGTTTGCTAACCCTAATTTATATGCAAAATAGTCAATAATGTCACTTTGCAAAGCTATCTAGTTGTGCCTCGCCTTTGATCGCGCGAAATAAGCGAATTTCAAGAAGCTCTGGAATAAATGCTTGTTTCCATCCAGTGATTTTGCGACAATCTGAGGCCAACTACACTATGCAATTATTGCGCCAGCGAATGATGGTGGCCGGGGTCGCAGTGCTGTTTTGCGGCGGCTGCGAGCATAAGCTCGGTCCTCCCGTCACACTTTCGTGCAATGCCATACCGCCCAGTGTCTTCGCCACTGACCAGGTCACGGTGATTGCGGCGGCCGGATCGGTCAGCACCAAGAAGAACAACAACGTGATCTACGACTGGAGCGGTACTGGCGTGACCGGCAACGGCACTACGGCCAATGTCGCGACGGCTTCTCTCGATCCAGGCAGCTACACGGTGAAGGCCGTCGTGAAGGAAGGCAAGAAGGGCAAGGAAGGCCTGAAGCTCGGGCAGAGGGCTGAATGCACGGCCAGCTTCACGGTCAAGGAGTTTGAGCCACCGACGATCAGTTGCTCCGCCAGCCCGACGACGATCAAGCCCGGTGACACTGCCACCGTCACGGCCACTGCGACCAGCCCGCAGAACCGCCCGTTGACCTACAGCTACTTCGCCGCAGCCGGTTCCCTTATCGGCAACGGAAACTCCGCTACGTTCTCGTCAACTGGCGCGCCCACGGGCCCTGTTTCCATTTCGTGTGAGGTTGCGGACGACAAGAATCACACGACCAGCGCGGATGCGAGCGTGACCATCGAGGCGCCGCCACCACCACCTCCGCATGCGCAGGCTCTCTGCACGCTCTCGTTCGAGAATGACAAGAGCCGCCCCGCCCATGTGGACAACAAAGGCAAGGCCTGCCTTGATGAGGTTGCTCTCGATCTCCGTAAAGCACTAGATACTAAGCTCTTTATTGTTGAAAGTTCATCAATGACAGAAGGCCCAGGACACTCTCTCGAACCCGTCGGTTTGCGCGCTCTTACTGCAAAGAATTACCTCGTCTATACAAGCGGAATCGACCCTTCGCGAATCGAGCTAGCCCAAGCAAATCTCGAGAGAAACGCCGTTGTTCCATTCATGGTTCCTCCGGGTGCCGATCTCGCCGCAGAAATGAGCGATATCCATTTAATGGATGTGACGGAACTTACTGAGGCCGGTGAGGCCATCTCTCAAAAAACTAAACAAGGCTCTCAGATCGCCGAGGTCGCGCCGCCACTGATCTCGAAAGAGTGTAACGCTTTTGCAGCATTCGGTTACCCAGCCCAGATAGATTTAGGTATGAGCCAAGCATTGGCGCAATCCTTCAGGCTTATTGCAGGGCAATTCGATCCCGTCATTGGGATCACGGACCCAAGCGTTGAAGCAGCTCTTTGTCAAGGCACCGGGGCAGGACCAAACTGCATTCCGAATGAAGACTGGGAGAAAGTGTCCAAGGGCTGCGGGAAGCGTAGTGCACAGCAGATCAGGATCGGGTCATCAATCTATAGCTACATTATCTGGACCTTCGGATCAAACTTGCCAACTGATCTCTGTGCCCGTGCACAGTTCCCGAAGGCGTGGATCGACAATATCGGTTCCGAGCCGGAGACCTGCCCCGAGAGCTTTCGCGGAACCTTTTCGTGGCGTTGGTTCGCCACCATCAAAGATCCGTTATACAAAGGAAATCTGGATAACAACCTAGTGATCGCATTGCAAAATAGCGGAGGGAACACTTCGACCTTCTCCGAGCGCCGAAATGTCGAACTGAAACCGATTCCCGTCTCGCCTGGGGACCGTGCCGCTAAATGGTTTGCGGATTCATTCACAAAGCATTTAGCCGATTGGATCTTCGGTTCGTCGGGCCTGATAGTGGCTCTGTTTCTATATCTGTGGCGCAAGATTCGAAGTAATAGCCAAGAAACAGCAAAGCCGGCTCCACCTACAATTGTCTTTGTAGCTCCTCCGCGTCAACGCGCTGATTTGGCGGACCCTTATCAAGGCTCCGGTACTAGGAGACAACGTCCAAGGCATCACAGAACAACCGACGAGAAATAAGCGGCCTACACCTTCTGGCCAGGTATCGCTCCTTTTGTTGACCGTCAAAATTGCGCAGTTCTCGGTACATGAGTTCGCTCCGTTCAGCTTGGATTGCGTACGGTCGGGAATCGGCTCGACCACCTAGGTATACACCGAGGACTCTCTGACAGGAAAAGGGGAAACCCATAATCCACGGCGGCGGATGGGTTTCGTGGAAGCGATTGCAACTTTTATGTTATTACTCTGGTGATCCTGTTTGAAATCGGAACTGGCTTTAGTATTCAAGCTAGTCTGCGCCATAAGCCCATTTGTCCCCTGAGACGGCACGGTAATGCAGACTGGAGGTTCTGCGATGCGTACTAAATTGATCCTCGTCGGATTCTTGGCATTAACTGCAGCAGCCTACGCAAGGCAGCCCAACCAGTACCACAGCGGCACACTACTCCGCATGAATGCGGTACCTTGTGGCACGGCCGAAAAGGATGCGAAGTCTCTCACCGGCGAACTCTTGGGAACGGACTCAGGTAGCAAGAAATCAGAAGAGGTGTTGTGCCAGGAATACGTTTTGCAAACAGACACGGTGATCTATCGCCTTCGTCCGCGCGACGAGAAACATCCCGTGCTGCTGCCAATCGGTACGCAGGCGCAATTCCGTTTGGATAAGGACACGATCGTGCTTCGCGTGGAAGACCTGGACGACAAAGACCGCAAGTACACCGTCGTTTCGATGGAACCGCGCCCAGACAATGTAGCCGCAAACTCGAAAGCAGAGAATCCTGGGCAGCGGTTGGTTGTCACGCCACCGAAATAACGCTGTGAGTGACCTAACCATATTAGGCTGATGCTGGGCCTTGGTGACAGTGCAGGTCAGCGCATCTGATCCGTCGATGCTTTATGAAACGAAGCGACTCAATCGCACCGAGATTTGGTAGGATTTGAAAACGTGCCTCGTGGGAAGATTGTACTCGGTTGTGTGCGGATGGACCCGCCTCCTAGAGTCGCGTGCGGAGCGCGCCGGGCTCACGCTGTCGGAGTGGGTGCGCGATGTGTGACCTAATGGGATCAAGGCAGCACGGCTCGCGTGCGGCCCGTGCTGCGTTCAACGGCAGGCAGCTAAAGTTAAAATCTCTGCGTTTTGGATTGAGGGGAACCCGCATCCATGCACCCCGAGCAAGCGTGCATCGCACTCAGAGCCCACTAACACCGTGAGGCCTTTTCTCCTTTAGATAGACGCTGACTTCGCCATTCGAGTTGCCCTGCAGCAGCCTGTGCTCGCAATCGAGTCGGCGAACCAGTTCTGGCGAGAAGATGGTTCAGGTGTGTGATCGTCTGTGAGCAGTCGCAATGGTCAAAGACAACAGCACGGAGCTGCTCGCTGCCAAAATAGCTATGGAGAAATTTAAAAGCTTGTAACAAAACCCCTACGGAGCGGCGGCAGCTCCGGCATCTATTGCTGATAGGGGATCTTCACATGGCTTGCGTGCTCGTTCCTGATGCGTTGTGGAATCTGATTGAACCTCTTCTGCCAATTCCGTCGTCCAAGCCGCAAGGTGGGCGACCGCGCCTGGCGGACCGGGCTTGCCTCGCGGGCGTTATTTTTGTGCTCCGTAGCGGTATTCCGTGGCGGATGCTGCCAAAAGCACTAGGTTGCGGCTCCGGCATGACCTGCTGGCGAAGGTTGCGAGATTGGCAGCAGGACGGAATTTGGGATCTGATCCATTTCGCATTGCTGGACTGGCTTTCTCGTGATGGCCAGATCGACTGGTCACGCGCGGTGATTGACAGCTGTTCGGTACGCGCCGTTTTTGGGGGCTGCTGACTCGGCCAAATCCGACAGATAGGGCTAAGCGTGGCAGTAAGCGCCACTTGATTTGCGATGGTCATGGCATTCCCTTGGCAATCAAGCTGACCGGAGCGAACTGTCACGATTCAACCCAGGCTTTACCCTTGCTCGATGGCATTCCGTCGCTCCAAGGACCGCGTGGTCGGCCGCGCTGTCGCCCGGACAGCTTGCTAGGAGACCGAGCCTACGACGCCGAGTACATTCGCTCTGCTTTGCGTGCCCGCCAAATCTTGCCTGCGCTGGCCATGCGGAATACGAAACACGGAAGCGGGCTGGGGCGATGGCGCTGGGTTGTGGAACGCACATTCGCATGGTTGAATCAGTTTCGCCGTCTGCGTCTGCGATATGAAAGACGGCCTGACATGCACCTGGCATTTCTGACTCTCGCGTGCATTCTGATTTGTTGGAAGTTCCTACAAACTCAACCGTGGTGGTCACCCGGTTAGCCTGTGGTCCACCCAACACAACCCTTGACGTTTCGACGTTTCCGATGACGCCGTTCTGGGGGGGGACAGCTACTTCTACGGGTTGGCGACTTCCATGTTAGTCAACTGTCAAGAGAAAACGACGAGGTCTTAGGGCGCGCTCTGGAGAGCGCGCGTTGCGATTGATCGGGATCTCGCTCCGCGCACCGATTGCCTCACGGCTGATGGCCCCTGCATCCCAGGCAGGACCAGACATCCATTTGCTGCCTCCGGCTCATGGCCTTCGCAGATGATTGAGTGTGTGTTCTCTGCCAGTCCCGAAACAACTCGAAGAGAGCCTCGGGAGTAAAACTCCGTCGCTCAGTCGCCAACCTGCAGGACCTGGCAGCCTGCGCTTCGATTGATCCCGATTTTTTTTGCTTTTCCCTTATCAGGAAAAGGGTTTTATGCAGCCGCGGTCTGCACGAAATCCTGTTGTCTGCGTTCGACCGCCAGCATGTAACAGACCATCTTCCGAGCAACTGCAAGGGTGGCCCGGTTAGGATTTCCTCTTTCCAGCTCGCGAGCCCTGATCATCGCCAGTTCCGGTGACTCTCTCGGCGCCCAGCTTGGCAGCCTCCACCAGCACTCGCTGGATATGCTTGTTGCGCTGTTTCGACAGCGGCATCCTCATCACCTTGTCGGCCGAGCTCTTCTCGTCGGCGCATAACCCGCAGTAGCTGATGGCCTGCCGGTTGGAACGGAAGCGCGTGTAGTCACCGATCTCCAGGGCCCACGTGAGGGCCGTAATCGATCCAACTCCGGGAACTGTTCTTAGTCGCCGCAGCCGCTCTCGCAACAGTGGATCCCGTTCCAGCGAGCTGACCAGGTCAT
>Ga0335072_10011057_pt1 | contig 12942 bp, 2 predicted proteins | sample Lox_Sample_21_FD_206725 | JGI IMG/M metagenome (GOLD analysis project Ga0335072, IMG submission 206725) | Soil microbial communities from Loxahatchee National Wildlife Refuge, Florida, United States - Lox_Sample_2.1 | ecosystem: Environmental > Terrestrial > Soil > Wetlands | place: USA: Florida...
CTCGGCACCGGCTACGTCCAGGTAGCGGTCGACGTCGATCAGTACGCGGTTGCGGCGATCGAACAAACCGGCGGCGACGGCACGCTGACGCCCTCCGGGGTGGCGGCGTCCTACACGCTGAACCTCGGAGTGGCGGCACAGTACTCGACGCCGCTCGGCGCCAGCCTCGCGGTACTGAACGACGTGCTGGGCACGGCGGACGATCTCGAGGGCGGCTTCAGCATTGCGGGCGCACCGGAGTTCATCAACGCGGGCTTCGAGGCGTTCGGTCCCGGCACCGGATTGCCGGGGCTCGGGTCAGGGCAGGCGGACACCCAGCCGATTGTCGTATTGTCCACCGGCACCGTGGGCGTGTTCACCGAAACGGTCACGCTTGATCCGACCGGTTACAACCCAAGCGGCTATCAGGGGGCGTTGGCGCCGGAGACGGTCACGATCACCGGCACCGTGGTCGCGGCGCCGCCGCCCACGCCGGAGGCACGGGTCGCGGATGCCTGGGGCGACGTGCACCTGACGACATTCGATGGCCTCTATTACAACTTCATGGCCGCCGGCGAGTTCGTGCTGACGGAATCGACGATCCCCGGCGACACGTTCGCGATCCAGGCACGCATGCAGCCCTGGAACGGCAGTTCCTCGGTAAGCGTCAACACGATGATCGCGGCGCAGGTCGGCAACGACCACGTCACCTTCGGCATCGATCGCAGCGACGTGGTGTGGATCGACGGCTCTGGCGTATCGCTGTCCGGCAATCCCGTTGTCACCCTGGCGGGCGGCACGCTGGAGCAAACCTCGGCCGATAGCTACCGGCTGGTCTGGAATACCGGCGAAGAACTCGACATCACCGATGAGGGCACGTACCTCAATGCGACGGTTTCGCTGCCGAGCGCCGACCAGGGGAACGTGCAAGGCTTGCTCGGCAACGATGCGGGCAATCCGGCCGACGACCTGACCCTGCCGGGCGGCACGCCGATCGCGGCCGGCGGCACCATCACCTATGCGGAGCTTTACGGTACCTATGCGGCGAGCTGGGAGGTGACGGACAGCACGTCGCTGATGGACTACGGTCCGGGGCAGGACGCGGCGTCGTTCTACAACGCCAATTTCCCGTACAACCAGATCGGTCTCGGCAACCTGCCGGCGAATGCCGTGCAGCAGGCGCTTGCCGCGGCCGAGGCGGCGGGCATCACCGACCCGAACCTGCAAGAAGCGGCGATCATCGACTACTTGTTCACCGGCAATCCCGATGCCTTGCAGGCCAGCGAGAACGTCCAGCAGCAGGAAGGCACCGGCTCGACCACGGGTCAGACGCTGACGCAGCTTCCGACGCCCGCGGCGGTCGCCGGTATCGAGGCCAACGAGGTCACCGAAGTCGAATCCACCACGGGGAACGAGGCAGTCGGCTTCACGGTCTATCTGACCAGCCCCGAGGCGCAGGACACGGTCATCAACTACGCGGTGCCGGTCAATCCGGGTGCCGGGTACATTGCCGCGGGCGAGATCGCCGATCCGAGTGGGGCAGTTACCATCGCGGCCGGTGCCACCAGCGCATTGTTCACCGTCGCTTTGCCGGCGAACGTGCTTGGCAGCGCGGCCTATGCGGACCTCCAGGTCGTCATTTCGCCGCAGAACCCGAACCAGGGCGTGTTCGCGCCCGAGGCGCAGACCGAGATTCTCAATACCGGCCCGACCGAGGGCAATCCGGCCGCGCCATTGCTCGAGCAAACTTCGGGCGACGGTTCGCTGACCGGCGGCGGGACGTCCTACGTGCTGAACCTCGGCACGGTGGAGCAATTCGCCAATCCGCTGGAAGCGGGATGGGGCGTGGAGAACGGCGCGGTCACGCCGGCCGACTTGCTCGCGGGCAGCTTCGCGGTCGACGGCTCGACGCAGTTCCTGAACAGTGGCCTGGCCATGTTCGCGCCGCTTGGCGCCGGCAATGCCGATACCGCGCCTGCGGTCGAGCTGATGACCAACCAGGTGGGCACGTTCACCGAGAACGTCACGCTGTACCCGAGTGATTCGAACGCCACGGGGTTCAGCGCGGCGCTGAACGCGGTGACCCTGGAAGTCACCGGCACCGTGCTGGCGCCGCCACCGCCGCCGCCACCGCCGGTGCCGGAGGCGACGTCGTGGGGCGATGTGCACATCACGACGTTCGACGGGCTGTACTACAATTTCCAGGCGGCCGGCGAATACGTCCTGACGGCCTCCACAATCGCGGGCGACACGTTCCAGGTGCAGACGCGTCTGCAGCCATGGACGTCGAGCGCGTCGGTGACGGTGCAGACCGAAATCGGCGCCGCCGTGGGCAGCGACGACGTCGTGTTCGCGATCGACGAAGCCAGTCCGCTCTATCTGGACGGCACGGCCTACGCGCTTGGTGTCGGCCAGACTCTCAATCTGTCCGGCGGATCGGTCACCGAGCTTTCCATCAACACCTATCGGGTGAACTGGAACACGGGCGAGACGATGAACGTCACGCTCGACGGTTCGTATCTCAACGACACCATCGCGTTGACCGCGGCGGATGCCGGCCATGTGGCGGGCTTGCTCGGTCCGGACGACGGCAATCCGTCCACCGATCTGCAGCTTGCCGACGGCATTCCGCTGGTCGGCACGGTTACCTCCAGCGAGCTGTACGGCGAGTACGCATCGGCATGGTCGGTCGCCAGCGGCGCACAGTCGCTGCTGTATTACGGCAACGGGGAAAGCTTCGGCGGCTTCAACATTCCCGGCTTCCCGGAGAATGCGCTGACACTCAGCCAGTTGCCGGCGAACCTCGTTGCCGCGGCGACAGCGGCGGTCGAGGCGGAGGGCATCACCAATCCGAACCTGGTCGATGCCGCGGTGATCGACTTGCTCGTCACCGGCAATCCGAACTCGGTGTTCGGCAGCGAGAATGTGCAGGAGGAAGGCGCGATCCTTTCGGCTGCCGCGATCAGCACGCCGGTGCCGCTGCCGAGCGTCGGCATCATGGCCGACGCCACGACGGCGCTGGAGCCGATCAGCGGAACGCTGGCGGTCAATTACACGGTGTACCTGACCGCGGCGGAAGGCCAGAGCACTACGATCGAGTACAACGTCGTCACCGGCGGCGTGAACAATCTCGGCACGGCCGACATCGTTGGCGGCACGGGTTCGGGCTCGGTGCAGATTGCGGCGGGGCAGACCAGCGCACAGATCACCGTCGACGTGCTGGCAAACGCACTCGGTTCGCAGCCGGAAGCGGAGCTGGAAATCGGCGTCACGCCGACCGGCGGCGAGAGCGTGTTCGGCGGCACCGCCGAGACCGAAATCGTCAATCCGACACCGACCGCGGGCAATCCCGCCGTGGCGCTGGTGGAGCAATTGGGCGGCGACGGCAGGCTGAGCGGCGGCGGCACGCAGTATGTGCTGAACCTGGGCACCCAGGTGAAGAACGGCGCGGCGCTGTGGGCCAATCTCGGCATCGAGAACGGTGCGACGGTGGCGGCCGACAACCTGTCCGGCCAGTTCACGATCAGCGATTTCACCAACTATCTGAACACCGGTTTCGCGCCGTTCAGCAGCGTGACACCCGGGGCCGCCGACACCGAGCCGGTGGTGTCGCTCAACACCGGCACGATCGGCGTATTCACCGAACAAGTGGTGCTGGATCCGACCGACACCAATCCGACCGGTTTCTCCGCGCCGATGAACGACGTGACGCTGACGGTGACGGGCACGATCGTGCCGATGCCGTTGCCGCCGCCGCCGCCGTTGCCTACCGCCGTGGCGTGGGGCGACGTGCATCTCACGACGTTCGACGGATTGCTGTACAATTTCCAGGCGGTGGGCGAGTTCACCCTGGCCAAGTCCCTGGTGCAGGGCGACAGCTTCAACGTCCAGATTCGCACCACGCAATGGTCGCCGGGTGCCTCGGTCAGCGTCATCGACCAGGTGGCCGCCGGCATCGGCGACGATGCGGTCACGTTCGGGTTGGTCGGTGCATCGAACCAGCCCTATGCGGTGATGCTGAACAACAGCGAGGCCATGTTCACCAATGGCGTGCTGACGCTGGCGGACGGCACGGTGACCGAAGAGTCTCCGACCAGCTACGTGGTGCAATGGGACAGCGGCGAGAGCCTGACGGTCAGCCTTGGCAGCAGCTACATCAACACCACGGTCGCGCTGGCAGCGCAGGACGAGAACGGCCACGTCGAGGGGTTGCTGGGTTACGACAACGGTGTCGACAACGACTTCGCACCGGTGGTCAGCGGCACGACGATCACCACGACGCAGCTCTATTACGGCAATGGCGAAGGGATCGCCGGCAGCAGCGACAGCCTGGCCGATTACTGGCGCGTCACGCAGGCGAATTCGCTGCTGTATTATGCGAACGGGAGCGACACGGCGGATTACACCAATCTCGGTTTCCCGGCCGATGCCCTGCAGTTCTCCGACCTGCCGTCCAATCTGCAGCAGGAGGGCCTGAACGCGGCGATCCAGGCGGGGATCACCGACCCGCAGGTGCAGCAGGCCGTGGCGCTGGACTACATCGTCACCGGCAACCCGGACATCGTGGTGGGCGGCCAGAACGTCGAGCAACAGGGCATCACCACATCCGCGTCCAACGAGACCGGTTCGGCGCCGACGCCGGCGGTCGGGGTATCGGCCGACAACGCGGCACTGGTGGAGCCGGGCAGCGGCGAACTGGCGGTCGGCTTCACGGTCTACCTGACGCAGGCGGAAGTGCAGGCGACGGTGGTCGATTATACCGTCTCCGTGCCGGGCGCGGGGTATCTGGGTGGCGCCGCCTTCCCCGGCGACGTGCTGCCGGGTGGCTCGGTCACCATCGCGGCCGGCCAGACCAGCGCTAATTTCAGCGTGGCGATGCCGGCTGATGCGCTGGGCAGCCTGCCGAGCGCCAACCTGCAGGTGACGATCGCGCCGACCGGGGGCGAAGCGGTATTCGCGCCGTCGGCGCAGACCACGATCGTCAACAATCAGGTCGAGAGCGGCACGCCGTCCGATCCGATCTTCGCATTGCTGACCGGCGAGGGCTCGCTGACGAATATCGGCAACGCCTACACGCTGGCGCTCGGCAACTTCATTCAGGGCGAAACCGTGCTGAGCCTTGGGCTGGCGATCGAGAATGCCGCCGGCGCGGGCAGCAACGATCTGTCCGGCACGCTGAGCGATCCGGCAACCACGGGCTACACCGTCTACGGCACCGGGCCGCTGCCGACCATTGCACCGGGCACCAGCTATCAGGGCCTGCACGTCTCGGTGAACACCGGAGTGGTGGGGACGAATTCGGAAACGCTTACCTTCACGCCGGAGGATCAGAACGACAGCGGCTACACCGCTCAACTGGCGCCACTGACGCTGACCATTACCGACGCGGTGATGGTGAGCACTGGGACGTACGCGCCGGCCGCGGCGACACTCAACACGCCGGGCCCGATCGTCCTCGCCAATCAGCGGGTGGATGCGAACCCGGCGTCGGCTTCCGCGCTCTCGTTCACCAACAGCGCAACGCCGCCGGCGGAGGAGCTGGATGTCAACATCGGCGGCGTGACGGGTGATGCGACCGCCAACGGCTCGATCAACCTGCTTGCGGCCGGCTCGACCGACGCCAGCAGCATCACTGTGGGCGTCGCCAACGGCACCGCGGGCGAGATCAGCGGCAGTGTTGTGCTTGACGAGGACACGGACGGCACCGGCACCGACTCCAACGGCCCGTCCGAGATCGGCACCGCCACGATCGCGGTCAGCGGCAAGGTCTTCAATGAAGCGTCCGGCGCGATCACGGCGCCATCGCACCTGATCGTGCATGTCGGCGATACCGGCGTCGAGACGTTGACGGTCGCCAACACCGCGCCTGCGGGCGGCTTCTCCGAGGCGCTGATCGCCGCGGTCGCGGCGGTGTCCGGCGGGTTCACTGCCGGCGCATCCGGCCCGACCGCGGACATCGCCGCGGGCACTGCCGACGGCTCGCTGAATGTCGGCTTCGCTACGGCGCAGGCGGGGACGCTGAGCGGCGCTGTCACGCTCGACCTCACGTCCGACGGCGGAACCGGGGCGGGCAGCATCGACGGATTGGGAACAATCGCGCTGGCGTCGCAGACCGTCACTGTCAGTGCCACGGTCGACAATTATGCGACGTCACAGGTTGTCGAGGTCTCCGGCGCGCCGGCGCTGTCCGGCGGTGTCTCCGGCTACACGCTCAACCTGGGCCAGGTGGCGGTGGGCGCGAGCCCGATCGCAGTCGAACTCGGTGTCGAAAACACGGCGAGCGGACCGGCGGATGCGCTGGAAGGCACCGTCGCGTCGTCGGGCGACGCTGCGATCGCGGTCTCGGGTCTGGCGAATTTCTCCGCGATCGGCGCGGGCGGCGAGCGGGACGGGCTCGACATCACGCTGAATACCGGCACCGCGGGCGTGTTCAGCCAGCAGATCACGGTGGCGGGCACCGGCTACAACGCCAGCGGCTACGCCGGGACGCTGACCCCGGAGACGATCACGGTCACCGGCACAGTGTTCGGGCCTGCGGGGGCGACGCTCAACACGCCGGGCCCGATCGAGCTCGGGAACCAGCGCCAGGGGGCGGCGGCGGCCACGAGCGCGCTATCGTTCACCAACGCGGCCACATCCCCGGCCGAGGACCTCGATGTCGGCGTCGCCGGCACGACGGGCGCCGCGTTCGCAACCGGATCGATCGACTTGCTCGCGCCGGGCGCGACCGACGCCACGTCGATCAGCGTGGGCGTCAGCACGGGCGTGGTCGGCGCGCAGAGCGGCACCGTGGTGCTGGATCAATCGACCGACGGGAGTGAAACCGACGGCGCGCCCGCCGCGCTGGTCCAGATCAGCACGGTCACCGTCGAAGGCGCTGTCTTCGGCACGGCGTCGGCAGCCATTACGCCGGCGATGAACACGATCGTCCATGTCGGCGATACCGGCATCGAGACGATCGCGGTTGCCAACAGCGCGCCCGCGACAGGGTATTATGAAAACCTGATCGCGGCGGTGTCGGGAACGAGCGGCGGCTTCACGGCCGGCACGGCGGGTTCCACCGGTGACATCGCGGCGCAGGCAAGCAGCAGCGCGCTGAATGTCGGGTTCTCGACAGCGCAGGCAGGAACGATAACCGGCAACGTCACCCTGGATCTGACCTCGGATGGCGGGACCGGTGCGGGCAGCATCGACGGTCTGGGCACGCTTGCGCTGCCGTCGCAGACGGTCGCCGCGACAGTCACGGTGAACAACTACGCCACCGCGGCGATCGTGCAAGCGTCGGGCGCCGGGGTGCTGGAGCAAAGCGGCGGCAATTACACGCTGAACCTCGGCACGATCGTCGGCGGCTCGACCCTCGCCGCGTCGCTGGCGGCCGAGAATGTCGCGAGCGGACCGGCCGATCTGCTGTCCGGCAGCTTCGTCGTTGGTGGCGAGACTGGCGCGTTCAGCAACAGCGGGCTTGGATCTTTCTCCGGTCTTGGCGCGGGCCAGGAGGATAGCGGCCTCGACGTCACGCTGCCGGCGAGCGATGCACCGGGCACATACAGCGAGACCATTACGCTGTATGGCACCGGCAGCAATGCCAGCGGCTACAGCGGCACGCTGATACCGGAGACGGTGACGATCACCGCCGAGGTCATCGCCTATGCGACCGCCAGCGCGGTGACGCCGAACCCGGTGAACTTCGGCAATCTGCATGTTGGCAGCACGCCAACCCAGGCGCTGAGCGTCAGCAACACGGTTCCGGCCGTGGGTACGCCCGAGGCGCTGGACGGCAGCATCGGCGGCGCCACGGGGGCGGCGACGACGAATGGCGGATCGTTCACCGGCCTGGGGGCTGGGGCGACGAACAGCAGCAGTATGTCTGTCGGGCTCAACACCGCAAACGACGGCGCGCAGAGCGGCACGGCGATGGTCAGTCTGGCGTCGGACGGCAACGGCATCGACGGCAACGGCATCACAGGGCTCGCGTCGCAGACCATCGACGTCAGCGGCACGCTGTACAACTACGCCACGGTGAGCGTCGCGGGATCGGTCGAGTTGGGCAATGTCCGGCTCGATGGAACGCTGTCGGGCACGCTGGCGGTCAGCAACATCGCGGCGAACGACGGCTATGCCGAGGCATTGGACGCATCGCTGGGCGGCGCGACCGGGGCAGCGACGGGTTCGGGTTCGTTCACCGGCTTGCTCGCTTCGCAGACCAACAGCAGCGCGCTGACCATCGGCCTGAACACCGGCACCGCCGGGGCAGAGACGGGGTCGGTGACGCTGGCGGCGGTTTCGGACGGCAACGGGATCGATGGGCTGGGCACGACCGATATCGGGACGGAGACCATGGCGGTCGCCGGCACGGTGTATCGCGAGGCTGCCCCGAGCATCGGCTCGCCGGTGAGCTTCATCACCCATGTCGGCACCGCGGCGACGCCGTCCATCGTGATTGCCAATCGGGCGGCGGCGGACGGCTTCTCGGAGAGCTTGCTCGCTAACATTATCGGCGCATCGGCATCGATCACGCCGGTGACGACGGCGAGCGGGGACATCGTGGCCGGCGGCACGGCGGCTCTGGGCCTGACGATTGCCGCAACGACGGCAGGGACGATCAGCGGCGGCGTCACGCTGGATCTGACCAGCGACGGCACCGGCATCGACGGGCTTGGCACGATCGGCATCGGCACCGAGACCATCGCTGTCGTGGGCACGATCTATAACTACGCGACCGCGGCGGTGGTCGCCGGCGGCGCGGGCACGCTGACGGCGTCGGGGGGCAACACCTACACGCTGAACCTCGGCACGGTGGCGCTGGGCAGCGGGCTGACGACCGCGTCGCTGAACCTGGACAACATCGCGACCGGCGTGGCCGACGGGCTTGGCGTGGCTTCCAACGTCACGCCACTGAACGGCGTGTTCACCAACAGCGGGTTTGGCACGCTGGCGACGGTGGCGGCGGGGCAGGCGTCGAGCACGATGGACGTCTCGATGGGCAGCGGCACCGCCGGAACGTTCACCGAGACGCTGACCTTCGCGGAGAGCAGTACGGACGTTGGCGGAACGACCGTGCTGACGCCGATCACGATTGACGTGACCGGTTCGGTTGCCGCGCCATCTGGCCAGGTGTTCGTGCTCAGCACGGGGACCGATGTTGTGAACGGCGGCGTGAGCGGCAACAACGTGGTGCTTGCCGGCAACGCGACGCTGTCGAGCGGCGATCAGATCAATGCGGGCAGCGGCGGGGACAATACGCTGGCGCTGCAGGGCGGCGGCGTGTTCAACCTGACCTTGCCGAGCACGATCAGCAACATTCAGACGATCACGGCGCAGGAGGGCCAGGCGGGGGCCGTGATCAACGGCGTGGTGTATCAGAGCGAGGTGCAGACCGTCGATCTGCGGGCCGGCATGAATGGCGTGACGGTGAACGTGCTGCCGGGCACGCCGAACCCGAACGACACCGCGGCGTCCGACATCACCATCGTGGGCGCGGCCAATAACGATGTGATCAATCTCGGGTCCGGCAACGACACGGTGACGCTTGGCCAGGGCGAGACGGTCAACGGCGGCGTCAGCGGCAGCGACGTGATCCTGGTGACGCCCGCGACGCTGAGCGGCAGCACGATCACGGGTGGGTCGGGCAGCACGGAGCTGTATTTCACCGGCGGCGGGACGTTCGCGATGGGGAGCAATATCGCGAATGTCGGATCGATCTATCTCGGGGCCACGACGAGCGGCTGGAACTTCACCGCGAACGGCATCAGCGGGATGGTGATACAGGACGCCAGCACGGCGACCAGCACGGTTGCGGCCGGTGGCAGCAACCAGACGCTGACGGGCGGAGCCGCGGGCAAACTGACCATGGTAGGCGATGCGACGGCCGGCAGCGACACCGTGTTCAAGGACAGCGCGGCATTGTTCAACGGCGATACGCTGCAGAACTTCATGGCCGGCGCCGTGATCGACATCACCGGTCTTGGCTTCACCGCGCAGGGCACCGGCGCCGGGCAAACCTCGCTGAGCCTGTCGGGTGGCAAGCTGGCGGTGTTGGTGGGCGGGGTGCAAGCGACATCGGTGGGGTTGCCTGGCAGCTTCACGCTGGCCGATTTCACGCTCGGAACGGATGGGGCGGGGGGGACGATGATCGGGTATCACGTGCCGCCTCCGGTGTGATTGGAATTATAATTTTAGACGTGACGACGTCAAAAAGGTCTGTTATTCTGGATTTTGTGCGAAAGGGATGGGAAATGCGTAAGGTTTTGGCGGTGCTGGGTTTGGCCGGGATGATCGCGGGCGGTGGAGTGCCGGCGCTGGCCGCCAACATCGTTACCAATGGAGATTTTGAGACGGACGACGCCGCCTTCGCGAGTTCGTCGATTTTGAATTATGCCACCGGCTGGACGGTTTCGGGCAGTGCGGGCGAAACCAACGCGTTCCCGAACAATGGTTCGGGCAGCGCATTCTTCGGCGGCGGCACGAGCGGCGGCTCCTTGTCGCAGGCACTGAGCACCACGGCTGGCGACACCTATAATGTCACCTTCTATGTGGGCCTCAACGACTTTGGCCTGGGCACCGATCCGAATGCTATCTTCGATGCCACGTTCGGCACGAATGATCTGCTCGTCGGTGCCAGCGGTTTGATTGCGCAGGGCCTGACCGGCGCGGACGTGGGTCCGGCGGTCGGATTTTCCGGCTACGAGATGTTCACCATCGACGGCGTCGCGCCGAGTTCCGGCGGCAGCACGACGCTGACCTTCAGCGGCAGCACGACCGGGGGCGATGGCCAGTGGTATCTCGATGACGTCGACGTGGAAGCGGTTCCCCCCGTCAACACCGCGGCGCCGGAACCTTCGTCCTTGCTGCTATTGCTTCCGGTTCTCGCGGCGATTCCGCTGATGCGGCGCCGGGTCGCGTAGCGCTGCGCACAGGCATTGGCGGGCTGCACCGTCGAAAGCTTCGGCGAGATCGCCAATAGGCGCGCGGGCGGCACGTTGCTGGCCCTGGGGGCTGTCGACGTGGGGGATGCAGTGGCATAGCGCCCGGCCCGGCCAGTGGCGCGGTCCTGCGTCATCTGGGGTTGTATAAATTTACTCTTTCTCAACCAATAATCGGTAATGTGTTAGGCGCCTCGTTTTAAGCTAAATGTTCCCATATGAAGGCGGAAGTCTGGAGTAGCCGGCTGGGATCCAAAGGGGCTTCGCAGCGCTATCGTTTCACTGGCTTTATGTTGACGACAGGATAAATTGCCCAACGGGTCGCATAAAGCCACGCCACGGGGACAGAAATGGACAGGTCCGAGCCTATTCCGGAGTTCACGGAAGTCACCTTGAAGCGCGCGGTAGACGTGCAAGGGGTGCACATGCCAGCCGGCGCGCACGGGGTCGTGATGGCTGCGTACGCGGACGGGTCGGCGTACGAAGTGGAGTTCGAGGTGCCACAGCACGTTGTGCTTACCCTGGAGGGTGGGGACATCCAGGCGTGAGTTTTGTCCCCGGTGCGGGCAACGCTTCTATTGATCCGGCCAAGCTGACGTATCTTCAGGTGACGAATCGGGGGAAGGCAAGGTTCTTCGCACAATTTGGCTTTGATCCGACCAGACCGCAGGAACTAGAGAGATCGTTGCAGTGGCATGTCCAAAATCGCCACTATGAGATCGCGCTACAGACCTTGCATGGCATGAAGTACGTTGTCCGATGTTCAGCCCCGAGCCCGGATGGTCGTGATCCGTGTATTCTAACCATCTGGATTATTGACATCGGACAATGGGCGCCCCGGCTTGTCACCGCTTACGCCAGCCCGTGAGACCGCACCCAAACCCCGGAAAAGTGTTTCACAACCCCGGAGTAGCGGGGGACGACAGGTTTGGCACGGGGCGGCAAGAGGGGATGATGTGTTGTTACCCGGGGCCAGGTACGGCGCTGGCAATAGCTCTATAGCTATGCGTTCGCGCGACCAGCATTCTCAAGCTAGGGCGCGCGACCAGTCGATCGAATAACCCGCATTTTGCAGTTCCCGTAACAGCTCCTGCCTCCAGGCGCCGCGATCGTCCATGTCGGTATAGACCACACCTGCGAAGTCGGACGGAATCTCGACGTCGCCCTTGCGGAGCGCGCAGACGCGTTTCCGGCTGAGCTTTGCGGCAAACCAAAACAATTCGCCTATCACGTTCTGACGTGCCCGCGGCTTCATCGCTCCCCCGACCGGACCACCTTCGTCGTCTGGCGTCAGAAGGACCACGGCGAACCCGGCAGTTCGGGCATGATCCTCGAACTTTTCGACGATAGTGCGGCCGCCGTTCGGCTGCTCGTGTAGGATCGTTACCGCAAGCCCGGCCCGCTCCAGTAGCCGCGCGACTTCTATTTTGGCAGGACCGTCCTGACCGTGCACGAGGAAAACCGGCCCCGTTCCTGCGTCTTGTATCGCAGATGCGCTGTCGGTCGGGCGGAGAGGTGCATGCTCCAATCTGTCCGCAAGTATCGAGATGGTATTTTCAAGCCGTCCGGCGACGACACGACGTTGTTCGTTGAACGCGGAGAGATGGTCGGTCCAGTCGTCGCTTCCCCAGCTAAGGTAGAAGGGCACCGTTGAGGCTTCTGCGTCGTGCGCCTGGCGGCTGTCGGCGCCGAATATTTCACGATAAGTCTCATTCGCGATGGTGCAGACTGACTCTGCCCTTAGCCTGATTTCATCCACATTGATTGGGGCTGGTACCGCATTGATGCTTTCAAGCCGACGCCGCAGCTTTGCGATTGCCGCGGGCAATTCGGCAGCAGGAAGTTCAGTGAAGCTTCTCTGCGGCGGCGCCGATCTGGCCATTGCCCCCTGTATCCTCGATACCCGCCACGTTACCCGGTGCCGACTCCACTCTGTGGATAAGTTTGCTAAGTGCTGGCGCGCCCGGGAAGATTCGAACTCCCAACCCCCAGATCCGTAGTCTGGTGCTCTATCCAATTGAGCTACGGGCGCTCCGAAGCC
>Ga0335072_10011059_pt1 | contig 12941 bp, 7 predicted proteins | sample Lox_Sample_21_FD_206725 | JGI IMG/M metagenome (GOLD analysis project Ga0335072, IMG submission 206725) | Soil microbial communities from Loxahatchee National Wildlife Refuge, Florida, United States - Lox_Sample_2.1 | ecosystem: Environmental > Terrestrial > Soil > Wetlands | place: USA: Florida...
TCAGTGGGGCTCAGAGCGCCGGGAAACACAACCACGCTGTGCTTCACGGCAAAATCGACGACCGGCAGGCTCAGCCCATCCGACGTAAGAAACTTCGCGCCAGCGTCGACGCAGGACTGCGCTGTTGATTCATCCCAAACGCTGCCCGCTCCAACGATTAGCTTCGGATTGTTTTTTGTGAGCTGGGAAATCAAATCGAGCGCGCCGGGAACAGTCATCGTGATTTCCACAATTGGAATGCCGCCGCACAGTACGGATTCGGCGGCGTAGCGCGCATCCTCCGCCGTGGCGGCGCGCACGGAAGGAACAATTCCCACGTGAAAGATGCGAGCGCGAATGTCCTCCCTTTTCAAGCGCCGGGCTCCTTTCTAATTTGACGACGCCTCAAAAGACGGGTCCGGCGCCGGCAGCTTGTCTCCGTCACGCGCCACCCAAACGTAGAGCGCCGGCAACAGGAAGATACTCAGGATGACCGCGCCGACCAGCCCGCCAACGATGACGATCGCAAACGGGCGCTGTGAATCGGAACCGATGCCGCGGGAAACGGCGGCTGGAAGGAGCCCCAATGTTGCGACGAGCATGGTCATCATAATCGGGCGAAGGCGCAGCACGGCGCCTTCAATCGCTGCGTCCTTAATGGAATAGCCGCCGGCGCGCAGTTGGTTGATGTATTCGAGCATGATGACGCCTGTTTCCACCGACACGCCGAACAGCGCCAGAAATCCCACGCCCGAAGAGACACTCAAATGGGTTCCCGTCATCAGCAGCGCCAGCAATCCTCCGAACGGAGCGACCGCCACGTTCGCAAGGATGAGGGCGGCCCATTTTGCCGACGCAAACATCGCATAGAGAATGATGAAAATCACCAGAATTGTGATGGGGACCACGAGCATCAGGCGCTTCTGTGATCGCTTCTGGCTGGCATACTCGCCCGCCCAATCGATGTGGTATCCAACGGGCAGCTTCACGCGCTCTTGAACCAGTTTCATTGCCTCTTCCACCGCGCTGCCGAGGTCGCGGCCGCGAACGCTGTACTTGATCGCCACATAGCGCGAATTTGCCTCGCGGTAGACTTCCGACGCGCCGTCGAGCACCTGAATGTTCGACAACTGGGCCAGCGAAACGCGTTCGCCGGAAGGAGCCACCAGGCGGATGTTCTCGATCGCCTCTTTCGTGTCGCGGTACGGCGCCTGGTAGCGAACCACGAGGTCGTAGCGCTGTTCGCCCTGCAGAACCTGGCTCACGGCTTTTCCGCCGACCGCCGTCTCAATCGCGTCCTGGACGTCCGCGACATTTATGCCGTAGCGCGCAGCAGCTTCGCGATTCACCGTCACGTTCAAGTTCGGCTGGCCCAAGACGCGAAACAGTCCCAAGTCCGCAATGCCCGGAACGTTTCGCATAACCTCGACGACTTCTTCGCCCTTCTCCTCCAGAACGTGCAGATCGTCGCCGTACAATTTAATCGCCAGCTCGCCCTTCACGCCGCTTACCGCTTCTTCCATGTTGTCGGCGATGGGTTGCGAGAAATTCCACAACACTCCAGGAATCTTGTTGAGCTGGCGGTCCATCGCATCAATCAATTCGTCCTTGTCTTCGCGAAAGACCGGGCGCCACTTATCCTTTGGCTTGAGGTCCACGAAATACTCGGTATTGAAAAATCCGGCCGTGTCCGTCCCATCATCGGGCCGGCCCACTTGCGACACTACCTGCGTGACCTCCGGAAAGGAGGCCAGGATAATCCGCGCCTGGTTCATCACGCGCGTGCCTTCTGTCGGGCCCGTGCTGGGCGCCAACGTGCCGCGAACCCAGATGGCGCCTTCGTCGAGATGCGGGAGAAATTCCGAACCAATTACTCCGCTTACCATCAGGAAAGCCGCCAGGACGACTGCGAACGCGCTAAAGCCGACCGTCACGCGGCGATTGTCGATGGCCCAGGCGACGGCGATGCGGTATTTGTCGCGAAGAAACAGCATCACAGGATTGCGCCACTCGCGCACGCCCTGGCGAAACTGCATCAGCGCCATCACCGGCGCCGTGACGATCGAGAAAATCAGCGCGCCGATCAGCGCGAAAGAAACCGTCCACGCCATAGGCTTGAAGAGACGCCCCTCGACGCTCTGCAGCGTAAAGATCGGCAGGTAGGCGGTAATGATGATGGCGCGCGCGTAGAAGACCGGGCGAAGCACTTCGCGCACCGCGTCGCGCACCAATTCCATCGGGGTCTTGGAAGTCAGCGCGGCGATGCTGAAATGCCGCACGATGTTTTCGATGATCACTACCGTTCCGTCGACCACCATGCCAAAATCCAGCGCGCCCAGCGACAGCAGATTCGCGGGAATCTTGGCGAGGTCCAGGCAGACGGATGCGAAGAGAAGCGCGAAAGGAATCGTCAACGCGACGATGATGGCGCCACGGACGTTGCCCAGAAAGAAGAACAGAATGATGGAAACCAGAAGCACGCCCTCGGTCAGATTGTGCAGCACAGTGTGGGTCGTCAAGTGCACCAGGTCGCTGCGGTCCAGAAACGGCACAATCTTCACACCGGGCGGGAGAATCTGATCGTTCAGTTCCTTCACCTTTTCGTGGATATCGTCGAGCGTACTGTCGGCATTCGCGCCCTTCCGCAGCAAGACGATCCCTTCCACCACATCGTCATCGTCGACAATCTTTCCGTCTTCCCGGTGAATCGCTTTTCCGATTTGCCCCAGACGGATTTTCGGCCCTTGCGTCACCGTTCCGATATCCCGCAAGTGCAGCGCCGCGCCGCTTTGCGTCTTCAAGGCTGTGTTTTCGATGTCTTGCACGCTTGTGTACAGGCCGACCTCGCGGACGTTGATTTGCTGCATTCCCTCTTCCACGAAGCTTCCCCCGGCATTCACGTTGTTGCTAGCCAGTTGCTGCTCCACTTGACCGAGACTCAAGCCGTAGGAGACCAGCTTGGCTGGATCGACCCGTACTTGGTATTCGCGCGTGATCCCTCCGAAGCTTGAGACGTCCACGACGTCAGGGATCGATTTGAATTGCTTTTCGAGCGTCCAGTCCTCAATGGACTTCAATTCCATCAGGTCGTATTTGGGATTTGTACTTTTCAACGTGTACCAATAAATCTGGCCGACCGGGCTGAAATCCGCGCCCATTTGCGGCTGCAGATTGTCCGGCAGCGAAACCAGGGATAGCCGTTCGAGTACTTTCTGCCGGTTCCAATCGTCCTGCGAGCTGTCGTCGAAGATCAGCATCACGCTCGAAAGCCCGAACAACGATACCGAGCGAAGGTGCTGCAAATGCGGAATTCCGTTCATCTGAATTTCGATGGGGATTGTTACCTGCTGCTCCACTTCTTCGGCAGCGCGGCCCGGCCACTGCGTGATGATCTGCACGTAGTTGTTGGCGACGTCCGGATAGGCCTCCACCGGCAGATTGCGGAAGGAGATGGCACCCCAGATGAGCAGCATGACCGTGGCCGCCAGGACCATGAATCGATTGTTGAGGGCCGTATCGACGATACCGTGGATCATGCGCTTCCTCGGAGACCGCCGGGCCGGGCGTCACTCATTTTCGATCGCGTTTTGCAGCTCCAGCGCATTCGTGACAACTCTTTGTCCAGGCCGCAGTCCCGAGAGGATTTCCTGCATATTGTTGGGCAGCATATCGCCACTGGTCACACCGACACGCTTGAACTCCTTGCCGCCGGAGGGAACATAGACCCAGTCGCGATCGTGCAGGTGAAGAACGGCGGAAGCGGGAACCGATGCGTGAATCTCTTTGCGCAGCCCGTATATCGTGGCCGTAACGAACATGCCCGGCTTCAAGATGCCCGGGTTGCGCACTTCGATGCGAACCTTCGCAGTGCGCAAGCTGGGATCCAATATGGCGCCGATGTTGCTTACTTTCCCTTCCAGCACTTCTCCCGGATACGCCGTGATGTGAATATTTGCCTCTTCGTCCAGGCGCACGTCGGGCAGGTCGTTTTCATAGACGTCGCAAACCACCCACACGTAGCTGAGGTCTGAAATCGTAAACGGGTTGGGAGACGCAAGGCCCTGCACGCCGCCCGCGTTTGTGATCTGCTGGTCAGTGATCACGCCGGAAACAGGAGCCACCACGTCGACGACTCCTGAGGGACGATTCGGATCGTCGCCGAGCAGCCGTAATCGTGCGGCGGAGGTTTGGACGTCCACCTTGGCTTTTTGCTCGGTGTCCTGCGCGGCTTCGAGGTCCGCCTGCGCGATGGCACCGTGATTGTAGAGGTCCGTCGCGCGTTCGAGTTGCTTGCTGGCGAGCGTTTCATCAGCAACGGCCTTCTGGTAATCGGAAAATGCACCCGAGACATCGCTGCTTTCGACGCGCATCAGCACCTGTCCCTTCTTCACCGTGTCTCCCAGTCGCGTGAGAATTTCTATCACGCGTCCGGAAGCAAGAGACACTACAGGAATCGTGCGCGAGACGTCCGGCATCACGCTGCCGGTGACAGATAGTTGTGGAGCGGCATCGTACTCGACCGCGGCAGTTACGGGAAATTGATCTGGCTTGTGCACCTGGACTGTGCTGACGTCCCCCACGTGTTCGACTTGGGGAGTCGGTGGCGCTTCGGCGCTCGGGTTTGGCTTGTCCGAGCTGCAACCCGATGCAACAACACAAAGTGCGGAGATTAGCATTACAGTGACGCGGATCGGCCCTCTCATTCCGCCACTCCGCCTTGCTTCGCCGCGCGGCTTCGTCGCCTCGCGGGGCGGTTCAACCGCTCACGTGCCGTCGCGGTCCGCTGCACACAATCGCAATCCGGTGAGACATTCGGAACAAAGCATTGGAGCGCCTGATTTGACACTCGGTTCATTGGGCCTTCCCTGCTTGCCTAACGCCTCTGTCGGCGCTTTGGGTTGCGTGTGTCCCTGGGAGCGGCGCCTTGCCGTCTCAGTAGAGAGTTCTTGTGTGACAGATGAGGCCGGGAGCTGCGAATCCTTCTTGAGTGAGAGCAATGCCCGATTTCAAGCCGAACTAGATCGGATTTACGCGAAACGGATTATGAGGAGGTGGCGCTCGGCCCGAGAGCGCCGCAAGCAGAAACAGCGGCCGCTTTCCGTTTTTGCCCAAGCGAGGAGGTTGCAAAGCGTTGACCGAAGCTCGAAATTCGGTGCTCCGCAATGAGGCTGGTGTGCGGCAGATCGAAGGAAGCATCGCCGATGCGTCCCTCATGCCGGTCGGGAAAGAAGCCCAAGATTCCTTCGGCGGTGCGACAGGATTGTGGAACGCCGAAGGATTGAAAACGCGGAAGTTTCCGGAGCCGTCATTCAGAAGCACCGCGACCGGCTGGTTCGTCCATTGCGTTCTGACGACTACGTCGAGAAATCCGTCGTTGTTGATGTCCAGAGAGGATATCTGCAGTCCACCCCAAGGCGCCAAAACATCTAGGCTGCGGCGCAATCCGCCGCTGAGGTGAAAAGCAATCCAATACTGAGTTCTTTGCGAATCGGATTGACCGTCTTGAACGACTACAAAATCGGGCCTGTGATCGCCGTCGAAATCGGCAAAGGAGAACTGCGCGAAAACAGCCGGCGCGTGGTCTTTCCAGACGCGAGGATGTGGGGCCGGTTTTCCCTGCGAAACGGAGGCAAATAGTGAGCCCGCAAGCGCGGCCAATACGGCAAGAGCGCTCGGACCGCTTGCAGTCCTATGAAATTTTGGCGTCACTGGCTTGCACCTGCCGCTTGAAGAGTGTGGGTATCGCGAATCGTTGCGAACGCTGACGGCTGCTACGCAACGGCCGGCAAAAGGATACCATTCAGGTTGAGAGGAAGACAATCAACGGAAAATACGGCAGAGAGACATCTCTATTCTGTCATCGGGTGTGGCTAGCTGGGGGCCTCGACGGGGTGCCCCCTTACGTCGACGGATCCTTTATCGCCGGACGCGGCAATGGCTTGGCTAGGATTTGTAGGCGGGAAGAACGTGGAGGCCGGCAACACCGCCGCAGCAAATTTTCGAATTCACGCTCGCGCGAATTCGGCGGAGGGACTGGGGCCTTGAAATCGAGAATCACAACGGCCTCCCAAGCTCAAATTGTCCCGAAAATTAGCAGATGAAGAGGATAACTGCCGAAGATTTCCTGCTAAGGTAATACTGGCGCTGACATAAGTCAAGGGATTTAAATCCGCAACGGAAGAGCGTCGAGCGGTTTTGCCCGGACTTGCACAAATTTCACACGCCACGTAGTCTTAGCGGCGCAATGAATGCCGAATTTCTGGTTCTTGGTGTCATCTGGTACGTAGTTTTTCTATTTTCTACGACGTGCCATGAAGGCGCTCACGCCCTGACGGCCAAACTGGGCGGCGATCCAACAGCTGCCCTCGGCGGCCAGGTATCGCTCAATCCCATTCCTCACATCCGCCGCGAACCAGTCGGCACGGTTTTGGTACCCATCATCACCTACGCGATGTTCCACTGGATGATGGGGTGGGCCAGCGCTCCTTTCGATCCCGAGTGGCAACGGCGGCATCCGCATCGCGCTGCCTGGATGGCGCTGGCTGGTCCCGCCGCTAATTTCGCACTCATGATTGCGGCGGGAATCGCAATCCGTATCGGGATCGCTCTCGGGTATTTTCAAATACCCTCCTCGGCTGGAATTTCTCACATCACGCAAGCCACTTCCGCTGGACCAGCCGAGTTCTTTGCCACGCTGCTTAGCATCCTCTTCGTTCTGAATCTGGTTCTTGGGACGTTCAATCTGCTTCCCATCCCTCCGTTGGACGGTGGCACCGGTGTCGGAGTGCTGATGAGTGAAGGCATGGCGGTGCGTTTCTTCGACTGGACGCGAAGCCAGGGTATGGGACTCATACTGTTGCTGGTCGCCTGGTATGCCTACGATAAGATTTTCGGCTTCCTCTTCACTCTGGCGCTGAATGTTCTTTATCCAGGCTCGCACTGGTCCTGAAGAAGAATTTGCAGCTCTCCGCACTCCTGTCGCCGTCAATCCTCTTCCTCGATCAACCCAGCCTCTTGCGCTTGACCCCGTGGCACTGTTCAGTCCGAAACATTCGGGCGCTACCGGCACAGTTTTTGCTTTCCTCTCTTGTCTCAAGATCGGCGATCTCCTCTGCCTTGAGTCACTTGCCGCAACCAGCCTTTGGCAAGCCCCCTGCAATTGACCCTATGAAGGAGAGCAAATGAGCTTTGCATCTCAGCAGCGGAATTCATACAGGGTTGAAATATCCGGATGGGACAAGTCGGAGAATTTTTTTGTCGAGCGGACGTTGCTCGAGTGGGGCGCTGATCAGCAGCACGTAGTAAGTCTGCGCTCTCTTCTCAAGGACAGCAGCGTCATCTTCGTTCGCCTGATTCAGGAGATGCTCGAGAATGCAGCTTTTCCGATTGCGTACCAGGCAACGCCCGTCAGTGAAAGGGACGAAAGAGGATACACGCGCGTGAAGCTCGAACAGATGCGTCCCAAGCACGCCGAGCCTCTAGAGAGCGCCGTGGAAGAAGCTCATGACGTGAGATTCCACGTTGCATAAGCGTGGAACGACTGCCGGCCGCTCCTTATGAACTGCAAAGGGATTGGTTTCTAGCGTGGTTCCGTAACGAAACACGAGTTCCGAATCAGCACTGGATCTCATCTGCAAGTTCTGGGTTTGGCCCAAGAAATTGTGCGGTGAAAACTCCGGCGCCGGCCCTCATTAAACCTTGCCGGAGCGATTAACGCGAACAGTCGCAGGCCCTTAGACGATTGTTCAGGCCCTGCTCCAACAGCAAGTCATTTTCCCCTACCTTCTTTCAGACCTCTCTCCCCGAAGTGGCAAACACCTTGCCTGCAAATCAGCAACATGCCAGTGCTCACCGAAAAACCCGTCGTAGGAATCGCGCGAAAGTACCTCCCCGTCTGCGTTGTGGACGACGAAAGCGATCATGTGGAGATCACTTCCGCGCGTCTGGAAAAGGCTGGCTTCCCAGTGACTGGGACTTCCAATCCTCAAGAAGCTCTGCAAAAGATTCGCCTGGGAGAATGCCGCGCGGTTCTAGTCGAATACAAAATGCCCTCGATGGATGGAATGGCATTCGTGGAGAAGGCGCTTCGGTACGATCCCGGCGTCTACATCATCCTAGTGACGGGCTTCTACACGGTTGAATCGGCCATCGAAGCGATCAAGCGCGGCGCTTACGATTACCTCTGCAAGCCGATCGATTACACCCGCCTGATGAAGACGCTCGACGAATTGTCCGAGCAATTTGCGACCCGCTCCGAAATCAAACATCTTGAGGATCGGCTGCTTCCGAATTTGCAATTCCACGGAATTGTAGGAAAAAGCCCCGCAATGCTGGAAGTCTTCGACTTGGCCAAGAAAATTTCGCGCCACTATACGAACGCCCTAGTCACCGGGCCGACGGGAGCCGGCAAGGAACTTGTCGCTCGCGCCCTTCATCAGATGAGTCCCGTCGCGCAGGAACGCTTTGCAGTCTGCAACTGTTCGGCGCTCGTCGACACACTTCTCGAAAGCCAGCTTTTCGGACACATGCGCGGCGCCTTCACCGGCGCCACGGAGACACGTCCCGGCCTTTTCGAATACGGTAATGGCGGGACCGTCTTTCTCGACGAAATCGGCGAAATGTCCTTAGCGATGCAGGCCAAGCTTCTTCGCGTCATTCAAAACCGCGAAATCCAGCGCGTCGGGTCGCCGGAGGTCAAGAAAGTGGACGTCCGCTTGATCGCAGCCACTAACCGCGATTTGCGCGCCGAAGTCCTCGCCGGCCGTTTCCGCGAAGACCTGTTCTACCGCTTGAACAGCATTGAAGTTCGCGTCCCGGGATTGAGGGAACGCCCCGAAGACATTCCCATCCTTGTCCAGCACTTCCTGAAAAAATACGGAGAAGCATGCGGAAAAGTGTTTCACGGGCTCACGAGGCGCGCCCAGATTGTCCTGCTCCAGCACGAGTGGCCCGGAAATGTTCGCGAGCTCGAAAACGTCATCTCGAGTGCCACCCTCACAGCCAGCACCGATTTTATCGACGTCCCAGACCTGCCCGAGAATTTGCAAAAACCTCAGCGCCGGGCCATGCACATTGGCGATAGCTGGAGACCTCTTCCTCTCGAAGAAGTCCGCAAGCAGCATATCCAGCGTGTGTTGGAAACGTGCAACGGAAACCGCGTCCGTGCGGCTCAGATGCTCGGCATTGGCCGGACGAGTCTGTACCGTTTCCTCAAGCGTTCCAACCGGCAAGCCATCGCAAAAGGGGCTGCGTAGGCCGTCCGTCGTTTTTTCTTACCCACGTTTCACATCCGAACAGCGTTTCATTTGGCATCACCGCAGCTCGCCCTTGCCTGCTCTGTCTTGCTGATTGCAGGGCGCTTCGAATCGTCGGTTATGGCCCAATACGTGCACACTATACCTGCGGGTGCACATGCGAAACATGTACAGACGAAACTGGAACGAGGTTATTGCGGAAAGCCGCAGGCGGCCTTTCTTTGAATCGATGGAACGCCAAGAGGCTATTCTCGAAGTTTGCGGCCTAGACTCACGCGATCGATGCTTCATTGAAAAAACGGTAGCGCAAGGTGCTGCTGCGGGGGGGCCACGAATTCCGGTTGGCAGCTCCAGTGGAACTGGACGCGGTCCTGTCCATCCGGCGCATCAGCGAAGATTGGGCCGACGTCCCATCGTCCTCGCTCTTTCAGGTCCACAAAGTGGAAAAGTCTGGCAAATCGCTATGGGTGCAGGTCCGGCCTTTCGATCCCTTGCCGGAATGGCCGTCACATAATCCGGCTTCCTAGTATAGACAATCCAAGATTCTCCGCGTTCCCTCCACACGTGACCTCAACGGCGCATGGTTCGTCCGAGCGAACCATGCGCCGTCACCCCACCAGCCGCATTGGAAGTCCGCGCGCCTTTCATCCTCACTCACGCGTGACAGAAACTATCTTGATGCCTACTGTCCGTGGGTCTTGAGTGCGCCTTTACCGGCCGTTCGTCACATACGACGCGTTATGTAGTAGGAAAGGCGGCAATGAGAGAGTTGAATCCATTCTCACCAGCATGGCCGTCTGCGCCGGCAGTTCCACATCTTTGCCCTTCTTGGCGATCACGTATGCCGAGCTTCCGACAAGTCCGATCACCGTTCCGCGCACCACATGACTGAAAATCACGCCCACCAGGCTGCCTCCTCCGGTGCCCAGCGCCACATCCGTCACGTCGCTTTTGATGTCCCGACGCTCCTGAATCACCACGCCCTCCACTGTCTTCAGGTCCTTCCGGGATTTTCCCGAATCGGCGCCGCCGCTATACATGGCCAGAATGCTCATCTGCACCGGAAAAATCCGGCTCTGGACTTCGACGGAGCGAAAAACCAGGTTCATCGACGCTCCGCCGCGGAACATCGAGAAGAGCTTTGGCCTGTTCACATCATTGATTTGCCCGTGGACGACTGCTCCTGCCGGCAACACCATTTGGTTGCCGATGAACACGGGCTCGGCCACCACAGCCGTAAATGGATCGCCGTCGTGCGCCACAGACGTGCTCAGCCCGTTCACCAGTGTCAGACGAATCTGTGTTCCGGGAAGAACTTCGCTCGATTGAGCTCGCACGCCGGGAGTTGCGAGCAATGCCAGCAGCAGAACCGCGAAAACGGAGACAGCCAAACGCTTCATGGATCCTCCTTTAGATCCGAGGCGAACGCTCGAATGAAAATCGATTTGGGTGGCCCAAAAGATACCGGGGCCCGCCCCGTTTCGTGGGGATTACCGCTGGCGTGCGGAAAGACGCGGAGGACGCGTCCGGAGCTAGGATACTCCTAAGGATAACGTCGAAACCCAATAATTTTGCCGGGTGGTGACGCATCCGCCCACGGCGCTTCCTGGTGCGGCTTTCCCGTTTCAGCCGCGCTCCGCGATAGGAGATGCAGCGCGCGTTGCGTTCCTCGCCCTGCTCTTTGCTTCTTCTCGCGAGCGCCCCTCCGGGATGGCTTGCTTTTACGCTCTTCATCGCTGTGCTAGACTGCCGCATTGCAGTCGACGCAAGAAATTCGGCGCCGACTGCCGATTGGTGGAACTTCGGGCTCTGTGCAACGATTCCCCGTGAACCCCGCCAGGCCCGGAAGGGAGCAACGGTAACGGGTCCGCTTCGTGTGCCGCGGAGTACCCGAAGTTCCTCTGATCGCTTCGGGGAGACTGACCGTCGGGCGAAAGCGCCTTTCCTATGAGCTACAAAGTCATCGCGCGCAAATATCGTCCGACGACCTTCAGCGAAGTCGTCGGCCAGGAACACGTCACGCGCACCCTCGCCAACGCGATTCAGACTGGCCGCGTGGCCCACGCCTACATCTTTTCAGGTGTGCGTGGCGTGGGCAAGACGACCACCGCGCGCATCCTGGCGAAAGCGCTGAATTGCGCCAAGGGCCCAACGCCCGAGCCGGACAACACCTGTGACTCCTGCCGTGAAATTGCCGCCGGCACTTCGCTCGACGTTCTCGAAATCGACGCTGCTTCCAACCGCGGCATCGACCAGATTCGCGAACTCCGCGAGATGGTTCGCTACGCGCCCGCTTCCAGCCGCTACAAAGTCGTGATTCTCGACGAAGCGCACCAATTGACCGACGAAGCTTCGAACGCGCTGCTGAAAACTTTGGAAGAACCTCCCGAACGCGTGATTTTTATTCTTGCCACCACGCGCTCTGAGGATCTGGTCGAGACCATCAAGTCCCGTGCGCAACTTTTCCAGTTCCGCACACTCGCGTTTCAGGAAATCGCCTCGGAAATCGAGCGGATCGCCAAGGCGGAAAATCTCGAAATCGAATCGGGCGCCGTCGCCGTCCTGGCGCGCGCCGCCGAGGGCAGCCTGCGTGATGGCCTCTCCTTGCTCGAACAGGCCATCTCCTACTCGGGTGACAAAATCACGGATGCGCAGGTGCGAGAGCTTCTAGGCGTCGTGGCCGAGAGCATTCTCGACGAGCTGGTCGAGGCGATCCACGAACAATCCGCCGAGCGCGCGCTTGGTCTCGTTCACCGCCTGATCGCCGATGGCCAGAATCTCCAGCATTTTTGCCGCGAAGCCATCCGCCATTTCCGCAATCTCATGGTCGCGCGCATCTGCGGCGCCGATTCCGAGCTTGTTGCCGCGCCGCAAGACGAACGCCCGCGCCTTGCCAAGCAGGCGGCGCAGTTCAGCGAAGAAGATTTGACGCGCTTCTTCAATCTGCTTCTTGCCACTGACGACGATCTCCGGCGCAAGCCCGACGCGCGCTTGCATCTTGAGCTGGGCCTTCTGAAAATGGTGCACGCGCAGCGGCTTGCGCCGCTCGAAGAGCTGCTCGCAGAACTGCATGGCGAATCGAGCCTCGCGCCGCGCACTCTGAAATCTTCGACCCCGGGTCCGGCAACGCGCGCGGTATCCGGCTCGGCTGAATCGCCGCCGGCCATTTCCTCTGGGAGAATTTCCTCGCCGGTTTCTGGTTTCGCTCCGGGCGCGGGAACCGCGGCCACAGCCGCGCGCATGGCCCCTGCAACTCCTGCTTCCGCGGTGGCCAGCGCCGCCGGCAGCGCCATTACTGTTCAGGCCGTCCCTGTCCATCCTGAGCCACTTGCGGCGGCAGCGGAGGAATCGCAGGCGCCTCCCGAGACGCTCGCAACCGGCGAATCAGAATCTCCGCAGGTGCGAGCGATTAAATCGGCCGTGCAAAGCCAGAAATTTCTCTGGTCCATGGCCCGTGCGGCGACACAATGGGAAGTGGAAAACGGCGAGTTGCAAATCTACTTCCCCACGGAAAGCCGCACACTCGCCGAAATGCTGCAAGCCCGCGACCCAATGGAACGATTGCGCACAGTTCTCGCCCGTGCAACAGGCGAACCACTGCGCGTCTGTGTTAAAGTTGGGGGTAGCCGTCCTGCGGCGGCACGAAGCTCGGAACTGCAGGCGCGGTTTCAGCAGGACCCGATGGTTCGGGCGATGCTCGAACGGTTC
>Ga0335072_10011060_pt1 | contig 12939 bp, 11 predicted proteins | sample Lox_Sample_21_FD_206725 | JGI IMG/M metagenome (GOLD analysis project Ga0335072, IMG submission 206725) | Soil microbial communities from Loxahatchee National Wildlife Refuge, Florida, United States - Lox_Sample_2.1 | ecosystem: Environmental > Terrestrial > Soil > Wetlands | place: USA...
GTCTCCTTTAGAAGTGCTACATGAACGGCGAATTCCCGCATCCGTCGCGGCATCCCAGCCGAATCATCTTTGCTTCAGGGCCTCAACGCTGACGCTGCAGCAGCATGTCGACGCTGTGCGTCGGCGGGTGGTTGCCTACAGTGACTTCTGTCGCCTCGTGCCATTCGCCCTTGCCGGTCAGGTGCATGGTATTCACAATGTGCGCTGGGCCCGCCGTAAATCCCCAGGAAAAGCCGTTGGCAAGCACGGTCAGTTCCGTGTCGACGTAGTGCCCGTCGTTGTAAGCGCGAAAGCGATACGTATGAGAGGCGTCGTCGTATGCGACTGTCGCCAACGCCTGGAACTGCGCTTTGCCGTCCGCGCCCGTGCTCTTCCCTTCGATCAGCATGACGAGCCCGTCGAGCTTGTATTGCACGTCTTCCAATTGCGTCAGATGCAACGGCTCGCCGGGGCCACGGACGATGGTGACCGGGCCTGACCAATCTCCCGCAAGAAATGCCAGCTTGCGCATAGCTTCACGCTGCACGTCCGCGCTGTTCGAACGCGGCTGCGGCGCGGCAACGGCGAAGCTCCAGGGGATCAGAAACACCGCTGCCACCATCGTCCCGGAAATGATTCGCCCTAGCGGGGGCAATGTCTTCTTCATTGGCGATCTCCTTGGGCTGCGTCCGACCTCTGCGGCTCGCCTGCCAGGTGGAACGTCATGCGCCTGCACCTCATACTCTATAAACTAGAGTACTCTATGTCAAGAAAAATCTCGGCGCTGTTTGATCCGGTCAGGAGTCCAATTAGTTATCGCTGGACGCCGTCAAGTCGCTGTTAATTATGGACTTATGTGTATACAGCCCGACTATGCTGACGCATCCCGCACCCGGTGGTCCCACACCCTCACGTCAGGAGGACGCTGCTTCGAAGAGGTAGGTTTTCAGCAACCTGCTAAAGGCTTCACAATGCGAAGGATGTTTGCCTCTACGACGGTATGACGCGAAAACAGATGGTCGACGAATCAATTTCAACCGGGATAGGGTTTGCCGGGGTGAACGACGCGGATCCAGTGGTCGGTGAACTTGTAGTGCAATCCCGGAGGCTCGTACTTGGGCATGTGGCAGGTCGAGCAATTCCCGGTGGCAACGGGACACGCCGCGCCGGGGTGATCCGCGACTTTCTTCGCGCCGCGCAGAACATGGCACCGAAGACAAGCTGCATCGTACGAAGCTGGGTCAGTCACCAGAGGCTTGTGCGGATCGTGGCAGGCGAGGCAGGTGAGCCGGGCGTCCCCCGTCCCCCAGCAGCGGCTGTTCTCGAGGCGGTAAGGCGCAAAGCGCACGTTGAAAACGCCGGTGCGAACGAAGCCGCTCGCCACGACGTCCTGCCAGGTGCGGTGACACGCACCGCAAAAATCGACTGAATCCACCGGATCAAGCTTTCCCGGATTGAAGATCTCCGTCGCGCCTTTGCCCGGGGTTCCGAGGCTCATCAGGACCACGTGACTGGCCCCCGGTCCGTGACAAGACTCGCAACCAACGCCCGGAACCGAATCGTGCGGATCGAATTGATTGCCGACCGTCGATGCCGTCGTATGGCAGCCGAAGCAGCGGCGAGCTTCGTCCTCGGTCATGCGCCGGCCGGCAGCATCGTCGAGGCTTGCCGGGACCGAACGGAACTGGCCCGGCGTGATGTCCAGCGCTTCTGGCGCCGTGAAGAAACTCAAATGGGCTTCGTAGAAGGCTCCGCTTTCCTCGTAGACGTACGTCTGGCCCATGAATCCTTCACCGAACGCCCACTCGAGCGTCCGGGAGATTCTTGAATTCGCGGCGGACACGGTAAGGACGCTGGAATCGCGCGTGGTCACGATTTTGTCGAAGAAAGGGCCGAGTTGAAGGGAGAGATGATCGTGCGTTTGAAGCGCTTCCGACGCGGCGGCGGGGACTGCGGCGTGCGCCATCTGGGCCGTGGCATACGTGGCCGCTATCGCGCTATGGCATTGAGCGCAGGCCGCAGTGCCTGCGTATTCCTTGCGAGGCGCTTCTCCTTTTGTCGGCCACCAGCCCGCGTTTTGAACATGCATCTCGGTGGTTAGTGGGATGCCGCTCAAGCCCCCCGTTTGGAACAAAGCCGCGAAGCATGCCCCGGCGAAGAGGGCGATGCCAAGAGTCAGAGCGATGCGCGAAGCGTTTTTCGCATGGGAAGCGAAACGTTGGCAATATCCTGGCAGACCCATGAATTTACGCGGCCCAGGGTTCCGCGGCCCTCAACCTCGAGCCAGCACGCAGCGGAGCCCATGGGATATTACGCCAGGGTGATGATGAAGGGCAGTAGATCTTCGGCTCGGAGAGCGTGACCGAGCCAGTGCGGCTAAAGAGATTATCCTCTTGCGGGCGACTCCCCCGCGCTCAGTTGCGGGGTGAAGTGACTTTGGCAGACGAGGCGGATGCCGGCGTGACCGCAGGCTTGGGAGGCGTTTTGGGGATCGGCGCGACCGGCGGCTTTTGGCCGGGCTTTACAGGCGGCGCCGGCGCTCCCGGCAGTCCCGCGGCACCCGGTTTGGCCCCGGTGGAAATCGGAGCTGCCGTCCGAGTCAAACCCTGCTCGGCGGCGTCTGCAGGCGGAGCGGTGTCAGGCGTATCGACCAGCTCCTCCTTGCCAAGCGCCTGCTTTTCCAGCGGAACGACGTCCTGAAAATTCTCGATGGGCGTCCCTCGCGTCGCGCCTTGCATGAACTCGAGCCAAATCGGCAGCGCGGCGCGGGCGCCCGTCTCTTTGTTGCCGAGGGATATTCGCTTGTCGTCGTTGCCCACCCAAACCCCGGCGGTGATCTGCGGCGTGAAACCAATGTACCAGGCGTCCGTAAAATTATTGGTCGTGCCGGTCTTGCCCGCGGACGGCCGAGCCAGCTCTTTAGCGCGGACGCCGGTTCCGAATTGCACCACGTCTTCGAGCATGGCCGTCATTGTATGCGCCACGTCGGGCGACATCACGTCCGTCACCTGCGGGCGGTATTCCTCGAGAACAGCGCCGTCGTAGGACGTCACGCGCCGGATAAAGTGTGGCGCGATATGGATGCCGTCGTCCGGGAAAACGGTGAATCCGGAGGTGTGCTCGATCAGGGTCAGGTCTGCCGCACCCAAAGCCAATGGCAAATAGGGAGGCAGCGGGCTGGTGATGCCGCACTTTCGCGCCGTGTCGATCACGTTCTGAATGCCCACGTGATCGAGCAGTCGAACGGCGGGAACGTTTCGCGAATCGGCGAGCGCGCGGCGCAGCGTGATTCTGCCCTCGAATTTGTCGTCGTAATTGTGAGGGGAATAGTTCAGGCCGCCGCTGCGGAAGGTCACCGGCTCGTCAATCACAGTATCGAAGGGAGACATGCCCTCTTCGAGCGCCGTCGCATAGACGTAAACCTTGAAGGAACTCCCCGTCTGCCGCATGGCTTGCGTGGCGCGATTGAATTTCGATGACTCGAAATCGTAGCCGCCGACCATGGCCTTGATCTCGCCCGTAGGATTGTCGATGGCGACGAGCGCGCCCTGCGCGGCGGGAATCTGTTCCAGTTCTATTTGCGCCGTGGTTCCGGAGATCTCCTTGATCAGGACGTTCACCAGATCGCCCACCGACACCAGTTCGGAAGGCGACTTGTGTCCCGTCCACGCAAAATCGGCGGAAGTCATCATGGCGCGATACGGGCCGATCTTGATCGCGGCAAACGTCGGCCGCACCTGCGTCACGAGCCCGGTGACGTAGTCGCCCGCCTCGATGGAATCGTGCCAGTCGTCAGTGTCGTAGGATTCGAGCGTGCCGAGGTGGTCGCGAAAAATGTTCGGCAGGTGGCCGCGCCAGCCGTGGCGCCGATCGTAGGCGTGCAGGCCGTCGCGCACTGCCTTATCCGCCGCTTTTTGCATTTTGACGTTCAGCGTCGTGTAGACGCGTAAGCCGTCCTGGTGGACCGCGACCGTCCCGTAGGTATGCTCCAGGTATTCGCGAATTTCCTCGACGAAATAGGGTGCCAGATCGTTCCGGCCGTTTGAGATGTGCAAGCCCAGCGGCCCGCGGCGGCTCGCTTCCTCTTGCGCAACGGTTATTTTATGATCGCGCGCCATCAGCCAGAGAACCAGGTTGCGCCGGGCGAGCGCGCGGTCCGGATGCAGGATCGGCGAATAGTAAGGGCCGCGAATGATGGCCGCGAGCGTGGCCGCCTCGGCGAGAGTCAACTGCGAGACAGGCTTGCTGAAATAATATTCCGACGCCGCCTCGAAGCCATAGTTTCCCGCTCCGAGATAAATCTGGTTGGCGTACATCGTGAAAATCTGGTCTTTCGTGTAGTGGCGCTCGATCTGGATGGCGAGAATCGTCTCTTCGATCTTGCGGCGGAAGCTGCGGTCGGAGCGGTTGAGGAAAAGTCCGCCGGCGAGCTGCATGGTCAGCGTGCTGGCGCCCTCGCGAATCTGGCGGTGGCGAATATCCGACCAGGCGGCTTCGAGAACGCGCGGAAAATCAACGCCCCAGTGCTCCTCGAAATGCTGGTCCTCGGTGGAGATCACCGCCTGCCGCAGAATTTTGGGGATTTGCGCGTAGGTGAGAAGAATTCTCCGCTGCAACGAAAACGTGCCGATCGATTGGCCGTCGTCCGCGTAGAGCTCCGTCACCACATCGGGACGATAGTCTTCCAGCGCACGAATCTCCGGCAGGTCGCTGGTATAGACGAACAGGAGCCCCACCGCTGCGCCGAATGCGATCGAGCACAGAATCAGGAACGAGAACGCCAGCCGTCCAAACAGGCTGCCGCCCGCGATTTTGACGCTGGCATGGTTGTTCTCCACGGCTTGTTATTCTAGCGTATCGCGCAGAGCCCGGCTGCACCCCGGGTCGCGCCTGTTTACAACTTGTTGCGCGAGAGAAAATACAGGGTTGCCCCGAGCCCGCCGAAGAATTGCGGAAGAAACTGCCTCGAATGGGAACGAGCGTCAGGCAGGAAGCGAGATCGGGACGGGGTGCCCGGTCTTGGCAGCCTCGTAGATCGCTTCCATCACGGCGACGTCGCGCATGCCTGTGATGCCGTCGGGCTGGGGCTGGCGGTTCGCGCGAATGCACGCAGCGAGATGGTCGAGCTCGAGATGAAATTCCTCGCTCGGCCCGTACACTTTGCCGAACCATCTCTCGCCGATCTGCCCGAACAAGCGTTTTTCCTCGGCGTAGGGAAACGCTGGATCAAGCGCCGCCCAGCCCTTCTCGCCGTGAATCTGGATGAACGAGGCTTTTGCGGCGGCAAAGCTGCTCGACGCCTGGACGTAGAGCCCGCCGGGAAACTTCAGTTGGAACGCGATGCTCTCGTCGACTTCCTTGAAGCGCTCAGGATCGGAACTCCACGAATATCCCGCCGCTTCCGCGGGCTCGAGCCCCGTCAGCCAGCGAACGGCATTCACGCAATACACGCCCACGTCCCACAGCGAACCCCCGCCGGCGAGTTCCCTGCTCAAGTGCCACACCTGCCGCTCGGGAAGGTTGAAGGTGAACGCCGAATGAATCAGTTTGAGCTTGCCGAGCTTTTTGCTGCCGATTAATTTCTTGAGGTCCACGCTGCTCGGTTCGAAATATTTCCGGTAGGCGGTCATCAGCTTCACATTCGCGCGGCGGCACGCTTCCACCATTTGCAGGCATTCCTTGCTGGTGTTCGCCAGCGGCTTTTCGCACAGCACGTGTCTCCCCGCCGCAGCCGCACGCCGCGTGAAGTCCAAATGCGTGCTGTTGTTCGTCGCGATGTAGACGGCTTCCACTTCGGGATTGCGCAGGCATTCCTCGAAGCGGTCGTATGTGAAGTATTGAGGCGCCTGGAATTTACGGGCGAGGCGTTGGGCCTTCTCGGCATCGCCGCTGACCAGCGAAACGAGCCGCGATCTCTTCGCGTGCCGAAAAGCAGGGAGCACCGCGCGCTCGGCGATGTGTCCGAGGCCCACGACCGCGTAACCGACGCGTTTCAATCGAGCCACCCTCTCAGCCCTGCGCAGCCATGCCGCGCTCCGCCTCTTCTACGGTTTCGTACGGCCGCAGCAGGCGGGCGACTTGCGTCATCGTGAGCAAGGCCTTCAGGCGCTCGTTCATTCCGGTGAGCGCCACTTTGCGATGAGCGCGTTCGGCCGAAACGTGCGCGCCGACTAGCGCGCCGAGCCCGGCCGAGTCCATATAAGGAACGCCGCTGAAGTCCACGATCACCAGAGGGGCTCCCTCCGCGCGGACGGCGCCCTGGAAATCAAAGATGGTGTGAATGGTTAACGGCCCGCGCAGGCGCAGAATCCGTTGCCCTGTACTGCTCCCGTCCGATGCGACGATTTGAAGGTTTTCGTTTGGCATGGGGCGGGATTGTAGCGAAACGCGGCCGTTAAAGTGTGAATGGAATGTTACAGCCGGCTGGGGGGGTGCCGTGGGCGCCGTATCCGATCGCGGTGAGAGGAGCTGCCCGTTGGCTTGGTGCCAGAGCGTCTACCCGCACCAGTCGGAAGTCCACGACGCGATCACGCGCGTGCGGGGATCGTTGGGGCGGACCGTTGCCGCGCATGCTCGGCGACAAAGATCATCTCAGAAGAATCGTCGCGAAGCGGCGCGCGCGTGAAATCGCCAAAGAGTTCCGCAACGCGGAGGCCCGCGCGGGCCAGCAGGTGCTCCGCTTCGTAGCGAAAGAAGTAGCGGATGCGGAAGGGATTCGCCAGGCGTTCGACACGGCCGCCGGGATGCGTCACGTAGTAGATCAGCTCGACGTCATTGCACTGGATCGCCCGATGGAACGCGGTCGTGCGCTCACTGAGCCGAACGACACGGCCGTCCTCTAGCGTCACCTCGCCGGGAACCGGCCGCTCCTGGAGAAAGAATGGATCGTGCATCCGGCGAGCGTCAGTTTGAAAGAGGTCGAACACCAGGCGGCCGCCCGGCGCCAGATGGCGCTTCGCATTCTTCAGGCAGGCTAACTGATCGTCGACAGCGAGCAGGTGCTGAAACGGCCGGAACGGAATGATGACGAGCGGGAACTTTTCGTTCAAATCGAACGCCGTCATGTCGCCATCCACCGACTGGACGCGTTCCTGAACGTCGACAGGCAAACGGGCAAGTTTCTCACGGCAACGCCCGAGCATGGCGATAGGTCGAGCCCGCAGACCCGGTGCCCCGCTTCAGCAAGTCGCAATAGGATTCGGCCGGTGCCGCAGCCGAGTTCGAGCGCCGGACTTCCGTAAACCTTGGCGCACCCCATGTAGAAATCCACATCGGCTCGCTCGCGAACGATCCATACTGCGTCGTAGTATTCTCCGACGAAAGCATTCTCGTAGCCGTCGGACCGGCGGCGGTCCGTGCTGTCACTCTTGTCGTCAGCGGGGCTCGTCATTTTAATTCCAATGGAGCTCACAGCATATCATCGGGTTTGTCTTTCGCCTTTTCGAGCGAACTGGCTGCTGGACAGACTTTCGGGAAGTCTCTAATCTACATCGTACGGCTGCCGCAGGAGAAAATCCCGTCGATGAAGTGCAAAAACGTTCTGGAAGCGATGTTCAACACGCCGCTGATCCGGCTGAACCGGCTGACCAAGGATCTGGCGCCCGAAGTTTACGTCAAGGCCGACTATCTCAATCCCGGCGGCTCCGTGAAAGACCGTATCGGGCTCTGGATGATCGACGAAGCCGAGCGCAAGGGCCTCTTGAAACCGGGCGGCACGATCATCGAGGGCACTTCGGGCAACACGGGAATGGGCCTGGCCCTGGTAGCGTGCGTGCGCGGTTACAAAGTCGTTTTCACCATCACCGACAAGCAGTCGCGCGAAAAAATCGATCTCCTGAAGGCGTTCGGCGCGGAAGTAGTGGTCTGCCCCACGGCCGTCGAGCCCGAAGATCCGCGCAGCTACTATTCGGTGGCGAAAAAACTCGCGCGCGAAATTCCAAACGCGTTCTATCCCAACCAGTATGAAAACCCCATGAATCCGGAGGCGCATTACCGCACCACCGGGCCGGAAATCTGGAAGGACACGGACGGCAAGATCACTCACTTCGTCTGCGGGATGGGGACCGGCGGAACGATCAGCGGCGTCGGGAAATATCTGAAAGAGCAGAATCCGAACGTGAAAATCATCGGCGTCGATCCCTACGGTTCGCTGTATTACGAATATTTCAAAACCGGGAAGATCGGGAAGGCGCTCACCTACGTGGTGGAAGGGATCGGCGAAGACATTTTTCCAAGCACCATGCATTTCGACGTGCTCGACGACGTGATGCAGGTGTTCGACGAAGAATGCTTCGTATGGGCGCGCAAGCTGGCCAAACTCGAGGGAATTTTCACGGGCGGTTCAGGCGGCGGCTGCGTTTCGGCGGCGCTGAAAGTGGCCAAAGCAGGCAAGAAGAGCGATTTCGTCGTCGCCTTCCTGCCCGATTCCGGCTCGCGATACCTCAGCAAGGTCTACAGCGACAGTTGGATGCGCGAGCACGGCTACACCGAGGCCGAAGTCGCCTTGACTGCGGCGGACGTGATCCGCGTGAAACGTCAAAATGGAAAAACGCGCGAGCTGGTGGTTGCGCGCCCGTATCAGACCGTATTTCACGCGCTGCACACGATGCAGCAGCAGGACATTTCGCAGTTGCCCGTCTTCGAAGAGGAAAAGCTGATCGGGACCGTCTTCGAAGACGAGATTCTCAACATGGCGCTGCAGGGCAAAGACCTGCGCAAGCTGGTGATCCGCGAGGTCATGGGGTCGTCGCTGCCGCAGCTTCCCTCCAGCGCGCCCGTCGAACGCATCACCTACATCCTCAGCCACGACAGCCCGGCCGTGTTCGTCGAGATGGAAGGCGGAAAGCTCGAAATTCTCACCAAGTTCGATCTGATGGACACCGTGGCGGGACTGATGGGGAAAAAGCGCTAACGAGGAAATTGCGAACGCCGCAGCCCGGCGCTACTCGTTTCGCTGTTCGTCCTTTTCCTGGGCGTCCTTCGGCGCGGATATTTTCTGCGTTGACCCCACCCAGAAAAGCTTGAAATCGCTGAAATGATGGTAATAGTGCAGAAAATGGCCCTGGTATTGGATATAGGTGTCGACACTTTCCGGCAACCAGAGCTGCACGCGATGAGCGCTGAAATAGACAGGCTTGTAATCGACGGCAAAGTGCTCTCGCTTCAGATCGATCGGCTGTATTTCTTTGACTAAGTCAGTCTCCAGATGGAGCACCTGTCCCGAGCGCTCCGACACCCACGCGCGGCCTTTCAGCGGCAACGAATAGTTGTGCAAAGGGCCGGTAAACGAAGCAAGCACGTTGGGCGCCTTCGGCTCTTGCTGAAAGTGAATCACCCAGGCAGCCTGTTGGTCCCACGTGCCAAGCCCCTCACATTTCCAGTCGAGATCGGGCTGGATGACCGGATGAAACGCAAGGGCCAGCGCGGCAACGCCCGTGTCCTCCACGCGTCCAGGCCATGGACCTTGCGCCGACTTGTTATCGCGGACCTCCCTCACGTTGAACACTTCCGGCGAGACGCGATTGATGAAAACCAGGTAATCGAACGCGCGCTCCGAGGGTTTCTCAAGCTGCTCGCCGCGCTTCAGCTCGATCGCCTGGAAATCCTCCGTCGCGGAAAACTCCTGCAAAGTCGTCACAAGCTCTTCGGCGTTCTTGCCGGCCTTCCTCAGAACGCGCTGGAGCGGACACGTTGCCCCCGCAATCGCGAACGGCTTCTCGGCGTCGACATCGAGCGGCGCCCAATCCGGCCGCGGCGGAATTTCGGCAGGAGGGGGCTCGGGAAACAGCGTGATGCTTGAGGTGCCGGGAGCGCTCGACGGAAGAGAGGGGGAACTTACCGGTGTCACCGCCGGCTTCCGAGGCTGGCGCATCAGCTTGGCCCAATCCCGGGCAGTCGCGGCGTTCGGATCCCTTGGATATTGCTGGGCAAAAGTGTCAAAGGCTTGGGCCGCACCCTCGCGGTCTCCGAGCGCGGCAAGAGCCTGCCCAAGGAGGATCTGCACCTGCCCGGCCTTCGCCTTGTCGATTTTGAGCGCGCGTTCCGCATGATCGCGGGCTTCCGGGAAATCTTTCTGCTGAAGATACGAAGCCGCCAGCAGCCATTCCGATTTCCACGATTTCGGGTCCAGTTGAACCGCTTTCGTGAAAACCTCGATCGCGCCCGCGTCGTCGCCCAGTTGGTAACGTACCGTCCCCAGCGCGCTGAGCGATGTCGATTCCTTGGGATCGATCGATACGGATTTCTCGAGATAGGGCTTCGCTTGTTGGAATTGCCGCGAAAGCAGGTAGGTCATGCCCATCACGTACTGGACGTAGGGATTAGCAGGCGCCATGTGCATCGCTTTTAGCGTGTGCTTTTGCGCGGACGCGATTTTCCCGTCTTGAAGATCCTGCAACGCATGCTGCATTTCCTTCGCGGCTTTTGGCGCGAGCACAAAACTCCCTGCCGGTGGCCGAAACACGAGTTCCTGGTCAACCGGCCTCATAAAGATGATTACGCTTGTGCTTGCGTCCTCCGTGTCCGGTATCTCGACCGTTTCCACCGCGGGCAGGAAGCCGATGGCGGAGACCTGAATCTGATACTGCTGGCCTCCAGCCAGGCCGGTAAGAAGCCAGCCACCGCCGGTCGGCGAAGCAGTGTTGGGCAGCGGAAAGTAGTTCGCCGTCGACATTACATGTATCAATGGCGCTGCCGTTTGGGGCAGATCCTGGCCGTCCTGGGTCCGCAAAAACACGGTCACGCTGCCGGAGACAACCACTACCCTCGCGCTACTTAAAGGTGGGTTCCCGGGCTGCGGAGCGCCGATGAACTGCGCAAACGCGGTTGACGAAAAGGCGAGCCCGATCCATACGCCAACGATAATTCTCGTTCTGCTTGCCATCATGGACGCTCTGCGGAGGAACAAGACTCACAACCCGCCGGTTAGCTCCGGCTTTCTGCCTTGCACTATAGGGAAAGCGTGGCCCAAGGTCAACATGGCGCGTCCGGGCATTGCCTATATGTTGTCTTCCGCGCGCCCGCCCCGCGTGCCCGCAATGCTATACTTTTTCATTCACCACCCAATCTTTCGCTAGAGGCATCCGGGCACTCATGCGAATTGACGACCTGAACGAACGGCTGCGAAGCGCCATCCTTGTGGGGGATGGAGCTATGGGCTCCCTTCTCTACGAGGCGGTCGACGGGCTGCGCTGCGTCGAAGAGCTGAACGTGTCGCATTCCGAAGAGGTTTTTCGCGCGCACCAGGCCTATATCGAAGCCGGCGCGCAGTTGATTGAGACCAATACGTTTGGCGCGAACCGTTACAAGCTCGGCGCGCTTGGCATTCCGGAACGCGTTGCCGAACTGAACCACCGTGGCGTGAAGCTCGCCCGCGAAGCGCGGGAAGCGGCGAAGCATGAAGTGCTGATCGCCGGTTCGGTCGGTCCGCTGGGAGTCGCGCTCCAGGTGCGCGAGTTGCCGGAAGACGAGATATTCGCCATTTTCAAGGAGCAGGCGGGCGCGCTCGAGGAGCGCGGCGTGGACCTCTTCTTACTCGAAACATTCAGCGACGTAACGGAACTGCGCATCGCCCTCGACGCCATCCGCTCTTTCTCGCGGCTGCCCATCGTCGCGGAACTCACCTACTCCGAGGAAGGCACTACGATCGGAGGGATGCGTCCCCGGGATGCCTGGGAAGCGTTGAAGGACCGAAACATCCAGGCGTTCGGAGCCAATTGCACGATTGGGCCGCAGCTCTTGATTCCCGTGCTGCGCGAGGTTGCGGCCACTTCGTCTCTGCCGCTTTCGGCGATGCCCAACGCCGGGTTTCCCAAACGCGTGGGCGACCGCATCGTCTACCCTCGTTCCTCTCCTGAATACTTCGCGCTTTTCGCCCAGGAAGCCGCCGATCTGGGCGTGCGGATTCTGGGAGGCTGCTGCGGGACCACTCCCGAGCACATTCAAGCGATCGCCGAAGCCGTAAAGAAGCTTAGGCCGGGCAAGAAAAGCGCCGGATTGGCGGGCGATGACTCTGTCGAAGTGATCGAGCGCGCCGAGCAGTTCAGGCGCCTCGCCACGCGCGAGCCCGACAGCACCCTCTGGAAGAAAATTCAGGCCGGTGCATTCGTTACGTCCATCGAGATCGATCCGCCCAAGGGCGTAGGCGTCGGCCGCATCGTCGACGAAATTACCAGGGTTGTGGCCTGCGGGAAATTCGACGCGATCGATATCAACAGCGGCTCGCTGGCGCGCGTCGGCATGGACGCGCTGATGCTGGCTGCCGCCTTCGAGGCGCGCGGACTCGAGACCATTCCGCACCTGACCACGCGCGACGCCAATATCATTGGGCTGCAGGCGATGCTGCTGGGGGCCTGGGCGGCGGGCGGCGTTCGAAACGTGCTGGCCATCACCGGCGACCCGCCTTCGGTGGGCGACTATCCGGAAACGAACGGCGTCTACGAACTGGATTCGATCGGCTTGGTGAAAGTGCTTGCGCGCTTGAATCAAGGCACGGATTGGGCCGGAAAGAATCTCGGCGGCGCCACGAATTTCACCATCGGCGTAGCCGTCAATCCTGTGGCGGACGACATCGACGAGGAGCTGCGCCGTTTTGAGGAGAAAATCGAAGCGGGCGCGCATTTCGCCATGACGCAGCCGATCTTCAGTCCGGAACAATGGTACGGATTCCTGAAAAAGCTCGGGGGAAAATCGCCCGTTCCCGTCCTTCTCGGCCTCTGGCCGCTCACCAGCTACCGGCTGGCCCTGCGGCTGAATAATGAAGTCGCCGGCATCGTCATTCCCCAAACGATTTTACGAGACATAGAAAGCGCCGGAGATAAGGGCCGCGACAAAGGTTTTCAGCTCGCGCGAGTCATGCTCGATTGGGCGCGCACCGCCCGGGCCGACGGAATCGCCGGCGCCTACCTGATCCCCCCATTCAAGCGTTACGAAGGCATCCTGGACTTGTTCGGCTGATTCCTG
>Ga0335072_10011062_pt1 | contig 12937 bp, 9 predicted proteins | sample Lox_Sample_21_FD_206725 | JGI IMG/M metagenome (GOLD analysis project Ga0335072, IMG submission 206725) | Soil microbial communities from Loxahatchee National Wildlife Refuge, Florida, United States - Lox_Sample_2.1 | ecosystem: Environmental > Terrestrial > Soil > Wetlands | place: USA: Florida...
TCGGTTTAGTTTTCGCGGTTTGCTCAGTCCTCCTTCTATGGTTCATCGGCGGGCCTCGCACCGTTCTACGCGCAGAGCTTTATGTCGAAAGCGAAGATTTAGGGATTCCGGGCATTTCCAAGGTGTACGGAGCACGGTTGGTTAATCGCGGATTCTGGCCAGTCCGTGTTAGGTACTGTGACTTTGTTGACGATGCGATGCAGCGAGGGAAGATGATAGCGTACACCGTCGAGCGACAAGATTCCGCGAATCACAACTGGATCACGGTTGTTCGCGCGAATGGAAGAGATTACTGCAAGCCGTATCCGCTGGGGATCGTTCAAGCAGCAATGAAAACTCGGCTATTGTGGCCCGGACAAAGCCTCTCGACGAACGAGGAAGCTACGGCAGCGCGAAGCGTATTTCAAACCGGCGACAAGGCTCGTTTTGTTGTATTCCCAGAAAATCAAGAGGACGGTTCGTCCGCAATCCCCACGTCTGACTTCACAATAGACGAGCACCCAACGACTGACATCCCCGTGCGAGTAAGTCACTAAGTGAACTGGGAGAGCTGATCGAGTCAGGCGCCGAGCACCGCCCTCTGCGCCGCAAAAATCTCCTTCAACCCCTGCTCGGCCAGGTCGATCAGCCCGTTCAGATCGGCCCGCGAGTACGAGCCCTTCTCAGCCGTTGCCTGCGTCTCGATCAGGCCGCCGCCTTCGGTTGTCACCAGGTTCATATCCACCTCGGCCTGCGAGTCCTCTTCGTAGCAGAGATCGAGCAGCGCCGTGCCACCCACGATCCCCACCGAGGTCGCCGCCACAAGCTGCTTCATCGGCGAGACTTTGAGCGTTCCCGCCTTCACCAGCGCATCGAGCGCCAGTTTCAACGCCACCGCAGCGCCGGTGATCGCCGCCGTGCGCGTTCCGCCGTCGGCCTGGATCACGTCGCAGTCGAGAATCACGGTTCGTTCGCCCAGCGCCTGCATGTCCACAACCGACCGCAGGCTGCGGCCGATCAATCTTTGTATCTCATGGGTCCGCCCGCCGATCTTGCCCCGCTCGCTCTCCCTCGGCGTGCGCGTTACGGTCGAGCGCGGCAGCATAGAGTACTCCGCCGTCACCCAGCCGCGGCCCGAGTTGCGCAGCCAGCCCGGCACTCCCTGCTCGATGGTGGCGTTGCAAAGCACGCGTGTATTTCCCAAGTCCACCAGTACCGAGCCTTCGGCGGTCTGCACGTATCCGGGAGTGAGTGTCAGGGGACGAAGTTCCGCGGCATCTCTGGCGCCGGGGCGAAAAAAGGTGGCATGCATAAGGGAATTTTAAGGGAAACGAGTCCCGCACCGGTTCACGCGCTTTCGCGGTTTCTGCTTTGGGAATTCTTCTTGCAGCCGGTCCCCAATTGGGAATTCACCCTAACGCACACAAATCGAATGGTTTGGGTGCGTTACTTCCGCCGAGCGTTTCCCGTTCCGGAACTCGTTCCTGGGTAGGGTCAAGCTGAGATCGGACCCGAATTTAGGCGTAACCCTTGACCCGTTAAATACTTACTGATCCAGTTCGAGTTTGGCTCTCGACGTGTAAACAAGGGGGCAGTTCCAAAAAAGCAGGGAATGAGGGAACGGGGAACAGGGAACGAGGGAGTAGGGAATAGGGAATAGGGAATAGGGAGTAGGGAATAGGGAATAGGGAGTAGGGAATAGGGAATAGGGAATAGGGAGTAGGGAGTAGGGAGTAGGGAGTAAAGACTAGGGACTACCAGTTCTCCGATCTCTGACCACTGACCACTGACTACTGACCACTGACTACTGACCACTGACTGCTGACTACTGACGACTGACCCCTGCTTCTGAAAGGCACTCCATGAACCAGACGGAAATCATTCAATCGCAGTTGGCCGAACGGACCGGGTTCAACGCAGCCTCTGCGCGGTTTGCCCCGGATACTAGACTTGGGAGCGACACCGTCGCCGCGCTGATTCACGACGCCCGAAACCTGCTTACCGCGCTGAATCTTTACAGCGACCTTCTCAGCGAACCGGGTGTGCTGGCTCCAGCGTTCAGCCATTACGGCAATGAGCTGCGCATGATTGCCGCAGCGGGCCGCGGCCTGGTGTCGAAACTTCTCCCCAACGCCGGGTTCGAGCCACCCCGAGTCTCTTTCGAGGGTCGCGACTGGGGCGCCGCGGCCGCATCCTGTGAAGTTCCCGGCGAGTTCTACTCCGGGGGACTGCCGTCGAGGCCGCGCGCAATCACCGGGCAGCGCGAAATGGAACGCATCGACGACGAGTTTGCAGCCAGCCCAATTGCCAATCTGGCCGCCGAGCTGCTGGCCGGCCGGAACCTGCTTGCGGCGCTGGCGGGCCCTGGCATCGCCGTCACCGTCGATGTCGAGGGCGGCGCGCGCGGCATTCAGCTCACGGCCGAAGACCTGACGCGCATCCTGGTAAACCTGGTCAGAAACTCAGTCGATGCCATGGCGCAAAGCTCCGCGGTTTCGGGCGGCCGCATCCATATCGGCCTGACTGAGCTCGGCCCGTCGGGGACCGGTTCATCATCGGGCATCGGCTCATCGGAGATCGGCTCGGCCCGCCCGTCAGCCTCCGATTGGGTTCCGGCATGTCTGCGCCTGGTCTTCGAAGATAACGGCCCCGGCATTTCACCGGACCTTATCGACAATGTCTTCGACCGCGGCTTTACAACGCACACTGAAAGTCTGGAATGCGACAACTGGATTGCCGTTCATCGCGGACTGGGGCTGGCCATTACCCGCTCCATCATTGAGTCGGCCGGCGGCCGGATTCAGGTTTCGAACCGCCCCGGCGGAGGAGCGCGCTTTTCAATCGAGCTTCCGGCCCTTTGAAGCGCACGCCCGGCGTGAACCGCAACCGGCGGCTGAACCGGTCCGCGAATTGAAGCGACTTTGAAGAGATAAGAATTTGAGCTGAAGTGAATTTCAACTGAAGTGATTTTGAACATATTTTGTACTTGCGCGAGGCGGCTACAATGCTGACGACATCTTTCAATACACGTCCGATGGAGTTTATTCCACTAGTGGCTGAGCCGGCGCCGAGACTGCGCCTGCTGGTTGTCGACGCCGATCCGGCCGTGCGCTCGGCCTGTACCGAGATTGCATCGAGCCTCGGCTACGCAGTCGAGAACACCGGCGACATGGGCAATGCGCGGGCTCTGCTGCGCGGACGGGCAGCAGACATTGTGCTCGTGAACCTGCCCTACGGCTCATCGGCCGGCATCGACCTCGTCACCGAGCTCAAGCAGCTCTATCCCGACACTTCGGTGATCGCCATGACCGCCTCCGGCTCGGTAAATGCCGCGGTCGAGGCCATGCGCTGCGGCGCTTCCGATTACCTGACCAAGCCATTCGCCGTCGATGAGCTCTCCACGGTGCTTGACCGCGCCGCTCGCAGCCATCACGCCGACTCCGAATCGCGGGTTTTGCGCGAACGGCTGCACCTGTCAGAGGGGCTCGGCGCCATGATCGGCCGTTCGCCCGAGATGGAAAAACTCTACCGCATCCTCTCGAAGGTGGCGCAGAGCTCGCACCCGGTGCTGATTCTGGGTGAAAGCGGCACGGGCAAGGAGCTGGTGGCCCGCACGATTCACGCCTTCGGGCAGAACGCCGGCAAGCCGTTTCTGCCGGTCGACTGCGGGTCTTTTGTGCCGACGCTCATTGAGAGCGAACTGTTCGGATACGTGAAGGGCGCATTTACCGGCGCCAGCCACGCCAAGGACGGATTGCTGGTCTCGGCAGAAAACGGCACGGTTTTTCTGGACGAAATCGGAGAGCTGTCGCTCGATCTGCAGGCCAAGCTGCTGCGCGCCCTGCAGGAGAAGGAGGTCCGGCCGGTTGGCGCAACGCACCGAGTGCCTATCAGGGCGCGTATCGTGGCCGCTACCAATCGCGACCTTGCCGGGATGGTCGAGAAAGGCACCTTCCGCAAGGACCTGTTCTACCGGATCAACGTCGTCAACCTGCGCCTGCCTGCGCTGCGCGACCGACGCGGAGACATTCCGCTGCTGGCCGCCCATTTCCTCGATCGTCTCAGCCGCGGTAATTGCGACAAGTTCACTCTTTCCGACGAGGCCCTGCGCACCATGATGCGCTACGACTGGCCGGGCAACGTGCGTGAGCTTGAGAATTGCATTGAACGCGCCTGCGCGCTGTCTTCAGGACCTGTACTGCATTTGGGTGATCTGCCAACGCAATTGCAGCACAAGGGGCTGGAGAGCGTCAGGGAAGAGAACGCCGATAGACGCCGCACATTGGTCGACGGAGGTCAGCCGGCGCAAGACGCGGGCGTAAAGCCTCTTGCCGAACTTGAGCGCGAGGCAATTCTCGAAGCCATTCGCCGCCTCAACGGCGACAAACTGCAGGCCGCCCGCCTGCTCGGCATCGGCAAAACCACGCTCTACCGCAAGCTCAAAGAGTACGGAATCGCCGACCCGATGGCGGAGTGAGAAGCCTGTGGTCAGTGGTCAGTGATCAGTGGTCGATCGTCAGTCTTTGCTTGCGCGTGCGATCCTCTCCAACTGATTTCCGACTCCTGAGCTCCGGTCTCCGATCTCGGGAAGCTGATCCCCGATCTCAGACCCCTGACCCCTGACCCCTGAAACCGGACCACAGAAAGAGGAATACCATGAGTATCCTGATGGTGACTGGAGTAGAAGGCGCGCGCAACTGCGCTGAAGCCGCGAGCAAACAACTGGGAACAAACGTTGAAGTGGCCGAAGGCCGCAGGACAGCGCTCGCCGCATTGCGCCGCAATGAATATGAAGCCGTTGTCATCGACGAATCGCTCGCTGAGTGCGACCCGTCCGCTGCTGATGCGATCTGCGATGTCGCCGGCCTCGCTATACCGCTTCAAATCAACTTCGCCCTCTCCGGTGTCGCGCGCCTGGTGCGTGAAATTCGCTCGGCGCTGCGCCGGCGCGAACGCGAGCAGATGCTTGCCCGCCAGGCCGCGTCCGCGGTGATCGAGGCGGAACTCAAATCCACCGTTGCCGGCCTGCTGCTCAACTCCGAACTCGCCTTAAACGGAGGCAATCTGCCTTCGCAGGTGGCCGAGAGGCTGCGCGTGGTGGCCGAGCTGGCGGGCAGTCTGCGCAACCAGTTGAACGCACCTGCTCAATCCGGCTCACCTCGCGCCTGACGGGCGATGCCGGTTCCTTGATCCGGTTCATGGTCTCTTCGAGAGTTTTTTGCGTTGTACGCGCAAAATCTCCTTCGAGCCGGCATTCGCCGGGCGAATGAGTCGCGCCGGAGCGGAATCCGCCCCGGCTTCTTCTCTGACGCGATGCTCTCGACCAAGGAGCGGACGTACGCGGCGCCCCTTCAAGCGGTTAATCTGGTGGGAGCATGAAAGACTCCGCAGTGCTGCTCATCGATTGCCCCGACCGCAAGGGCCTCGTGGCCCGTGTCTCCGGCCTGCTTTACGAGCACGGGGCCAACATTCTCCACGCCGACCAGCACCAGGACCACGACCTCGGTCTCTTCTTCATGCGCGTCGAATGCAGCCTTGCAGGCGGCGGACCTTTGGACGGAAGCCTGGGCGGCGTGAAGGAATCAGGCAACAGCGGCTTCGATCTCGAAAAATTCCGCGACGCATTTATCTCTCTCGCCGCTGAGCTCAACATGCGCTGGTCGCTTACCTCGAGCATCCGCCGTCCGCGCGTCGCCCTCTTCTGTTCGCAGTATCTGCACTGCATGGCCGACCTCCTGCACCGCTGGCGCTCGGGCGAGCTCGGTTGCGAGATTCCTCTCATCGTGTCGAACCATCGCGAGGTCGCGAATCTCGCCGCCTTCTACTGCATCCCATTCGAACACACCCCCGTTGACGCCGCTACGCGCGCCGCGGTCGAAGCCCGCCAGATCGAGATGCTTGAGCGGAACCAGATTGACCTTGTTGTCCTCGCGCGCTACATGCAGATTCTCTCGCCTGCCTTTGTCGCGCGCTACCCGGCGGCCATCATCAACGTGCACCACTCGTTTCTGCCCGCGTTCACCGGCGCGCGGCCCTACCACGCGGCTCACGCCCGCGGAGTCAAGCTCATCGGCGCCACCAGCCACTACGTCACCGAAGTGCTCGACGATGGCCCCATCATCGAGCAGGATGTGGCCCGGATCTCGCACCGCGATCAAGTGGAGGATCTGGTCGCCCGCGGCCGCGACCTCGAGCGGCTGGTGCTGAGCCGCGCCGTTCGCTGGCACCTCGACCGCCGCATCCTTTGCTACGGCAATAAGACGGTAGTGTTCGATTGAGACAGGGGACGAGGGAACAAGGGAACGAGGGACAAAAACCGGGTCTTTTGGTATCGCCGGCGCCGCTCGATCCGCTCAACCTCACTCCCTGAGGACCGCGGCACATCTTGTTGGCAACTGCAGGCAGCGCGAACTAGAGTAGGTGCTGTCAACTTCCCTAAGCGAGGTGAGAACCGATGCGAATTACGGCAGTGGTTTTATGCGGACTTGGTTGCCTTTGCCTGGCGGCCTACGCCGATGGGCCGGCGGACCGCAAGCCTACCGACCCGAAGACCGTGATTTCGTCCACTGGGCCGGCGTCCGATCCCCTGCCGGTCGAAGCGCTGCTGACCACGACGCGCATCGGCGGCGTTGCGCACTCATATGACGGCCGCAGCCTGGCCTACATCAGCACTGCCTCCAGCCGGCCGAATCTCTGGTTCATGAACGTGGACGGCACGGGCGTGCGGCAGCTCGTCAAAAGCGACGACCGCCAGACAAGCGCGCGCTTTACCCACGACGACAGCGCTCTCGTCTACAGCCAGGACCGCGGCGGCAATGAGTACTACGACATTTATGTGGTGCCGGTGAGTGGTGGAGAACCCCGCAACCTGACCAACACCGACGATATCAGCGAGACGGTGGATGAGTTCTCGCCCGACGGCGCCCTTCTCGCCATCGGCGTCAAGCGCAAGACGGCCCCGGCGGTCGATCTCGCGGTGATGCAGTGGCCGGCCGGCACGATTCGCCAGCTCACGCACGAGGCCGACCCCAAGGCATCGTGGAGCGAAGATGCGTGGAGCCCGGATGGGAAGCTCATCTATGCCACGCGCTCGGTCGGCATCGACGACTCCGACATCTACCGCGTAGACGTTGCCACCGGCGCGACAGAAAAACTGCTGGAGCATAACGGCAAGCAACTGGTGAGTGCGGCGGCGGTTTCACACGATGGCCGCACGCTGCTCATCACCTCAAATGCCAAGGGCGGGTATGAGAATGTCGCGTTGCTCGAGCTCAGAACAAGGAAGCTGACCTGGGTGACGGATACGCAATGGTCGGCGAATGCGGCGGCCTTTTCTCCCGATGACGGAAGCGTGGTGTACACCCTCGACGCAGATGGGCGCGTCTCCACGCGCTTTGTGAACTTGAAGACGATGCAGGAGTCGGAACGGGGCGTACCCGCGGGCCTGAACCTGCCCGATGCCGACCCCACGCCATTCCTGCCGGATGGCTCGATGCTGATCTCACACGAAGATTCGAGCCATCCTGAAGAGTTGTACCGCCTGGCCGCGAATAACAAGCTCACGCAGATCACGCACAACGCTGACGAAACCCTGGCGCGCGCCGTACTGCCGAAGTCGCAGCTCGTTAATTACCGCAGCTTCGATGGAATGATGATCTCCGCGTTCATGTGGGTTCCCTTCAACCTGAAACGCGACGGCACCGCCGCTGCGGTCGTGATGCCGCACGGTGGGCCGACGGGACAGACGGTGGACTCGTTCAACGGCCGCGCTGAGCTGCTGGCCTCGCGCGGTTTCGTGGTGATTGCGCCCAACGTGCGCGGGTCAACCGGTTACGGCATGGACTTCCAGAATGCCAACATCAAAGATCTGGGCGGCGGCGACCTGAAAGACGAGATCGCCGGTGTCGACTTCCTCAAGTCGACTGGGTTCGTCGATCCCAAACACGTAGGCATCTGGGGCGGATCGTATGGCGGTTACATGACGCTGATGGCCATTGGCAAGACGCCCGATGTGTGGGCTGCGGCGGTGGATGAGTACGGCATTCTAAATTGGCTCAGCATGCTGGAGCATGAAGATCCACGTTTGCAGGAGTATGAGAAGAGCATCCTGGGCGACCCGGTGAAGGACCGGGCCGTGTACGAGGAATGCTCGCCTCTGAAATACATTCGCAATGAGAAGGCCCCGCTGCTTGTTTTGCAGGGCGACAACGACATTCGCGTTCCCAAAGAGGAAGCCCAGCAGGTAGTCGGCATTCTGAAGGATGAGGGCCGCACCGTGGATGCGGTTTACTTTCCCGAGGAGGGCCACGGCTTTGTGAAACGCGAGCACCAGCGCGACGAGCTCACGCGCTCGGTTGCGTGGCTTGAGAAGTATCTGCAAGGCAATAGGGACTGAGGGACTGAGGGACTGAGGGACTGAGGGACTGAGGCAAGGTTCGATTGTTAATGAATCATGATTGGCAAAGCAAAATCGAAACATCGCCCTCCGCACGAGTTTGTAGTGGAGGCGCTCGCGCCGCTGGAGCCCGAGGTGCGGCGGATGTTCTCGGGATTTTCGGTTTACATCGGCGACCGAATCGTATGCATGCTTCGCGAAGCCGCGAAGTCTCCCCAGGACAACGGAATCTGGCTGGTTCTTGCCGAGAGCGTCGATCCTGCGGACCGGAAGCTGAAGCGCGAGTTTCCTTCGCTCCGCAAGATCGAGCTGCTGGGCGGCGCAATCGGCCATTGGCTACTCATCCCCAGCGATGGACCGGATTTTGAGAAAGAAGCGCTGCACGCGTGCGATCTGTTGCTGCGCCACGATCCGCGCATCGGAAGGGTGCCGAAGAGCAGGAAGTGAAAAGAACAGGGGACAAGGGGACGAGGGAACAAGGGAAAAAGAGACGGGGAACGAAGCTTGGAACTGGGCAGACCGTAGTAACGGGCAGGGCCTAAAAACCCGAACCCGAAATTCCTCGGATTACAATATCGCCATCGGGTTTCGTTGGGAACGTGGGTTGGACGAAATTCTTCCGGCCCGTCATTGGGTTTTCCGTTGTTCGCGCTAAGGCTCTGTTGCTTCTCCTCGTTTGCCGGCGTCCGCGAGAACAGTACCTGATTTTGGAGGTTCAAATTCATTGGCATGATTGGCCAGACTGTCTCCCGCTATCGCATTGTTGAGAGAATCGGTGGCGGCGGGATGGGCGTCGTCTACAAGGCCGAAGATACGACTCTTCATCGCTTCGTCGCGCTCAAATTTCTCCCCGACGACATCGTGGCGGACCAACAGGCGCTTTATCGCTTCAGGCGCGAAGCCCAGGCTGCCTCTAAACTCAACCACCCCGGTATCTGCACCATCTACGAAATCAGCGACGCTGAAGGAATTCCTTTCATCGCAATGGAGTTGCTTGAAGGCGAAACGCTGGGCGTACGCATCGCCGGCAAACCGCTCGAATCGGGCCTGACTCTAAGGCTGGCCATCGAAATTGCCGACGCTCTTGAAGCTGCACATTCGGCCGGAGTCATTCATCGCGATATCAAGCCGGCCAACATCTTTGTCACCAAACATGGAGCGAAGATACTCGATTTCGGTTTGGCAACAATGCCACACGCGCCGGCTGTCGCAGATTCCGAGAAGACCGTTTCCCAGGCCCGTAACCTTACCACCGCAGGCACGCTGCTGGGCACCATTGGCTACATGTCTCCTGAGCAGGTGCGCGGCAGCCAACTGGATGCGCGCAGTGATCTCTTTTCGTTCGGTCTGGTGCTCTATGAGATGGCAACCGGAGCACAGGCATTTCGCTCGGACAGCCCGGCTCTCGTCTTCGAGATGATCCTCAACCGCGACCCCGTCGCTCCGGTTCGCATCAATCCCGAAGTCTCTCCCGAACTTGAGCACGTAATTGCCAAAGCTCTCGAGAAAGACCCGAGTCTCCGCTATCAGCACGCCGCCGATCTTCTTGCCGACCTTCGGCGTCTCCAGCGAAACTCGGGACGCGCCTCCAAAGATGCATTTCCACCGATCGCTCACGAGCCCGGCAACACCAGATTGGATGCGGTCCCAGCCGACCCCAAACCTGGGAGACCTCGCCGAGCAACGATTTACGTGGGTGCCGGCATCCTCGTCGCTTTGCTCGCTGTCGCCGGAGTGCTGTGGCTCCGCCATCGTGCACCGAAGCGGCCGCCTGCCAGCAGCGAGTGGCAGCAACTCACCTTTTTTACTGACTCGGCTGTTTATCCCGCCATCTCCTCCGATGGCCGCATGCTGGCCTTTATTCGCGGCTACGATCCATTCCTGAGTGACGGAAACGTCTACGTTGAGATACTGCCCGGCGGCGAACCGGTGCAGCTTACTCACGACGCGCGTGTGAAACTCAGCCCGGTTTTTACGCCAGACAATTCGCAAGTGGCCTACAGCGTGGTCGAGCCTTGGGATACATGGGAGGTTCCCGTGCTTGGCGGGCAGCCGCGCATGGTTCTCCCCAACTCCTCTTCGATTACGTGGCTCGATGGAGGCAAGCGCCTGCTGTTTTCAGAGATCACGACCGGCTTGCATATGCAAGTAGTAGCCACTGATCCGGACCGAGCCAACAGCCACCTGATCTACTCTCCCGATGGCTCGCGATCCATGGCGCACCACTCCTGGCTTTCACCCGATGGACGCTGGGTACTGATTGTTGAAATGAACAACCAGGGCGACATCGTGCCATGCCGCGTTGTTCCGTTCGACGGATCAGCCAAGCCGGTTTTGGTTGGCCCTCCCGGGTCGTGTCTTGAAGCTGCCTGGTCGCCCGATGGGAAATGGATTTACATGAGCGCGATGACCAACAGCAATCGCATCTGGAGTCAGCATATCGATGACCTTCACATCTGGCGTCAGCGCTGGCCCGGAGGCCAGCCCGAACAAATTACATTCGGGCCCACATCGCAGCAAGATATTGCCATGGCGCCCGACGGCCGATCTATCATCACTTCGGTCGGCTCGGGCTCAGTCTCGGTCTGGCTGCACGACAGGCAAGGCGACCAGCAGATGAGCTCGGAGGGAAGAACTTCGTCGCCCTGGCTCTCAACGGACGGGAAACGCCTATATTACCTCAGGCTCGAAGGCCGTGAAGGAGAGCGCAATTTGTGGGTGCGCGACCTTGCGACAGGCGAGGCGAATCAGGTTTTGCCCGGCGTAACGATGCAGCAATACACAGTTTCGAGCGACGAGAAAAAGATTGCCTACGTGAGCAAAGATTCTTCAGGTTCGGAAGGCTTGTTTGTGGCAGCGGCCGACCTCCGCTCTCCACCGCAGCGACTCTCTTCTTCCGACGACTCGCCCTATTTTCTGCCCGATGGCAGCCTCGTCGTTCTCTCAAGCGAAGGCGGGATCAACTACATCGATCGCATTAACGCCGACGGATCGGGTCGCCGTCGAATTACTTATGACCACGTAATCGACCTCCTCTCGGTTTCACCCGATGGCAAGTGGGTTGTGGCGGGAGTCCCAAGCGCCGACGTTGCGCTCACCGCAGCCGTGAAAGCCTTTGCTGTGGATGGCACCGGCTCCCGGTCTCTTTGCCTGGGATATTGCACGCCCACCTGGGACATCGCAGGAAAAAATCTCTACGTCAGCTACGGAGACGTATTCGGTGCGGGTACTTACGTCGTTCCCGTCACAGACGATGTGAAGTTGCCCGGCGGCGCAGCCAGCGTAGATGCAATGAACCGAAAAAACCTGACGGTGCTTCCATGGGATGTAGCCACCGGCAGCGGCACAAAGATGTATGCCTACATCAAGCAGACCACGGTCAGCAATCTATTTCGAATTCCTCTCGAATAAAGCGCTGAGTCTTTTACCACCTGTAATTCGAGCCCGAGAGCCGGTTGTGGGGGCGGGACCTGTATAGTGGTGCGGAAAGGAATCGGCCCGATGAATCTGCGGCGAAATGCGCCTCTGGTTGCTCTTGTCTCTCTCGTTGCCTTCGCACCGCTCATGCCTGCGCAAGACCAGCCGAAGCCCAAGCCCGAGGACACAGAAATATGGAAGCCGGTTCCGACCGTGGTGACGCCCGGCGCGAAGTGCACGGAGCCCCCATCGGACGCGATCGTCCTGTTCGACGGCAAAAACGAACACGAATGGGTTTCAGCTCAGGACCACACTCCGGCGCAATGGGTGGTTCACCACGGAATCCTCACCGTGCGCAAGGCGCCCGGCGTAGGCAACATCGAAACGAAACGCCGCTTCAAAGACTATCAGTTGCACATCGAGTTCCGGATTCCGGCCGACATTACGGGGAGCGGGCAGGGCCGGGGCAACAGCGGTGTTTTTCTCGCCTCGACGGGTCCCGGCGACGATGGATACGAACTTCAGGTGCTGGATGCTTATAACAATCCCACTTATGTGAACGGCATGGGAGGCAGCATCTACAAGCAGAGTCCGCCACTGGTGAACCCGGCGCGCAAGCCCGGCGAATGGCAGTGCTACGACGTGGTGTGGACAGCGCCAACATTCAACGACGACGGCTCGCTGAAGACGCCGGCCTATGTCACAGTGTTTTTCAATGGGGTACTGGTTCAGAACCACTTCCAGCTCAAGGGGCAGACGCTCTACATCGGGCAACCGTTCTACAAGAAGTACGACCGGGCGCCCATCAAGCTGCAGGCCCACGGCGACAAAAGCGAGCCGCTCAGCTTCAGGAATATCTGGGTGCGGGAACTGCCGTAGCGCCAAATTAAGGAAAGATGCCACTCGGGCACGATTTGACGGCGATTTGAGAGTACTCCACTGGCTTTTCAGCCTATTTCGACCCGGTTTTGCAAGTTTTCCACAGGCTGACGAAGCTAAATCGCTTCAGGAGAGTAAAAAAGATTTTGATTCGGATTAATCCTACTTGCAACCTTTTGTATAAGTTTGCATCCTATTAAGTAATTAGCAGAGGCTTCCCCAAGACGTCCTACCAAACGAAAGGTTGTTATCCCTTTTTGAGGGTCC
>Ga0335072_10011064_pt1 | contig 12934 bp, 10 predicted proteins | sample Lox_Sample_21_FD_206725 | JGI IMG/M metagenome (GOLD analysis project Ga0335072, IMG submission 206725) | Soil microbial communities from Loxahatchee National Wildlife Refuge, Florida, United States - Lox_Sample_2.1 | ecosystem: Environmental > Terrestrial > Soil > Wetlands | place: USA...
GCGGTCAAAGCCGAAGCCGGTGCCGGCACCGACGAGCCGCTGCCCGAGACCTACGTCGACTACGAAACCAGCCCGCGCGAATACACGCTGCGCACCATCTCGACGCTGCTGGATATCCACACCCGGGTCTCGGACCTGTACTCGAGTCCGCACGACCAGATCGCCCAGCAGCTGCGGCTGACCATCGAGACGATCAAGGAGCGCCAGGAGTTCGAGCTGGTCAACAGCCCCGAATACGGTCTGCTGGCGCAGGCGACTCCCGAGCAGACCATCCAGACGCTGGCCGGTGCTCCAACCCCCGACGACCTGGACGCGCTGATCACAAAGGTGTGGAAGACGCCGAGCTTCTTCCTGACCCACCCGCAGGGCATCGCCGCGTTCGGGCGCGAGGCCACTTACCGCGGCGTGCCGCCCCCCGTCGTGAGCCTGTTCGGTGCCCAGTTCATCACCTGGCGCGGGATTCCGCTGATCCCGTCGGACAAGGTTCCGGTCGAGGACGGTAAGACCAAGTTCATCCTGGTGCGCACCGGCGAGGAACGTCAGGGCGTGGTGGGCCTGTTCCAGCCCGGCCTGGTCGGCGAGCAGGCGCCGGGATTGTCGGTGCGGTTCACCGGCATCAACCAGTCGGCCATCGCGACCTACCTGGTCACCCTGTACACCTCCCTGGCCGTCCTCACCGACGACGCGCTCGCCGTACTCGACGACGTCGCTGTGGACCAGTTCCATGAGTACAAGTGAGTACCGCTCGGTAGACGCCGAAAGCGAACTGCCCGTCAGCGCCGCCGAGCTCGCGGCGCTGGCCACGCAGCTGTATGCGGCCAGCATCCGGCCGGGGCCCGATTCGCCGCCCCAGGCGGCGGCGGTCGCCCCACGCGGGAACGTGCCGGACACGACAGCGCTGACGTCAGCCGGCCGGACTGCCGTCGGCACATCAGACCCACTGCCGGCCCCGGTGCCGTTGATCGGCGCCTCGGACACCTACGTCCCGGCACCCACATCGCCCGGACCCGAAGCGGTCCCGCCGCAGGCGGCGCCGGTAGCACCGCGCGGAAATGTGCCGGACTCGACGGCGGCGCCGTCGGCCGCCTGGACGACCGCCGGTGTGGCAGATCCTTACCTGCCCCCCGATATCGCCGATCTGAGCGCGTTCGCGGTACCGACCGAGGGCATCGTGCCGACCATCCCGGGTGTGCTGGCCGGGGCGACGCCCACCGTCCCCGTCACGCCACGGGGCTCGGCCCCTGCGTGGCTGCCCGAGGCGCCGGTCGTGCCCGACCTGGGCTGGTCTGCCGCGCCGCCGGCGGCCCCGGTCGGCGACGAGGCCAGCTACCACTTCCTCACCCCATCCGATCCGATACCCCAATTGCCGGACGAGCACGAGGTATTCGACGTCAACGCGGTGCGCGCGGACTTTCCGATCCTGAAGGAGACGGTCAACGGGAAGCCGCTGATCTGGTTCGACAACGCCGCGACCACCCAGAAGCCGCAGGTGGTGATTGACCGGCTGTCGTACTTTTATGCGCACGAGAACTCCAACATCCACCGCGCGGCGCACGAGTTGGCCGCGCGGGCCACCGATGCCTACGAAGAGGCCCGCGAGACCGTGCGGCGCTTCATCGGTGCTCCCAAGGCCGAACAGAACATCTTCGTGCGCGGCACCACCGAGGCCATCAACCTGGTGGCCTACGCGTGGGGCGGCAAGCATCTGGGGCCCGGTGACGAGATTGTCATCACCCACCTCGAGCACCACGCCAATATCGTGCCCTGGCAACTGGTTTCGCAGCTGACCGGCGCGGTCCTGAAGGTTGCGCCGGTGGACGAAGCGGGCAACCTGTTGATGTCGGAATTCGAGGACTTGCTGGGCCCCAAGACCAAACTTGTTGCGGCTACTCAGGTTTCCAACGCGCTCGGAACAGTGACGCCGGTCGAGAAGATCGTCGAGCTGGGCCATCGGTACGGTGCGCGGGTACTGATCGACGGCGCCCAGTCGATTCCGCATCTGCCAATTGATGTCTCGACGCTTGGTGTTGATTTCTTCGCGTTCTCGGGCCACAAGATCTACGGCCCCACCGGGATTGGCGTGCTCTACGGAAGCGAAGAGGCGCTGGCCGAGACGCCGCCCTGGCAGGGTGGCGGCAACATGATTGCCGACGTCACGCTGGAGCGTTCGCTGTATCAGGGGCTGCCCAATAAGTTCGAGGCGGGCACCGGCAACATCGCCGACGCCGTCGGGCTCGGCGAGGCGTTGCGCTACGTCGAACGGGTCGGCATCGAGCGTATTTCGGCGTACGAGCATGCGTTGCTGGAGTATGCGACTCCGCGCCTGGCCGACATCCCCGGTGTTCGTCTGGTGGGCACGGCTGACGAGAAGGCCAGCGTGCTGTCCTTCGTGCTGGCCGGACACGAGCCGCTCGAGGTTGGCAAGGCGCTCAACGCCGAAGGCATCGCGGTGCGCGCCGGCCATCACTGCGCCCAGCCGATCCTGCGTCGCTACGGTCTGGAGGCCACGGTTCGCCCGTCATTCGCGTTCTACAACACGTTCGAGGAGATCGACGTCTTCCTGCGGGCGGTGCGCCGGATCGCCGAGGGCGGCGCCAACGTCGGGTGAATTAGCGCACACCCCAATGTAATACGTGCGTGGTGAGCAGCACTATGCCCAGCGAAACCGTCGCGACGACGACCAGTCCGATGATCGCGACTACCAGCGGGCGCCATCCGGTGCGGGCGATCTGGCGGATGTCGGTGGTGAGCCCGACGCCGGCAAAGGTAAGCAGGAAAGCCCATTTCGACACGTTGGCCAGATTTGTGGTCTGCCCCTTGCTCAACCAGTGGGCCGTCGCGATCGCCGAGACGGCCAGGAAGCCCAGCACGAATTTGGGGAACTTCTGCCACACGAATGCGGCCTTGGCCTTGGCGCCGGGGGCGACTTCGTCGGCTTCCCCGCGCGAGGCCCAGTACAGCGCGAAACCCAGCACGACGAACCCGATCAACGCGTTGCGCGTCGACTTCGCCAGCACCGCGATCTTGCCGGCATGATCGGAGAACAGGTAGCCGGTGGCGGTGGTTTCGGCGGTGTTGTCCACCGAAAGACCGGCCCACAGGCCGAATTCGTAATCGGTGAGCCCGATCGCGTGCCCAAGCGGCGGCAACGCGAACAGTGCGACCGCGCCCAGTGCCAGGATCGCGGCGATCGCGTAGCTGACGTCGGTGTTGCGCGCCCGGATCGCGCCCTTGGCGGCCACGATGGCCGACACACCGCAGATCGAGGTGCCGATCGCCAGCAGCGAGCCCAATTTGCCGGATAGCCCGAATGCGCGGGCAACGAGGATGATTGTGGTTCCCGCGATCGTCATATCCACCAGAATCTGGACCAGGCTGGTGGCGCCCAGTTTGACGATGTCACCCAGGACGAAACGTGAGCCCAGCGCGACGATCCCGACTTTGAGCCAGAACTGGTAGGTCAGCACCCCAGGGCGAAACACCCGATGCAGACCAATGGTGTTGGTGATGAGCAGCCCGATCAGGATGGCCCACAGCACATATTCGACATCGGGAACTCGCCAGTGTTCGTGTCGGGCAAGGGAATTCCACCAGATCTGGGCGTACTTTCCCAGCACGCCAACGACGACCAGCAGCAGGATGCCCGGCGCATACTCGATGGGCCGGGTGCTGGTGAAAGCGGTTTCGGCCGCTGCTTCGTCGGCTTCGATCGTGCTCACGCCGATCACCAAGGAATCCGCGGGAGCAGGTCGGCGACGGCAAGCGCGGCGATCAGACCGCCCAGCAGCGTCGCCCACGAGTCCTCACCGACCCGCGCCAGCCAACTCGACGGCTGCGCTGTTTCCGATTCGCGACCGCCCGGCGTCGGCGCGTTTTCAACCATGACTCGACGGCTCCTCTTGCAATCTGGCGACCCTCGGCGAGGTCACGCTCGGCTACCGAAATCGTTGCCTGTTCGACAAACTGGACCAAGTGATTAGATCCCCCTGAATCTAGATCGCTGTGCCTCGAGCGGGAAAGTTCAACCCGAGGTAAATCGCAAATGACGCCATTTCGTTCAGGCTGGACAAAAATCTTGCGGCGGCCTCGATTTCCCCTGTTAGATACCGTGCTCGGGTGGCTGTCATCGACCGAGTGCCACCGGTGTGAGCTGGACGGATGTTGCCGTGCGGCTAGATTTGTTCTGGGTGATCGCAACCCTGACGCCGGGCAGTGTCATGGCCGTAAACTGCGCATCCTATTAGGCGCACCAGGCAGCGAGGCAGGCGGAAATAGGCCAATAAATTAAAGGCGCGTTACACATATTACGAAAATGGGGGCCCGGATGAGTCATATGGGCAGCCGGCGGGCTGAGCGGAACGTATGAACGGCACGGCCATCGCCAAGCCCATGAACGCGCTGGGCCAATTCTTCGTGCTCAGCGTTGAAGCATTGGTGGTGATGGTGCGACGCCCCTGGGCGTGGCGCGAGATCCTTGAGCAAATTTGGTTCGTGGCCCGGGTCTCGATTTTCCCGACCATCATGCTGTCGATCCCCTACACGGTGCTCATCGTCTTCGTCCTCAACATTCTGCTCGTCGAGATCGGAGCCGGAGATCTGTCCGGCGCCGGTGCGGCCTTGGCGTCGGTGACGCAGGTGGGACCGGTGGTGACGGCAATGGCCGTCGCGGGCGCCGGCTCCACCGCGATGTGCGCCGACTTGGGCGCGCGCACCATCCGTGAGGAAATCGACGCGATGAAGGTGATCGGCGTCAATCCGGTTCAGGCCCTGGTGGTTCCGCGCATCATTGCCGCCACCTTCGTCGCACTGCTGCTCTACTCGGTGGTCGCGGTGACCGGATTGACCGGCAGCTACATCTTCGTGGTCTTCGTCCAGCACGTCACGCCCGGTGCCTTCATCGCCGGCATGACACTGGTCACCGGACTACCGCAGGTAGTGATTTCCCTGATCAAGGCGACCCTTTTCGGGTTGTCAGCCGGACTGATCGCCTGCTACAAGGGCCTGTCGGTGGGCGGCGGACCCACCGGCGTCGGAAACGCCGTGAACGAGACCGTGGTGTTCTCGTTCATGGCGTTGTTCTTCATCAACATCGTGGTCACTGCGCTCGGAGTGAAGGTGACCGCGAAATGACCGAGGCGACAAGCGACGCAGTCAGCGAGCCCCCGTGGCTCAACACCCTGGGTCCCAGGATGGTGGCCGCCACTCGCAGGCTGGGCGAACAGACCGCGTTCTTTGCGCAATCTCTGGCCTCCACCGGCGACGCGATACGGCGTTACCCGGGAGAACTGCTGCGGCTGATCGCCGAGATGGGCATGGGCGCAGGCGCACTGGCGGTGATCGGGGGCACCGTCGGCATCATCGGCTTTTTGACCCTGACCACCGGCGCCCTGGTCGCGGTCCAGGGCTACGACACCTTGTCCAACATCGGCGTCGAGGCGCTGACCGGTTTTCTGTCGGCGTTTTTCAACGTCCGCATGATCGCGCCCTGCACGGCCGGGGTGGCCTTGGCCGCCACCATCGGTGCCGGCACCACGGCTCAGCTGGGTGCGATGCGGATCAACGAGGAGATCGACGCCCTCGAGGTGATGGGCATCCGCTCGATCACCTATCTGGCGTCGACACGCATCATCGCCGGCATATTGGTCGTCATCCCGCTCTACGCCGTCGCCGTGCTCATGTCGTTCTTCGCGGCCAAGTTCGGCACGATCTACATCTACGGACAGTCGCGCGGCGTGTACGAGCACTATTTCTCGACCTTCTTGCGTCCCACCGACTTGTTGTGGTCGTTTTTGGCGGCGCTGACGATGGCAACGGGTGTGATGGTCGTGCACACCTACTACGGATTCACGGCGACCGGCGGGCCCGCGGGAGTGGGGGAGGCGGTCGGTCGTTCGGTGCGGTCGTCGATGATCGTCACAGCCTTTGTGTGTCTGATGATTTCGTTGTCCATCTACGGGCAGTCCGGCAACTTCAACCTGTCGGGGTGACCGGTTGACCCACGCAAGCGACAAGGCCGCCGGGGCCTTCCGGACCAACAAACCCCGCCGGGGAAAGATCGACCCGATCTGGTGGGCGCCCACAATGTTCGTCGTGGTCGCGGCCCTGATCGCGCTGACCGCTGCGTCGTTCTCCGGCACCTTCCGCAGTTACATCCCGCTCATGTTGGTGTCGGACCGGGCCGGACTGGTAATGGAAACCGGCGCCAAGGTGAAACTACGCGGCGTGCAGGTGGGCCAGGTGGCGTCGATCGGCACTGATGTGAAGTCGGCTCAGCTGCAGCTGAAGATGGACCCGGGACCGTTCAAATATCTGCCGGGCAACGTCGAGGCCGAGATCAAGTCGACGACGGCGTTCGGGTCCAAGTACGTCGACCTGATCGTGCCTGACCATCCCAGCACCGCGGCCTTGAAGCCCGGCTCGGTGCTGCACTCCCGCAACGTCACCGTGGAAGTGAACACGGTTTTCGAGAACCTGCAGTCGGTGGTCGCAGCCATCGACCCGGCGAAGCTCAACGCGATTCTGTCGGCGTTCTCGCAGGCGCTGCGCGGTAAGGGCGAGCGGCTCGGCCAGGCGATCACTGACGCAAACGGCGTACTGCTGGCCGTGAACCCCCGGATGTCGACGATCGGGCGGGACTGGCGGCTATTCGGTAAGACCGCGGCGGCGTATTCCGATGCGGCACAGGACATCCTGTCGATTCTCGACTCGGCGGTCACGCCCAGCGCGACCATCACCGCCAACCAGCAGGCGCTCGACACTCTGCTGTTGTCAGCGGTCGGCTTCAGCCAGGCCGGCATCAGCGTCATCGGCAACAACGAATCCAATATCGTGCGATCCGTCAACCTGCTCGAACCGACCACGGCGCTGCTGCGCACGTATTCGCCGACCTACACCTGCCTGTTCCAGGGTGCGCAGTGGTTTCTGGATCACGGCGGTCGAGACGCGTTCGGCGGCAACGGCTACTCGGTGATCCTGGATGCCGCCCTACTGTTCGGCGACGACCCGTACCGATTCCCTCGCCACCTGCCCAAGGTCAATGCCACCGGCGGGCCGGGGGGCAGGCCGAGCTGCGGATCGCTGCCCGACCCCAGCGCGAACTACCCGGTGCGTCAGCTGGTGACCGACACCGGTTGGGGGACTGAGCCGAACGAGATCCGCACCAATCTGGCGACCGGAAACCCTTGGTGGTCAAACTACTTCCCGACCACGAAGAATCCGCCCGGGCCGCCGCGTTACTTCTGGCGCGGGGGGCAGCCGCCGCCATGAGACGAAGAAGACTGTCCGCCGTCATCGCTCGTGTCGCGCTGTTCACGGCGGTCTGCCTGTTGTTCACGTTCACGCTCATCGCGGTATTCGGGCAGCTGCGGTTCGAGGACCGCACCGGCTACCACGCCTTGTTCACCAACATCTCCGGTCTGAAGCCGGGCAACTTTGTCCGTATCGCCGGGGTCGAGGTCGGCAAGGTCGGCGAGCTGACGTTGCATCGGGACGGCACGGTCACCGTCGACTTCGCGATCGACAAGGGCCTACGCCTCAGCGAGGGCATCAAGGCCGCCGTGCGCTACGAAAACCTGATCGGTGACCGCTATCTCGCGCTGGAAGAGGGCGCCGGGCCCCCGCGCCGGCTGGCGCCGGGCAGCACGATTCCGCTGGCGCGGACATCACCCGCGCTGGATATCGATGCGCTGATCGGAGGCTTCCGGCCACTGTTCCGGGCTCTGGATCCCGACCAGGTCAACGCCCTGTCCGGTGAATTGCTGCGGATCTTTCAGGGCCAGGGCGGCACCATCGCCTCGGTGCTGGCGCAGACCTCGACCCTGACCACGACCCTGGCCGGGCGCAGCGAGCTGATCGGCCAGCTGATCACCAACCTGAACACCGTGCTGCACACCTTCGCCACCCGCGACCACGAGTTCTCCGACGGCTTGGACAAACTCGCTGCGCTCGCGGAAGGCCTGGCGCAGCGTAAGACCGACATCTCCAACGGGCTGGCCTATATCAACGCGGCAGCCGGATCGGTCGCCGATCTGCTGTCCCAGGCGCGCCAGCCGGTCAAGGACGTGGTGCGTGAAACCGACCGCGTGTCCGGCCAAGTGCTGGCCGACCGCGAATATGTCGACAACCTGCTCAAGACGCTCCCCGACATATATCAGGTGCTGGCCAGGCAGGGCATGAACGGCGACTATTTCGGCTTCTACTTCTGCGACGTATTGCTCAAACTCAATGGCAGGGGCGGCAACCCGATCTACGTCAAAATGCTGAGCCAGCCCAGCGGGCGGTGCACGCCGCAATGACTCGATTCACGATAGCGAAGCGAATCAACATCAAACCGCTGAGCCAGCGCAACCCGGTCATGGTGGGGTTGGCAGGTCTCGCGATCGTAGTCGCGGTGGTCGTCGCCGCCTTCGAGTACGACAAACTGCCATTCGTCACCGACACCAACGATTATTCGGCCTACTTCGCAGAAGCCGGTGGCATCAAAACCGGTAGCACGGTGCGGGTTTCCGGTATGGGTGTGGGTAGGGTCTCCGACGTCCGCCTGGACGGCACCAAGGTCCGGGTGGGCTTCACCGCCCGCAAGAACGTCGAGTTGGGCGACCGCACCGAGGCGGCAATCAAGACCGAGACGGTGCTGGGCGCCAAGATGCTTGAGCTCACTCCGCGGGGCGAGGGCCGGTTGACGGGCACCATTCCGTTGGAACGTACCCGGTCGCCGTACGACCTACCCGATGCGCTGGGTGACCTGACTACCACGATCAGTGGCCTGGATACCACCCAATTGTCCTCGGCGTTAACCACGTTGGCCAAGACCTTCAAGGAGACACCCCCGGATCTGCGACCCGCGCTGGAGGGTGTGGCCCGGTTCTCGGACACCCTCAACGGTCGTGACGAGCAGCTGCGCAGCCTGCTGGCGAATGCCAACAAGGTCTCCGGGGTGCTGGGCCGGCGCAGTCAGCAGATCGCCGGACTGGTGGCGAACTCCAACGCGCTGCTGGCCGCGCTGCTGGACGAACGAGATTCGATCGACGCGCTGATGAACAACCTCACCGCGGTTTCGCATCAGATCTCGGGACTGGTCAACGACAACCGAACTCAACTCAAGCCCGCGCTGGACAAGCTCAACGGTGTGCTCGAAATCCTGGACAACCGCAAGCAGGAATTGCAGGCAACGCTGCCCAAGTTCAAGCGCTATGCGATGTCGTTCGGCGAATCACTGGGTTCCGGGCCGTTTTTCAAGGCCTACGTGGCCAACTTGATTCCTGGCCAGATAGGCGGGCCGGTCGTTGACGCGGACATGTACGACCGGTTCTTGAATCCCGATGCCAAGTTGCCATCCGAGGCGGTGGACCCACCGACCGGATCTCCGCCCGTACCACCGCAGAACGCTCCGGTGCCGCTGTGGTCGCAACCGCCCTCACCCGCGCCCCCGCCGCCGCTTCGTTGGACCACCGGCCGGCTTGCGCCTCCGCCTCCCGACAGCGGGGGAGGGTGAGCATGAAACGGAACAACATTCGGATTGTGCTCGGCATCATCCTGGCAGCCACGTTGACGATCTCGTCGATGATGGCGGTCCCGCGGCTGTGGAAAGACGTTGAACGGTATACCTATTCGGCCTATTTCACCGAATCCAACGGCCTGTTCGTCGGCGACGAGATCCGGATCCTCGGCGTCGGGGTCGGGTCGGTGGACAAGATCGAGCCGCAGCCCGGCGCAACCTTGGTGACCTTCTCCGTCGACAAGCAATACTCCATTCCGGCCGACGCCCGCGCCGCAATTCTGTCGCCGTCCCTGGTGACCTCGCGAGCCATCCAACTTGTCCCGGTTTACTCCGGCGGACCGAAATTGACTCCCGGGGCCTCCATCCCGCTGAGCCGCACCGCCGTGCCCGTCGAATGGGACGACTTCCGCAAGCAGCTGGAAAACCTCAGCGAAACGTTGCGGCCGACGACTCCGGGCGGCGTGAACACGCTCGGCGAATTCATCAACTCGACCGCCGATAACCTGCGGGGCACCGGAGACACCGCTCGCGACACCGTGATCAAGTTGTCCAAAGCGATTTCGGCGCTCGGTGATCACGCCGACGACATCTTCAGCACCGTGCGCAATCTGCAACTGCTGGTGTCGGCGCTGTACTCCAGTAGCGATCTGCTGGCCTCTTTCAACCAGAACTTGGCGAGCGTGACCACGGTGCTGTCGAACACGCCCAATGAAATCGCGAATGCATTGCAGGGCCTGGATGCCGCGTTGGCAGACCTGCGCGGCTTTGTCGCGGAGAACCGGGAAGCGCTGGGTGTCACGCTCGACCGGCTGAGTTCCGTCACCACAGCCCTCAACGACAGCCGGGGCGATATCAAGCAGATCCTGCATATTGCCCCGACGGTGTTCCAGAACTTCATGAACATCTACCAGCCGGCGCAGAGCGCGATGACCGGCATCTTGGCTTTGAACAACTTCGCCGACATTCCGCAGTGGATCTGCAGCGCAATCGAATCGGCCTCCCGTGCGCGCTTGGACCGGGTCTCGAAACTGTGCCTGCAGTATGTCAATCCGGTCATCAAGAACCGCATCTACAACTACATCCCGGTCGGCATCAACCCGTTCGTCGGCCCGCAAGCCCGGCCGAGCGAGATCACCTACAGCGAAGACCGGCTGCGTCCGGGCTATGTCCCGCCGGAGGGCCCGGCACCGGGCCCGCCGCCGGCTCCGGTGCCGGCCGGGCAGCCGATGCCTGCCGAGGCCCCACCGCCTGGCGAACCGCCCGCTGAGGCCCCGGCGCCCGCGGAGCCGCCGCCCGGCACTACCAGCCCGGGGCGGGTATTGCAGGATCTGATGCTGCCGGTGGGTGCGTCGTGAGGCGCGCGATGGCCGCCGCGCTCTTCGTCGCGTGCATCGCCGCTCTCGCGGGATGTGAATGGCGCGGGTTGAATTCGTTTCGCCTGCCCGGCACCGCGGGTGGGGGTCCGGGCTCCTACACGATCCAGGCGCAGATGCCCGACGTGGTGACCATCCAGGAAAACACCCGGGTTCGGGTCAACGACGTGAACGTCGGCAATGTCACCAAGATCGAGGTGCAGGACTGGCACGCGCTGGTCACCATGCGCATCAACGGCGATGTCCGCCTGCCCGCCAACTCGACCGCTAAGCTCGGGCAGACCAGCCTGCTCGGCTCGATGCACATCGAACTCGCACCGCCGAAGGACGAGACCCCGGTCGGCGAACTCCGAAATGGATCGATCATCCCGCTGTCGCGCGCCAGCATGTATCCGACCACCGAGCAGACGCTTGCCTCGGTGTCGATCCTGCTCAACGGCGGGGGACTCGGCCAGCTGCAAGAGATCAACCAGGCGATAGCCAAGGCGTTCGCCGGCCGCGAAACCGACATGCGTAGTCTGCTCGGCCAATTGGACCAATTCATCGCCGGCACCAACGCCCAGACAGACGACATCATTGCCGCCGCCGAGAATCTCAATAACCTGGCCGGTCAGGTTGCCGCCAAGGATCCCGTTGTGGACAAGGCGCTGACGACGGTGCCCAAGGCGCTGGCGGTACTGGCGGAGCAGCGCACCAAGATCGCCGATGCGATCGATCAGCTGGGCAAGTTCAGCGCGATCGCGGCGGACACCATCCACCAGTCCAAGGAATCGCTGGTGGCCAACCTGCGCAACATCGCGCCGGTGCTGCGGTCTTTGGCCGATGCCGGCCCGGCACTGACCAAGGGTCTGGACATGTTGCTGACCTATCCGTGGCCGGCGTCTACCGCCAGGAATTGGTTTCGCGGTGACTACGCGAACCTCACGCTGATCGTCGATCTGACGTTGAGCCGCATAGACACCGGGATCTTCACGGGCTCGCGCTGGGAAGGCAACCTCACCCGGCTCGAACTGCAGTGGGGTCGCACCATCGGCATGCAACCCAGCCCGGCGACCGCCGGCAATCCGCTGACCTTTCCGTACCACAACGGGGGGTACTGAATGCTTCGGCTACATCGCAAGACCTGGATCCAGTTGGCGATCCTCACTTTGGTGACGATGTTGTCTTGTGGTGCAATGGCATTCAACTTCATGAAGCTCCCCGCGACATTGTTCGGAATCGGGGAGTACCACGTGACGGTCGACTTGCCGGAGTCGGGCGGGCTGTACCAGACCTCGGTGGTCACCTATCGCGGCACGGATGTCGGACAGGTCAAGTCGATCGACGTGACCGCCGCCGGAGTGCGTGCGGTGCTGGCGATGAAATCCCGCACCCCGGTGCCCGCAGACGTGCAGGCATCGGTGCACAGCCGCTCGGCGATCGGCGAGCAATACATCGAGCTGACTCCTCGGCCCGGGACGGGCGGCGAACATTCGCGGCCGCTGCGCGACGGCGACCTGATCCCGGTGGGGCACGTCGACGTGCCGGTGGACATCGGACACCTGCTCGACGTGACCAACCGTGCGCTCCGGGCGATTCCGCGTGACAACTTGCGCACGGTGATCGACGAGTCCAACCGGGCCGTGGGCGGGCTCGGGCCCGAGCTGTCCCGGATCGTGGACGGGTCGGCGGCGCTGGCGATCGCGGGAGGCCGGACCATCGACCCGCTTGCCAACTTGATCGACCAGTCCCCTCCAGTGCTGAGCTCTCAGGTGCAGACCTCGGATGCCATTGCCACGTGGGCGAATCGAACCGCAGCCATCATGGCGCAGTTCAAGGCGCAGGACGCTGCGCTGCGGGACCTGCTCACCCAGGGCGCGGCGGGCCTGCAGGAAGGGCACCGGTTGTTCGACCGGGTGGCGCCCGCATTGCCGGTGCTGTTGGCCAACATGGTGAGCCTGGGTGACATCGCTGTCGTCTACCGCCACGACATCGAGCAACTGTTGGTGCTATTTCCGCAGGGCATCGCGGCGATGTCGGCGATCATCGTGCCGAACTCCGGCACCAAGCAGTCCTACCGCGG
>Ga0335072_10011065_pt1 | contig 12934 bp, 12 predicted proteins | sample Lox_Sample_21_FD_206725 | JGI IMG/M metagenome (GOLD analysis project Ga0335072, IMG submission 206725) | Soil microbial communities from Loxahatchee National Wildlife Refuge, Florida, United States - Lox_Sample_2.1 | ecosystem: Environmental > Terrestrial > Soil > Wetlands | place: USA...
CCTGAGTCTCCCCCGTGCATGTCCCTAAAGTCGTTCGATGCGCCTACCCCCTGTACCGAGCTGATGAACGACTGCTTCCACTTCTTTTCAAACGCGCCCCCCAAGAACTACAGAGACCCTTCTGGAGCGTGCATTTGGACCGTTTAAGCACTGAACGAAGCATGGCACCCATGCCAGGGACCCCGCGCCGCTCAGGCGCTGGCAGACCACGCAAATCGACGACAGGTCCACGATCTTCTGGGTCGAATAAGCCAGACAAATCTATACCAGCAGATGGCACTTCTGAACCTCCCCCGAAGAAACGAAGATATATTCCTGGTGGCCCGGGTGGAGGCGGCCGATACGTCGACGAGGACGGTACTGAAATACCAGTAGGCGGAACAGGACCTGGAGGATATAATTACGTAGGACCTCGTGGACGAGTTGGCAGGGAGAACGCTGCGGCAGGTCTCACTCCAGTAGTCTATCCAAGACGAGACAGAAGCACAAGGACCAGAACAGTATTGCCACGATCACAGCAGCCACCGATGAGGTTCAGTTCTGCTGCTCAGGCTGCGGCTGCAGTGGTGCAAAGTGATGGATACAAGCCAAGAGAAGAGCGAGGCTGGGAAGAATTTCACCCTAATCTGGATATCGATGCTAAAGTTATGGTGTATAGTGCCGCAGAGGTTGATGGAATACCGAAATCTAGACCTGTCACCCCAGGTGGCCCACAATCAGCATCAGGCTCTCTGAACGGCATACATACGCCTAACGGCGATACAATCAAAAACGAGATCTTTGGTAACAAAACGCCTACTGGTTCTATGAATGGAGATACTGGGAAGACTATCAGTCTGCCTGGAACGCCTCCTACAAAAAGACGGCCAGGCCGACCTCCTCGGGACCCTGTTGCGTTCTACGCGGCTCGAGCAGCGGCGGCTAATGGAGAGTCTCCTAACACACCTAGAATTGCTCCTTTGCAAAATCAAAACGCCAAAGAACGACTAACGTTGCCTCAACCTTCATATCGGAAAGTCGACTATTTGTCACGATTCGAGGATAAATCTGCTGGACTTATGCGTTATGTGGAAAAGTCTATGGCTAATGTTGGCTATCAAGAAAGCGACATATTCATACGCCCTGAGCGCAAGCTTATCAAAGTTAGCGATAGCAATATCGAAGACGACCTTGATTTAGCAACACTGTCCAAAATGGAAGGGGACTCTAGCATAGGCATTGGTAGCGGCGGTGTTGGGCGCGTGGAATATGACATGGATGAGCAAGATGACAAGTGGCTGGAGGCATATAATGCACAACGCAAAGCTGTGGACGTCGAGCCGATTACTCGAGAGATTTTCGAGATCACCATTACCAAGATCGAGAAAGAGTGGCATGCGTTAGAGAAACGTATCCCAAAGCCAAATCCCAAACCTCCACAGACCCATCGCCCACGATCAAGTTCAGCAGCAGCGGTCAATGGAGAGCCTTTGGCCGGCGAGGAGCAGGACAGTAAATGCGCTATTTGTGACGATGGAGACTGTGAAAATACCAATGCTATTGTGTTCTGTGATGGTTGCGATTTGGCGGTGCATCAGGAGTGCTATGGCGTTCCTTTCATTCCCGAGGGCCAATGGCTTTGCAGAAAGTGTCAATTGATTGGTCGAGGAATACCCGTAAGAAGTTACATGTTCTTTTCCATTATACTGGCTAACTTACTATTTATAGACTTGCATATTCTGCCCAAACACGGATGGTGCCTTCAAACAGACAAACTCTTCTAAATGGGCTCATCTCTTATGCGCTATGTGGATTCCAGAGGTCTCCCTTGGAAATCACACTTTCATGGAACCTGTTATGGATGTTGAGAAAGTACCAAAGACTCGATGGAAGCTGAACTGCTACATTTGCCAACAGCGTATGGGTGCATGCATTCAGTGTGGTAATAAGGCATGCTACCAAGCATTTCATGTCACATGTGCTCGCAGATCCCGGCTATTCTTGAAAATGAAGAATAGCCATGGTCAACTTGCCGAGCTTGATGGGACTACGGTACTGAAAGCATTCTGTGATAAGCATTGCCCTTCCGACTATACGAAGGATAACGACGTCGTCCGAGCAACAAGAGAGGCCAAAATGTTTTATAGAAAGACCATGCGTGGCCGCCTCTGGGCAGACAGCCAGGCTTCAGCATTAGCAATGGCCGCCTCGCATCGTAACGCCGTCACTGAGCATCCACCAGACGAATCCCAGGCTACTGGTGCAAGGCTTTCATTAACCCTTGGTGATCCGAAGAAGAAAGGCAATCAGCCCGCTAAACCAGTGTGGAAATTGCCTTCTGGAGCTCCCGTCGTGCCTTCAGTTGTATATGATGCTGTCGAAAGCTCTCTCCAGCGATTCACAATCCGAAAGCGAAAAGAATTCGCTGCTGAGGCTTGCCGTTACTGGACACTCAAAAGAGAAGCTAGGCGCGGTGCTGCTTTACTCAAGCGGCTACAACTGCAGATGGAGACATTCTCTTCAATGGAGCTCACTCGCCGCAATTTTGCTGGCATGGGCCCCGCCGGCCGCTCCCGACTGGCCCGGCGTATTCAATTTGCTGAAAGGCTCGTTGTAGATCTCGAACGCCTCAAGGCGTTATCAGAAGCTGTGATGAATCGAGAAAGCGAGAAGCTTAAAGAAGTAGAGCTAGAAGAGGAGGCGGTCAATGCAGTTTACTTCCCTATATGGAGATTGTTACCCCATATCCTTGAGAGAGCATTAACGTAAGTCGTGTCGACTCATGAAAGAACATTTTATTAATCAAACCTTTAGACTTGATATCAAGAATGTGTTCACAGAAGGTCTCATCAAGATCCAAACTAAACTCAACAACCGCTATTATGTTCTCGCCACCACCCTTGCACAACATCTAAGCTCCGTCTTCAGTATCGGTATCGAAGTCGGGCCACAGGTCAAGCCTGAAAATGGTCAGACAGCAGGCCAAGACCATATTTCGCCATCGAAGCATGCTGCATTTGACATCAGAGAGCGAAGGAAGCTTGCTAAGCGTATCATTAAGGCAATACAACCGCAGTTAGAATTAGCCGTTCGTGCCGAGGCAGACATCACGAAGAAATCTGCCGACACGATGGTCCATGATCTGGAGGCGCTTCTTGATGCATGCCTTCACGCTCGACTAGAGGCTGCTCCTGATGGTATGGCAGCGCATGTGCCACCGGATGAAATGGTTGTTGACAGTACCACACACGGTGATATTGGACCGAATGATCTTTCTGGGTCAAATGGCGCACACCTGACTTCTGAAGCCAATGAACACGGTGATAACATGGATGTCGGTCTCTATGATGAAGACGCTCCGGGCGAAGAAGTGGACGATGCCGAACTTTTCCCAGCCATCTCTATCGCGGCGGAGAACGGATCGAGTAGGCCAATAAATGAAAACTCTCACCAGGAGTCTGAGGAGACTGCTGGACAGTCCAAATCACGTTATCCTGGCAGTAGCCTCAAATCATCTGATACACCACCAGACACCAATGGCTACTCCACAGCCTTGGAGCACCAGCAGCCGCCACCCCCTACTCCCCCTATATCCAATGGCGGAGCAAACAGCACGAGCGGTCAAGAAAACGGTGGCGGTGATTCAGCTATATCACTTACTGAAGGCGGCATCCCATGGTACTTGAAGAGCTTCGATCCGGTTGGCACGACCATTCTAGAAGTACAATGGACAGGTAGAGACATAGTGAGAGGTATGAGTGAAGAGCTGACTGACATTGATGATGATGAGCTCAAAGGCATGGGCGCAGACATGGAGGGCATTGAAGATATACCTGAAGTGGTAATTGGGGAAGGGAAAATAGAGACAGTCTTGAGGACCAGGAAGGGCAAAGCTAAGAAGAGATGGCGTGGATATCGGTGATTTAGTCATTAACAATGAAGTGTACTATAACTGCAAGGTTAGGCGTTGCTGGACTACCCGATGGATAGTCCCCCTGGGCTGGGATGTACTCATACTCTTAGTGTCTGATGGCGAATATCGGATTCCCGTAGCACGATATAATCACACCGCAAGGACTAGGAATCCAAGACATACCTGAAATATGTACTTCCAAAGAGTGCACCTGACGCTCTGCAAACGAGAAGATAAAGAATCCAGTTGTTGATACGGCTCCTAATCCCTAATCCTGTCCGTGTGCATTATTCTGGTGTGGGAGAAGTAACCTTAAGTTCATGCTTTTTCATTGGTCGGTTGACTGACCTGGCGACGCACTTAGCCGAAGTGCTACAGCATGGCCGCCAACCATCTTCTGGCATGTTTGTATCCTTTTGACACGCAAACTTTACAAACACGTCTGCGACTCTTCGCTGGCAGCCAGATCGCGAAAAGTCAGCACCAAGGAAATCTCGATCATCACAGTGTCCTCTGAGCACCATCATATCATATCTTTACTGACGCTGCTGCGCGGTCAGTCCCAAGATGGGTGAATCAAGGTGGGTTGTCCACCGTCAACTAAAGACAGGCTCTAGGCACTGATAGCGCGATCTTGTAGGCAAGAACTGGTGGCATGGCTTAATAACCTGTTGCAGCTGAACATTACAAAAGTCGAACAATGTGGTACTGGGTAAGCCACACCCCACCTCTCCCCGCTCTGAGGCTCCTTTCCAAGGTATCGCTTTACTAGCAGTTTAGAATGCGCTCACACAAAGACAGAGCTGCTCTCTGCCAGATCTTCGATAGTATCTACTTAGATGTTCCCATGCAACGAGTCAAGTTCAATGTCAATACCGAATATGCCTATCTACAAAACTTTAAGATTCTTCAGAGTATGTTTATTCTCATCTAAGTTCAGCCTTAAACAAACATCTGGCTTCTGACATGAAATCACGATAGGTTGCTTCACACGGCATCAAATTGATCGGCCGATTAATGTCGAACAACTCATTAAGTGTAAGATGCAAGATAACCTTGAGTTCCTCCAATGGTCGAAGCGATATTGGGACCAATATTTCCCCGGCGGTGACTACGATGCCGTTGGCAGACGACGTGGTTCTGGCGCTCCTCCTCCAGCTGCCGCCCCCGCACCTCGTATATCAGCTGGAGTCGGCGCAGCTCGACGTGGCACAACCCCCACGACTGGTGGTCCAAGAGTTGCAAAGGCAGGAGGTGTTGGCGGCGGAGCAGGCTCGGCGGCCTTGCAACAAGAGAACAATACACTGAAGGAAACGGTACAGGGCTTGGAAGTCGAGAGAGACTTTTACTTCAGCAAGCTAAGAGATATTGAGCTGCTGATACAGCAGGCGGTTGAAGAAGACCCGGAAATTGAGAAGCAGGAGGATGGATTGATAAAGCATATCCAGACGATTTTATATTCGACAGAGGATGGCTTTGAGATTCCAGCAGAGGCTGAGGGTGTGGATGATCAGGAGACGTTTTAAATGGATACATTTGTTGTATTGTGACGGAAAAATGCAGTGTACTAGTCATTGCAACATTACGGTGAACATAAATGAAGACCTGCGCTAAGGGAAGAATTGTCGTCTCTCACATCTCCATTCAGAGTCATCGATTGTTAAGGTACCGTATTTAGCATAGTTCAGAAGCGATAGAGGCTTCTGAGATTTCAATGAACTGCCTTGAATATAGGTACCGAGCGTGTGTGTAGTCCCCGCAATCTCCTTATTACTGATGCGTAAGGCATTCTATTCTTATTTTGTGCACGAGCAGTCATCTTGGCACCTCAGTGTCATAAAAGTCAAGGCAGCAATTAAACCCACCACTGCTCATTAAACAAACTGTGCGAACTCCTCAATCATCTAAGAACACAATTGAAAAGCCTCACAAAAGCCTGACTGCTCACACCCATGGCCCCCCCAGTCGAGATCTCCATACCCTCAACCACCCTCTCCAACACCTCAAAACCCTACACCCTCTACAACATAACCCTGCGCCTCCCCCTGCGCACCTTCGTCGTCCAAAAGCGCTATTCGGAATTCGTCCAACTAGATGAAATTCTCCGCTCTCAAACCTCTGTTCCGCCGCCCACAGCACTGCCGGCGAAATCCTGGTTTCGCTCCACGTCGTCAAGCCCAGAACTCACTGAGTCGCGACGCAAAGGGCTAGAAGCGTACCTGAGAGCCATAGCAGAGAGTCCGGATCGGACGTGGCGGGAAACGAGCGCTTGGAGGGGGTTTTTGAACCTGCCTAGTAGTACGGCGGCGAGCTATGCCAGTCGGGCGCAAGAGGGGAGAGGCCCAGGGGAGGGGGCGGCGAGCGACCCGACGGTTTGGTTGGATGTGTTGAGGGAGATGAAGGGGCTGTTGCATGATGCGCGGTTGTATCTTGGGAAGAGGGATGGGGCCACGACGGCGCAGGCGCAGCATGAGGCGGGGGCGAATGCGAAGCGGTGTTTGGTGAAGGCGGGGACTCTGTTGGCTAGCCTTGAGGACGGTCTCAAGGCTATATCAGAGGATGGGAAGGGAAAGGGAGGAGATAGTGGATGGGGCAGCAAGCCTGCTGTGGGTGAGGGGGAGTTACGGCGGAGGAGGGATTTACTGGCTAGTGCGAGAGTAGAGAAGGAGGGGTTGGAGAAGCTGTCTATTAGTCTGGCAGTGAAGAGTCAAGGAGGTGGAGCAAGCAATGGAGTTGGAACGGCGGCAGCGACGCAGCAAGACAAAAGTACCTTGTTTGGTCCCGGGGTTGCGAGGCCAAGTGGGAGGGTCCTAGGAGCCCCCGTTCCGGAAACGGACAAAACGAGGGAGCTAGATAATGAGGGCGTGCTGCAGCTGCAGAAGCAGATCATGCGAGACCAAGATCTGGATGTCGAGGAGCTGGCAAAGATTGTGCGGCGGCAGAAGAATATGGGTATCGCTATCAACGAGGAGCTAGAGGATCAGATTAAGATGCTGGAGAGGGTTGATGAAGACGTGGATCGGGTTAAGGGCAAGATTGATATAGCCAAGAAGAGGGTAGGGAAGATCAAGTGATCTTTTTATCTAGGTGGGCTTTGTAAGTTGGTGTTTTGACTGCTCATGTACGCTGCCTCTTTTATCTGCGTGTCTTTTATGCATCAGTCAGGAGTTATAAGTCCCTCTGTCTAGCAGGTTGGCCGGCATTGTACTCGAAGGTCTTCCATCATGTTGATTTAATATCCATTGTTGGGTGTACTCCTGGCACTTCACCCATGTGATGTACAAAATTAATGTCTTTATTGTCGTCTTTCCGGTGCTATGGCTTTTGTTTTGACTCCAATGCTGACCTTAATGGTTATAACTTGTTCGGTTGAGTGCAGATCCTCAGCATCAAGTGGAATTTGAACATACTGTGAACTATACATATGAATCTTGCTATAGAATACTGAGTATGGACACAATGTCCTTTGCTTATGGGAGCATATATCTATGGCTGCGAATCATCACTGTTTGCCTGAAGTATGGGTAGATATCTGAGTGGCCTTGAAAAACATCCAAGACAGTTCCCAGCCATCATCTTGCCTCCTATCTTTCCATAACTGTAACAGTGTCCTAAATCCATAAGCCAAGCTTCATCTACAAAAGAGGGATGCTCTCCAAGGTTTTCTTATATGCTCGTCTCATCAATGGTCACTCAAAGGGCAACTTAAAATCCAACAGTTGACCCTTCTTTAAATTCCAGCATTCTAGAAAGTCTATATATCATATCTCACCGTGAAAATATGTCTAATCCCTCCAACATGATTCCTTTCTTATTTCGAAGAGTCTTGAAGCTCCTTTGCGGAACCTCGAGGATCATGAGCAACGAAGAGTGCCGCTTGACAGCGGCTTGCGTACTGCTCACTTATTTCCCCGACGCGGCCACGCGAAACTTTGCGGGGGTACTTTGGCAAATCGTGAGCTGTGCATGGAAGTTGCTAGCTCCCTCCACAGGTAGTCCGAGCCTTGCCTTTGGCACTAGCAATCGATCTCGCGTACTACTCCTTCTGCAAACCTGAGATCAACACAACTGGAACAACCACCACACCTGCGAAGTTGCGGAACAACAATACTATCAGAAGATTTCGACTGCATTTCCAGTTGTAGTTCGACTTAGAGTTGTCTCTCTTGGACTCTTCTTCGGTACCCCTTTCTTGTCTGCGCACGTGACCTCATCTGGCATCGCTGCTTTAAGAAGACAGTGCGTCCCTGACACTACCGTCTTCATATACAAGTTTCTCGAGTCCCTCAGGTAAGCTAATAGTATTAGATGACTATAGACTGCTTCACTAACCCTCATCCAGGAGAGTGAGTTCCCCCGAAGATGTCGGATCATCCTGCCTCCGATCTGGGAGCCGCCACGGGCTCTAGCCTCGGTGGGAAACGTATTGTAAGTTCAACCTTCTCTTTTCTAACGGCCACATCTTAGTCATACTTCACTGGAAGTTATTTCTGACAGAGCTTGTTATATACTGACGAAGCATCAGCCTGGCCAGCGAAGTGACCAGAGTCAGACTAAACGTGATGCCGCTATTAAGGCTACCATGGAGAAGTGGGGAGTAAAGGAGTATGTTGATATCTTCCCGCTTGCCATTAGGCCACAGGGGGATCTCGGTGACTGCGCTATTTTCAATCTGAGATACATCGCGAATAAGGTCCCAGACCTTGACGCTGCTCGTTTGTTGATGACCCAGGAATGCATCGACAGCGCTAGCAGACCGACAAAGCTGTCTTTCAAGAATACAAGCAACATCTTAGCCCATCTCAAGAGTATTGAAGTACGTCTAAAATTATCTTATGATCAAGATCACAGACACTGACTTCCTTGAAGGCTAAAGCGGCAGCGGATGAAAAGGACAAGGAAAAAAAAGATAAGAAAGTCAAAGTTCCAGCCTCCGAACGGTCTGCCGCTTCCACTGAACATTCCACAATGGAACATCGTCTCGCTGCAGCAATGGCCTCCGTGCCTACGAGAGATTCTGCGGGGACAAAGGTATCTGCGGGATTCAAGTCCTCTGTCCAAACCAACAATTTGACTACGGCAAAAAATTTGGCTTCAGGAAACCATTCTGCTTTGGGAGAGACACTTGTTCCAGCTAAGAACTTGCTTGTAGGAAAGACCTCCAGTTTAAGCAAGGTTAAAGCTCCAATTTCCCGTCTTCAACCTAGTAACATAGGAATGCCCTCTTCTAAATTTGCATCACATGTATCCCTTATGAGAGGAAATGCTAACAATAAGGAGTTTGTGAGTATTCCTTTTGTTCATGCCCACTGTCAGCCAAAACTAACCATGCAATAGGCTTCGGGTCTTCATGTGCCAAGTGCTAAGGACGTTGCTCCTTTCAGTAGCAACAAACGTTCTACTTCTAAGAAATCCAGCTCCAAAAAGCGTGTCTCTTTCGCTTTAGAGAATGAATCAGACAATAAGACCACTCGTAATTTATTCCCAACTGAAGAACAACACTCGAGCGAACCTAGATCAGGAGTACCGCGTTTGATGACAGATAAGAATGATGGTCCCGTAAGTGTATCCCACTCTCGCCCTGCTATGGCGATATTTACTGTTCCCAATCACGCTGCTCTGCCGGCTGGTAAACGTGATCGCCAACGTTTCTTCCAGCAGCACCCATGTTAATTTGTTGAAATATCCTAACAAGGTGTCAACAGGGTGATGTCAAGAGCCAAAGCAATGCCTCCGCGAAACGCACCAGTGACGGTGGTGAGGAGCCATTGTTAAAAAAACCTAAGTTTGACAAGGAATCAATCCTCGCGGAGTTGAACTTTAAAAAGAGAGCAACCTCCAAGAACGATGGCAATATCACCACTGGGCAGACACCATCGGAAGCAGATACGGAGATTGACACTGAGTCGGTTCTAAGCCTTTTATCGGACAACGTCGCTATCAAGTATGGTTTTAAGGATGTTGATGACAAAAATGCTAATGATGAAGGAGCTAAAGAAATTCTTCGTGATGAGATCGCAGCTTCTGACATGATGAGTGGTAGGTCTGTGGAGAAGGAGAAACGCAAACGTATAACGTTAGTGATAAGATTCTTGTGAGAAAATATTGAAAATGAGACTAACAATAGTTCTGGTCACACCAGGCCAGTACGCAGGGCGTGGGCTACTGCTCCTGGTAGTACGAGCACTAACGCTGTTGCTGATCCGAACATGTCGGCGGCTACAAAACAGCAAGTTGAGAAGAAAATGGCGTCCCAAGATACCCCGAAGGTCGGAAAGATTCCTAGCAGCTGTTTGGAATCACCTATCTCACCCAAAAATTCTCCGGATGTAAGATCGCCTGCTGCGGATTCACTTCTCACCTTAAAGCTTCGCTAACATTGCTAACTTTAGCGCGAGGAGAGTATTCATAGCAGCGCTGCACGCCGTCTCTTTGAGTTACACAACTCCAAACGCACAAAGATCACCAACACTTTCTCTCCAAGCGGAGAACTACCCAAGAACCACTCCATGAGCCCGGAGAACAAGTCTCCAAACTTCTCCGCTAAAACCGATCAAGAGTCCTCCATGCCAAAGAAGGATATCATGGATTACAACGTTAGTGAAGTTGTTGATCAGGCTAAGGAGCGATCTGCGAAGTCTACCACGGCCGGTGACCCTCAGCTTACACCCAAGGCTCTTGTTACCCCAGCCAAAGGCACCTCCGCTATTCCACGCAAGCCCAATTCCATGCTTCCCGAGCTACCTGAGACTCTCACTGCTAGGATCCCTGCCGATAGAGCCCTTATCACCTCAGTCCCAGGCATCATCAAGGCCTACATCAATGAGCTCCGCGCTGCCATCCCAGATGGTAAAGGTCCTGATGGCGATCTTCTCAGCATGATCATCGTCAACAAGTACGGCTACTTCCTGGAGCACGTGGAGCAGCTTGACAAGGACCTGATCTCTCTCTACTATGAGGCTTTGGATCGTAACCCATAAGGTCTGTCGCCCTGAGACACATGTATTGATATAATGTTGACGTGCTATAGCGGAATTGAGGTCTTGATACGAGTGATGGACCCTTCTTGATTCCTTTCAATTTCAGCTATGAACAACCTCACTCACTATCGGTTCTCTAAATCCCAGCTCATCGACCTTGCTCATTTTTCCCTTTTCATATGGATCAACAGACGCATCTTCTGTTCCTGCTTTGTCTCTCGGCATGTCAGCAGCTCGTGTCAGTGCCTGCCAAGTCCTCCACTTTTGAGCTCGCATTGTCAAGGTATTTGCAGCTTGTGTACTCTAATTCCAAGACTACCTTACATAGTAGCACAGACGACTAGGCTTCAGATACAAAAAGGGCTGTAGGCCACCACAACACGATTGCAATCAAACGCACTCACACAATGTGGACCACCGACTAGACGTTGTGCTTTTAATTCACGTGACTATTATTGACCATCGGAAAAATCCAAATGTGCTGTGTATAATTCCAGACAGAACTCCTACGCTGATGATGAATGCTCGCTCCCTTGCTCGCTTGCGCGCTCAATTTAAAACAACATTCCACAAGATGTATCAGCCTGACAACCACATTCCTTACCCCATTTCATTACCCACATAACCACCACATTTCCATTCATTTCCCTTCGTCTGCCATACTCATAACCATCTATCATCCCCATCCCAAGTTCTCCAACGTAGTCCTCGCATCCCCGGTACTCATAGTACTAACCCCCAGAGCCCTGACCTGCGTCCCTCTCCTCAACCTCTGCAGCCCAACAGCCACCTTCCAGCTCTCCTCCTCCGTAATAATGAAGACGTAGCGCCTGCCTTCCTGATCTCGAATACTAGCGCGCAGCACATGCAGTCCTGCGCTCTTGTTTTCGCCCGTCTGTCGCGCACGATATCTGTTAGAACTCTTGATCGGGGAACCGGTGGCAGAAGAGCTGTCCAAAGAAGCAGCAGCAGCAGGGGATAAACGACAAGTATCTTTACATGCTTGCAGCATTTCGACGAGGAGCGCATCGGCCTCCTCGTTGACGGCTGCTTTGTCTTTCTCGACGGACCACAATCGACGAGCAGGGTTGGAGGGACGCGCAGAAGTAGAAGTAGAATTGCCAGCGGGGCCCTGGCGGAAGGTGGGGCACCATACCTCGACTAGTTTTAATGTCCATGCCTTGACGTCCCATTCTCGTTGGGGAACGCTGCGTACATCGTCGTCTATGAATAAGCCTTCAGTGGTGATGCGGAGGATTAGGCCGTCGGTCACCGAACCTACGCCGGAGACGAGCTGTGAAGTGGGAGTTTTGAGAAAAGCGTTGGTGAAAGCGTAGACGGCTTTGATGACAATCTTATCGGGATCTTTCGTGCTGTATGGTCCTCGGTGAGAGGGTGGTGGTGTCGTTTGGGCTGTAGTGTGAGAGGCGGCATATGAGGATTCAGAGTATATTGAGGACTGTGACTTCTTGTGGGTTGGTTTCCGTGGTTTGTCATATGGTCGGTACGAAAATGCATCTTCTTCGGTACCTAAGTAAGTCTTTGCTGTTGGAGGAGGAGGAGGTTTCTTAGAAGGTGAGGATGATTGCGAACGGACACCTGCTGCAGAAGGAGCGCCTTTTGGCCAGGGGTTTGTCTTTTCTCCCACGGCGGAGAAAGCATACATACTGCTCTTAACTTTTGTCTCGCTCTCTTTTTCTTTCTCCTTTTCCTTTTCCTTCTCCCTTTCTCTTTCTCTTTCCTTTTCTCTTTCCCTTTCTCTTTCCCTTTCCTTTTCCCTTTCCTTCTCCTTCTCCTTCTCTTTCTCTTTCTCCCTCTCTTTTTCTAGTTTCTCCCGGGTTTCTCGTTCAATCTTCTCACGAACTTCCCGCTCAATTTTTTCTCGAGCTTCTCGAGCTTCTCGTTGAGCCCTCTCACGTGATTCTCGCTCACGGGCTTCCTTCTCTCGCGCCTCCCTTAACTTTCGTTCATTTTCTTCTTTTCTTTTCCTTTCCACTTCTCGAGCTTTTCGTTCCTCTTCTCTTTTTCGTGTTTCTTCTCGCGCCTTTTCCCAGCTTCCATT
>Ga0335072_10011068_pt1 | contig 12933 bp, 10 predicted proteins | sample Lox_Sample_21_FD_206725 | JGI IMG/M metagenome (GOLD analysis project Ga0335072, IMG submission 206725) | Soil microbial communities from Loxahatchee National Wildlife Refuge, Florida, United States - Lox_Sample_2.1 | ecosystem: Environmental > Terrestrial > Soil > Wetlands | place: USA...
ACCTGCACGGCCGTAGAGATCGACTCCTCAGTCAATATCGTGTGGCTGTCGTCGGCAAGAATCTTCAGGCTGCGTGCTTTACTGTCTGCTGCGGCAGCAATCATCTCCTGCTTTGTGCCGGCCGCTCCGCTCACCGCTGCCGCGTGCGTAAAATTCACCTCGCCAAAGTCGGCAAGCTCGGCATAATGTTCGGGCCCGCCGCAGCCCATATCGGGCCGCTCCACAATCCACTCCGCGCTCAGGCCCGAGGGCGCTTTGACGGGCGGATTCACCGCGTTTCCGCATGCATCCACGGCCGGCAAAGGCACAATCGTCATGGGAATCGCAACTCCCGTCACCAAATTTGCCATGCCGATAAGTCCGCGGCCAGATCCATCGTCGTACTGGCCAATGAACACCGCAACGGCTTGCCCAGCCTCAACGTCAATTCCGCTCAGCATAATCGGCGCCGCGGGATACCACTCGTACCACGCAAAGCATTCTCCGCTGCCATCGGCCCCCACTGCCTGCAAAACTCCCGCCTGCAGAAGATTATCGTCATTCTGGTATCCGCCCAGTCCCACCCACAATGCGCACGAGTACGAGGGGAACGTGCCGTTGGGAGGAATCTGAATGTCGGGGACCGTCCAGCTTCCCCACGCTTCGCTGTACGGAGGCGCATCGGTCATTACCAACCCACCCCAGTTCGAAGTGACGCCCCCCTGCGATGCCTGCTTTTGCTTGAGCGGCCTGAAGATGTAGTCGTGGCGCACAGTCAGTTGCGGCACGTGAAATCGCTTGATGCGCCGCATCACGCGGAGCCACGCCCGCGCGGCGTTGGGCAGCGCATTTGGGTCAGGCCGATGCGGCAACCCGTGCCGATGCAGAACTTCGTCTGCGGCGCGCAACAGATCTGTTCCGTCAGCGGGCGGTTTGATAAAGAAGTGTTCGTCGAGATTCGAAGGGATCAGGTGCCGGTCGGAAGTCATCGTGCGGCCTCGCTTCGCCTAACCTTAGGGCACAGAGGCGATGCAACACAAGCGAATCGCGTGCGACATGCTCAGAGGTGCTGATCCTGCCTTCCTGTATCATCTGCTGGAAAAGGCGCCATGGTATTCGGATTCCGAAAAATGTCTGCACCAAAGCTCCTGCCGTCCAACCACGGGATAAGCACGGAGGGGAAAGTCGCGTTTTCAAACGCCGCACGGACCTGGGTCGAGCGCTTTGATCTCATTTCTTTGGCGAAGGCGACATTGGAAAGCAAGGGACACACCGTTCGGAAAGTGAACTCGTGTCTTTTGCACCCAGACAGCGGGTTTATTCTTCTCCCTCGACTTATCGAGCTTCAGCCTTTGGAGCCCAGAGGCGTCAGAACCGTCACGACAATTCAGGTGCACCACCCCGCGCTCGTGCCCGATGGCATCTTCGAATATCAACACTCAAATGGAGACGATTTGGAAGGCTCGTTTCGCGAGGGCTTTGTTCGATGGGCAGAAACCGACTTTGTCACGCTTCTCGAAGCGCTTCGGCCAAAACTCAAAGATTGCACTTCACTGAAACTGGAAATCCCGGAACGGAATGGCGAACCGGCCTACTCTCGGCGCGCGGTTCTTGGTCCATTTGTGCATGTCCAGGCAAATCCCAAAAATGAGGCGCAACAGACGACAACGGACCGCCCGGCCAGTGATGAATCCAGCCAGGAGCAATGCCACGATTTCTGCCCTTGTTGTTTGCTCACCAACTCATTCGAGGCATTCAGGGAATTGTTTGAGAGCAATCGCTTCTATGGTCTGCGAATGTTCGCGATGCGCAACCAGCACGGTGTGCCGGAGGCCGATTGCCGAGTGAATGGCGACGATTGGGTGAAAGGCAAAGAGGCTCTCCTTAAATACGTAGAGACTTGGCCGGGCGAGGGGTTCGAATTCCGCAAACAATACGTAATTCTTCAGACCGTCTGGCCGCCCCAAAGTTAGACTTCCCACCTTCGGGGTGCTCGAACGCGAAGTGCCAGCCGCGCAGATTCCGTTTGCATCCAATACCCTTCGGCCGGGACAAAATCAGGCACGGACAACCCTCCGGTAAAACGCCGGGCAGGAAGGCCGAAGCCAAATGGAAAAGCATCGCCTTCCGGGACTAAACTAGTAGAGCTATGGCCACTGCAACTTCCTCCTCAATTCAGCTCCGCTCGCCGCATGGCACATTCGCCAACGAACCGTTCATCAACTTCAAAGAGGCTCACAACGCGCGCGCCATACGTGAGGCGCTCGATAAAGTCGGCGCAGAGCTGGGCCGCGAGTACGACCTCATCATCGGCGGCGACCGCATCAAAACCAGCGGCAAGATCACTTCGCTCAACCCGGCAAAGCCTGCGCAGATTGTGGGCGTACACCAGAAGGCCGGCGCGGAACACGCTGAGACCGCGATTGCCGCGGCTCTTCGCGCCTTCGAAACGTGGAGCCGAGCCGGAGTTCAGGCGCGCACGTCGCTGCTGCTCAACGCGGCCGACATTATCCGCTCGCGCAAGTTCGAGTTCATGGCTCTGCTTACCTACGAGGTGGGCAAGAACTGGGCCGAGGCCGACGCCGACGTGGGCGAGACAATCGACTTCCTTGAGTTCTACGCGCGCGAGGCGCTGCGCCTGGCTGCGGCCACTACGCCCATCCAGTATCCCGGCGAGCGCAACGAGCTCCACTACATCCCGCTCGGCGTAGGCGCTGTGATTCCGCCGTGGAACTTCCCCTTCGCCATCATGGCCGGCATGACCGCGGCGGCAATTGTCACTGGCAACACAGTTATTCTCAAGCCTTCGAGCGACTCGCCCACCATCGCGGCGTGGTTCGTCGACGTGCTTGAAGAAGCAGGCATGCCCGATGGCGTGGTCAACTTCTGCCCCGGCTCCGGCGCGACCTTCGGCAACGCCATCGTGGAGCACTCAAAGACGCGCTTTATCGCCTTCACCGGTTCCAAGGCCGTGGGCCTCGACATCAACCAGCGTGCGGCGCACACCCAGCCAGGTCAGATCTGGATCAAGCGGACGATTCTCGAGATGGGCGGCAAAGACTCGATCATCGTGAGCGCCGATGCCGACCTCGATGCGGCGGTTGAGGCTGTTACTGCTTCGGCATTCGGATTCAGCGGGCAGAAATGCTCGGCGTGCTCGCGCGCCATCATCGACGCGGCAATCTACGACGTGTTTGAAGAGCGATTGCGCGAGCGGGTGGCCAAGCTCACCGTTGGCGACCCGGCAGAGAACTGTAGCCTCGGTCCCGTCATCAACAAGGGCGCTCTTGAGACCATGCTCGAATATGTTGAGAAGGGAAAGAAGGAAGGCCGTCTGATCGCAGGTGGCGTTGCTCCTGCGACGGCTGACGGCGGCTTCTATCTTGAGCCTACTGTCTTCGCCGACATTCCCGCGAACGGCGTGCTTGCCCAGGAAGAGATCTTCGGCCCGGTTCTCGCGCTCATTAAAGTGAATGGCATCGACGAGGCGCTTGAGGTTGCCAACAACACCGAGTACGGACTTACGGGGGCGATTTACAGCACTGACCGCGCCAAGCTCGACCGCGCGCGCGAAGAGTTCCACGTGGGCAATCTCTACTTCAACCGCAAGTGCACAGGCGCGATGGTGGGCGCGCATCCGTTCGGCGGATTCAACATGAGCGGGACAGATTCAAAAGCGGGCGGACCTGACTATCTGTATCTGTTCACCCAGGCCAAGAGCGTAGCGGAAAAACTTTAACAAGAATCTATCGCAACCACTCGCCGCTCTTCGGCGTCTCAGCCGGCAGAGTCGTACGGAGGACATGCTGACTCTTTGACTGCCCTCGAATTCACAGCGGTGGTTTTTGTCCTGTCGGCGCTCGCCGGATTTCTGGGCGCGCTTACCGGCCTGGGCGGTGGCGTGGTGGTTGTCCCGGCGCTCACGCTGGCGCTCGGCGTCGACATGAAGTACGCCATCGGCGCATCGCTCGTCTCGGTCATCGCAACCTCGTCAGGCGCTGCATCGGCCTACGTGCGCGAGGGCTTCTCCAACATCCGCATCGGCATGTTTCTTGAAATCGCCACCACGGTCGGGGCCGTCGCGGGCGCGTTCCTGGCTGGGCGCTTCAGCACGCACGCCCTTGCAATCGTATTCGGACTGGTTCTGCTTCAATCTGCCTACCACTCGTTCAAGGGGCTTGCCGTTCATCCCGAAATCCAAGAGTGCGACAAGCTGGCCACCAGGCTGCGGCTCGGCGGTGATTACCCGGTCGACGGCGAGCGACGCAAATACGGAGTGTGCAATGTGCCTGGCGGATTTGCCACCATGTTTGGCGCAGGCGCGCTCTCGGGGCTCTTGGGAATCGGCTCCGGCGCAGTCAAAGTTATCGCCATGGACAGCATCATGCGCATCCCTTTCAAAGTCTCAACCACCACCAGCAACTTTATGATCGGCGTAACCGCGGCGGCCAGCGCAGGGCTCTACCTTGAGCGGGGATACATAGACCCGCGCGTCGCCATGCCGGTCATGCTGGGAGTGCTGCTTGGCGCTCTGACTGGAGCCAAGGTCCTGGTGCATGCGCCGGTAAAAGCACTGCGCATTGTGTTTGGCGTTGTGATCCTGGCGCTGGCCGTGGAGATGATTGTGAACGGCATTTCGGGAAAGGTGTAGCGCATGGACGATCGGCGACTCGAATCCATCATCGGCCAGCTACTCCGCGCCGGAGTCCTCGTGGCAGCGGCCACTGTGCTCATTGGCGGCGCTCTCTACCTTGCCGGCCATCACGCCGAACCGGCAAGCTACCACACATTCCACGCGGCTGGGTCAAACATTCGCTCGCTCTCAGGCATCGCTATCGGGGTCGCGCACGGCGACAGCGTTGCCATTATGCAGCTTGGGTTGCTGCTGCTGGTGCTCACGCCCATTGCGCGTGTGGTGACGGCAGTGGTGGGTTTCCTGCTGGAGCGCGACCTCATGTATGCGGTGATCAGCGCGATCGTGCTGGCGATTCTGATGTTCAGTTTGGTTCACGCAAGCTGACGAGCAGCTTTACGCCACGGCGCCTGACGCTTCGGCTTCGGCCTCGAGCTTGCTGCCCACTTCGGCCGCGGCCTGCGCCAGCACCCGGTGATGGATGGTGAACAGCGCCAGTTCGAGCCGGTCGCCTACGCCGGTCTTGTCGTAGATTGAGCGCAGATAATTCTTGATCACCTGCTCGGTGGTCTTGAGCCGTTGGGCAATCTCGCGGTTCTTGCAGCCCTGCACAATCAGCGCCACAATCCGCATCTCTTTGGGAGTGAGCCGGTCGCGCACTCTGAGGCCGACCATGTCCTCTTCGGGAGAGTCAGGCATCATCACCTGCGGGGGCACCCAGGTATCGCCGGCCGCCACACGGCGAACGCACTCCACCAGCGTGGGTCCGGTTACATTGCGGAATACCACTCCGCGGAACCCCTGCTGCAGATAAGTCGTGGCGTTCTCGTTGTTTTCGGCAATCACAATGCCACGGCTCCCCGCTGACTCAAGCAGCACGCGCAGCCGCGAAATCTCGGGATGCAGCGACGCGGCAAAGAGCACAATCGATCCGGGAAACGTGGTGATGGCGTGGTACATCCGCTCGATGTCGGTGCATTGCGCAATGATGCGCAAATCCTCGTCCATCGCCAGCACTTTGGCTGTGCCGGCGCGGAAAATTGCCTGTGAGTCGGCCAGGATGATCTTATTCATTGCCTTCTACTCCGCCTGTGTCCTGTTTATCGGCAATTTCGCTTTGCTGCACTCGTTCTGTCTGCAATTGTGACACTCGAGCGGCGTATTTCTCTTTCTAGCTGACTTGTGTATTACAAGTCCATCTGAATTTAATGGGAGAAACTCGATAGACAATGCCCCGCTTGGTTCTAAACGCGTGTTTCCAGACAGCTTTGCGCCTGTTCGCCGGCCCTGAATCGGCTCGCATAACTTTCTTTCGGCCTCACCCCGTACACTGTGGATATGGCACGGCCCATCATCCTGGCGGTTGACGATGACGTGAGCGTTCTTGAAGCGGTGGTCCAGGATCTGCGCCGTGAATATGGCGTCGAATACCGCATGCTTCGCGCGGCCAGCGGCCAGGCCGCTCTCGACACGCTCGACCAATTGAAGGAGCGCGAGGAACCGGTTGCCCTCATCGTCAGCGATCAGCGCATGCCGGGCATGACCGGAGTGGAGTTCCTGGAGCGCGCGCGCCCCGTGTACCCTGAGGCGCGGCGCGTACTGCTTACGGCCTACGCCGATACTGAAGCTGCAATCCGGGCCATCAACTCCGCCCGCATCCATTACTACCTCAACAAGCCCTGGGATCCGCCCGAAGAGAAGCTCTATCCCGTTCTCAACGACCTGCTCGACGACTGGAAATCCGGCTACCGGCCTCACTTTGAAGGCCTTCGCGTGGTCGGGCACCGCTGGATGCTTCGCGACCACAAGGTCCGCGATTTTCTCTCACGCAATCACATCCCTTATCGCTGGCTCGATGTAGCCGACCACGAAGAAGTGGGCAAACTATTGCACGACCGCAAGTTGGATACTGAGCGGCTGCCCATCCTGCTCTTTCCCGACGGTAAGGTCCTTGCCGATCCTGAACTGGATGAAATTGCCGCGCTGGTAGGTTTGCGCACACAGGCTACCCAGGATTTCTACGACGTGGTGATTGTTGGCGCTGGTCCGGCGGGACTGGCTGCGGCCGTCTATGGCGCCAGCGAGGGATTGAAGACGCTGGTGATTGAGCCTGAAGCGCCGGGCGGCCAGGCCGGATCGAGCTCCCGCATCGAAAACTATCTCGGGTTCCCATCTGGCGTATCGGGTGCCGAATTGGGCCGCCGCGCTCATGCCCAGGCCTCGCGCTTCGGGGCCGAATTCGTGATGCAGCGCGCCACCGGATTGCGCCTCGAGGGCCAATACCGGTTCATCGGGCTTGCCGACGGCCGCGAGATTTCAAGCCACACCGTGGTACTGGCGCAGGGTGTACAGTACCGCAAACTCGATGTCCCTGGAGCCGAGCAGCTTACAGGCCGCGGAATCTACTACGGAGCGGCGCTGGTTGAAGCCGTGGCGTGCAAGGGAGAAGAGGTCTACATCGTCGGAGGAGCCAACTCCGCTGGGCAGGCCGCTCTTTACTTTGCTAAATACGCCTGCAAGGTAACCATGCTGGTGCGCGGTGAGGGACTTTCGGCCACCATGTCGAAATATTTGATCGATGAGATCGCTGACACATCGAATATTGTGGTAGAGGCTCGCACCCAGGTAGTTGAGGCTATGGGTGGAGATCGACTTGAGCGGATGCGGCTGCGGGGCCCGGCAGGAGAATCGGAGCGGACAGCCACTTCACTGTTCATTTTTATTGGCGCAGCTCCCGTTACGGCTTGGCTGCCGCCTTGCGTTTTGCGCGACGCAAATGGATTTGTGCTTGCTGGGGGCGACCTGCGGGGTGACGTGAGAACGGCGGAAGTCTGGAAGGAAGAGCGAGCGCCGCTGCTGCTCGAGTCGAGCGTGCCCGGTGTTTTTGTGGCTGGCGACGTAAGGCATGGCTCCGTGAAGCGCGTGGCCTCGGCGGTGGGTGAGGGATCGATCGCTGTGCAGTTGGTTCATCAGTACCTCGCCGGGTTCTAGCAGCCGTTCGAGAACCGGAACGTCGTGAGGTCCGGATTTTGAAAGGGCACAGTTTCAAACTGCGCCGATAAAGGGCTTGAGCCTCCCGGATGGAGGCTGAGAATCTAACCCAGGCCGGGGTCCCCGGCGCGCAGGTCTTCGCGCGTGGGGGTGGAGGGCAAGTTCGCGAATGCGAATGCAGTCCTGGGTAGAACGAATAAGAGAGGCAGCAGCCCCGTAGCGGCGGCGCGAATTGATTGGTAAGAGGCTTCAGCGGCACGATCCCGCTGAAAGCTCATGACTGAAAGCTGAAAGCTTTTCTGGGGACGGGAGCAAGATGGGCGAAGACGGAAAAACGGTCGAGGTCGTGCCGATTCTTTTGAGAGATTTGGGCGACATGCTCTTCCGCACCCGGCCCTTTCAGGGAACCAGCGCCGAAGCTTTGAGTGGTGTTCAGCAGGCCGATCGCGTAACCGCAAAAGCCGGCGCCTGCATCGTGGAGTCGGGCGCGCCCACGCGCTATTACTGGGTTGTGCTCGAAGGCAAAACCTACGCCGAGCGCCCTGAAAAAGATGGGTCGTGGACGCGCGTGGGCTTTGCGCAGGCCGGCGAAGGCTTTGGCGAGGTTCCGCTCCTGACGGGCCGCTCGGTTTCGCTCTTCCGTATTATTGCCGATATCGATTCAGATCTGATCCGCATTGACGAGTCGGAATTCTGGAAAATGATGGCGTGCTGCCCTGCGGTCCGCGAGGTGGTGCTGGCCGATATGGCGCAGAGGCTGCAAACCTACCAGGTTGAAGCGCTCCACCGCGAGAAACTTGTCTCCCTCGGCACGCTTGCAGCCGGCCTGATGCATGAACTGCACAATCCCGGCTCGGCTGCCAAGCGCGCCGCGTCCCAACTGCGCGAGAATCTGCGCCGCTTGCAGGAGATTTCGCTGCGCCACGGCACCAAGCCCAAGACACCGGAGCAGCTTGAATGTATGCACAGTTTGCTTGAGCAGACAATTGCCGGCTGCCGGGCGCCCGCGCTCAGCACGCTCGAACAGTCCGACGCCGAAGAAGCCATGTCTGAGTGGCTCATCAAAGCCGGAGTCGAGAACGCCTTCACAATCGCGCCGGCGCTGGTTGAAATCGGCTTCAAACCCGAGCAGCTCGAGTGCGCGCGCGCCGCCTTTGACCCCGAAAGCTTTTCTGACTCGCTTAATTGGCTTGAAGCGCTGGTCTCGAGCGTCTCGCTGGTCTGCGCCATTGAAGAAAGCATTACCAGGGTCTCTGACCTGGTGATGGCAGTGAAGAAATTCGCCTACGACGAGCGCATGGTGGGCAAGGATATCGATGTCCACGACAGCTTGCAGAGCACCCTCACCATCCTCGGCCACAAACTGCGCATTCGCAATGTATCTGTGGAGAAGGTCTTTCAGGCATCGCCTTCCATTCTGCGCACGCGCGGCCCCGGACTGAGCCAGGTGTGGACCAACCTGATTGACAATGCCATCGATGCGTCGCCAGACGGCGGCAGAATCACCGTCTCAACGTGGACCGAGCCGGGCGTTCTTGCCGTGAGTGTCGGCGACCACGGAAAGGGAATCCCGCCTGAAGTTCTACCCCACATCTTCGAGGCGTTCTTCACCACCAAGCCGCAAGGCTCGGGCACGGGCCTGGGCCTCGAGATCGTCAATCGCATTGTGGCGCAGAAATTCGGTGGAACGGTCGATGTGGAATCCGTGCCAGGCAACACAAAGTTCATCGTGAGGCTGCCGCTGAGCTAGTCGCGGCGAATCTGAATCGTCAAATGCCTCAGCGGCCTTTTCACGATCATCAATAAAACCGTTTGAATGTTCCAATACCCCGCGAAATTATACGAAACCAAAATTTCACAAAGCATTTCTTGCCAATCATCGCGCCCCGCGTCATATTTCTTCTCGTACTTGAGGGCGCGGAATATGATCTCTTTCCCCCGCAATATTCGTTTGCTTACTGCTGCCGCCGCCATCGCCATTGCGGCAAATAACGCGGCTCTCGCACAGCAGGAGTTTCCGCCGCCGCAGGGAAAAGGACCCGTGGTGGTTGTCGCCAGCGGCCTCTCTGGCCCGTCGCATTACGAAAAAGTGGCGCGCGATATCGCCGCCCTCGGCTATGACGCAGTTCTGTTTGACGGATCTGCAATGGAACATACGCACGGCGACGCTGTGCATGCAGCCATCCTGCAGGCGCAGCAAATGCCCCACGCTTCGACGGGCAAAGTTGCCATTGTGGGATTCTCTGCCGGAGGCGGCGAATCGCTCTACTATGCCACGCAGTGGCCTGACCTCGTGGCTGGCGTAATCGTATGGTTCCCGGCTACATCGTTCATTAAAAATGTGCCCGGCTTTGCTGGCCGGCTCCAAGTGCCGGTGTTGATGTTCGCCGGAGAAAAAGACCACTACCGCGATAACTGCTGCACTGCCGATACTGCCCGCAACATCGCCTCTGCGGCCAAGATCGCTGGCAAACCCTTCGATCTCTACACGTACCCCAAGGCCGAGCACGACTTTGTGCGCGACGGCGCGCACTATAACGCCGAAGCCGACGCTGACGCGTTCCAGAAGACGGCCGACCGCCTGAAGCAATTGTTGCCAGTGCAATAGAGTGATGCCCCGCGTCCTGCAAACGCCGATCTACTGATTCACCCCGCTGGCCAGAAACCCGCCATCCACAACCAGCACCTGTCCGGTCACGAACGATGCGCTGTCGGATGCGAGATACACGGTTGCGCCGATCAACTCATCGGTCTTGCCGAAGCGCCCCATCGGCGTGCGCATCAGCAGCTCTTGCCCGCGCGGCGAGCTGTCAAGCAGCTTGGCGTTGAGATCGGTGCGAAAGACGCCCGGCGCGACGGCGTTCACAGTCACGCCCTTCTTTGACCACTCCACAGCCAGCGAGCGCGTGAGCGACGCGACCCCCGCCTTGCTGGCGGCATAGGCCGCAACCTCGCTCAGCGCCACAAAGCTGTTGAGCGATGCGATATTCACAATGCGGCCGTAGCCGCGTTCGAGCATCGGCCGCCCGAAAACCTGGCACGCCCGCAGCGTACCCGTCAGGTTGGTGTTGACGATGTTGTTCCAGTCCTCTTCGTTAATGTCGATCGTCGGTGTGCGCTTGATGATTCCGGCGCAATTCACCAGGATGTCGACTTTGCCGAACTTCTCGAGCGTGCCGGCGAGCAGCCGCTCAAGCGAGCCGCGATCGCACACGTCTGAAGAGATGCGAAGCGTCTGCCGCCCCAGCCGCTCGATCTCGGCTGCGGTATCGTTCACTTGCTGCTCGCGCCGCGCCGTCGCAATCACGTCCGCGCCGGCCTCGGCCAATCCCAGACTCAATGCGCGGCCAATGCCCGATGTGCCCCCGGTAACAACCGCGGTCTTTCCTTCAAGGCTGAAAATCTTGCTTGTCATCATCTCTCCGTACGAATCATTAATATTGAAACCATTTGCGGGCCTGGAGCCCCGCGCTACAGCCGGTCAGGAAACCGGCGCTACTTCAGACCGGCGCTCTGTCATAGTCGGCTCTTGTGCGCCCACAAACCGAGCCCCGGATTGGCGACGAAGAAAACCTCCTCGCCGTCTACGCAGTTCCATCCGTGTTCCAGAATCGCGGGGTTGTATCGCTCCAGCATGGTTTTCAGATCGCCGTAGCCGTAACCCACGCCTTCAATCTCCTGGCGGGTGAGATTTCCGGGGCACCATGTAATTTTGAATCGGCCCTCCGAACTGGCGTGAATCAGGTGCGCCGCCGCGCTCAGGTCCGCGGCCAGGTCGGGATTTTCATTCACCAGCTTGAGAGTGTGCGGCGTGCCATGATAGCCGTACTTGCGAATCAGCGCGTCGATGCCTTTGTCTTCGCCAAACTCGCGCACCCCCGGTGCAAGAATGATGAGCTCCGCGCCGTCGGCCAGCGCCATGCGCGTGCGGTAGACGGCCTTGTTGCCGATCCACGTTGAGTGGAACTCGTGCGGATCGAGATAAACGACAGCCTTATTGATCTGCCGCTCGACGATCTCGAAGTTCACCTTGAGGCTGAGCTCGGCCGCGCGTAAAAAAACATCGCGCTCGTCGCCGATGAATAGGCCGCGCACCGCAAGGCCGCCGTCGTCTGCCCGCCCCACTACCGTGTGCACGTAAACAATGGGCAAGTGAGTGAGGAAGTGCTCGGCCGCATAGTCGAACACCCGGCGCACGGGGTTTTCGGCCCGGCCCATGATGCGCTCCATGCCGTACACCGCGCCCAGGTAGTGGCTGCGATTAATGCTTTCGCGCCCCCCTGTGCCCACTACGATATTTTTGGTGTAGTTGGCCATGCCGATCACTTCATGCGGCACGACCTGGCCGATCGAAAGAATCAGATCGAAGCCGCCGCGCGAGATGAGCTTGTTTACCTGCGCCGGCCAGGGATAATTCAGCTTGCCTTCTGACTGCTCACGAATAAACTCCGCTGGAACCTCGCCCAGCGTCTCGATGTCGGTACGCCAGTTGTGCACTTTGAAGAGCGACTGCGGCACGCCTGCGTACATGTGTGCGAGTTGATCGTCGCGCATCGGCGTGTGCGTCCCGATAGCGGGCAGCACGGTCTTGAGCCGCTCGCCATAATGCTCGAAAACAAATCGGGTAATCAGGCCGGCCTGCGAGTGTTCGCGGCTCTGATCGGGTGGCACAGCCAGCACCGCATTGCGCGGGCCGAGTTTCGCGAGGGCATCGTTCACCAACGCGCGCAGTTGCTCCTGCAAGAGTGACGTCTCCGCGCTTCCGACTGAGCAGTAGAGGCTCATGCGCCTGCCTCCACCTTGCGTAAGCCCGGCGCAAGCGTACAGAGAACCACAAATCCAATCAGGTAAACAGAAGCCGCCAGAACAAACAGGCTCGCATAGCTGTGAGTGAATTCGATAATGTAGCCGGCGCTGGTTGAAAGAAGAATCCCACCCACCGATCCGGCCATGCCGCCGATGCCGGTGACGGATCCGACGGCGCTGCGAGGAAACATGTCGCCGGTTGTCGAGAAAAGATTTGCCGACCACCCCTGATGTGCTGCCGCTGCAAGGCCAAGCAATCCAATTGCCGCCCACTCTGATTTGACGTAGTTGATCGCGAAGACCGGAACCACAAGGCACGCGCACATAAACATGGCAGACAGCCGCGCGCGCACGGCATTAAAGCCAAACTTCCTGAATAGCGATGGCAACCAGCCGCCGCAGATGCTGCCCACGGCCGACGCGTTGTAGACCAGGATGAGCGGCAATCCGAGGTGCGAAAGGTCGAGATTGAAGCGCGAGGCAAAGTACGAAGGCATCCAGAAGAGGTAGAACCACCAGATGGG
>Ga0335072_10011069_pt1 | contig 12932 bp, 9 predicted proteins | sample Lox_Sample_21_FD_206725 | JGI IMG/M metagenome (GOLD analysis project Ga0335072, IMG submission 206725) | Soil microbial communities from Loxahatchee National Wildlife Refuge, Florida, United States - Lox_Sample_2.1 | ecosystem: Environmental > Terrestrial > Soil > Wetlands | place: USA: Florida...
AGCATATTCGGCCTGCAATTCGATCAGCGTGGCGACACCATCGTTCCATCGCCGGGCGCGGCCACGGTGATCCATCGGGCGGCGCATGCGGATGACCGGTGCACCGGCGGCGTGCGCGGCACGATATTGCGCCTGGCGTTCGGCGTTGGTCATGGCCTGTTCGCCGAGGGATTTGCGTGGCACGTTTCTACTCCAAAGCGTTACGTAACGAAATCTGCTTGATCCACCTATGACGCTCAGGCGCGGTTTTTGAAGCGCCAGCTGTCATTGCCGGTCTCAACGATGTCGCAGTGATGGGTCAGCCGGTCGAGCAGCGCCGTGGTCATCTTCGGATCACCGAACACGCTCGGCCATTCGCCGAACGACAGGTTGGTCGTCACGATCACCGAGGTCCGCTCATAGAGACGGCTGATCACGTGGAACAGCAGTTGCCCGCCGGTCTGCGCGAACGGCAGGTAGCCGAGTTCGTCGAGGATCACGAAGTCGATCCGCGTGAGCAGATCGGCGATGCGCCCCTGGCGTCCCGAGCGGGCCTCGGCCTCGAGCTTGTTGACCAGATCGACAGTGTTGAAGAACCGGCCGCGCGATCCGCCGCGAATGCAGGCCCGGCCAATGGCGATCGCCAGATGGGTTTTGCCGGTACCCGTGCCGCCGACCAGCACGGCGTTGCGCTGTTGGGCGATGAAGTCGCCGCCGGCCAGCTCGCGAACCAGTGCCTCGTTGACCGGCGTGCCGCCAAAATCGAAACCGTTGACGTCCTTGGCCAGCGGCAATTTGGCGATGGTAAGCTGGTACTTGATCGAGCGTGCCTGCTTCTCGGATATCTCCGCCTTCAGTAGATCGCCGGCGAAGCGTTGCGGTTCATGCTGACGTTCGACCGCGGCGGCGAGCAGTTCGTCATAGGCGTTCTTCATGCCATACAGCCGGAGTTCGCCCATCATGGCGAGAACCTCGGTGCGTTCCATGCTCAGGCACTCCTCAATTGGTCATATCTGGCGCAGTCGGCGAGCGGCGCGTGCTGGAGGATGAGTGCGTTCGGCGTGAGGATCGTCGACACCGGTCCGGGATCGCGCTGCCGAGCGAGGATGTTGAGGATCACGTCCGATGAGTGCACGCCGTCGGACACCGCCTGTGCGCAGGCAGCTTCAACGGCGGACAACCCGTCCGTCAGCACGGCGGACAGAATGGCCACCATTTGCCGGTCGCCATCGTCAGAACCGGCGAGCTTGCGCCGCACTCGTTCGAGTGCACCCGGCAAGATCCAATCGCGGAATGGCGCTCCATTCCGAAGTGCTCCAGGCTTGCGGGCCAGGACGGGCACGTAGTGCCAGGGATCATAGATGGTCTTGCCGCGGCCAAAGTCACGCTCGTGGTCAGCGACCACCCGGCCGTCCTGACGGATCACGACGCGGTCGGCATAGGCGTGGATCTCGACGGGGCGCCCAACGGCACTGGCGTTCACTGAGTACTTGTTGTTGTCGAACCGGACCAGGCAGGTCTTCGACACCGATGCCGGCAATGCGTGGAACCCGTCGAACCGGCCGCGATACGGGACCAGGTTAGGCCGCTCCTCTTCGAACACCTCCCATACCGTCTGCTCCGACCGTTCCGGATGCGCGTGCGCCTGGGCATGGCTGATGCATCTGTCGGCCAGCCAGGCATTCAGTTCCTCGTAGCTCCGCATCCGCAACCGCGGCGTGAAGAACCGCTCTCGCACCAGACCAACCTGGTTCTCGACCTGGCCCTTCTCCCACCCCGAGGCCGGCGTGCACGCCACCGGCTCAACCAGATGATGCGCGCACATTTGAAGGAAGCGGCGATTATACTGACGCTCCTTGCCCACGAAGATCGTATCGACCGCAGTCTTCATGTTGTCGTAGATGCTGCGCGTGCAGGCGCCACGGAAAAAGCCGAACGCGCGGTCGTGCGCGTCGAACACCATCTCCTGGGTCTCGCGCGGACAAGCTCGGGCGAAAAACATCCGGCTGTGGCACAGGCGGACATGCGCCACTTTGACTGTTACCGTCACGCCGTTGATCAGAACGATCTCGTGGCTCCAGTCGAACTGGTAGGCTTCACCCGGAGCGAAAGACAGCGGCACGAACGCCGCGGCGGTCTGCCCCGCGTGTTCACGGCTCCATCGGCGCGCATAGCGGCGCACCGCGTCGTAACCGCCCTCGTAACCCAGGTCCCGCAGCTCCTCAAACAGCCGGATCAGCGTCAGGCGCTCACGCGAGGACTTCTCCGCGTTCTCGCTCAGCAGGCGATCCAGCTCTGCCTTCCAGCGTCCCAGCCGGGGACGGGGTTGCACCTCGCGTTCATACGCAAACGAGGTCTCACCGGATCGAAGCACCCGACGTACCGTATTGCGGGATAGGCCGAGGTCGCGGGCGATCGCCTTGATCGGCTTGCCCTTGACGAAATGCTCGCGCCGTATCCGGCCGATCGTCTCCACAATCAGCATCCCCCGCCACCCGCCGCAAAAGCGGGCAGCCCAGCAGGTCACGATTCAGGGGGTCAATTTTGGACGCCGATCCCCCGCCTCAGGGGGTCAAAATTCCACGCCGAAAGACACCCAGGGCTTTCCGCCCAGCAGCGTGGTATTCGACGATATCGACCATTGGACGAACGACAGCATCCGAGCCGGTCACGTTCTATATGAGTCGTGTTGAGATCAGGCCTCACGAGAACCCCGCCCATCTGCCGCGGTGATTGTTTCGCAGAGCGTGAACAGTGCTGAAAAAAGCGAAGCCTGCATCGACTCGATTGGCAATGATGCGAGCAAAAAGACCAAAGGCAAAAACCAGCACGACCTGTTCGAAACCCAGATCTGACACTGCATGCCATCGTACATGCCTCGTCTTCCAGGATCACGACAGAGGAGCGATGGTGCTGCCTGTCCTGCTCGGATTATGTTTTTTTCGGAAATGTTAAGCGGATGGCGGTTTATCGGGGCCCGAGTCCCAGAGCGCAGCGCTGCGTGCTTTCTCGACGCTTGAGATGGAGCCTATGAAACCATGCGATCGAACCAATGTCCTGTCGGCTGCCGAAGCGGTGGGTCGTGGAGCGAGCGCTGGCTCAGCTGGTCGCCGCCGACTGGCTACGGACAGGGGGGCCTTAAGTACCCTGATTCGCAATTACGTTGACGTATTCCGCCTAAGCAACGTTCCTGCCAAGTCGGCTTTCGACCGTAGCTTGTCCAGCAAGGCCCGCAAATCCCGCCGGGTGAAGGTCCAGCGGAACGGCCTCGCCACGCTTTGGTAGCGAAGCTGAAAAGCCGTCAGCGCCCGTTCCACGTCGGCCAGGCATTCGAAGTCGTTGGGGTCCAGCAGCTTGCGCTGGACGGTCGAGAAGTAGATCTCGATTTGATTGAGCCAACTGGCATGCACGGGCGTGTGGACCAGTACGACGTTTGGCCACCGGGCGCGGAGACGGTCAGCGGCCCTTTGGCCGCGATGAGATGAGCCATTGTCGACCACCAGGAACACCCGGTTGGCCGAACGATATGGCTTCTGGCGCATGACCTGCGCGACCAGGCGCCCAAACGGCAGAATCTCGGTTTTGCGTTCGCAGCGTCCGAACAACGTCGCCCGATGAACGTCCCAGGCTGCCAGATAGGCCAGAGCGCCCTCGCGCTTGTATTCGTGCTCGACGCGGATCGGACGGCCAGGCGCCGGTGGCAGCGAAGGATGCGTGCGATACGGGCCTGAATGCTGGTCTTCTCGTCGGCGTACAGAACGAAGTCGCGCGCCTCCAGCGCCTTGCCCTTCCAGCGACGGGCATAGAGATCGAGGATCGGTGCGGCTTTGCGCGCGAACCGCGGATCGCGCGGGAATATCCAACTGCGATGGCGCCACGGGCGCAGCGCATCTTGACCGAGCCACCGCCAGAGCGTGGTGCCACTGATGCGATCGACGATGCCGCAAGCCAGTGCCTCGGCGCGCAACTCGGCGATCGACCAGCGGGCCGGCGGAAGGCCGCTTCGCGACGGCAGTTCACAAGCCAGCGCCTTGATCGCCGCAACCGCATCGGGGGGGAAAGCGGGCCGGTCGCCCGCTGCGCGGCGAGTCGTCAAGGCCCGCGAGGCGGCCGTCGTGGAAGCGGGATCGCCATTTGCTGGCGATCTGCCGCGAGGTGCCGAGGCGGGCCGCGATGCGGTCGTTGCCGAGGCCCTGGTTGGCCAAAAGCACGATCCTGGCTCGCAGGACATCCCTGAACGGCAAGGTGTACTCATGCGAACGAGCCGCCAGTTCGGCGAACTCCTCGGCGGTGAGATCGATCGTGAACGGGCTTCGCCTCGGCATCCTGCCCTCCTGGCCGAGGCGGCAATGTCGCGACATCACGATTCGCGTCCAGAATACGTCATCGAACTTATGAAACAGGGTATTAAGGAACGGCACGCCCGCTCCTGTTGCTTCCCTCCATCTGGTCTATGGTTGCACAGTGAATACCTATGCATTCCCTACAAAGTCCCGAATACAACAGAATTGCTTCACATACAGAGTAGCAGATATAGTCACTGTTTTCGGGTTACCAAGGGGTTGCACTCCAATTGTGCCGGGACACGCGCGTCGTAAGTTGATTACGGCAGCGTGTATTTCCTTTCGCCTGTGACAAATGCATAGGAGCCACGCAAAGGAGAACAAACCGGGCATTTTAACGTTATTTTAAGCATCCGCAAAGAACATTAGCAGAACCGCGGCAACAGTCGCAGCGCGACTGCATGTGAGTCGCCAGGAGGGCGGCGGCCAAGCCAGGCCCGATGGCCCGTGGCATCGGTCCCAGGACCGTATTCATGACTACGACCCCGGGGACTATCATTGGGGGAGGCACCGCCGGAAACAATTACGCGCAAGCCAACCCGAACTCGCTGCAGGAATATTACGAAAACCTGATTTCTGGAGCCGTCGGCCTTATCACAGATCTGAATGGGCAGAAAACCATCGTCTTGCAGGCCGGAATAATTCAGGAAGCCGCCTGCTATCAATCAGACGCGGGATCGGAGACAACAGCCCAGGCGAGCAGCGCGTTCGCTGCCCTAACCCAGATTGCCGACTACTGCAATGCAAACAAAATCGAGGTGCAAGTCGAAGCCGATTTGACCGACACTTGTGGCGTTTACGGCCCCGGTGTTGACGCTATCGTCTACAATTGGGCAACCGCTGCGGCGCAGGCTGGGCTGCCGATCACGTCGATTGAGAATGTCCAGGAAGTGGCAACGACGACGACCTCTGCAGCGGTGCTAGCGCAGGATGCCGCAAACGAGGTCCTGGCGATCCAGACGCTCATAAATTCCTATGCTGGCTCTAGCTACAGTCTCACAGCAGGCGACCTAAAGGTCGGTGACATGGAGGGCACACCGTACCTGAATGGTATATCTGCCGGAGACACTGACAGTTTTGCCCAGTTCTGGGACTACTATGATGTCGATGCAGCCGCCGCTGGCCTTCAAAAGTTCTCCTCCGTAACTGCCGACAGCGAGATCCAGGCCCCTTGGATCGTCTCCAGTTATAATTGGCTGATCTATCTCGTAGGGTTAGACCGGACAGCCCAATCCTTCGGGATGACGGTTACCTACGACATGCAGGGCAGTGGAACAGATGCGTCGGGGCAAGAAGCGGTCAGGATGATCGAGGAAGAGGGTGCATACCTCGCGACACAAGAGGGAAGGTCACTGTTTTACGTCGACAATCTTGAATTCGAAACCTGGTGCCTGCAACCCCAGACCGTGGACGAGGTGACCTCTCCTGACTCGATGACCAACGCTGCGGCCGAGGTGACCGCCACCTATCCGCTGTACGAGGATGGCCTGATAACAGCGCAAGGTATCACCTCAGTCAGCGCCCCGGGGCAGGAGGTTGTTACGGTTGGCTCCGTGGCGAAGTTTACGGCATTGACAGTTCAGTGGGACAGCACCGACTTGGAGGTGGGGAACCGTCTGGCCGCTGTGTTGATAGACCAGACCGGAACCCTGGCGGCCACTGAGTACGGTTGTGGGACAGTTAGTGGCACAGGAACCAACGTGCTGGCTCTTTCCGGTACGGCAGCCGACCTTGCGGCAGAGCTAGCCTCGGTATCCCTTCTCGAAGCCAACGCCGGGCCGGACACGCTGGACATCGAGCTTTTTGGCGCGCAAGGCCAGGTCTCAGACAATCAGATTGCCGTGCTCGCGCTGCCCGCGGGACAGGCCACGGGCCAGACGTCAATTGACGCCAGCAACGCTGCCCAGGGCTGGGCCACGTCGTCTGAGTTCGTGAATGCTGGCAGCGTGATGGCAAGCGAGACATTGAACTGGAGCACGACGGGCACGTTGGCTGGGACAATCTCCGCCCAACCCGATGAGACCGCATTTGTCAAGCTTGACTCGATCTACCAGCCGCTCGCCGAGTACGGCATACAGTACGTGGGCACGCTCGACGGGATGGGGATCAACACCCCGATTGATCTAATGGGGACCAGTTCCGCGGGCGCCGGCCAGACGATCGGGCTCCCAAGCTCCGCCGCGAACAATCCCTGTCAGGACGTCACCCCAGGAAGTGCTTGGGTCACCGACTTTTTCAACCCCGCGGGAATTGCCACGATGATGACCGTGGCAAGCACTGTCGAATTGTTCAATCCCGCCACGGGGCAGCTTGAAAGCGCGACAGACTACTTTGTGCCAAGTCCGCAGACCATCGTCACGCAACAAGGCACCTCAGTGCCAAACCTCTTCGCCCAACAGTTTGCAAACGGTGGCTCGCAGGTGACGGAGTACAACACCGGCAACAATCCGGCCTGGCAGGCCGGTTGGGGCTCACAGTTCAGCTCCGTCACGCTCACGCGCGACGCCGCGGGTCAGCTCATGGAAGAGTTTTTCCAAGGTGGGCCTGCCGATCCATCGTTTTCCATGAATCTCGTGTTCGATCCGGAAACGGAGGCATTGTGGGAGGAATTCCAAGGAGCGCCATCACCGCCTGCATCCATTTATTACAATGGCGTCCAGGGCTTCGTGAGCGGCCCGATGTACGTCACAGAATTCAACACGGGTGATAACCCGAATTGGGATTATCTGGACTGGGGGACCGGCGCTATAGCCAATACCGAGGTACAGACTCTATATTTTTTGCTTGCTGATTATAACAACTTCTTTGAGTCGGGTGACCTGGATGGCTATAGCTACGAGTTCGTTAATGGCCCCTATCTGGACCTACTGAGCCTACCTGGCTGCATCAATGTTAATCTGAATTCGCTGCACTGCGTCACCATCGACGGGGTCGACCAGTCTACCGGCCTGTGCGGCCTCACTGCTGTCGACGCATACGGTGCAACCGGAACCGTGACGCTCACCGGGCTCAGTGCGGGTGGCAGCACGCTCGTGGGGGGAAACCGAGTATCGTCTCTCACGGGCTTCGGGCACGATACCTTCGTCACCGGCGCCGGCACCACCACGATCAATACAGGGAGCGGTGGCAGCACCGTCACCATGTCCGGGGCATCCGGAACCGTCACAATTTCCGGCAACAACAATATGGTCAACATCGGAACCGCCGGTAACACTGCCATCCTGATGGGGACTGGCAATACGGTTGTCGCGGTGGGCGCCGTCTCGATTACGGAGGACGGAGTCAAAAGCATTCTGACTGTCGACGCCAATGGTATTGACGTTACCGCGGCCCAAAGAGACACAATTTACGTCAATGGCACCAGCGACGTTCTGGATTTCCCGAATGGTGGCACGGTTGTCGCCTGCGGTGTCTCCATCTCGGCAACGGTCGAGGGCAATGGCGCGACGGTGAATGCGGTTACAGGTAACGACATCACCCTTGGCGGCAATGGCGACACGGTCGCCGCAACAGGCGTCGGAATGACGATGGCCTTTACCGGCAACACGGGCAACGTGAAACTGGCCTCGCCGGAATCCTCAGCCGTCGTTACCGGCGATCATCTGACCGTCACGCTCAATCCGAACGGAGGCACGATCGCTGCTACGGGCGCATTTGACATCATAAATGCGGGTTGCCATGCCAGCATCAATGTGTCAGGAACCGCGGACATTGTCACCGCTGGCAGCGGCTCTACGATCAACGTGGCTGGCAGGGGTGAAAGGGTCACAGCGCCAGGGGCCCTGATTGTGGCGGCCAGCGGCTGCACTTCGCTAAGCGTAAGCGGTGACTCGTCGTCAGTTTACGCGGGCGTTGGCGTTTCGGCGTCGGTATTGGGAAACGACGACCAGGTCGTGGCAGGCGCTGACGCGGACATCACCCTATCAGGAGATGGTGAGACGGTCACCGCCGCTGGTCTCACGGCAACAATCATCTGCATATCCAACGGTGATGTGGTCACGGCCGGCGACGACGCCAACATCGCTCAGTTTGGCAACCTTGGGACGCTAATGGCGGGGACTGCAGCGTCTATCAGGCAGATCGGTTCGAACTGCCAGGCGCTCGTCTTGTCGAACGGGAGCATCCTTCAGCGAGGCGATGCCGACATCGCGCAAGGTGGCACAAAGACCGATGCCATTCAGGCCGGCGATGGAGATCAGGTCACGGAGGGTGATTCGTCCACGTTGTGGCAGTACGGCATCGGCAACTCTGCCTCCATCGGAAACAATGGATCGGTCTCAGTCGACGGCTTAGACGGCCGGACCGACGTGCTGAATAATGGTTTCGCGTCAATCCAGGGTCATTCGAATGTCGTCACAATGGGGACTGACGCGAGTGCATACATTGGCGGCAGCGATAACATCCTGACAGTGGGCGTTGGCTCGACCGTAATCGTTGGCGGGACAAATGAAACCGTGTCGTGCCCTGACGGCTCGGTAACGTTGAGGGGCTACACCTCTGCTACAATCAGCGGCGCAGTCAGCATCATTGTAAATGGGATCAACAATTCGGCGGCACTCACTGTGCAGGGGACTGAACAGATCGGGGGAGGCGGCGTGCTATCCGCAAGTTTCAGCGGTACGGGAACGGTCGACCTGGTTTCAGGAACTCTGATTTGTGCTCAACAATGGGCGGGGCCGGTGTTCCAGTTGGATGGCACGGCAACTCTTGACTTCGTAGATTTGTCGTTCGCGGGCGGAATACAGTTCGTTCATTCTGGCGGAATCCTCGAATTCCAGGGCGAGGGTTTATCTGGCCAACAGATTGACGGGTTTGCCGCCGGGGACAAGCTCGACATGGCCGGCATCCACGATTTCGTGGACACGGCCTTGCGCGTTGTAAGCGGCGACGGATGGGACGCCTTGACGCTGACCGACGGAGCCCATTGCGGCTGCTTTGTGCTTGCAGGCGCATATAATCCATGCGACTTTCACTTATCCGCGGACGGGCACGGCGGAACATTTATCAGCTATACGGATTGAAGGCGGCATAGTGGTCGCAGCGGACGTTCCCATCTGCTTGGGAACTGCCAGCATCAGCGTAAGGGTCAATCAAGAATCAATGGCCGCGTGCATAGAAATAACATGACATCGGTGATAAGGGAGTTAGATGCACTATCGTGCTACGCGGCGGAAGATCCTTGGGCAAAGCCGCCCGTCACCTGTGATTCGCTTGGTCCGGGGCGATTCGCGGGAGGGTTGGGATGGGCCGGGTCGCCGGTGCCAAAAGCGATCGCCCTGACGGCCCGCGTCGACATCCTGTGCGCTATAGCGGGATCGCCAGCAATGTGTCGATCTTGTCGCTGTCGAGCACGACGATGCGCTCGCGGAAGCGGAACGGCGAGGCGGCGACGTCGATCCGGTCGAGATAGCGGCCGGTCGCGAACAAGCTCATGACCCCGTCATGCATGATGCGCGCGGCGATGAAATGCGATTGCACCGCGGCCACGCCGTCCTCCACGCTCTTGATCCGGATCGGGCCGACGACGTGGCGGTAGCGGTGCGGCTCGAAGATGTTGGCGCGGCGCAGCGAGAACACGCGATCGAGCAACATGCCGCGCGACGCCGCATACATGATCCCTTGCGGCAAACCAGCCTCATGGTTGGCGCGGCTGGTGACCAGGTAGCGGCACGGATCGGCAAACAGCTCTGGCCATGCTTCCAGGCGATCCTCGTCGATGCATTCGGCGTATTCGGCGATCAGCTCGTGGATGCCGTGCCGCAGCGCGGGATCATCCATGCTCATTCGCCCATCAGTGAGCGATAGTGCTTCCAGAAGCCGCGGATCGCCGCCTCGCTGGCACGGAACGTCTGGCTTTCCGCCTCGTGGCCGCCCATCATCACAAGGCCCGCGCCGTCATCGTTGTAGTGCAGCGCGCGCTGGACGAAGCCGCCGACGCAGCCGTCTTCCATCGAGATATAGCCCGCGGCGCCGATCAGGTTGCCCTGGCGCAGACGGCGTTCGGTCATCGCGTCGTCGTCGGTGTCGAAGCCGAGATGGATCCATTCCAGCTCTGCCTTGTCGACGCCGCGTGGGCGGACGACACGAACAGCGATGGTGTTGCGCACCTGCTGTAGCACCATGCCGGGGAAGACGGTGAGAATCTGCACCGAGATCTGGTCGCCGTATTCGTCGACCGATTCCACCACCGAGTTGTCCTGCAGGCGGAACTCGCTGTCGGCGCGGAGCCGGGCGGCCTGGTAGTCGGCATCCTCGGCGGCGTAATCGAGCTTGGCGTAGCTGTAGTGATTGCCGCCCTCGTGATTGATGTAGATGCCGCCCGGCATGCTGAGGCGGTTGATGCGGAAGGTGGTCAGGAACAAGTGCAGGATCGAGGCGTGGTAAGTATCCTTCACGTTCTCGAAATAGAGTTTCCAGTTGTTCGGCATCACCTGCGTGCTGCGGCCGAGCAATCGGGGGGTGCGGTTCATCACGCGCAGCAAGCCGCGGGTGACGTCGGCGCCGAGATACGTCTCCAGGTCCGGCGTTGCGTCGCTGAAGGTGCCGAACACGAGGCCGCCGAGTTCGGCGGTGCGCAGCCGCAGGAGCCTGTGTTCTTCCTTGCGGAACTCCGGCGGCATGCCGCCCTGGCGCTTGACGCCATGCTCGAACGCGACGCCGGTGAGCTGGCCGGTCAGGTCATAGGTCCAGCCATGGTAGATGCAGGAAAACTCCTTGCTGCTGCCGTTGCGTTCCAGGCAGAGCAAGTTGCCGCGATGGGCGCAGCGGTTGACGAAGGCGTTGATCGCCCCGTCCGCGCCGCGGACGACGATCACCGCGGTCTCGCCGACGGTGGTGGCGACGTAGTCGCCTGGGTTCGCCACTTCCACCGCCAGGCACAGGTAATTCCAGGTCGGGCCCCGGAACAATCGCTCTTGCTCGCGCTGGTACTGGGCGGGGTCGGTATAGAGGCGGAAGGGCACCTCGCTGATGCCATTGGACGGCCAGGCGATGGTGGATTCCACGGGGGATTCCGCGGAGATGCCGGATAGAGACATGGGCGTCTTCTCCTCCCGAGCTTTTGCTGGCGGGAAGCTTACGCCGGAGGAGAAGGAGCGGGAAGCGCCCCGAATGTCCGCGACTGTTTTTGGAGGGACGGCGGCTATCGGGGCATTTTCGGGAATCGCTGCCACTCGCCGTCGAGCGACACCCAGGGCTGCGCGCTGTCGCAATAGATCTGCATGCCCGGCTTCAGCCAGGCCGTATCGTCCAGCGTGCCGGCCTGGATCATCACGACGCCCGGCATGACCGCGGCCTCAGCCAGCACGGCCGAGCCGCACTCGGGGCAGAACCGCCGGTACATCGGGCTGCCGCTGTCACCCTTGTCCTCATAGATTTTCAGCTCGCCCTGCACGGTGAGTGCCGGTTGCGGCACGGCGACCACAGCAGAGAAGGCGCTGCCGGTTGCCTTCTGGCAATTGTGACAATGGCAGATACCGGCGAAGATCGGGTCAACGTCGGCGCTATAGTGGACCTTGCCGCACAGACAGCCGCCGGTGATGCTGGCCATGATGGTGTCTCCCCGTTTGAGCAATCGCGAAATTCAGCCACGCCGCCGGCAAAAAGCAAGCGCAATCCGCGGCGTCACGCGATCTTCGCGTCGAGCGGCAGCGACAGGTCCGGCGCCGCGAATTTCCGGCCACGGGCTTTCGCGGTATCGCATAAACGTGCGCCGTAACGCAGATCGCCATGCCCGAGCCATCATCAACGACCGGTCAGGCACAGGCCGGTGCCGGTGTGCACACCGTGCGGCCCACCTCGCCTAAGCCCGTCACCTCGGCATACGTGGAGTCAGTACTGAACTCCGGTGCTGCCTGAATACGATGCCGAGGGGGCCAGAATATGCACCTTGGCGGCCTTTGCCGAACTTTGCCCTTCGGTGATCATCTGGCCGAGGAATTTTACGAACTCCGGACTGAACCAGCGTTCCCCTTCGGAGCGAAAGATCGTTGCCGCGTACTCCTGAGCCATGAAGTTTCGCATATACTCTTTCCAGCCCTCCCAGTCATCGCGTTCCTGCCGGTCGCGGGCCATGATCGCCCGCCGCGCGCCGTAGCCGAGGATCCTGGTGTAATAGCCGTGGGCCATATCGAACATGTTCAAATGAAAGTACAGGAGGCCGCGAGCGCAGGCGTCATCCTGCAAGGCATCTGACGACGGTGGCCGCGAATGCTCTGTCGGCCACACCATCCACTGATACGCAGGATACTGGATGATGAGTTTGTCGAGGTCCATCAGGGTTCTCATCAGCTCCTGATTGGCCGACCATTTGAGGTGCCGGAGCTGGGCCTTGTAGATCACGGCGTAGATAATGAGCGAGACGGCTGCAACAACCGCCGCGACGACCGTCCCGAGCATTGACCAGAGCGTTATGAAATGGTCCGATATGTTCGGCATTTCCGACAGCAGCTTATGCATCGGAGTGTCCTTGTCTCCCGAGTGAGAGTGCCCCTCCCCCCTTCGCTGTCGAGTGTCCTGAGAGTGGGACCGCGCCGGCCTGTTATGCCGCGCCTAGCAGCGACCGGCGCGATGCCAGAAATTCCTCCACCGCGGCGGCGAGCTTGTCGCATT
>Ga0335072_10011070_pt1 | contig 12931 bp, 17 predicted proteins | sample Lox_Sample_21_FD_206725 | JGI IMG/M metagenome (GOLD analysis project Ga0335072, IMG submission 206725) | Soil microbial communities from Loxahatchee National Wildlife Refuge, Florida, United States - Lox_Sample_2.1 | ecosystem: Environmental > Terrestrial > Soil > Wetlands | place: USA...
CGATGATGCGCCTGATCCTCACGTAGTCTGCGGGTTTGGTGACTTTGAGGTCATCGAGCGCTCCGGGGGAGTTGAGGTCGACCTCGGCCGCCGGTCCGCAAGTCAGATCGGCCTGCGTCGATGAGAAAGCGGAAGTCTCCTGCAGAAAGCCGGTGTCGTCCTGGCGCAGCAACGCGGCATGAGACAACCGCGCGATCTGCGCCTCGAACCGATGATGCGGCACGGTTGAGTCCGGGCTCCGCACCAGGTTCCCGGCATTCCGGAGGTGATCGTCGAGGGAGGCCGTCATTGCCGGGCGCGGCTCGGCGTTGGCCGGTCGACGCGTGGGGATGAGTGATCGCATCGCGGCAGCCACCCCGATCGCCGCGAGCAAAGCTGCCGCCGTCGCGTAAGCCACGCGTCGGCTTCGGAGACGGCGGGCTTGCCGTCCCGCGGCGGCGTCCAACAGGGCCGCGTCGGTCGCGTCGTACGGCGGATCCTGGACGCTTTCACGATATCCGGCACAAAGCCGCTCCAGGTCAGGGTCGTGGTCATGCTCGCTCATGTCGACCTCATCTCCGGGCGTGCCCACGTCGCGAGCTGCGCTCGCAGGCGCGCCACGGCGTAGCGCATTCGGCTCTTGGTGGTCTCGAGACCGGTGCCTGTCGCGGCGGCGATCTCCTCGAGACTCAGGTCGGCTTCCGCCTTCAGCAGAAAAACGGCTCGCTGCGGCGGCGGCAGCCGATCGATCGCGGTCATCAGAGCGCTTCGCAGCTCGGCGCTCGCGGCCCAATCCTCGGGCACGGTCGCCCCGTCGTCGGCAATCTCGTCCGGATCCGGCGCCAACTCCAGCGTGACAAACGCGTGGGTGCGCCGATCGCGCGACCGCCAGTGATCCTGAAGCCGCCGGTGCGCAATGGAGAAGAGATAGGTCGTGAACCTGGCGGTGGGCCGATAGGAGGGGGCGCCGCGGATGACCGCGAGCCATACCTCCTGGGCGATCTCGTCGGCTTCTTCCTGTCCTCGGGAGAGCTTCGCCACGAAGCGCCGTAGCGGTGCGCGGAAGCGGCGATACAGCTCGTTGAAAGCCTTCGCGTCGCCGGCCCGGTACCGTTCCATGAGCTCCTGATCCGATTCGGCCGTCTCGGGGCTTCGCAAATCCTTCATCTGCGCCGGCTGTGACGGGTGCAGTGAGACCGGGCTCAGTTCTGGCAGAATGGAAGACGCGGTGGCATCCATCTGGTCATCCGTTCAAGGGCTACCTGCATTAATCGCCATTGCGCGGCAAATGGGGTTAAGCGCTCAGCTTACGGACCGCGCCGGGGAGGAGGGGGCCTTCCTGGAGGTGTCGAATCTATGATCCATGGCTCGTCTAGAGGCAAGAGGCCGCGACACCCCCGGGGCGGCCAGTGAACCCTTTTTTGTGGTGGAGGACGCCAAGTGATCACGATTTCCGCCTTCCGATGGGTTCCGGACTCTGCGAAAGGGCAGGTGCGCGATCTGCGCGCCCGCTGGGCGCTCGAGGAGGCCGGACTGCCTTACCAGACGCGTCTGCTCCAGCAGGGCGATCAGGACAAGCCGGAATACCGCGCCCTGCAGCCGTTCGGCCAGGTGCCCATTCTGATGGAAGAGGACCTCGTGCTCTTCGAGTCCGGCGCCATCGTGCTCCACATCGGCGAGCGCAGCGAGACCCTGCTGCCCAAGGAGCCCGGTGCGCGCGCACGCGCGATGCAGTGGGTCATCGCGGCGCTCAATTCGATCGAGCCCTTCGTCATGAACGTCGCGCTGATAGACCTCTTCTACGCGAACGAGGAGTGGGCAAAGCTGCGCCGGCCCGGCGCCGTGCAGTTCCTGCAGCGGCGCCTCACCTCGCTCTCCAGGTCCCTGGGTGATAAGCCGTTCCTCGATGGTGAGCGGTTCACGGCCGGTGATCTCGTGATGTCGACGGTGCTGCGGATCCTGAAGAATACCGACATCGTTTCCCGCGATGCGCGCCTCGCGGCCTACGTCGAGCGGTGCACGGCGCGGCCCGCTTTCAAGCGCGCACTGGATGCACAGCTCGGAGATTTCGAGAAGGCCGCCTGATGGCAAGACAGATCATTCGTACCGCCGACGCTCCGGGCTCTGCGCTGTTCAGCCAGGCGGTCAAGGCGGGTTCGACCGTATACGTGTCCGGCATGGTGGGCGTCGATCCCAGGACGAATCGGCTTGCCGGTCCGACGATCCAGGACCAGACACAACAGGCACTGCTCAATTGCGAGAGCGTTCTCCGGGCAGCCGGAGCCACGCGCGAGGACATAGTCGACGTCCACGTGCTGCTGGCGCGGCCGAGCGACTTCGCCGGCCTCAACGAGGCGTACGCGAAGTTCTTCCCTACCGACCCGCCGGCGCGCGCGGTGGGGAAGCTCGGCGTCGAGATTCCGGACGTACTGGTGTCGATCAAACTGACCGCGGTCCTACCTGAGCAGTAAAGCGATTCAGTCCTGAACGGGATTGACCCCCGATTCAGGGTTGGAGCACTACGAGATTCGCCTCGCATGCAGTGCGCACAGCCTGCAGAGGCACTCGACCGTCGAATGTTACAAATCGGCCTTGGTTCCGAACGGCAAGCCCCAGCAGGTACGCGTCGGTGATCTGCCGCGGGCCGTGAATTCTTGTCGCGTCGAACAGGCCCGGATCGAGAATACTCGGTTCGTGGTGCCAGAACTCATGGATGCTCTGCGCACATGCCTCTGCCAACCGGCTTACCAGGGCCTGGACCGGCTTGAAGTTGGGATACGACGGAGTGGACATGATGCGTACGCAGCCGTTCTGGGTCAGCGGACACGATGCCCAGCCTTGCTTCGCATGCGCTGCAAACCACTGCATCGCGGGCTCATGTGAGACGTGGTCAGGATCGAACAGGGCGATCAGCACGTTGATGTCGAGTAGGGCGCGCACCGGTACCGGCGTGGCTGTCAGTAAGCATCGTCTTCGCGTAGCTTGTCGATGAGTCCGTTGGTTACGACGCTGCCGCCGGGCGCGAACGGACGCACACCATAGACCGCTTTCGGTTCCCTGACCGCGGCGGTGTCCCGCGGGGTGGTCAGCGCTCGCCGCGCGAGGTCCGAGATAACCTGGCCCACGGTCTTCTTCTCATGACGTGCCCGCTCCTTCGCCGCCTGCAGCACGTCATCTGCAATATCGAGGGTGGTGCGCATGCATCAGATGCTATTGCATCACGCATCAGATGTCCAAAAGCCTCACGCAAGGCTTGACTATCTAAAACTATATCGTAAGATACATCTGTCAGGACAAAATGGAGTGCATCCAATGCATCGACACTTTCGCCACCACGAGTGGCACGGACACTTTCAAGATCACCGGGAGGCTCATCTCATGGGCCGCCGCCACGGGCGCGGCTTCGGACACTTTTCGGGCGGCTTCATGGATGACATGGGCATGGGCGGGCGGGCATTTCGCGCCGGCCGGCGGCTCGCGTCAGGCGATCTGCAGCTCGTGCTGCTGGCTCTGCTCGCCGAGCGGGCCAGCCACGGGTACGAGCTCATCAAGGCCCTGGAAGAGCGCTCGGACGGCTTCTACAGCCCCAGCCCCGGCATGGTTTACCCCGCGCTCACCTGGCTCGAAGAGATGGGTTATGCAAGCGTCACCGCCGAGGGCGTGAAGAAGCTCTACAGCATCACTGATGCCGGACGCGCGTACCTCGTCGAGAATCAGGACTCAGCCGACGCCATGCTGAATCAGCTCGAGCACATCGGACGCAAGATGGGCCGCCTGCGCGAGGCGTTGGGCGGGATCGAAGAGGAGGAGGATTCCGACTGGCAGGAGCTGGCGGCCGCGCGCCGTGAGCTCAAGCGAGCGCTGCGCGAGAAGCGCCGCAGCTCCCCCGAGGAGAAGAGCCGCGTCATCGCAATCCTGATGCAGGCGGTGGTACAGATCCGCGGCAAGCGCTGACGGCATTGCGGCGGCTGCGAGAAAAGATGAAGATACTTTCGAAGTAGTTTTCTCATCTCCGTTTTCTGAAACGCGAAAGCCTCGCGCGATACCCGGGTCCGATCGTCTGCCGTCGGAATTGGAGTCGTCAATGAGCAGCGTGCAGGTCGAGCAGAAGAGCTACGAGATGCCCCCGCGGGAGGGGATCAGCATCGCGCATTTTCTCACCGTGACCGACATCGAGCGGTCGGCCCGCTACTACGAAAGGGTGGATCTCGAGTACGGCTGACACCTGGCCATGACTGCGCCGCTCGACGTGGAAGCCGCCACCCTGAGGAAGATCGGATGGCGGCTGATCCCCTTCCTGTGCCTGTTGTATTTTGCCGCCTTCATCGATCGCGTCAATGTGGGATTTGCGGCTCTCCAGATGAACCGCGACCTCGGCTTCTCGCCTTACGTATATGGCCTGGGAAGCGGCATTTTCTTCGCGGGGTACTGCCTCTTCGAGGTTCCGAGCAACCTCATTCTGCACGGCATCGGAGCCCGCCGGTGGATTGCCCGGATCATGGTCACCTGGGCGATCGTCGCCGCGGCGACGGTCTTCGTGAAGGGCGCTACGAGTTTCTACGTGATCCGCTTCCTCCTGGGCGTCGCCGAAGCGGGCTTCTTTCCCGGGGTGGTCTACTACCTGACCTATTGGGTGCCGGCCTCGCGCCGCGCGGCTCTCGTGGGCATGTTCATGACCGCCATACCCATCTCGACGGCGATCGGCGGCCCTCTCTCGAGCGCGATCATGAAGCTCAATGGCCGTCTGGGCATCGCGGGTTGGCAGTGGCTCTTTTTGTTGGAGACCATACCGTCGGTGGTATTGGGTTTGATGACCTGGAGGTATCTTCCGGATAAACCCTCCGACGCGAAGTGGTTGGCCGACGACGAGCGGCGATGGCTCATTCAGACGTTGGCGGAGGAGTCTCGCAGCCAGCCCGGCCACACGCGTACCGTGGCAGAAGCACTGGCCGATCCTCGAGTGCTGGCTCTCTGCCTTTGCTACTTTGGCGTCGAGATCGGCGTGTACGGCGTCATATTCTGGGTCCCCCAAATCTTCCACGACGCCGGTTTCGCCGAAGGCTCACTCGGCATCCTCGTGGCGATTCCCTACGCCGTTGCGGCGGTGGCCATGGTGTGGTGGTGTCGACGCTCGGATAGGATGAACGAACGGGTGGGTCATGTAGCGGCCGCATCCGCGGTGGGTTTCCTGGGCCTTGCGTCGAGCGCCTATCTCTATCGCTCACCGGCCTTGTCGATCATCGCAATCACTGCGGGGGCGGCCGGAACCCTGTCCGTCCTGCCGATTTTCTGGACGTTGCCCGCCGGAGTGCTGAGAGGCGCGCCCGCTGCAGGCGCCATTGCGCTCATCAACGCGCTGGGCAATGTCGGTGGGTTTGTCGGCCCCTACGTCATCGGGTGGATCAAGAGCGTTACAGGGAAGTTTACGCTTGGACTTCTCGCGGTTGCGGGCTGCGTACTTCTGACGGGGTTCCTCGTCCTATGGGTTGGACGGCGTCTTCCGGCCCGGCCGCGCGTGGCGGGGCGAGTTGGAGCCGTGTAAAGTGAGCCGAGCAATCCGATGCGGCGCGCAATGTCTATGAAATTCGATATGGGCGAGGTGGCGTATGTACCGACGACCGGAGTGCGCCGCGTCCACGATACTCCGCTGGTCGCGGCGTCCGAGAGCAGCCTGAAGGGATACGGCTGTCTGGTGGAAGACCCTGCCGGCTTTCCGATCGAGATCGTTCGCTGGCCGGCACAGGGGTGGCGGCCGATCGACGCAAACTCCGGCGACCAGGGCGGGGTGACGGAGGGGGTGTTCGAGTTCTGGTGGAGAGGCGAGACGCTGTACGCGCGCAATAACGCTGTGGGCGACAGTTATCTTTTTGGATGGAGCAACTGGCCCGAGGAGGCTGCCTCCGATGGGCCTTGCGCCGCGCGTACGCGCGCGCTGATCTGGCGGGCCAACTACCATCCCGATGGCGGACAGCTCATCTATCCAACCGGCGGCCAGAGTTTCGTGGTGCCGCTGGCGCTTCCCGGCGATGATGTGACGCCGGACCGGTTCGTCACGTTCTGGTGCGACGGAAGCCGCGGGTTGTACATCCGTCCCAATGTCTGGCATGGAGCTTTCGTGCCTTTGGACGACCAAGCCCAGTTCCTGGACCGGCAGGGCCGCGTACATGCCCGCGTGTCGGTGGATTTCGTCAAAGAGTTCGGCTGCTACCTGGGTGCTCCGTTACGGAGGCCGACGACCGGCGGCTGATGGTCATCCGCGCGCGAGATCACGGCACCCCAGAGCAGGGTGAATAGAAACGAGATCGCGGGCCACGCAACGATCGCCAGTAGCATTCTCATGGTCGTCCCTCGCACTGCATGGGAGAAAAGCTACCGAAGGACGGGTGACATCTCAATTCGCGATTCGGTTCAATATCGGTGACATCGCGCGCGGGTGGTTGAATCGGGCGGCCGTTTTCGGTCAAAAACGGTCAAGCTACAAATTTCCTCTCAGCTCGGCGACGACGGCTGCCATCTTGTCGAGGATCTGACGCATGCCTTCGGCGGCGCCGTCCTGCTCTTCCCGGGTGGCGGTGGGGTCGTTGCGCTTGAAGGTGAGCCGGGTCTGTTTGTTGCCGATTTCTTCGAAGAGAATCTCGTCGATGTTGCCTTCGCGGTCGTCGGAGGGGAAACCGTAGTGTGACGGGTCGACGCGGTTGCCGTCGGCGTCGGCGAAGTACCACAGCCAGACGATCTTTTCGAGGGGAACGATCTCGAGGAATTTACCGCCATTGTAGAAGTCGTGGCCGTCGGGCGTGCGCATGCAGTACGTGAAGCGGCCGCCGACGCGCAGATCGATCCGACAGAGAGGCGAAGTAAAGCCCTTCGGGCCCCACCACCTCGTCACGTATTTGGGGTCGGTCCAGGCCTTCCAGACGAGCGCGCGCGGCGCATCGAAAATGCGCGTGATGATCTGAACCTCATTGGCGGCGTTGCCGGGTGCGGCGTGGGCGGGCGCAGCGGGGCTTGTCATGGCTTGTTCGGGCACGGTTCGTCTCCTCGTCTTTCATTTCGTGTAGGACTGCGTCGAGCTTGTCCAGGCTCTCCTCCCAGAGGCGGCGGAAGTCGGTCGCCCAGTCGGCGACGGACTTGATGGCAGCGGGGCTGAGAGAGCAAATGCTCTCGCGACCGCGCTTCTGCTTGACCACGATATGTGCGCGGACGAGGCAGGCCACGTGCTTGGAGATCATCTGTTGAGAGAGATTGAACGGCAGGGTCAGGGCGTGGATCGTGGCCGGCCCGAGCGTGAGCTTCTGGACCATGGCGCGGCGCGTCGGGTCGGATAAGGCTGCAAAAGCTGAGCTGAGATCATCCACAACCATACGGTAGTGGAATGGCGTTGCGCTGTCAAGGTGGGTCTGAGCTGACGATGCGGTTGTCCGGCTGCACGCGATAAATATTTGAACTGTAAGCAGAAATCTCGGGACTGGTTCAGATGCCCCTGCTCTGATCAGAGCCCTGCTCAGTACGACGGCGCTGACCATGGAGCATTTTCTGGAAGAGGCCGGCAGTTGCACCATTCATGTGCACGGCGCGGGGTGAGCGGGCCAGAACGGTGCGCGCCCTGCATGGATCCACGACAAATCAAGAACTTATCCGTGGCACCGCCTTCGGCCGGTACGACGATAAAGATCGTTCCCATAACAACCACAAGGGGGATCCGAATGTTAGTCCCGTCACCGCAATGGCTAGACACTGGCGACAATGCCTGGCAGCTGGCCGCCGCCACGTTTGTCGGCCTGCAAAGCATCCCCGGTCTGATGGTTCTCTACGGCGGTATCGTCAAGAAGAAGTGGGCGATCAATTCGGCCTTCATGACGCTCTATGCTTTCGCCTCCGTGCTCATCGTATGGGTGCTCTTCGATTACAACATGGCTTTCGGGCCACAATGGTTCTCGTTCCTCGGTAAGCCGATGCTGGCGACGTCGGCGCTCTTCACGACCGGTCAGGCAACCGTTCCGGCAGCGGCCGCCGGCATGCCTGCCCTCGCTTTCCCGATGGCGACGCTCGTATTCTTCCAATTCGTCTTCGCCGCCATTACCGTCATCATTCTCGGCGGCTCCGTGCTGGGCCGGATGAACTTCACGGCGTGGGTGATCTTCTGTCCCGTATGGATGACGCTCGTCTACACCGTCGGCGCCTTCAGCCTATGGGGCGGCGGCTGGCTCGCGGGCCTGGGTGTGGCCGACTTCTCCGGCGGCTACGTCATCCATCTTGCCGCGGGAGTCTCGGGCTTCGTGGCCGCGGCCATGGTAGGCCCGCGGCTGCAACAGGATCGCGAGCATTTTCCGCCCAATAGCCTTTTGATCACGTTGGTCGGCGCCGGGATCCTCTGGCTGGGCTGGAACGGCTTCAATGGCGGCGACCCCTATTTCGCCAACGCGAATGCCGGCGCGGCGGTATTGAATACCAACATCGCCACGGCGGTGGGTCTGGTCATCTGGACACTGATGGACAAGATGGCCTATGGGAAGCCGTCCGTTCTGGGGGCGGTCAACGGAATGATTGCGGGCCTGGTGGCCATCACCCCCGCCGCCGGTTACGTCGATGGAATGGGCGCCATCATCATAGGCGTCTGTGCGGGCATTCTTCCCTGGCTCGCCATGAACAAGCTGCAGAAGACCAAGCTTATGATGAAGGTGGACGATACGCTGAGCGTGTTCTCCACGCACGGCTGTGCCGGCCTGATGGGGGGATTGCTGACGGGCATTCTCGCCAATCCCAAGATGCTGGAGTACATCGGGACCGGCAAGGATGCGCCCGGAGTCAGCGTCACCGGCTGGGCGTACGGCAATTTCCATCAGTTCGTGCTGCAGTGTTATGGGGCGGGCTTCATCATCGCCTACAACATCGTGGCCACCTTCATCATCCTCAAGGTCATCTCGTTCTTCGTGCCGCTGCGCATGGAGGAAGCGATGCTGAAGGTCGGTGACGATGCGGTCCATGGGGAGACCGCATACGCGATCGGAGCCGAGGGCGAGTAGTCGGGCGCCGTGGGGCTCGTCGGTGGGGCCGATCCGCCCTACCGACGAGCACCGCGGAGGCTGCAAGGGGGGAGTCGTGAGCCGCAGGCATTACGTGCCCGTTCCGTGCCTTCCGGGACTGCGTGTTTCCGTCCGTCCGTTTGCGCGGTACAGTCCCATTGTCGGCCTCTGCTACCTTGGCCCGATGACGGCGCTGATCTCGGCCGGCATAGCGAGCTTTGAGATGCTCACCACCGTGAGACGCGGCTTCGATGCTGCCGGTGACCGCTATGCGACCGACGCGCATCGCGGCACTGATGCGCGAAGCTCGCAGCGGCGATACCGCATCTGGCGCTGGATGAAGCGTGCACGGGCTCTGCAGATGCCCGGTGCGCACCAGGCTCTGGCGCACGCGGCCGCCGAAGCGCGCCGTGACCGGCGACAGATGGCGTGACCAGCCTCGCCGGGAATCACTCAGCGCCACAGCAGCGAGGCAATGAGCGCCAGGGCGAGGAGCGCTGCCAGACACTTCCAGAACAGAAGGGGGGCGCGCTCGTAGGGCGTCGGGGGGCGCCGGGCTGCGGGCGGCGCGCGCGCGGGGCCCGACTCCATCTCCAGCGCGAATTCGCTCATGTCGTGAAAGCGCCGGCCCGGGTCGAGGGCAATGGCCCTCGAGAGGGTATCCTGCAGCCAGGAGGGCAGGTCCGGCCGTAGCGCGACAAGCTCCTGCGCCCGGGCCCGGGTCGGCTCGCTCGCGGCGTTGGCATTGCCGTACGGAAACCCGCCGGTGAAGGCATTGAACATCGTGACGCCGAGGGCGTAAACGTCGGTGAGCTCGTTTCCGGGCTCACCGGCGAACATCTCCGGTGCCATATACGCTCGGGTACCGGGAATGTCCTCGGGCAGTGCATCTTCGAGACCGGGTATGCGCACTACCCCGAAATCGATGAGCTTCAGCGAGCCGTCCCCTTCCAGGAGCACATTGTCGGGTTTGATGTCTCTATGGATGATGCCGTTGCGGTGCAGCGCTGCCGCGGCTCTGGCGAGCCTGATCGCGATACTGCGGCCCTCTTCCAGACCGAGGGAGGGCCGGCGGGCGATTCGCGTCTCGAGCAGCTCGCCCTGATAGAGCGGCATGACCGTGTAGAGGCAGCTCTGTCGCCCTTGCGGCAGCTCGATGATGCGACCGAGCCACGGACTCTCCACTCGCGCCGCGGCCCGGGCCTCGCGCACGAACGCTCTTCTGTAAGCCTCCACCTCGGCCACCCTGGGCTTGGGGAACTTGAGCGCGACGTCACCGCCTTCGATCTCGTCCTCGGCCGCAAACAGCCGGGTGTAGCGACCCTCCGACAGCAGCGCCTTGAGCACGAAGCCGTCGATCGTGTCGCCGGTCTGCGGAACGGGGACGATCGGCAACTGCATGACGGCGGCATCGAGGTCAGCCGACGCGGCCGTCGGCAGCTCGGAGACGTCCAGCACCAGAGCCGTGGAATTGTCGGTCCCGCCTGACTCGAGCGCCGCGGCCACCAACGCCCTGGCCGTATCCGCGGGCGCGGAGCGATCGCGCAGAATGTCGGCGATGCTCTCGTCTGTCAGCCAGCCGTGGACGCCGTCGCTGCACAGTAGGAAGCGGTCGTGCCTGGCCATCGGCTGCGCCACGTACTCCAGGCGCGCCTCGGGCTCCACGCCCAGCGCGCGGTAAAGGACGCTCGACCCGCGCGCACTGTCCACGTTCGCATGATCGGTGGTCAGGCAGCTCAAGCGATTTGCCGACAGCCGATAGGCCCGTGTATCGCCGGCGTGGAGGACGTGCGCGATGCGACCGCGCAATACCAGGCCAGTGAATGTGCACCCCATGCCCGCGAGGCTCGAGTCCCGCCGGCCCTGGGAATGCATCCAGGCGCTGAGCGAATTCAGCACGCGGGCCGCCGACCGCCGAACTTCCGTGGTCTCGGGCATCTCGCACATGCCATCCAGGAACCCGCGAACCGCGGTTTCCGCGGCCACACGGCCGCCCTTTGCGCTGCCTATTCCATCGGCAATGGCCGCGACCACGTCTCTACGCGGCTCGGGCAGCTCCTCCCCGACGACCGCACCCGCGAAATCGTCATTGCCGGTACGCGGACCGGCCTCCGAGGAGAACCCGACGCTTGCCTTGATGCCCCAGGTGCGCTCAGCCATTGCGGATGCTCTCGTGCCGATGTCTGCCGCCCAATGCCCGGTGCCCGCGCGGCTACGGTCTCCAAGGACTTGGCTTCAACGGGTCAGGACACAGTGATCGTGCAGAAAGTAACCGCCGGTGCTGGATGCGAGGACGACGGTAAGGTCACCGGATGCGCGGTCCAGCGTGTAGTTGCCGCCGTCCGTCCGATCGTGCCACGTGATCCGCGCTCGGCTGATGCGTGCCGGGTTCGAGTCCACCGTGCTTTTTTCGAAATCGATGCGCAGCGGCCAGCTCGCATGGCTCGCCGGATTGGTGCAGGTGAATGTGATCGAGGTAGGCGGCGAAGCAGTGGCTACCGCGGGAGCGACGGCCAGCGCAATGGCGAGGCGATGCAGCCAGTTCCAGGTCATACCCGCAAGTGTCGCCAATCCGGAAGGTTATAGCCATAGCAGGCTGCGGCCGGCCTTCCAGAGGATGCGTTGCGGCGTGCGGTGTAAAGTGATAGCGCGACGGCTTCGCCCGATTATCGAGGAGCGCCTGCGGCAAAGGGAGGCTCGTGCGCACCCCGAAGGTCTACGTTCGCGACAGCGGCCTGACTCATGCCTTGCTTGATCTTGAAACCTGGGGGCAGGTGCTCGGGCATCCCGTCGCAGGCGCAAGCTGGGAGGGCTTCGCCGTCGAAAACCTCATCGCTGTGACCGGCAATCGACGGACAGCCTACTTCTATCGCACGGAAGATGGGGCCGAAATCGACCTGCTCTTCGAGCGAGGCGGAGGGCCCTACCGTCGGAATGACGCCTCCTCATCGTGACTGGCTCTTGCGGGGGGCTGACGAGCACCGCGATGTCGCGTCGAGGTGACAAGCTGGCGACAGGCCGGGCGGGCGGCCGCGGGATACAGCACCTCAGGGATACGGTTCGTTCCGGAAGTTAAAGGCGATGGAGATGCGCGGTCTGTTTCCCCTGTGCGGTAACACCGAATGCGGAAGATAGCTCGGGAAGAGGACCATCAGTCCGGCGACAGGGAGGGCCGTCCGATTTCCGTGGTGAGCCTCGTGGTCGCCTCATTGACCATCAGCAGCATGCGCTGAAACAGCGGCTCGCGTAGCTCACCCAGAAACTCGAGCTGACCGTTGGCCGAGTGCCACCCACCGACGTTGGTTGCCTGAGTGCCAGGGTCTTGCGCCGCGTGGGCGAGAATGCGGTCGCGAAGCTTCTGGTTCAGCATCAGGCTGTCGGGCCAGACATAGGTCATCAACGGCACCGAAAACACATGCAAGTATGTCGCGTCGCGAAGCGTAGGCGGCGGCACGCGCACGGCAGGTGCAGTGAGGGCGACTGCGACGGATTGATCATCAGATGCCACGGGGAAGGCTCCGGTCAGGTCATTATCGGGCGGGCAGGACTAGTTGCCCTGTCGGATTCTTTGGCCGTGCTCATCAACGACCTGCTCGCCGTCTTCTTTTGTGAAGGGCCCTCTTTGGGGCACCGGCAGAATGTCGAGCACAGCTTCGGAGGGTCGGCACAATTTCACGCCCCAAGGCGTCACGACTATCGGCCGGTTGATCAGGATCGGGTGCGCCAGCATCGCGTCAATCAGCTGCTCATCGGTCAGCAAGGGCGAGCCCAACCCCAGATCAGCGTACGGCGTCCCCTTCTCTCGTAGGATCGCCCGAGGACGTACATGCAAACGTGTGATCAGTTCGAGGAGCTTGGCGCGATCGGGCGGTGTTGTGAGATATTCGATGACGGTCGGCTCGATGCCCGCATTCCGGATCAGCGCCAGC
>Ga0335072_10011071_pt1 | contig 12930 bp, 13 predicted proteins | sample Lox_Sample_21_FD_206725 | JGI IMG/M metagenome (GOLD analysis project Ga0335072, IMG submission 206725) | Soil microbial communities from Loxahatchee National Wildlife Refuge, Florida, United States - Lox_Sample_2.1 | ecosystem: Environmental > Terrestrial > Soil > Wetlands | place: USA...
TGCTTGAGTCGCTAATAAACGCGGCACCCAGTAAATGCAAGGGGGTGGGCGCCTATAATTAACGACCCTCATAGGGGCCTTAGCGGGGTGGCCAGCTCGCTTGTGTGGCCAGCTCGCTTGTGAACTACGTTAGCCTTTGCTGCGGAGGGCCTGCTGAGGTAAGCAATCCTCCAGGCATCCGTGATCAAAGTCTCAACATCATACGGAGTACACTGTGCTCACACCTCAGATAGAATGGCTAAGCAGACCGCTTACCCTCCACTTACAAAGCCAAATTCAACTCGGCTTCTTAAACTCGAGCCGTGCAAACATGGTGAAGGGCGCCTGAAAGGAATACTCTTCGAGGTCGACTTGATTCGCCCGCCACCATTTGATGCCATCTCATATGTCTGGGGATCGCGAAAAGATACTGGATCCCTCTTATGCGCAACGCCTGACGGTCACCAGGCGGAAGTCAAATTCACGGGAAACGGCGAAGACGCCATACGGCGGATGCGGAGGCGCAGCCGAAGCCGACTTCTTTGGATCGATGCCATATGCATAAATCAAAACAATGTATCCGAACGCAATCAACAGGTTGCAATTATGGCGTCCATCTATTCAAAAGCCAAGAATGTGCTTGTTTGGCTCCCCGACGATGATAAAGAGAAGTGGAAAGATCTCAATCCAACGATACTCAGGCGTTACTTGACTTGGATCCGTTTTGTTCGCTGGATTCCGTTTCTGATCGACAGTCCCTTATCTTACTTCTACCGAGACAATTCCGATTTGAAATGGGAAGTTGATCGAATTGCATCTTCTTCTTGGTTCGAGCAAGTTTGGACATTGTTGGAGTATGCATTCGCTCGAAACTGCTTACTATACTATTCAGACAAAAGCCCAATTTCAGCAACGTATCTCAGCGGCAACTTGCGAGGATTGCGTGATCACAAATTGTGGAACACAAATCCTTTCAGAGAAGATAGAGTCAGAGGTGCTGTTCGTTCACTGGCGTTGGAAATCCAAGGTCAAGACATCCTATTCGCAATGACACCGTCATCATGCATAGCAAATGTCCGATCCCTACAAGCAACTCAAGCGGTGGATCATGTTTTCGCACTCTACCCCATTTTCTCATCACATCCTCGCGCTGGGAATTGGATACAGAAGCCAGATTATTCAAAGAGTAAAGAGCAAGTCTTCCGCGAGGTTGCAGTCAAGATAATTCAACAGGGAGACAGTGCTCACCTTCTGTCTACGCTGCCGGCGGTAGAAGAGCCGAACTTCCTCTCTTCTTGGCCGTCTTGGGTCCCTGATTATGCCATTCCCGGCAGAAGTGTACAATTCTTTCTTCAACCACACTTTCAGCGGCAGAAAGAGCCAAAATTTTATCTTTCTCAGGATCTTGCTATCTTGAAAATTGGCGGTTTCCTTGTTGATCGAGTTTTAGCCACTCTACCGGGCCACCCGACAATACAGAATACCAGTCCAGATCGTTTCGAATATCCATTAAAGAATAAGATAGAGGCTTGGCTTTTAGTGCTGCGCTGGTATTGTCTAGCACTTAAGTCAAGTTGCTTGCCTGCTCCCGCAATTGCGGCACATTTCTTTCATACATTCTCTAACATGGACATTGAAGATATGGCTCCATTTATCCTGTACCTAGCACGGCCCTTATCATCGAACCCTACAGAAATATCCTTCGGAGAATGGTATGAAATATTCAGGGCGTCATGTCCCCGCCGCTACAACCTTTGGGATGCCTCGTTGTTAGACAAAGAGCTAGACACCTTTTTCGCACAGTTCGGAGTTTTGCGCGTTGGAGATCTAGAGGATCATGCCAAGGCTCTAGCAAATCTTCTGACGCTAAGTGAAACAGTTGGACTCGCGGAACATGACGTTCCTGATTTAGGGTACCCATGGACAGAGCAATATCGATCTCTGCTACTCGATGATGGTCCTTTTTCAACCATCCGTTTCAACGCACTGTTTATGTATTCGGATAACGAATTCTTCGTCACCAAATCTGGCTATACAGGTATTACAAATGGTTACGTTCAAGAAGGCGACCTGGTTGTTTTGGTTCCGAACCTAAGCTGTCCGACCGTCCTTAGGGAAGATGCCCAAAAAGGCGGATACAAGTTCGTCGGTGTCAGTCGCATAGGTGGAATGATGCCGAAGTTTCGATTTATGAATGAAGACACGGACTTTGTCGATTCTAAGCACTGGGAGCAGCTTAAAAGCAAGGAGATCGAATACTTTGATTTGACATGATGGCTCTTGACGGGCTTCTGCGCAATGACGGCAGCGAGGTAGACAGATGTTAAACCACCCAACTAAAATACGAAACTCCGTACTCAGTCAAGTGTGTGGGCAGATTTACCGCCGAAAACGGCGTCACGACCCGCCAAAAAACGGAAGTCAACCTGCCATCAGGTGGTTTAAAGTGGGAAGCTTACACATGTTAGCAAAAGGCAGAGGGATGAGATAGGACCAGCGAAGAGACTTACTGTATAATATTATCTCCTTGTACGAGGTATCGTGCAGCCTGGATGGTAATCTTCTCTCCTTCGACCTAACGGACTTTGGATTTACGACTATGGATGTGCTCATCCCAGTCAACAATTACAGTATCTGCAGCGGCTACGGAAGACATGTCTTTCAGCACGCAAGTTCACCGAAATGGTTTCAGCTGAGCGAATGCGGGCAATAGACTTGAATTTTGCTACTCAAGCTTACCCTTACACATTGGCTACAAGTTGACGACGTATCCTTTGCCTGAATAATGAGATAGAATTGCCTTTATAAATGGGTTGGAAGGCGCCTTTGGTTGACTTAAGCATTCCACGGCTTGTCGATCCTTAATATACCTCTGAAACAAATTTATTGTGGCTGTATGTCATAAGACTTTCGGGGATAACGCCTAGAAGCTCGTACTTGCTGATGGTGTCAGAATTTTCTGCTCTCTCCTTAGCCCGCTCGACAATCCCAGATTTGAGCCTACAAGCGGTAAGCTCCAAAGCTCGCCGTTTCGACTAGAGTATTCACCCACATGACTTAGGGCCTGGCGGTTAGGAACATCGCTCGACACGTAAATGTTATATCGATTAAGCCTCAGCTGTAGAATACCGGCTGTTAGGACGAAAACAAATGCTCTTATTCCAGATATCCTGACCTCAACACTGAATTTATCACCATCCGTACACGGACCATACACATTTTCAAGCAGCTTTATCAGCCGGTAGGGGTCCAAATTGTGACCTTCAATAACTTGAAGTAGTTGTCCGGTAGCATGCGCAGCCATTGCGCTCGCAGGGCTGGCTTTTGGCGGCGGGCAGCGAAGGTTCATACCAAATGCTTGGCAGTATATCCGTGATCGGATGGGGGATCGAAAAAAAAGGCGAGAAGGGACGGACCGAAGGTACTAAAATAGGATTGAAGTTACAAAAGTAGGACTGAAGTTACAAAAGTAAGATTGAAGCTGCAAGAGTAGGCTTTATGGGCGTTTCCATCCTTCACAGAAGTGAGGCCTTAGTAGCGGTCAGCCGAATTCGGGCGGGCTTGACGATTGGCCCTTGCAAAAGGAAAAGGTGGCTCGCCTCCAAGCTGTTGCACCGATGACATGAAGCCTTATTGAAGACACGAGTGTGCCAGCTGAATTGTTCATTTCCGTGCTTTATCAGCAAAAATACGCGGCACTCGGATTAATTGCTGCCCGTCTCACATGATTTCATCTCAACCTGATAGACAAAGGATGAGCGAGGCAATCCATACAAGCTGTGGGATGGGCAAGGCTGACTTCGGTCAACTCTCGGGGTGCGGAAATCATGATCTTACCCTGAAGAATCTGCCCCCCAGCCTGATTTCAGCTTGAGTGACCGGCTAACGAAATTAGGCAGGAGCTCCTTACCTGAACCGAATATTCCCCAGGAAGGAACAGAGATGAGAGCAGTGCATTCAATTTCGTTGTGTCGATATACCGACCGACGTAGCTTTTGCTCACCGGCATGGTGTAGGAAAATCTGCTGGGTGGCAAAGTTGGCATGATCAAATCCAATCCTGAGGCAATTCAACTTAATAAATGTGTTCCAGAACTCTTTCCTTTCCTAAAGGCAACTGCTCCTCTCTACCACGCTCTTTTCGTAAATCCGCATGAGACGGGAGACCGCATCCATAGGATCTCGCAAGCCTGGTGCCACTTGGCGATCGCTAGGATGATGATAAGGCGACATGTGGCAGGGCGGCACGTAGCAATACAGCAAGGCATTCACGCCGTCAGGCTGTTGTACAATTGTCAGGAAATGAGATGTTCGTGACAAATGTTGTACCTCATATGAGCCTTGACAATGGGCTGTACTTAAAAAGGTCCGCTTTATCTCAAAATTTCCCACTGGGGCCCGGTACGGTATCTAGTGGGATGGATGCTGTTCCTAACTGACTGCCTAACTTTCCGGGACAGAATCGTCGTTACACAACATTCGAAAGCAATTGTGCAAGCAGGTTGTGCATTTGGCGGCGCTAGGTTGCCTGCTACCCTTACCGAATCTGTCTGACCGGTGAAAGAAAAATGCCTTTGCCCTTCAGATCACAACCCGCACTCGTCATCTCTGGCTCCGGGCAAGGAGCTGAAGCTGACATCGACGCCTCGAGGCGTTCTCCCGAAGCCAGCCACTACTAATGGAGCTTATCCTTGACGAGGAGAGTTTTCAACCAAAAATTAAAGAGAGAAGTCCTGGCCTTTTCGAGCCTAAGGCTGGAAAACCGGAGCTCGAAGTATGTAGAGTGTTCTTAGCAGGAGATGAGATCAAGGCTGCGAAGAAGCGGGATGTGAAAGGTGTGTTGGACGTAACCAACTTGAGACAGGTAAGGACAAAAATGCAGAGTATTTGGACACTTAGAGTCCGAACGCAAACAGTGTTGATACAAAATTTTCTAATGTTATGCAATATTTAGAATGGAGACTTGTCTCAGATCTTTTTGATACGCCAACATCGCTCGTGGACCACGTTGAATTTATCTCTCGAACTCTTCACCAGCTTTATGAGCATCTTCCGTGTTCACACACAGTTTTGGAAATACGCTTTTACCTTTGGACAAAAGTTCAGCGAAAACGAATACGAATTTCCAGAACTCACAGCGTGCCAAAGCACTATCTCGGATGGCCGCACGGAGCACAAGGTAACAACTATTGGTATGATCTTGTCGCATTGTCTATTAAACACGAGTTGAAAGCTCACCAACCTTGAGATCTGGCATACATCCTGCGTCGCGTTGAAATTCACGGTAGATCCGGCTCAGAAGGCCTGAGCCCGTGGTCCATACGCCAGACAGCGGTATACCACCAAGTCCAAGCTCCTGTAGTTTCACATGACGGAACGCAAACCAAATCGACGTCGGTTCTTCTTCTAATTGCTCCATCTGTATACAGTGAGAATCAACTGAGTCGGTATCATGACCTGATTGTTTTTGAAAAAGGCCATGTCTTGCCAGCGGTATTGCATGCGCTGCTTGTTAAGGAAAGCTTGAAAGGCTGGATGGACTACATGGCCTGGCTAGAGAAGCAACTCCAAGAACAGGTACGCCCAAACACTTGCACTTATCTCTGTCACAATCCAACCCAATCCCGTTACAGCTTTCGCGATCCGTTCAAAGTCAGTTACTCACGGCTAGCTCAACAGTCAGACCGGATTGTTTTTACAACTGTCGGCGTAAAAGACGAAAACCAAACCGCGACATCAGATCTGAGTATCACTGTCGCAGATCGACAGGCCTTGAAGTTGCTTGAAGACTCTATAACACAACTGCAGATCATCCTCCCCAGTTTGCTGCGAACTGTCGTCAGACTTAAATCAGAATGTGACGAGTGTTGCAAAATAACCTGTTCTTCTCAACCGCACACCTGTACCTGTGCTCAAGTGCTCCAACGATTTGACAGATACATTAGCGAGCTGCAGATGCATGTCCACAGAGCGAATGTTCTGAAGCAGGAAGCAAAATGCGTGTCACAATTGGTACGTACCAAATTTCAGCAAATCATCGGTCATTTTTTAGAGCCGCGAAGAACCTAACCTGGTCTAGCTATCGGATCTTTTGAACCACGACAATGCTGTCGCATTAAGAGAAATCGCACGCGAATCGCGCCAGGAAAACAAATTGCTGATCCACTTAGCAGTAAGTATACTCATTACAAGTGGGAGGAAAGATTCTGAGCACCACGTAGGAGAGAAGCACAAAAGATGCCGCCTCTGTAAGAGTCTTGACGATCATCGGTCTCATCTATCTTCCCACTACAATAGTAGCAGTAGGCAGCCATCTCTTCTACTAGCTCTTGGATTCTTTACTGACATTTGCAGAATTTTTTCTCTACACAATTTGTTCAGGCGAATGCTGCCAACGGAGAAATGCAGGTGTCTAGACACGCCTGGCTTCTGGCAGCGATCGCTATTCCACTAACCTTCATCACATTTGTCGTCTGGGGGCTTTGGATATATTCAAAACCATCTCACTTTTTGGCTATTTTCCGTTGCTTTCCGAAGCTTCACCGCACTGATTTCCCGCCAGTACGCTCACCTTGGAGGAAGAATAGGCCCACTGATCTTGAATCTGCTAGTCGGCCTGGGGTACAGACTTCCTTTCGCTGTCAGACGTCGCCTCGGACATTATGTGAGTCTTCAGCTCCGACTTGGTCCACGACAGCATCAACTGCTACAAAAGGAAAGACTTGGAATTGATTATGAGGGTTTTTGATTTGTGTAAATGACGTTCAATGTGATAGTCACTACTCAAAATCAGTAGCAGCCCAACTAGTGATATTCTTCCGTGCTAGCCCGAGGCCAGAATCCTAAACAAGAACAGCATTAGGCTGAGAACTGCCTTGAAGCTGCCTGATGACTTTAGTGCCCCGACAACGCAGGGCTGAGCAAGCAGAGAGCCTTGCGAACTTTGAGGGACACCAAAGCCGGGCGTAACACACCGCCACCTTCGGCTTGCCCATATCCCGAATGTTGGGAGGAACTGCGTCCTAAATAGAGCAAATATGATTCGTAAGATCTAAATAATGACTCAACGGGGTGGCTCCCTTCCATTGCCTTCAAACAGACTCGAAGATGTGTCTCGGGCAACTCATCAAGCTGTGCCCATGGATACCTGTCCGCATAATTAGACACTCTTCTGCTAGCCAAAACCCTCCGGTTGTGGCAAATAATACATCAGTAAGCTGATAGTTAGGATTGCCAATGGTATCTACGCTAACAGATTTGAAGGCAGAACCCGAACTTGAACAGCAAACCCAAGGGCCAATAAAGGAGCCTCTCAAACCTTCTGAGATAGCGAAATCGTCAACACAGCCTAAGATCTTCGCTGAAACAACCAGCACTGTGAATAACCCTGATTCCGGCATTCGAACTCCTAGTTCTGGAGGGCTGACGCCAACGAGCTGCTCTCGCTTAGACTCGGATGCTTGTTCACGCCTAAGCAAGGACGGGTCTACTGATCAACTCTCAACTCGCTCTGCCAGCACCATGGGCTCTGAAAAGGGTTTGAAAAGCCGCCTATATAACGCTAGATGTGAATGCGTAACCGGGTCCGGCAAGTACATTGTGCCACACAATGAGATTGAGGCGTTAATTACGATGCCCGTTCTCAAGGATATTATCAGAGGCCACACCTTGGAGGACAAAGTATTAGAATATGTTTGCCAACTTTGTTCGTCCTCAAAGCGACTCGTCTGTTGTTTGGTTGCCGTCAAGAGGTCAGCCGACATCATTGCGTTTTTGAAAGCTGGAGTGACGGACGAGGACCTCCCATTCCACAGGAATGTCGAAAAGGAGAAAACCTTGAACATACCCTGCTTCCTCGAAGGCAAGGATGGAAAGCGCATCGAACTTCTGGACAAATGGGAGAAGAAGGACCGAGAGAAACTTTTTGAAAAACAGTACATCTACACAGCACCTATTTTCGAACTTAATCAACATTATGAATTGGATGCGAATGCCATCTTGCCCTTCGTCGATGGCAATAATGGGGCCTACAATAAGGAAAAGACAGAGAAACGTACTCGCGGCGGGTTCGGCAAGGTTTACAGGAGGACCATTCATCCTGCCCACCATAACCTTTTCGACAAGCAAGACCGCAATGTCAGTCCAATTTCACTACTATTATTAAAGAGTCTACTGATTAGATGTCACAGATCGAGTGCCAGGTCGCCGTTAAAGAACTCATTTCGAATGACGAAAAGGAGTTCGAGAAGGAAAAGCAAATGCACTTGAAACTCGAGTCACACCCGCATCTCACGCCCCTCTATGCGACTTTTCGGCAAGACGGCAAATGGCATCTGATTTTTCCATGGGCTGATTCGAATCTTCAAGAGTATTGGGAAGAGCAACCTACACCAAAGATGAACCCACAGTATGTCACTTGGTCTCTGACGGAGATGAGAGGTCTCGCAGAGGGATTAGAAAGAGTTCACAATTGTCGAGTGACGTGGAACATTCCACTCGTTCCAGGAGGTGCTGGCAAGGTCCGCGTTCAAGCTGGTGATGTCGAACTCAAAGTAGAGAAGGACGAACAGTGGTACGGACGGCATGGAGATATCAAGCCCGAGAATGTCTTGACCTTCATGAACGTTCTGAAGCTCGCCGACTTTGGACTGGGAAGGTTCCATGGCCGAGACTCTAGATCGAATGTTGACCCGAAGACCATTACCTGTTCTCCAACTTACGAACCTCCAGAGGTCAAACTGGGTATACCCGTGAACCGTGAGTATGACATATGGAGTCTCGGCTGTCTATACCTCCAATTTGCGACGTGGCTTCTAAGAGGAATCCAAGGGATCAATCGTTTCGCATACCATCGACTTGAAGCCTTGCAGGGACTGAATGGATTCAAAGATGACAATTTCTACACTATTTTTGACAACGACGGCGAAAAGGATGCCAAGGTTCGTGAAGGTGTCGAAAGCTGGGTTGGTGAGCTTCGCCAGGAGGAGCAATGCTCGCAATTCATTCACGACCTTCTCGACCTAGTCATGAAGCACATGCTGCTCGTGAATTCCAAGGAACGCATCAAAGCCAAGGCCCTGCCCGAAATGTTCACAGAGCTAGAAAAGAGAGCAGAAAGCGATGAGGAATACCTCTACACGCCTCGGCCGCTCCCAAAGCCACCGTCACCACCAACAACTCCAGAAAAGCTTCCACGGTCATCTTCAAATCGAAAGAACGCCCACGTCTATTGGCCTAGCAACGCTGGACACAGCCCTCCAGAGCACGATCTCCCAGGGCACGGTCCGTCTAGGTCAGACACAATCGCATCGTATCCGTGAGGCACAGAGGAGTATTGCCTAGCATCTTCAGATGGGCTCCAATATGGCGAGGTAAGATATGAAGCTTGGAGGAGTCGTCTTGGAGACGGTGTTGTCGATATTTGGGGCGAGTTACGGCGTTGATCCTTGATAATACTATTGGCTTCAGTTTCGTCCCTAGGATGTCGCGGCGATGAGCGAGTCGTTGATATCTGTCTATTCTTTGGTTTCATGAGGAAGATCACATATGGGTTGGACTCTCGACGATGACGGGAATTTGCTTATTGCATCGCGCCGGATGGGAGGCGTTCTTCGGTTAGCTGCTTAAGCGGCACTCTTGCTTAACGTAGAGTTACGATATTGTGTAACTAGAGGTAGTTCATAAGCGAGCTGCTCACAAGCGAGCGCGATAGTCCACACCTTGGTTGGCAAATGTCACGGTGAGGAGTGGAAGTCTAAAGCGCTTGCGGGTTTGGGTCGGCCCTGCTCAAGAAATCCTTCAGCCATTGAAATATTCCCTGAGACTACAATACTACTCCTGCATTGTGTACGAGAAGCTTTTTATCCTACTAGAATTAACCCAATAACAGAGTCAAGCTGCTAGAGCGCGGCACGAAGGTGGTCCTCCTGTGACACAAAATGAAGTTTTCTCATCCGGTGCTATTCCTGTGATCGCCACAGTGTATCTACAAGAGGTAGCATTGTGAACTTGCATTAGAATTACTCAAGAAGACCTCCTTGCTCCTTCCGATCATGAGACTGTCCACAAATCCGTCAGAAATGAGGGAGTGGAGACACCTTGTTTCACGTTGAAGAACATTGAGATGGATGCGTTCTTTCAAGTGTGTGATGAAGTCTGATTGTCGTCCCTGGGTAAGCTACGGCTGAGCACGTGCAAGTAGGTAGTCATTCGGGTAGAGTGCGAACAGCCTCGTCAACCTCAGTCTTGTGTAAGCTCCGATTGAATACTGTTCACAGAAGCGATTTGGGTGGATACTCGCTTCAATCCATGCTTGGGGCACCGTTGAAGAGGGAAGGACGTATTCTTTACTTTTAGAATTCAAAGCTATGCAACCTAGCCATAGTAGTACTCCATACACCTGCGAAAACAGCATCAAAAGAGCAAAAAGCTGGCTAGAGGCTAGCCGTCTACCATAGAAAGTCGCTTTTTGTACAAGATGCATCGCCACACACCCGCACCCTAATCACTACATCCGGAAAAAATCGAAAGGCCTTGCGTCCATCGTACACGTTTACAGCTCATCATGGCCGCCGAACGAATCGTCATCGTCGCCATAGTCCGGCATGCCTCCCGCGCCACCCTGGCCGTACATCTTCGAGGTGATGGGATACGCCACGTTGGAGAGCTTCTCCTTCTGCTCCTCGAAGTCCTCGGTCGCGGCCGTGGCGCCGTTTTCTTCGAGCCAGTCTTGCGCTTCCTTGACAGCATCGAGGAGCTGCATGCAGCGTTAGCAACGTCACTAATGAGAGAAGCGATGGGCACTTACAGCTTCTTTATCTTCTTCATCGAGCTTACCGCCAAGGCCTTCCTGGTCGTTGACCTGGTTCTTGAGGCTGTAGGCATAGTTTTCCAATCCATTGCGAGCCTCAATGCGTTCTCTGATGGCCTTGTCCTCCTCTGCGTAGCGCTCCGCTTCTTCTACCATGCGGTCGATTTCCTCTTGGCTGAGACGGCCCTTATCGTTCGTGATGGTGATGGATTCGCTCTTACCGGTGACTTTGTCGCCGGCGCTGACCTTCAGAATGCCATTTGCGTCAAGCTCGAATGTGACTTCGATCTGAGGAACGCCACGGGGAGCAGGAGGAATACCAGAAAGCTCAAACTTGCCGAGGAGATTGTTATCCTTTGTCAGAGACCGCTCGCCTTCAAAGACCTGGATTAAGACGACTGGTTGGTTGTCGGCGGCTGTGGAGAAGATCTGACTCTTGCGAGTTGGGATCGTGGTACCACGCTTGATGAGTGTGGTCATGACACCGCCAGTAGTCTCAATACCAAGGGTAAGCGGGTTGACATCCATAAGAATGAGACCGGAAGCCTCGTCTTCGCCAGCCAGGATACCACCCTGAACAGCGGCGCCAAAGGCAACAGCCTCATCGGGATTGACGTCCTTGCGTGCCTTCTTTCCGAAGAACTCCTCAAGCATGCTCTGGACCTTAGGGATACGAGTAGAGCCACCGACGAGGACAATATCATCAATATCAGCCTTCTTGAGCTTGGCGTCCTTCAGAACTTGTTCGACAGGCTTGAGTGTGCGCTTGAAGAGGTCGTTGTTAAGCTCCTCGAACTTGGCACGGGTGAGCGTCTCTGACATATCAATGCCCTTGTGGAGAGACTCGATTTCAACCTTGGTGGAGCCTTGGGACGATAGAGTTCGCTTGGCGCGTTCGGCTTCGCGCTTCAGCTTACCCATTGCCTTCGGGTCCTCTCGGATCTTCGTACCATGCTCCTTGTCAAACTTGTCTGCCAGGTACTTGATGACACGGTTGTCGAAATCTTCACCACCAAGATGAGTATCACCAGCAGTTGCCAGAACCTCGAAGACGCCATTGTCGACAGTCAAAGCGGAAACATCGAAAGTACCACCACCAAGATCGTAGACAATGATCTGGCGCTCAGTTTGGCTCAATTTATCTAGTCCGTACGCCAAAGCAGCTGCGGTTGGCTCGTTGACCACGCGAAGTACGTTGAGACCTGCGATGGTGCCAGCATCCCTTGTGGCAGCACGTTGTGCATCATTGAAGTAAGCCGGGACCGTAACAACTGCATTTGTAACCTTCTGTCCAAGATATGATTCAGCGACTTCCTTCATCTTGCCTAGAACCATGGCGGAAATCTCCTCAGGAGTGAAGGTCTTCTCTTCGCCGTGAACGTCTACTTTGACGCGAGGTTGACCATCTTTTCCAATGACTTTGAACGGGAAGTGCTTGATATCAGCGGCCACGCCCTTGTCATCGAAGCGACGACCAATTATGCGCTTGATGTCAAAGATTGTCCGTCCAGGGTTGTTCGAGAATTGGTTCTTGGCGCTATCCCCCACCAATCTCTCCTCATCCGTGAAGGCGACCCATGATGGAGTGATACGGTTACCCTGATCGTTGGCGAGAATTTCGACCTTGCCGTTCTTCATGACACCCACACACGAGTATGTTGTGCCCAAGTCGATGCCGATAACAGGTCCAGAAGCAGCCGTGTCCTTGAGAGGTACTTGGTCGTCAGCCTTCACTGCCGTTGACAACAGCATGGGTGCGCAGAGGATGAGGAAGATGTAGAAGAACGTGCTCCACGCATGGCGTGAGCTGCTTCTTCGCCGAGACATGGTGAGGAAGTGTGAGGGATTGTGCACAGGAGATGGGTGCAGGAGAGGAGTTGCGAATTCTGGATCTGACGTGGGAGAGAAAAAAGAGGAGGGAGATGAGGCAGGTAATGAAGAGTAAAGAAAATTTGTGTGGGAAAAGAATGAAAGCTGATGCGGCTCTCTTTTGTATAACAAGAAAAGATGTTGGTTTCGAAAACCGTGGCCGGAAGTAGACTGACGAATCAGCTTCCGCCCCATATTTGCTAGCACATAGCTTAGCAGCACGCCTCGCCACAGCTAAAGAAAGGAGGAAAATAGTACATGTGGCCTTTTTGT
>Ga0335072_10011072_pt1 | contig 12929 bp, 11 predicted proteins | sample Lox_Sample_21_FD_206725 | JGI IMG/M metagenome (GOLD analysis project Ga0335072, IMG submission 206725) | Soil microbial communities from Loxahatchee National Wildlife Refuge, Florida, United States - Lox_Sample_2.1 | ecosystem: Environmental > Terrestrial > Soil > Wetlands | place: USA...
TGTTCGCTCCCACCAGCGTCAGAAAATCCGAGATCCGCGCCCCGCCAAATGCTCCGATCACGTCCCACCCTTCCACGCAAATGTGCCTCGTGTTCTGGTTGATCTTCGGCAACGCCTGAATCTGCGACAGCTTGTACTCTCCCGGCTTCTGCACATCTCCCTCCACCGTCAGCGTCCAGTTCTCCAGATCGACCTCCGGATCGACCACGTCGTAGTAGTTGTAGGGAAATTTGGCAAAGGGCACGACCTCCGCGTTCGAGTACGTCTGTGCCAGGTGCCCTCGCCGGAACAAAACTCCCGACGCCCAGTCGCTGAACCGCACACCTTCCATCACCAGCTTGTCGTTCACCTTGGGGATGGCAAACACACCCAGCGCCGCCACGGGCGCCAGTTTTAGCAACTCCCTACGGCTGCGCCTTTTCAGTTCCTCGTCGCTTTTCCGTTCAATCATTTTCTGCTCACCTGCGCCCGCCTTTTGCATCGCCGCAATGCCCACGGTCCTGCACAGTTTGGATTCCGCGTTCCGCCGTAAGTTACAAGCTTTGGGGAGCCCACTATGTATGGCGTACGCGCGGACCAGCGCACGGATTGCGCAAAGCGTGGTTCCCTGGACACACTGGCCCCTGCCTGACACAGCAGTCCGTCTCGTTCACTCCGTAACTTCTTTCTTTTCAGCCTGCTGATCACGGCTCCTGACTTGCCCCTCCTCTTACGCAAGTCAAAGGAGCCAGTCATGCAAACCATGCTTCAAGTTCTCGTAATCGTCGGCGGCCTGACCTTCTCGCTCGCCACTTCACTGCTGATCGAGGAATTGATCTTCGGCCGTATCGTGCGCCTGGCCTTCGCCCGCCGTCCAGCTACGAAACCGACAGCGGTCGGCCATGACTAGGGAAGCTCTTGGCTCTTGAGTGTTAGCTCTTGGCTGTCAACTGATAGTCGACAACGCAAATGCAAGCCAAGAGCCCTTACTAAAAACTAAGAACCAAGAACTAACAACTGCTTTTCAGAAGGGAGTCCACCATGCTCTACCTGAAGTATTTGCTCGTCGCCGCCGGCATCGCGATGTTCGTCATCGCTGCCGGAATTCTCAGCTATGACGCTTATCTATTCTTCGTCTACCGTCGCCGCCTCGCTCTACCCGAAGGATCAACCGCCGCCGGCCCTCGGCCCGGTCCTCAACCGCCCCTCCGCTGGCGCACCTCCGTCGCCCTCGTCATGCTCGCCTGGGCGCCGCTGGTTTTTTCCACCGGCATCATCATCGTGCCCGCCGGAGCGGCTGGCGTCCGCATCAGCCAGACTAAGGGCACGTTGGCGGGAACTCTCTATCCCGGTGTCCATTTCATTATGCCGTTGATCGAGCGCGTCGAACTTTTCAACACTCGCGATCAACTCTTCACCACCGGCATCGCCGAAGACGGCCTCGCCAAAGGTCAACCCAAAGGTGAGCCGCTCCGGGGTGAACCTCTGAACGTCCAATCCAAAGAAGGACTCTCGCTCGGCCTCGCCATCACCGTTCGCTATCAGCTCGATCCCAAGCGCCTCGACTACATCGAATCGCATCTGCCGCAACCGCTCGAAAAAGAACTCGTCCCGCCGATCGTCGCCACCGCATTTCGCGAGTTGGCCCCTGCTTATACCGTGCGCGAAGTTTTCTCCACCAAGCGTGAAGAAATTCGCCTGCGCGCCGCCGAAGTCATCCGCCAGCGCTTGACCGTCGACGGTATCAACGTCAAAGAGGTCATGTTGCGCGATATCGAGCTTCCGCCTGACTACGCCCGAGGACTCGAAGAATTGCTGCTGAAAGAACAAGAGAATGACCGCATGGCCGTTGAAACCGAACTCCATCAGAAGCAGGTGAAGATCGCCGAAGCCGACGCGGAAGCTCAAAAAGTGCGCGAGGTCAAGCAAGCCGAAGGGCAAGCCTCCGTCCGCGTGCTTGAAGCCAAAGGCGAGTCCGACGCCATGCAGTATCTGCTGCCGCTCAAGCAAAAGCAGATTGAGCAATCGAAGCTCGAAGCCGAAGCTCGCAAAGAAGCGACGGTCAAAAACGCCGAGGCCGCCGGCGAAGCCAAGCTCATCGACAGCAAAGCTGAAATGGAGCGTCGCAAGCTTCTGGCCGAAGCCGAAGCTCAGCGCATCCGCGTCACGGCCGCTGCCGATGCCGAGCGCATGCAGAGCGAGAGCACCATCCTGAAACAAAACCCGCTGCTCATTAATAAAATCGTCGCCGAGCGCCTCTCCGACAAGTTGCAGATCATGATGGTGCCCGCCGACGGCAAGTTTTTCTTCACCAACGACGTCCTGCGCGGCATGAACCCCGCCAACCACGTCAGCCAATCGGAAGATGCAGGCGATTCAAGATGAAGGTTGCGACGAACGGGACGGCGTGATGGCCTTCACTTCGAATGTTGTCATTCCGAGCGACCCGCTTCCCATCAAGCCAGCCTTTGGCTTGATGGGAACGGAAGCGAGGAATCTGCTTTTGTAACAACCGAGGGTGGCGGAACGGACTTATCTGTGACCGTAAGGCGACGTGATAAAGAATGCTAGTGCCACCGGGGAAGAGCGGCCCTTCAGGGTCACGTTAGGCGCTTCGAGAAAAGGGGCTTTAGCCCCGGTGGTTTTCGTCAATGAAAATCGCAACCAATGTCCCGCGCTATAATCACCGCATCCGGCAAATGGTTGCGCGCGCGTCCAGCGTTCCGCGAATGACGATTCCGCATTCGCTCTTCCTGCCATTGTTTCGGGCGGCATCGTTGTTTTTCGGGATACTCATTTTTACTTCCTACTTATTCGCCTCCAACCTCACCGATACCAGCCGCCAGTTCGCCGACCGCATCGCCGCCGTCACCGGCCCCGGCGCCGTCGCCCTCGACGTCACCAACCGCTCCTCGCTCGACGAAAAATCCGTTCGCGAAGTCCGCACCGCGCTCGAAGGACAACTCCATGATCGCGGAATCCGCACGGTCACCGCTGATCAATCCATGGGCACGGTGACCGTCGTTTTGTCCGAAAGCCTTCGCGAATATGTCTGGACCGCCGAAATCGCCATCGGCACCGATCAGCCCCGAGTCGTTCTGATATCTCTTCCGCGCCCGCCGTCCTCGATTCCCCTCGTCCCATCGCTGCCCATCAAGCTCGAAAAGACTCTTCTCTTCTCTCAGCCACAGCCCATCCTCGACGCCGTCGTGATCGATGCTGGAGAGGGACTTTTATGGGACAGAAACTCGGGCAATGCCCGGCTCCTTGTCCTCGATGCCGATCACGTCGCCATCTATCATCAACTGCCGGGCCACTGGGGAGAACCTGGCGGAATTGCTTTGCCCAAGACCGCAGCCTGGGAGCTGGAATCTTCCCTCGCGATTCCGCACATTCGCACTTTTCCCCGCGATCTTCGTGGCCGCCTAATGCTCCGCCGCGATCATCTCTTTGACGTCTATCTTCCCGGGGTCTTTTGCCGCGCCAGCGCGACTGCTCCGCTGCGCCTGGACTGCAATGCATCGGACGACCCATGGCCGCTCACCGCCGACGAAACGGGTCCGAACTCGATCCGCGCGTTTTACGCATCGGCGCGCAACTTCTTCACCGGAGCGCTTTCGCCCAGCATTGGCCGCATCTCCAACGCGCCAGCGTTCTATAGCGCCGCGCCAGATCCGCGCGGCGAATACACACTCTGGGTGGTCACTGCCGTGGATGGGTCCGTACACCTCATTGACGGCGTCACCGATCAGTTACTCCGAAACGCCGATGTCGGAAGCGAGATTGCTTACGTAACGTCGAACTGTGTCAGGCACCAGGAAATTCTGATTACCGATGCTGACGAACCGAACCACAACCATGATCACGACACTTTGCGCGCGATCGAGATCCCGGATCGCGATCCCGTCGTGGTCAGTCCGGCGCTCGAGTTCAATGGATCGATTACAGCTCTCTGGAGTGGCTGGTCACGGTTTGATGCCGTGGCCGTCACGCACCGCGAAGATACGGGTCAGAATGAGGCGTATCGTATTTCTACTACTTGCACTTATTAATCTCGCGCGCTTCGCCCCGGCCGCCGCGCGCCCGCATTATGGCGGAACCTTGCGCGCTGAAATGCAATCTGCTCCGGCGACGCTGGAACTTCCGACCGAGGCGAATCCGACCGATTACAGGGCGGTGTCGCGCATTCTGTCGCTCGTTGCCGACAATCTCGTCACGGTTGACGCCGAGAATCGTGCGCATCCAGCGCTGGCGCTCACCTGGCAGATCGATTCCACCGCGCGTCACTGGCTATTCACGCTCCGCCAGGGAGTCAAGTTTCACGACGGCACTCCTGCCACACCTGCGGTACTCGCGAAAATTCTGGGCGCACTTCATCCCGACTGGACCATCCAAGCTTCCACCGACTCGCTTACGATCGACACTGAATCGCCCAATCCCTTTCTGCTCGCGGAACTCGCTCTCCCACGAAACCTGATCCTCTCTCGGACCGCAAACGGCATTCCCATTGGTACCGGTCCCTTCCGTGTCGCCGAGTTCAAGCCCGGCAAGCTTCTTAAACTCGTGGCCTTCGAAGACTGCTGGTCCGGCCGGCCTTTTCTCGATGCGATCGAAATTGAATTAGGAAAGTCGCCGCGCGACCAGGCCGTCGCCCTCGAACTGGGCCGCGTCGATGTGATTGAAGCCGCGCCCCAAGCTCCCAGCTCCTCGGGGCGCCTTCGCACCTCGCTCCCTGTCGAACTGCTGGCTCTCGTCTTCCAGCCCAACTCCAAGGAGCAGGACCCTCGCCTCCGCGAGGCGCTCGCCCTCTCCATTGATCGCAACCCCATTCGATCGGTGCTTCTGAAGGGGGCAGGAGAACCCAGCGCCGCCCTGCTGCCCAACTGGATGACTGGCTACAATGTCGCCTTCTCCACCCAGCCAGACATTAAACGCGCGAAGGCTCTGCTCGCCGAGTCGCAGCAGTCCGCGATCCCTCTGAACCCGATCATTCTGAGTTACGATCCGCGCGATCCACAGTCGCAGATCATCGCCGAGCGTATCGCTCTAAACGCGCGTGAAGCTGGCATTACGGTGCGAGTCTCGCTTTCGGGCGCGACCGACATTCAACTCGTTCGGATCGCTCTCCCCACGCCCGATCCTGCCCTTGCCCTTGGCAAACTCGCGCACCGACTTGCGCTGCCTGCGCCTGTTTTTCACGGCACGAACATCCGCGACCCCGGCATCGAAGACCTTTACCAGGCTGAACGCTCACTGCTCGATTCGAAAACGGTGATTCCTCTCTTCCATTTGCCTGTCGCCAGCGCTGTGGCTCCCCGCGTCCATTCGTGGGAACCGGATCCCCTCGGTTCATGGAATCTTGCCGATGCCTGGTTGGAATCCGCCCGCTCCGACCCACCGCGACCCGAGGGCACGCGATGAGCTTCCGCCAGAAACTCCTTCTGCTGTTCGGCGCGACCATCCTGCTATGCGTCGGCGTCATGTCGATCTCGGTCTACAGCAGCATGCGCAAGTCATTCGAGTTCGCCAATCAGGATCGGGCCGCTTCCGTCGCCGCACAGTTTCGCTCCGAGTTCGAGCAACGTGGTCGACTCGTCGAACACAAAGTCGAAGCTGTGGCCGCGACAGAAGCGGTGCAGCACATCGCTCTGGAACTGAGCCGGTCGGCAGAAGCAAACGCCAACACGTCGGAATCAGCCAGTGATCCGGGTGCGGCCCGCGTTCTTGCTGCCCAGCAACAACTCGACTTCCTCGAACTTGTCGACAGTCAGGACAAAATCCTCTCCTCGGCGCAGTGGCCCGCCAAATTCGGATATCCCGAGCCCGCCGTATCGTTGTCTAATGCCCCGAACAGTGCATTCCTCAAAATCGAAGACCTTCCCAGCGGCCCGACTCTCGGCCTCTTTGCCGAGCGTGCCGTCGACACCGGAGGCGAAACCGTCCTTTTTGTCATCGGCGGAGAAAAGCTCGATCAGCAATTCCTCTCCACGCTCGACATCCCCGAGGGCACGCGCGTGCTTCTCTATCAAAATCTCTCGCCCAAGTGGAATCCTCAGTCTCTGCTCGATCTCAACGGCCCCGCCGCCGGAGCCGACCGCGTCCAGGCGCTGATTGAAAAAGCCCGCACGACCGCTGGCGAAGCCCAGGCCCCCATCTACTGGACCTCTGACTCCGCCGACGCCGAAGTCATCCACGCCATTCCGCTCACTGGCCCGAATCAGCGCGTCATGGGCGTTCTGCTCGTCGGCAGTTCCCGGCGCCCGCTCATCGAACTGCAGCGCCGGATCATTTCGACCGCGATGTTCGTCGGCAGCTTGGGAATCCTCATCGCCGTGCTCGCCAGCCTGTGGTTTGCTGCGCGCGTCACGCGTCCCGTCGTCTCTCTTGCCGATGCCGCCCGCCGCGTCGCCGCCGGCGATCTCTCCACCAAAGTCGAAGTCGAATCGCGCGACGAACTCGGAGACCTCGCCGCCTCCTTCAACCGCATGACCGAAGATCTCGTGCAACAGAAAGAACGCGCCGTGCAGGCCGAACGCGTCGCCGCCTGGCGCGAACTCGCCCGCCGCCTTGCGCACGAACTGAAAAATCCGCTCTTTCCCCTGCAGGTCACGGTCGAGAACCTCATGCGCGCCAAGACCAAATCGCCCGAACTGTTCGAGGAGGTCTTTCAGGAAAGCGCCACCACCCTGCTCGCCGAGATCAACAATCTGAAGACCATCATTGGCCGCTTCAGCGAGTTTTCGAAGATGCCCCAACCCGAGCGGCGTCCCACGCGAGTCAACGACATTGTTGAATCGGTGCTGCGCGTTTTTCAGGCGCAGTTGCAGAGACAATCAGGCGATGCAGAATCAGGGCAGGGGCAATCAGAAAATACTGGCATCGCCGTCCGCACCGAACTCGCCGCGAACCTCCCCGAAATTTCCGCCGACCCCGATCTCTTGCGCCGCGCGCTCTCGAACCTCGTCCTTAACGCCATCGACGCCATGCCACAAGGAGGAGAACTGACGCTCCGCACAACTGCGTTCGACGGTCGCGTCGCCATCTCCGTCTCCGATACCGGCGCCGGACTCACTCCCGAAGAATGCGCGCGCCTGTTCACGCCCTATTACACGACCAAGCAACACGGCACCGGACTCGGTCTCGCCATCGTCCAATCCGTCATCACCGACCACGGCGGCAAGATTTCCGTCGAAAGCACGAAAGCGAAAGGAACCACGTTTCGGATCGAGTTGCCGGTATGAGAAACCAATTTACCGCCGAGACGCCGAGTTCGCAGAGAAAATCCTCTCTTGGCTTTTCCTACACTCCGGCGGCGATTGCGATTGAAATTGGGGTTGGTTGTAAGAAACAAAGATCGGGTTTCCTCGGCGTCCTCTGCGTCTCGGCGGTAAATTTGATTTGAACTAAAACCTATGCCCACCAAAGCCCATCTCCTCATCGTCGACGACGAACCGAACACCCTCGCCTCGCTCTCCCGCGCCTTTCGCCTTGAAGGACACGACGCCGTCGTCTGCGACAACGCCACCAAAGCGCTCGAACTCGCCACCACCCAGCCCTTCGACCTTATCCTCTCCGACGTCGTCATGCCCGCGAAAGACGGACTCGCGCTTCTCGAAGAACTCAAAGCCCAGGGCGTCGCCGCGCCCGTTGTCATGATGTCCGGACAGGCGCATATCGAAATGGCCGTGCGCGCCACGCGCCTCGGCGCGCTCGACTTCCTCGAAAAGCCCATCTCCACCGACAAGCTTCTGCTCACCGTGGAAAACGCGCTCAAACTCCGCCGCCTCGAGCGCCAGAACCGCGACCTCGAAAGCCGTCTCGGCAAGCACGAACTCGTCTGGAAGGGCGAAACCATGCAGCGCATCATGGCGCAGGTCGATCGCGTCGCCTCGAGCGAAACTCGCGTCTGCATCCTCGGAGAAACCGGCACCGGCAAAGAACTAGTCGCCCGCACCCTTCACGACCGCAGCCCGCGCGCCTCCGGCCCATTCATCACTCTCAACTGCGCCGCCGTCCCCGCCGAACTCATCGAATCCGAACTCTTCGGCCACGAAAAAGGATCTTTCACCGGCGCCGCCGCCCGCCATCTCGGCAAGTTCGAGCAAGCCCAGCACGGCACCATCTTCCTCGACGAAATCGGAGACATGCCGCTCGCCATGCAGGCCAAACTCCTCCGCGTGCTCGAAGAAGCCGAGGTCGAGCGCATCGGCTCGGACCGCGCGATCTCCGTCGACGTGCGCGTCATCGTCGCCACCCATCACGATCTCGAAGGGCTCGTTCGCGACGGCAAATTCCGGCAGGATCTCTTCCATCGCATCTACGTCTTTCCTCTTCGCCTGCCGCCGCTGCGCGAGCGCCGCGAAGATATCCCCGCGCTCGTCGAGCATTTCGCCGCCCAGGTCAGCGCCATCAACAACTGGAAACCGCTGACGTTCACCGGCGACGCCATCGCCGCTCTCCAGCAATATCCGTGGCCCGGCAACATTCGCGAACTCCGCAACGCCGTCGAGCGCCTCATGCTGCTCGCAACATCAAACGAAGTCACAGGAGAAACCGTCGCACAAGCGCTGCCCGCGTCCGCGGGAGAATCCGCCTTGGCCGCCACAGGCCTTTCCTCTGCCGCATCCGGACCCCTCGCAGACCGCGTTCGCGCCTTCGAAAAGCAAACGATCCTCGCCGAACTCAAACGCAATCACAACCAGATCTCGAACACGGCTCGCGCCCTCGGCCTCGAGCGCTCTCATCTTTATAAGAAAGCCGAACAGGTTGGAATTGATTTGAAAGCCGTGCGGAATGAAAGCGAACACTAGTTCCTGTATGACGTCAAAGCCAAAAGACAATCAGCCTAACAAAAGGTCGCGGCCGTTCGCTGCTCTAGCTTTGTTCTCTCTTGCGGCCGTTCTTACCATGGGTGCGCTTGTCACTTGGAGCTGCTCTTACAGTATTCGCACCGCTGTCAGGTGGCCCGTCGGGTCCGAGCGATATAAAAGCGAGGTTCTGGCACAACCCACAGTGACCGGAGAGTTGAAGCACATTGAGTGGGATGGATGGGGCTGGGCCGCTCAGGACACGACCGTCTATCTCGTATTTGATCCCACGGATGCGCTGGCGACACCGGCACGAACGCGCCAGCCCGGCAAGTTCGGCGGGATACCGTGCGAAGTTCCTGTCGTAAAACGATTAGAGAGGGATTGGTACCTCGTTCAGTTTTATACCGATGAGTGGTGGGGCAAACGCAACGCGCTGGATTGCACCGGCTCGGGAAGCTGACTGGCGCAAAATCCAGGATCAGGGTGCCACCCTGAAGCACCCCCATTTGCCTTCCCCGCCCCTTAAATAAGACAATCCCATCGTGACCAGCACCAGCTTCTATCAGGCGCCACAGCCTGCTGCGCCCTTCCATCCCGGAGCCCTCGTCATCGCCACACTCGCCAATCCGCGCGAAAAATTCTGGGGAGCGATTCTTCATCTTTCTCACGTCGGCCTCAGCCTCCGCGGCGTCGATCTCTCTTCCTTCGACGACTTCGTCGCCCAAATCCGCGATGGCGAGCCCTTCGCCGCCGGAGTCCTGTTCTTCCCCATGCACCGCGTCGAGCGCCTCGAACTCGATCTCCCCGAAGGCACCATTCCCTCCCTCGCCCAGCGTTTCGCACAAAAAACCGGACAAGACCCTGCCCCCATGCTGGTCAGCGAATTCCTTCCCTCCGCCATCGAGAATGCTGAAAAATCGCACTCGCTAACGGGTCACTCCGAAACCAAACCTGCCGAAACCAGGGCCGCGGAAACCAACGTTCAACGAGGTTCAGGAAAAACCGGCGCCGCGGGAGACAAGCTCCGGTGAACCTCCGCCAAATTCTCACTGCGCCCAATCAGCTCACGCTGCTGCGCATGATTTTTCTACCCTTCATCGTCATCAACATCGTCAAGCACGACTACAAATGGGCCCTCGCCCTCTTCATCCTCGCCGGCCTCAGCGACGGACTCGACGGCCTCCTCGCGCGCACCCTGCACCAGCAAACCGTGCTCGGCCAGTATCTCGATCCCATCGCCGACAAGCTCCTCATGAGCACCATGTTTCTAGTGCTCTCCATCGAGCGCCAGATCCCCTGGAAATACACCATCGTCGTTTTCAGCCGCGACGTCTCCATCCTCGTCATCAGCGGAGTCCTCTTCGCCATCGCCGGCCTGCGCGACTTTCGCCCCTCGATCTTCGGCAAAGCCAACACCGCCGCCCAGGTCGGAGCCGTCTTCTTCGTGCTCCTCCTCCTCGTCGAACCCATCCGCTGGATCTGGATCGCCCGCACCGTCTTCCTTCGCGCAACCTTCCTCTTCACCATCGTCTCCGCCATTCACTACGCGCTTCTCGTGACCCACCGCCTGCACGATCAACCACAAAAATCGCTCCCGCCGCAGCCGGCCCCTTAGCTCCCGCTGCCCGATCGCAGGAAAATCGAAAAGCCGATACCACGGGCCGATTCGATCACTGACAACTCCATTCGTTGGTGCTCCAATCTTCTTACGCACACCCACGGCACTTTCCACGTCGAGAGGAGAGAGCTATGCAATTCCATCTGGAAAAAGACGAACTCAACCTGCTGGCCAATTTTCTCTTGGAAGAGGACCCCGAAAAATATGGTGAGATTTTCGACAAGGTGATGGCAGGCAATTTGCGATTCGACGCCGCTGAACTCGAAGACACCGCCGAGTTGCTTAGCGCAAGAAAAACCCGGCTTAACCAGGAGATCGCGCGTCAAACCGATCCCGCGCGAGTTGCCGACCTTCAGAAAAAACTGGCAGTCCTGGAACATACCCTCGAACGAGTCACCGAGGCCTGCGTTATGTTTTAACCGGCAAGCGGCGCGCTGCAATTGCCGGGACATCGGAGCGGGGTTGCAGGGATTGGTGATACATTTTGAGCAGCGGCCCCGTAGCTCAACTGGATAGAGCATTAGTCTTCGGAACTAAGGGTTGGGGGTTCGAGTCCCTCCGGGGTCGCCAGAAAAACAATTGTCAGCTATCAGTTCTCAGTTGTCAGTTCTCACTTCTCAGGAAACACCCGCTGAACTGCATATTCCACACGCCGCAAATTGGATATGCCATTGCTCATTGGCCGTTTGAATTTCCCCGTGTCCTCTGCTCTGTGGCAAATGATTTTGCTCGCCCGCGCTCGAGACTCGCGGCTCGCCACTGGTAGCCCCGCACCACGTAACCGCCGTCACGTTCCTCCAGCGCCGCCCGCGCTAAAATATCCCTTCGCCCAACAATCATGCCCTTACGCCTCTTTAATACTCTCTCTGCCACAATCGAAGACTTCGCCCCGCTCGACGACAAAAAAGTCCGCATGTACGCCTGCGGACCCACCGTCTACGACTACGGCCACATCGGCAACTTCCGTACATTTATCGCCGTCGATCTTCTCTACCGCTTCCTCCTTCAGTCCGGATACGACGTCCGCTACGTCATGAACATCACCGATGTCGACGACAAGATCATCCGCAACTCCGCTCGCGACGGCCTCAGCGTCCAGCAATACACCGCCAAATATACGCAAGCATTCCTCGAAGACTCCGCGCTCCTCAACATCTCAAAACCCCATCTCGTCCGCGCCACCGAGCACATCCCCGAGATGGCCGACTTCATCGCCAAGCTGGTCGAAAAAGGCATCGCCTACCGCACCGACGACGGCTCTTATTACTTCCGCATCGCCAAATTTCCCGCCTATGGCAAGCTCTCCAAAAAAGACTTTGCCGGCATGGCCGACGGCGCCCGCGTCGACGTCGACGAATACGAAAAAGACAGCGCCCGCGACTTCGCCCTCTGGAAAGCTCCCAAGCCTGGCGAAGCCTCATGGGAAACTTCCATCGGTCCCGGCCGCCCCGGCTGGCACATCGAGTGCTCCGTCATGTCGATGGAAGAACTCGGTCCCAGCTTCGATCTCCACGCCGGCGGCGAAGACCTCATCTTCCCTCACCACGAAAACGAAATCGCGCAATCCGAATCGCTCACCGGCCAGCAGTTCGCCAAATACTGGTTCCACGCCCGCTTTCTGCTCGTCGAAGGACAGAAGATGTCCAAGAGCCTCGGCAACTTTTTCACCGTCCGCGATCTCATCCTCAAAGGCCACAAGCCCTCGTCCATCCGCTGGCTGCTCACCCAAGTCCCCTACCGCAACCAGCTCAACTTCACCTTCGATGGACTCCACGCTGCCGCCAGCTCTGTCGAAAAGCTGCGGAACTTCCGCTTCCGCCTCGAGAGCACGAATTTTCCAGCTGGATCGAATCCGCATATCTGCGCGCTTGCTCACGAAACGGCCGACCGCGTCACCGCCGCGCTCAACGACGATCTCAACACCGCCGAAGCTCAGGGAGCCATCTTCGAAATGCTGCGCGCCGCCAACTCGGCGCTCGATGCCGGAGAAGTCAAGCAAGACGACGCCCGCGCCCTGCTCGCCACGCTCGATCGCTTCGACGCCGTCTTCGCCGTCCTTAAAGATGACGACCAGCCCAAGATGAAAGCCATCCTCGACTGGGCGCGCGCCGCCGGCCGCGCCGACATCAGCCCCGCCCTTGAAGAAATCGCCGGCTCCTCCCAACTCTCCGACGCCGAAATCAATCAGAAGATTGCCGCCATGGAATCCGCCCGCAAAGCCCGCAACTTCAAGGTGAGTGACGCCCTCCGCGCCCAACTCACCTCCGCCGGCATCATAGTAGAGAACACCAAGGACGGGGTCAGGTGGAGAAGGAAGTAATTCTCGATTTAATCATTTAGTCATTGAATCATTTAATCAATGGAACGCCATTCGTCAGCGGTTTCGCTTCTCGTTTTTCAATGATTAAATGCCTAACTGATTCCATGATTCAATAGCCCCCGGCTTTCAAATGACTCAATGATTTAGCCCACTGGGTTTTCAATGATTAAATGACTAAATGATTAAATGACTCAATAACCCA
>Ga0335072_10011073_pt1 | contig 12929 bp, 13 predicted proteins | sample Lox_Sample_21_FD_206725 | JGI IMG/M metagenome (GOLD analysis project Ga0335072, IMG submission 206725) | Soil microbial communities from Loxahatchee National Wildlife Refuge, Florida, United States - Lox_Sample_2.1 | ecosystem: Environmental > Terrestrial > Soil > Wetlands | place: USA...
ATGTTACTTGTATTATGCATATATGTATGTATGTGGGGGGTGTTGGGCGGGCGCCACTGGATGTGTCTCGACAGGACAGGAAAGAAACAGGTGATGGTTTGCTTTTGTGCGGAGAAAGGGTCCGTCTAACTATGCTACTTTCGTAATCTCCATTGCGAAATCCTAAAAACCAAAGGTTGCGTGCCCTCGCAAGGTAGTTATGGATCCATCCAATTGTTTTAATTTTCTGAACTGATGATCCGTTGGATTATCAGTACGGGACAGTATGATTATGATTATGATTTGCCATGTCAGGTCATACGATTGCTGACTGAATATGACTGGACTGAGAAGTCGTGGTCGTGAGGAGTCGTGACACATGATTGTAGAATCAGGGATCCCAAAGGCCTAGAATCATGAGATTTCGTGCAGTGCTGCCTCAGTCAATAGCGTAATGTGGGCCTGTTATTAATAAATCCGACTTTTTGATAACTTTCAAATGTCAAACATGTGAATTTTCGGTAGCTAGGGATTCACTCTCAAATCTCCACATGCGTGCACACTTGGTAATAAAAGATGGAGTAATCGAATCAGATTAAGGGCAGCGAAAGAGGAGATGCACAGCTCCTGCCGGATCATACTCTTCACTGCTGTAACTCTATAATATAATCCCCGTCAGAAATGAAAGGAGTGGAATAAAAAAAGGGACAAAGACACAGGTGGTATGATGTGAAGCAAGGAAAATCGTTGTCTGCAAGGCCTTTCCTGCAAGTAGAGTCCTCCCATACATCATACGCCGGCTGAAACCTCGCGGTATTAACAAAACAAAAAAACAAGTCTATCCCTGTGCGCTTCGCCCGTCTAGGTATACAACAAAAATTCCAAATCCATTTGTGCTCTGAAGTAGTGCTCTCCAAGGTGTGTGTGGTGCCTTTGGTAGAGTTTCGAATTATCGGAGTGGATGATGCCCCAAAACGCCACTTCAATCCCCATATTTGTATCCATCCTTCCATTCTATGTATCACATCCTGTCAATGATATCTCCAGCCACTGAACCCGTAGTAGATGATTGCCCGGAAGAATTAAAGCCATTTTCGCTACTTAGCATATCCTGGACAGCAACCTTCGGGACTTGGGGGACCGGCAGTTTCCGTTGCGTTCCGTCCGTTCTTGACATGATGTCACTAATTGTGAGACCACTTCTGGGAGTGCTCGTAGGTGGGGTCGCGTGGTACTGGCCATCGAGGTTTTGAGGCTCCATTGGCGCAAGAGCAGGAGTGTGTTGGAGCGAAAGATTGCGAATTCCTGGTAAATCGTAGCCACCACCATAGCCGTAGACAGGTCTTAAGCGTGGCGAATGAGCGGGTGTGGCCAATGGGGTGTGATCAGGAGTTGGTGACAAAGAATCCTGGGAGAAAGTAGGGGACGAGGGAGCAGTCGATTGAGGAGAGTTTGGTCGACTCCGTTTCGAATGTCGGTGTTGCCCATAATGATCCTCCTCATCATGTGAATGTGATCTCGACATGTGATACGCCGACAATGATGGTAAGTGATTTCTGCTGCTGTGACTGCTGTGGCTATAATACGGATGATGTCTTGAGCTACCGTGGTGTGGGTGGTGTATCGCTGGCATGCTCTCTCGCTCGACTTGAGTCGCAGCTGTCGCTAGCAGGTTGATGTCGAGAGGTAGTTGCGAGCCACTACTTGGACTTCCACCCATACTTCGACCGTAAGGATTGAGATTTGACGAGACTACTGAATTGTATGTCGCATAGGAGTGAGGTGGTGAGACGTTGGGCGAGCCGACAGCAGAAGTGGGAGCAGAGCGGGAGAGGATCTTGCTAGGGGGCGGCAGCATTGTCGACATGGAGGGAATATCTTGCGACAGGGCTCCACTATTAACAGCTTGGACGACAGCCTGCTGCGTCTTGTTACCTCTCCTTGAGTTCGGGTTATTGTGAATCCTCGAGTGCCGAGTAAGTTCGTCAGACCGACTAAAGCGTTTTGAGCAACCTGGGAATTGGCAGGCGTGCGGCTTCTCCCCAGTATGTGTTCGAATGTGTCTCGTCTGATGTTCAAGGCGGTGGAATGCTTTGTCGCAGAGAGGGCATTTGTAGGGACGAGGGAGATCGGGTCGATCGTCCCCATGTGATTGCCCACCGATAGGAAGAGGCATGACGCTGACGGTTGCCATCTCTGAATCTTCCTGTTGCTGTTGCTGTTGCTGTTGTCGTTGCCGTTGCTGTTCCTGCTGCTGCTGGGACAGGAATGCCAACTTTTGCCGTGCAGCCTCTTGCTGCTGCTCGAGGTCTGATTGTGGATTTAATAGATTTGAAAAATCTACAGCGGAGGATGCGCGTTGCATGTGATCGCCGCCGCAGCGAAAGTGGTAACTTAAATTTTTGTGGATAGACGACAGGCAGAGGAACACCGAGAAATATAAGGGAAAACGTGGAGTGCAGAGGAGCGTGAACGTGAATGCGGTCCCTCGGATTATAGCCGGTACAAGTAGCCGGAGATAAAGTTGGTTGCGACGTGATGTAAGTTTCAAGCGTAAAGGGTAAGGATGGAATGGTGACGACGGATTAGGGCGAGGCAGAGGTGTACCGAGGGGTGAAAGGAACTTTATACGAAAAGCGATTTATTTTAATGCTGGCACAGCCCTTGGGTTGGGTTGGGGGTGGGCGTGGACGAACACTACCTGAGATATGCGAAATGCGGGTTGAACGGGGGGGTGTGCACAAGCAAGCAGGGCGGGAGATGCATGAGATGATAGTAAGAGTGACAGATGTGAGTTAGTGAAAGGCTTGTATGTGGTTATGGTTATGGTTATGGTTATGGTTATGGTTATGGTTGTGGTGTGCAGGAGTAATCAATAATAAATAATAGGCAGAAGAAGGAAGAAGGAAGAAGTAAGAGTTTAAAGGCAAGCAAGGAGTACTGTATGTATGTATGTATATGTGTATGTAGGTGTATGTACTGCTACTGTGGGATCCATGGATGACGGAAGGGAAGGTGGGCGGCGGTGGTGGTGCAGGGTGTGTGGGCTGAAAGTGAGGCGTGCCAGGCTGTTTGTGCGAGAGCCTGTTTAGGCTTGCGTTGAGTGTGTGGGAGGGAAAAACACGGGGGGGTCGAGCAACGGAGGGCGCCTCGAGTGACGAAAACGTGGGGAATAATCCGTGATGGAATGAGTCGATCCGAAAGTACTTTCATCCACACATCAGCCATCAATAATACAGATAAATACATAAATACCATGCGAAGCATACCGTCACACCAGTAGCTTTGCGTATGTGCAAGCCCATCACTCATTTCATTTCATCGAGTCTTATCACCCCCTCCACCTCCGCAAAAGTGCTCACCGCACGAACTATGAACGAGGTGATGTATCCTATCAACCTCGTCTTGGCGGAGATACTTTCCGTATTGGTTGATGCGGCACGTACGCATTCCCTATTTTTTGTTTCATTCTTTTCAGCCCGCTGCGTATCCCGATGCAGAATATGAGTCGGGCGCTTGCACTTGCCCGAGGCGGTAATGAGAATCAAGTGATAAGACTTGTCGTTTTGCTTCTTTCTCATTCCACCTGCCCGATGTAAGCTGTGCCAGGCGGTTACGGGGCTATTGCGGAGAAGCTGAGAAGCGCCAGAGGACAAAATAAGGGGTGTGAGAGATAGTGGCTACGGCTGACATCAACCACGGCCAAGGTACCGAAGGATTACTGTTCCTTGGGACTGGGACAAGGCCCTGCTAATTTACTGATAGTTACGAGTATTTTCTCTCGGGAGCAATATATTTCCGTGCAGTATTTAAGACGTAACCACAAAAGATGTACCGGGGACTTAAGATTCGGTCTAGTATCATTGGTACTCATGGACGTCGAGCAGCAGCCAGTCGCTCCCCTATAATGGACTTTCACCAATCTTACATAGATACATACCATGCACTCTCTGTAATCATCTTTGCTTCTCTTTGGTTCATATTTACTGGGGGCCCGCTGACTCGACCTTTGTATACGATGACGCTATCAACGCTTGTGGGGAGGAAATGTTGCGAGGGATTACCTCATACTTCACCATTGAAATTCAAATGATAGTGACCTGGAAGACGACCCATTGTTGCAGGTGCACCCTGCTGTGGAGAGCCTGTTGCGAAGATTTTCTACCAATTTCTCGAGACAGGCTGTGACTTGTCTGCGTGCTGGAAGGTGAGACGAGGCATATTAAAAAGTGACACATTGTCTCGAGCACCTTAGACTGTTTGAGCTTTGAAGATGGCTGGAAGAGCTAATCATCAACTATCAACTATCAACTATCACTACGCAAACTGTCCTCCACCATGCATCCGCTGGAAGCCGGCTAAGAGAAAAGTGATTCGTTACAGAAGCAGGCTTCTTCAAGCATGCTGCTCTAAGCTCAAGATAGGGTTTCCTTCGCGGATTTGCTGGCTGAAAAAGTTTGCAAGAAACTCGAGGATTCCCTTTAAGCCGTGTGAGCCGGGTTACTTTGAAAGGTTCTTACTCATGCCCACGCCAGACATCGCTCTGGGGATGTTCCATGAAGCAAAAATGACATCAGCCTGGCTACAATTTCTGCAACGCCAAGTGGGGAAGGGAACGAGGTCTTATCTTTCAAACGACCTAATAGAACATCTGTAATTTGAAGGACGCCAGTCCTCCGAAGATTTGGCCGACTCATTGGCGGCAATATACTACATTCGGGCGCTCAGGATATATGCTTTGGATTTAGGCTCGGCGCATGGCGGCGAGTTGGTTTAGCGCAGTTAAGCTTCGATACTGAATGCCGTAGCGATCCAAGCGCCATACCCTGTGGGTGTACTGGCGCATCGTGAAGTACCCCAGGATCTAACACTGATGTCGGAATCGCCGACAATCTTTACATACATTTCTCAGCTTGCCCCTTTGGCGTATTGAAATAGAAGCTTCGTGTTATTGTCAGGCTCTCACCTGTCTCAGTACGTATTTTGGGGCTAAGCACGCAACTTTGAACGTATCATTGAGTGATAAGGGGCGAATACGAATATGCAGCGACACGCTGCACCAGCCAGGTTTGCGATGATTCGTGAACGTAAACCGAAATTGGGCAAATTCCATCCATCACATCTCCCATTCCCAGCAGCCGCGACCCTGCAGCTGACCTTGCACATCATTTGTGGGGGTTATCTCATTTCTGGGGAAAGAAGACTACGAGTTCTTCCGCTTTAGGATGTGATTTGTGGGGTTTTAAATACGATCGGTAGTGTGAACTGATAAGAAACGCTGCGAGTTGAATAAGGCAAAATGAAGAACTTGTTGACAGGGAAAAGAGGACGCCGCACCTGCAGATCGCGATGAATATTTGTGCTCCAGTCAGCATTACGTTGTGGACTCGGTACTGGGTACTGACTGGCAAGGTTGCCTCCTGTTTTGTATGGTGCCAGCTGTCCTTCGCAATTCTTTCTGTAAAGAGACATTCACGGCGGCAATGATCCTGATTGGGGTAGCCTGATATCCAATTTCAGCCTGAAGGAGACGAATGGAAACTTTGACGCGTTCCAGATTCACCGCCGGGAAACGTGCCTTTCTCCACAGCTACCCCGGCCCATAGATGCCCATGCCCGTGCAGATGGGCGTGAATTCTTGTCTTTGCAACAAGTAATCTGTGATCCCATTTTCTGCGGAAGCAAAGTATGGGAACCCAAGATGATCAGCCAGAATTGGTGCTCCGCATGAGAAGTTGAGCTGAGACCTGATATCCAGGGCGGTAAGACGGATTGGTTACCCAGTGCGTGGGGGTCAAGCCACTCTTGGGTTTTTGGTGTCCCCGCAAAAGCAATCGAGCCGCTGCCGTCACTCGAGATCCTGGAATGCCGCGGTCGCACTCTCGGTTTATCTCGGCCATGGCGCCAGGCCTCCAACAAGCCTGAGCTCTCCCAACCTCAGCACAATTAGAGACTGCAACATGATAGCCAGGTATCACTAAGAGATACCGCATCAGCTGCCGGAAGGAAGTAAAAGGTATCTAAAACAAGGCAAGGCAAGGCAAGGCAAGCACGGAGCCGGCCGCCACAGCGATGATGCGCCCTTACGTGCGATGGGGGCCGTGCCTCAACTTGGGTACGTAGATCGGTTTCATCCCATGTTCCACTCGTTCCATCACGTGGCCGGTAGTTTCTTATCTCATCTGTTGCATTTCCGATATCTCCCGTGGCTTTACATACAGAGTACTCTATATTTTGTTTGACGGTTACTACCGAGAAACACGTGCACTGACGGTGCTGACTGCCTCACAATTTCGGTGGTGATACGGTATTCGGACCGGGCGCCGGGGCCTCACATGCCCTCCACTAAGAAGGCCGTATCGCGCATTCAACATATAACGTTTCTTTTTCACCACAATTCCACCTGCGGGACCGCCAAGACCGGTCCGAGATGTGTCCGGAAGAGTCAGAGAGAGACCACTTTTAAAAAAGATTTTCCCTGTATTCATGCGTCTCGTCAAGAATGACGATGAGAGAAGCTCCTTGACATGTGAAATCCTTCCCATCAGAGCATTGCGTTCTCACGGCATTCCCGGTTCCCATTCCGGCATATGCCTCCTGACAAATGCCGTTTATGGATTGCATGTGAAAAACCATCACGCAACATCTTTATCCTCTGCAACATAGCACGTAATAGAAAGGCCAGTTAATGCTTCTGTGCCTGCCAAGACTCGTCCTGCAAGTGGTCCATGCCGGCAATTGAGGAACGGTCTCCGCCAAATACGGCCGAGCCTGTATGCTGGAGCCAGCAACAACATGGCTTCACATCATCAGCATATGCTATGGCATGCTATCGGCCAGAGTAGGCTTCGTCATCGATACTCAACGCTTCAATCCCTAGCCAGATATAAAGAAATTTCTGGTCGAAGACAGCTTTCACCAGGGCGCCACCAATGCCCCAACACCAACAACAAGAAAAAAAAGAAATCTAAGCCCAACCAAAATATACCTCACAACTATTACAAAGTACCTTTCCCCGGATTTTACAAAGACCGGCGACGCCGCTGCGTCATTGACACATGCTTTGGTACAGCCTTTATCATATGTAACCCATGAACCCATGCCCTCAATCAAAAATGATCCTCGCCCGCCCCACCGCCAGGCCTGTAACTAAAAAGGCTTCTAGCCTCCTTCCACCCAGTACCATGCCCAAAACCCTGGTGAGGGTAGCAGCCACGATCCCATCGTATCCACATCCACAACAAAACCCGGGCCCTTGGGGAAAAAAAATCATGAGCTGCTTACGCTTACATACATACGGAAGAAATTCTCCCACCTACGGCATCATATGACAAGATCCAAACAACTACCGCCGTGATAATAAAAATAATACCTACTGTAAGCCCGCAGGCATGCGCTCCATAGACAAAAACAGCCGCCCCGAGTTTTCGCGCCGAGTAGCTGCCGAGGAGCCGATAGGGCAATTCTGTGGTCCACGTACCGGGTGACGCTGAGAATACAACGCCCGAAATACCCTCTTGCCGGTTAGTACAGTACAAACGTGACTGTTTGACTTCCCCGAAATACCCTACTAACGCCCAACTAGAGTGTGCGAATGGAACGTGATGTGACGGCTAGCTGTACAAAAATATCTCCCTTAAAAAAAAAAAAAAAAAAAAACACTGCTCGTACAGCGGAGGCACAGTAATGGTATTGCTCTATTTTCATCTCTCCCCCCTCTCTCTCTCTCTCTCTTTCTCTAATCTTTGTTTACGTACAAGGTAAGGAACGGCCGAGTTTCCTCCCTCAAAGTTCCCTCCTTTTTCGTTCGGGCTGTGCTCGATCCGGTTTCCCTTGCTTATACAAATTTGCTTTTAATATACAAATCACGTGTGGGAGAGCCAAAAAAAATGGCTGGCTTTTTCGGTGGACATAAATGGCGGGGCGAAGCGGACTGGGCTGGGGGGCTGGGGCTGGGGCTGGGGCTGATTTGAGGCGCGCTGGGGAAAACTGCAGTCCGAAGGGCTGTGTCGCCAGAAAATTGGATGTGAGTCATCCTGGCCCCCCGGCCTGCTTCGGGACAAAGCCTGGTGGTTACGGAGAGGTAAAAACAGAGCTGTTAAGGTAGGTATGCATTGCATATGCACAAGGGAGGTTATGCTTAACTACAGGGATGGATTTCGGGCATATATGCTTGCTTGCATGCGGATTATTTTGAGGGGAATGGAAGCGAGAGGAGGGGGTGTGTGTAGTGAGGTGAGATAGGGGAAGGGAAGGTGAGGTACTCTGTGGAGCAGTATAGTGATGGAATGTGTAATTGTTGTAGGTTGCCTGTGTGGACACGTGATGAGGGATTCTGGGTGAGATATCCTAGGAGCAGGTTGAGAGGGGACTACCTTGGATGGGAGAAGATTGTTTTTGGGGTCGGGTACAAGAGAGAATGTGTGAGTGAGTGTGTGTCTTTGCGTAGGTGTAGGTGTATGTGTATTTGTTATAGCATAGTAGGGATATCAGAGATATGTTCATGACGCTTCAGGTAACAACCACTCTGCATTGCCTTTGCCATAAAACCTGTCAAGTGCATGCATGCATTAGTTATTTCATAGTTGGAAAGCTTAAGGTGTTTATAAAGAATTTATGAAAGTTTAACATTGCGATATTATAAAGCAAAGTACCAGCATTGAACGCATGCCAACAATAATTCATTACTATAACATAGAAGATTCGTGATAGTCCTTCAAACCAGCCATATCCTCAGAACACAGTGTGTTCTAGTCGCTAGCAAATGAGGATGAATCATCCAATATTCTCCTCTTAGATTTCTTCTTCTTCTTCTTCTTGGCATCCTTCTCGTCCTTCTTCTCATCTTCTTTGACCTTCCCATCACTGGCAAGCGTCCACCTCTCCAAAAGCAACTGCACAACATCCTTACCCTTCTCCTTCTTACCAAACTTGATAGCTATGGGGTCTATCTTCCATCGAGCCTTAATTTCCTCCTCGAAACTGGAGTCAGAATCCGAATCGTCAGAATCAGAATACTTCCCCTTTCGGTACTTCCGACCTTTCCTGCCTTTGCGCCGGTATCCTCCACTGGTTGCCGTTGTAACGGTGTAGAAACTGCTATCACTATCGCTCGAGCTGTCGCTAAAATAAGAGCTTGCAATCGATCGCCGTCCACTTCTTCCCATTGGCCTTCGTGGCGGAGACCGCCGCCTGACGGAATCGGGGATTACGACGATGTTAGGTTGACTTTTCGCTGGAGGGGGAGGTGGTCCGCGAGGAAAAGAAGGAGGCGGCGGCGGCGGTACTCTAGCTGGTGGAGACCGTTGACTCATAAGAGCGTTATATGTCACCAGAGAATTAACACCCTGTTTCGGGGCCCGCTGCGTAATCACATGGATAACATCGATATTCGTGCCAGCAGTCTGTTTCGTCACGATGCCGTGTTCGCGATTAACCATGCTGAGTTCAACCATTTTATGCTCGAATCTTTTATCTTTTTCCAGTTGGTTTAGCTCCTGGACTAGATTGGTGATCTGAGCTGATTGTGGTTCGGTGAGTTGCAATTTTAGGTCGATGATTGACACCCCACGAAGTCTGAACTTTTCGATCCGCTGAAGTAGCACTCTGAGCTCTTCACGTTCTCGCGTCATGAAGCATCGGGACCATGTTCGTGGGGGAAGTTGAAGGTCGGGAGCCAGAGGGGACGGTTGCTGAAGTGCAGGACGAAATGTGAATGCTTCGTAACTGGTGAGGGCTTCCCTGGCAGATTCATCAGAGACGGCATTGTTCTGTACAACATCTGAATGGCCCAGCTGTATCTCGGCTGATGGTGATAATGGCCCTACGTTATTATTATTAGGCAATGGCGCGGGAGGAGGCCCCACCCAGCCTGGTGGTGGACGGGGTGGACCATTGTTAGCACTCGGAGGAAAGCTTGGAGGACCTCTGGGAAGCGCAGGCCCCGGTATTGACGGACTAGGTTTATCCAGATCAACCAGCATTTTGTCACCCCTCATGGTCGGGAGTGGATCTGGAACGCGAGGTACTCGTGGTGGATCGTAGCAGTCAACGACGTTGGCATTCCTGGTGGGGTTGGGGAGGGTGGGGAAAACGACAGTATTATCTGGGTCGCACTGTTTCTCTCGTACAATCGCAAGTATAATACGATAATTCTCATGATGAGGCTTGCCCGATTCGAGACCCATGCATTCTTCCATGACGCGCATCCACGCATTGTATTTATTCTCTTGCATGATTTTGAGAACAACGAGCTCTCGTTGAAACCATTTCCCATCTTGCGAGAACTTTCGCAAAAGGTTCTCCATTGCATCATGCTCCGCGTCAGTAAGGTCCGAAAAAGTTTTGAACCAGGTGTTATCTTTCAGCTGCCATAGGATAGTACGCATATGAGTGTATTCCAAGGAGTGGAACGCCGAGTGCGGGACTTTCCTGAGTTCTCTATGCTGGACTATGAAAGCTGTGAGAGATGCGTTGGCATCGGATAATGTTCTCTTCATCTCGGCCTCTAGGGATGATTTTGAGCGGAACAGGCTCTTCAATTTCATTCCCAAGCCAGATGATTGAGAGTTGAGAAGCCGAGCATTATCATTCGTAGATGGCCTAAAATTCTATTTAGTGCATGGTTTTTGTATTTCTAGAATGTGATTAATCTTACTTCAGGTCCTTGTCAACAGAAGAAGTCTTTGTAGGCTTCCCTTCCGATTCTAGTTCAGGTGATTTCTCTTCCTGTTTATGTTCAGGTAATTTCTCTAACTGCTTGAGCTTCTCTGATGGATTCTGCGTTATTGATGAAGGAATTCCAGACAAGGCAGTCGTAGTTTCCACTGCCCCGTCTTTCTCAGTGTATGATGGTGGGTTGACCTTTCGCCCGGCCCTGTTAGCATGCATTATAAGAGTGAAGGCTTTAATTTTTTCCTCCTTACATTTTGGACAGATTTATCAGTTTCTCCCTCTACCTCGACAATTCGTGGAGGGGACAGAGGACGGGGCACATTGCAAGAGAAAACTGACGGCGGTGAGGTTGTAAGGGGGCAAGGAGGGTTAGTTACAGTAATGACGGTCGGCTCCTCTGGTGGCGGGGGTACATATGGCTTCCATCCCGGAGGAGGAGGAGGTACAGATACCCCAAATGGACGTGGTGGGGGGCCACGTCTAATGCTGACATCGCTGTCACTGTCCGATGATATCCATGGCGAGTAAATAGGTAGACCGGATTTTCTGTGCAGCGCCAGACCATCATCGGAGGCTACACGTATCTTTTGGGCTGCACGGACAATACGGGTATGATATTCGACAATGCTTGCTAGATCAACAGTACCGGACGGTCTGCACTAGCGTAAGTGTATGTTTAAGGGGCTTGTGCTCGAAACCTACAATTTCTTTGTCATGTCCTGGACAGTCATTACTTGAACGACCAAAAGTAGAAGTAACTGCAAGTAATCGAGACGATCGGTAGGGTCTGCTAGCATAGAATCTAGTGCACGTCCCTTGGCATTTCTCATATCCCGGAATAATGCTGCCTCATCCAGGTTAGATAACACGAGTACCTTTTGCCCCTTTTCATCTGTCGATACCGGCGATTTCCAATACTTTGGAGAGTAGGTAGCTTCAAAGCGATTATCACCCGTAATGGTCCACTTAACTTTGTCAATGGCAACGGAACATTCTTCAGCCAATGTTTCTACATATTTGAGGCCTTCATCATTCAACAATGAAGTCGGCAGCTCTTGGAGGCTCAGTAGGCTGTACAACTGGTTCAAGGAGTGGATGGAAGCATCGAGGTTTCCAATGAGCGAAGATAGCTTATGACCAACAGAACCCTCAAGTGAGGCATAGTTATGCAAGACATTTGAGATCCGACTTCCAAATTGAGCGACACTTCTCACAAAGCCGGAAGTTGTTGATTTTGTTGCCGCTTCCATAATGTTCGATTGGATCAGACACGTGGATAATGAGATGTTCGTCTATCTGTACTATAGACTCTCGCGAGTAAGAAAGGGTTTATGGTGGTTTAAAGGAAGAGCGTATAGAGGGTCATCAATTATCAGACAACAGCCTCAAGCAGGTTTTTGGAATGGAAAAACCCCAGGAGTAATAGGTACAGTAAGACTTCCCCGCTCGAAAGTGAGGCTGACGGCATATGCAAAAAGCAATCAATCGACCTTTGCCAACGAATTGCGATTGCAGGCCAAGAGCCAGTCGCATTGCTTCACCATTCATAGAATAGGATAGGTCAAATGTGCAACGTACAGCTGAAATTGTCGTAGATACTACTGGCAGGTCTTGAGGCCGCCGACGCATAGCATCGGGAATTATGCACCACATCGAACGCAACCTCGTAAGATAGGTACTCAAATTATACCGAGCCGCGGGCTTACCTTCACCGAATATGTCAAGGTCCAATTGACAGAAAGAGGACGGTCGGCCTCTGCCTAAAGTTTAACTAGGCGAAGATTAGGCAACAAGAATAACGCCAAGAATACTTACTCAATGAAAGATAAAAGAAAAAGCAAAAAGAAGCAGCCTTGCCTCAGTTGCTCAGAATAAGCATGAGCCTCATACAGCTCCTAGGGGGCTCAAGACAGTCACGGGATATCTGAATAGATGTGACCTTTGCTGATAGAGTCCGTCATCAGGAGGCATTTTAGCGACACTGGCAATATCCATATTAGCCAGACCTTGTCATATCGATTCAAGCGCGTTGGTTGCTGACGATAGATCCCTTCAGGTTTGTCGCGCTCCAAGGGACTAGAATAGTGGAATGGAATGGCTTAATGCTGGAGAGGAGAGTGTTCGCGTCGAGAACTCATGACCAGAGAGGCAGTGAAGTACTACCAGAGTAGGCACATCTATAGTAGAATAATTCGTAAGTACGCAATACAGTAATAGAGATATTAAAAGAGACAGGAAGTTTGGGGTCGGCCCTTTCAGCAGCAACGTTTCGTCGG
>Ga0335072_10011074_pt1 | contig 12928 bp, 9 predicted proteins | sample Lox_Sample_21_FD_206725 | JGI IMG/M metagenome (GOLD analysis project Ga0335072, IMG submission 206725) | Soil microbial communities from Loxahatchee National Wildlife Refuge, Florida, United States - Lox_Sample_2.1 | ecosystem: Environmental > Terrestrial > Soil > Wetlands | place: USA: Florida...
GGCCTGCCCACCGGGCAGATGGGCAACAGCGAGGTCGGCCACCTGAACATTGGCGCCGGACGCGTGGTGTACATGGACATCACCAAGATCGATCTCATGATCGAGAACGGTTCGTTCTTTTCCAATCCCGCGCTGCTGAATGCGCTGACCACGGCGTGCACCGGCGAGCGCCGGCTGCATTTGTTCGGATTGTTGTCCGATGGCGGCGTGCATTCGCACCAGAACCATCTCTATGCGCTGCTGCGCATGGCGAAGCAGAATGGCGTGGAGCGCGTATTTGTCCATTGCTTCATGGATGGCCGCGATACCCTGCCCACTAACGGCGCCGGCTACATTGAGCAACTACGGCAGAAGATGCGCGAGTACGGTGTCGGCAAGATCGCGACCGTGAGCGGCCGGTACTATGCCATGGACCGCGACCGCCGCTGGGAGCGTCAGAAGAAAGCCTTCGATGCGATGGTTTACGCCGAATCCGAAGCTCGCGCCTGCACCGATCCCGTGCAGGGGATGAAGGACTCGTACAATCGCGACGTCACTGACGAGTTCGTGGTGCCGTTCGTGGTGATTAACGACAACTACGAGCCCGTGGCGACAATTCGCGATGGCGATGTCTGCATCAACTTCAACTTCCGTGCCGATCGCGCCCGCCAGATCACGCGCTGCCTGTGCCGCAACAGTCATTTCACGCCGCAGGATGGCCGCGAGTTGGAAGGCGCCGACGAACTTGACCACGTCATCCCGCGCGATCGTGTGCCCCGAGATCTGACTTACATCTGCATGACGCAGTACGACAAGCATTTCACGCTGCCGGTGGTGTCACCACCGGAATCGCTGACGAACATTCTGGCCAACGTAATGGCGGATCGCAGTATGCGAAATCTGCGCGTTGCCGAGACGGAGAAGTACGCGCATGTCACGTATTTCTTCAACGGTGGCGTGGAAAAACCATTTCCCGGCGAGGAGCGCGTGCTGGTGCCGTCGCCGAAGGTCGCCACCTACGATTTGAAGCCCGAGATGTCGGCGCAGGGCATCGCCGACGCGGTGATAAAGGCCATCTCCGACAGCTTCGACGTGATGGTCGTGAATTTCGCCAACGCCGACATGGTGGGACATTCGGGAAAGATTCCGCCGACCATCCAAGCGGTCGAGACGGTCGATGCCTGTCTCGGCCAGATCTACCATGCGCTGCGCCAGCGCGGCGGAGCGATGATCGTTACCGCCGATCATGGCAACGCCGAGCAGATGATCGATCCGGCAACGGGCGGTCCGCAGACGGCGCACACCACCAATCCGGTACCGTTTATCGTCTGCACGGAAAATGCAGTGACCGCGCCGAACTTCAAGGGAGATCCGCGCCGCTTCACTTTGCGCGCCGACGGAGCCTTGCAGGACATTGCACCAACCATGCTCAGTATCCTCGGCGTTCCTCAGCCGAAGGAGATGACCGGCCAGGATCTGCGCATCCTGCCGACCATCTGAATTCACCACGGAAACACGGAGCGCACAGAAGAACTTGAGGGAATTATTCCGTTATTTCCGTGCTTCTGTGGTGATCCTGAGTTTCCTTCCGCGATTCAAAACAAGCTTGGGTTATGCGGATTGCCGGAGTCGATGTTGATCTGCTCATCGGTATGCCGGCGAGCGTACCAGCAGGGATTGAGGCCCATCTGCGGGAACAGCGAATTGGAGCAGTTCACGATCGAGTCGCCGTAGTAGTCGTATTCAGTCTTGCCGTTCTTCAGCTTCACCGCATAGAAGGTGTGGACCGTCACGCTGCCCGTGGTATCACGATGTGGGATGTTGGCGTGCAACGAGATGAAGTCCACCGCATAAATGACTACGCAGACGATGACAACGGAGATGAGAGCTCGCTTCACGTGTAGAGAGCAGGACGACGGCCAGGTTCTTCTGCGGCCCTGATTTAGGCAGTAACCTCTTCAGTTCGGAAATACTGCGCCATCTTGCGAAACTTTTCGTAGCGCGCATCCAGCAGCGCTTTCACCGGCAGCTTCTCCAGTGTCGCCAGATGTTTTTCCAGCGCATCGGCGACGGTGGTGGCGATTTCGTCGTAGTCGTGATGCGCCCCTCCCGGCGGCTCGGGAAGTACTTCGTCACAAATGCCAAACTCGAGCACGTCTTTCGCCGTGATCCGCAGCGCCTGCGCCGCAACATCTTTCTTATTCGCGTCGCGCCACATGATCGACGCGCAGCCTTCCGGCGAAATCACGGAATAAATGCTGTTCTCCAGCATCAACACGCGATCGGCAACCGCAATCGCCAGCGCGCCGCCACTTCCCCCTTCACCGGTAATGACGGCGATAAACGGCACCTCGAGCCGCGCCATTTCGCGAAGATTGCGTGCGATCGCTTCCGCCTGGCCGCGCTCCTCCGCGCCGAGGCCGGGATAAGCGCCTACTACATCGACCAGCGATACAATCGGGCGGCGCCACTTCTCGGCAAACTTCATCGCGCGCATCGCCTTGCGATAGCCCTCGGGATTGGGCTGGCCGAAATTGCGATGCAGACGTTGCTTGGTGTCGCGGCCTTTCTGCGTGCCGAGCACGAGCACCTCCCTGCCGCGAAAGCGCGCCATGCCGCAGATCATCGCCGCATCGTCGCCGAACGTGCGGTCGCCGTGAATCTCACTGAAGTCGGGAAAGATGCGCTCGATGTAATCCAGCGGATAAGGACGGTTAGGATGACGCGCCAATTCGGTCCGCTCCCAGGGCGTCAACTGGCCTGAGATCTGCCGGCGCAGCGACTCCACGCGATTGTGCAGCGTCTGCAACTGCTTCTGCGCGTCCTGATTGGCGCCGGCAGCAGCCTGCAGTTGTTCGATCTGGGTCTCGATTTTTTGCAGCTCTTCTTGCGCTTTAGAGGCAGCTTCCATATTCGGATCGTTTCGTCGGTTAGCAGCCGAGTAGAGAGCCTCGGTCGCGTACATCCAGAAATCCAGCGCCGACAGCATTCCATTCTGTTTTGGCGTCAGCTCCGGCTGCTTGGCTGCGGCGATATCTGACATGGTAGAGCGGACCTTCAGGTCCGCGTTAGCATCGTGCATTCTCTATGTGCGGCGACGAGATCACAGAGATCTTGGCGCTGCGGCTGGAAACGAAGGCCGGGTGGGACGCAGGCCTGAAGGCCTGCTCTACCCTTCAGTCGATCACCCGTACGCTACCGCGGCCACATAACTCTTCCACACGGTTGATGAATCTCCGGTCCGGCAAAACATTATAGCCTTCCGCCTCCATCACCACGGTGAAGTCACCCTTGCGCTCCAGGTCGAAGAGCACGCGCGCCTCGCCTTTGCGTTCGCGGCAGATCGCATACAGTTCGTCGACCGTGCCCGCAGAGGCGCTCTCCAGCGGCACCTTGATGCGCAAATGAGTCGGCAGCTTGGGCTGTGCATCTTCCAGTGGCGTGATGTCATCCACCAGCATTTTGGGATTCGAGCCTTCCTCGATGCGCACGCCACCCTTGACCAGCACCGGAACCGTAAGCTTCACCTTCTCTGCCAGCCGGCGATAGGCCTCGGCGAAGACCAGAATATCGACCGAGCCGTTCATGTCCTCCAGCTGGCCCTGCGCGTAGAGATCGCCCTTCTTCGACTTGGCAACGCGGATGCCTTTGAGAATCCCTCCCGTCACGACCTCGCCTTTGCCGGTAGAAGACTTCATCTCACAAATGTCGGCGGTCGAGCGTGCGTTGAAGTCGAGCAGCTTGTCCTGATACTTCTCTAACGGATGCCCGGTGATGAAGAAGCCGAGGATTTCCTTCTCGAATGCCAGCCGCTGATGCTCGTCCCAATCGGGCGTGTTCGGCAGTGGCTTGTCCGCGACCTGACTGGCGACATCTTCCGCAAACACGCCAAACAGCCCGTGCTGGCCGAGCGCGGCGTCCTTCTGCTCCTTCGCCGCATGCTCCATCGCGCTATCGACTACCGCCATCAGTTGTGCGCGCCGTCCCAGAGGATCCATGGCTCCACTCTTGATCAGCGATTCGACCACGCGCTTATTGAGCAGGTGGAGATCGACCTTCTCGCAAAACTCATAGAACGACTTGAACGCGCCGTTCTGCTTTCGCGCCGCAACGATAGAGTCGATGGCGTTGTGGCCGACATTTTTCACCGCCGCGAGGCCAAACCGAATCGCCTCGCCATGCGGCGTGAAATACGCGTCGCTGACGTTCACGTCGGGCGGCTCAACCGGAATGCCCATCTCGCGGCATTCGTTGATGTACTTCACCACGTCGTCGGTGCTGCCGGAAACCGAAGTCAGCAGCGCCGCCATGAACTCCACCGGATAGTGCGTCTTCAGATACGCCGTCTGATAGGCGAGCAGCGCATACGCCGCGGAGTGCGACTTGTTGAAGCCGTACCCGGCAAACTGCTCCATCAGGTCGAAGAGCTTCTCGACTTTCTTGGCGTTGAAACTGCGCTCAGTCGCTCCGCGCACGAAGCGCTCGCGCTGCTTGGCCATGGCTTCAGGATCTTTTTTGCCCATGGCGCGGCGTAGCAGATCGGCGTCGCCCAGCGAGTAGCCAGCAAGCCGGTTGGCGATCTGCATCACCTGCTCCTGATAGACGATGACGCCTAGCGTCTCCTTCAGGATCGGTTCCAACTCGGGCAAATCGTACTCAACTTTCTTGCGTCCCCACTTGCGCTCGATGAAGTCCTCGATCATGCCGCCCTGGATGGGACCGGGACGATACAGAGCGTTAAGCGCGGTGAGGTCTTCGACGGCCGTCGGCTTGTAGCGGCGCAGCACATCGCGCATGCCGTGCGACTCAAACTGGAAAACGCCTGATGTCAATCCAGTGTGAAAGACCTTCTCGTAGGTCACCTGATCGTCGAGTGCGAGTTTCTCCATCTCGAGCCGCTCACCTCGCGTCTGTTCGATCAGTCGCAGCGCGTCGTCGATGATCGTGAGCGTCGTCAGCCCGAGGAAGTCCATCTTCAGCAGGCCCAGCTTCTCGACCGCCTTCATGTCGTAGGCGGTAACGATTTCGTCGTTCTTGGTGCGATGCAGCGGCACCAGGTCAGTCAGCGGTTGCGGCGAGATCACCACCCCGGCAGCGTGCACGCCCGCATTGCGCACCAAGCCCTCGAGCTTCTTCGCCGTGTCGATCAACTCTTTCGTTTGCGGCTCATTGTCGTAAGCGGCGGCCAGCGGCGGTGAATCTTTCAGCGCCTGATCGATGGTGATGTTCAGCGTCGGCGGGATCAGCTTCACTACGCGATCGACCTCGGCGTAGGGGATGTCCATCGCGCGGCCCGAGTCCTTCATCGCAGCTTTAGCGGCCATGGTGCCGAAGGTGATGATCTGGGCCACCTGATCGCGACCGTACTTCTGCGTCACGTAGTCGATGACTTCGCCGCGGCGGTTCATGCAGAAGTCGATATCGATGTCGGGCATGCTGACGCGCTCGGGATTGAGGAAGCGCTCGAACAGCAGCTCATTCTGCAACGGATCGATATCGGTGATAGACAGCGCGTAGGCCACCAGCGATCCTGCCGCCGAACCGCGCCCCGGCCCGACCGGAATATCGCGTTCCTTGGCGAAGCGTATGAAGTCCCAGACAATGAGGAAGTATCCGGCGAACTGCATCTGCCGGATGATCTCGACCTCGCGCGAGAGCCGCCGCTCGTAATCTTCGATGGAGTGCTTCAAACGCCCGAGCGTCTGCAGCTCGCGCAGCATGTTCAGGCGCTTTGCGAAGCCCTCGCGCGTGACGTGCTCGAAATAATCCGGCAGCGTGAACCCGTCGGGAACCACGAACTGCGGAAACGGATCTTTGACTTTCTCCAGCTTGATGTTGCAGCGCTCGGCGATCTCGATCGTCCGCGCCAACACGCGCTCGTAGCCGGAGAAGACCTTCGCCATCTCGGCTGCGCTCTTCACGAAGAACTGATTGCCATGAAACTTCAGGCGGTTGGTGTCGTTGATCGACTTGCCCGTCTGAATGCAGACCATCACGTCCTGCGCGTGCGAGTCCTCCTCGCACAGATAGTGGCTGTCGTTGGTCGCCACCAGCGGGAGTCCAAGCTCCTGCTCCAGCTTCAGCAGGCTCGGATTAACGCGCTTCTCCTCGGGCACGCCCTGGTCCTGCATCTCGAGATAAAAATTGCCCTTACCGAAGATGTCGCTGAAGGTCGCCGCCGCCGCTCGCGCCGCTTCGTACTTCCCTTCTTTCAGATTCTCGGCGACTTCGCCCTTCAGACAGGCCGAAAGCCCGATCAACCCCTGTGCGTGCTCGGCGAGAAATTTCTTGCTGATGCGCGGCTTGTAGTAGAAGCCGTGCAGCGAGGCTTCAGAGACGATCTTTACCAGGTTGCGATAACCCAGATCGTTCTCCGCCAGCACGATCAGGTGGTTGTAATTGTCGCCCTCGGGCGAGGCGCGATGGTCTTCCTTCTTACAGACGTAAAGTTCGCAGCCGAGGATCGGCTTTACGCCTTTCTCTTTGGCGGCATTCACAAAGTTCACCGCGCCGAAAATGTTGCCATGATCCGTCATGGCGACCGCCGGCATGTTCAGCTCTTTGACGCGGCTGACCAGGCGCTCGATCTCGCAAGCGCCATCGAGCATGGAATAGTCGGTGTGAAGATGGAGATGGACAAATTCGGTTTGCGGCATGGCCCTGCTTCTATTTTATGCGTTCCGCTGGACCGCTGCTCTCTGAGGAAGATGTGGAAAAGCGGGTCGAAATTAGCTGCCAAATAGCGCGGCGCCATGGAAAGGCGCAAGTACGAGGGTGAAAGCCAGCATCACCACCGCGAGTACCGCCAGCCAGCGGCGCTCGCGGCCGATATCCGGCCACTGCGGAACGTTGGGATGTCGCATGCCGGTGAACAGCAGGATCATCGCCCACACCAGCCAGCCCATCCAGAAGAAAATCCCAAGCGGAATGAGCACGCCGATCGTGGTACGCGTCACCCACTTGTGCGCCCGCGGCGCCACGGCATAAATGATGTGGCCACCATCGAATTGCCCCCCCGGCATGAGATTCAGCGCCGTGGCGAACATTCCCACCCATGCAGCGATCGCCACTGGATGCAGGTAGAGCGCGCTCAGCGGCGCGGGATTGTGCATGTAAGGCGCGAGCAAGTGATGGAACAGGGTGAAAATCAGCGGATAGCCGAACTCCAGCGCCGAACCGGACGCCTCCGGCGGCATCGGCTTGGAGAGCGCCAGCCCCCATAGCAGCACCGGCAGGGCAACCAGAAATCCTGCAATCGGGCCGGCAATGCCGATGTCGAACAGCGCTTTGCGCGAGCGGATCGGTGACTTGATGCGGATCAGCGCGCCGAATGTACCGATCAGCGTCGGGGCAGGCACAAAGTAGGGCAACGTGGCGTAAACACCATTGCGCTCCGCCAGCACAAAGTGTCCGAACTCGTGCGCCAGCAGAATTCCCAGCAGCGTCAGCGAGAACGGTACACCCATGAGCAGCCGCGCCGGATGCTGCCAGATCCAGTGCACCGGGAATAGCGGAAGCGCGAAGCTGTCCATGGTGAACGCCGGCAGGTCGTGCACAAAGTTGTATTGCAAACGGGCGCCGACCACCAGCGTGGTCATCAGCGTGAGCGCCAGTAGCAGAATGTGTAGCCAATAGCGCCGTCGTGGCTTCGCGGGCGCCGCCACAAAGACCTGCGGATACGATGAAACCTCGAAGGTGTAAGAGATGGGCGACGTCGGTTCAGACATGGAAAACAGTTGTCGGTTGTCAGTTATCAGTATTAAGTTTACAAGGCGTTAAGCCGAAAGTGTGGGAACGCTCCACGCCAAACGTAAGTCGCGGCTGGCACAACAACCGGCAACTGACAACCGACAACGCTTACTCGATCGACTGCAGCTCCTTGCCCGGCTTGAAGCGAACTGCTTTTCCGGGAGGGATGTTGACCTCGGCGCCGGTGCGCGGGTTGCGGCCTATGCCGGTCTTGCGCGGCCGTACGGTAAAGACGCCGAAGCCGCGCAGCTCAATACGATCGCCGCGCGCCAGGGAGCGCTTCATGCTCTCAAATACGGTTTCGACGGCCATTTCGGCCTTGGTTTTGGTAACGCCGGTCTTCGTCACAACTTCGTTGATCAGGTCGAGTTTGATCACAAGTAGCTCCGCAGGGACGCTCGCCCATTTACCGCGTGCCTCTCGATTCTATCCGAGTTCCGCGGTAAGTCCATAAGAAACGCAAACTTGCGAGCGGATGCGCGAATCGTAGTGAACCGCGCCGGTAAAGTCAATCGGAAGTTGCAGTTGGTCTTGGCAGGGCCTATTTCGGCTCATGCAGCAGGCAGTACTCTCCCACCGGTTCTTCCTTGAATGCGTCCGCGCCCAGCCGGTAAATATCGACGTTCGGGCAATTCGGGTAGGAGCCCTCCCCTAACAGGAGCCTCTCAATGTCATATTGACCATTCGGCAGCTCCTTGCAATCGCCACGGGAGAGCGCGCAACGAAGCACGACACGATTTCCCTCAAGCTCGCCATAGAGCAGGGCGACGTCGCCATTTTTACCGGCTCTCGAATGGCTCTTGATGGTGATCGTCTCGTTCTGCGCGAAGACCGTCGTTGCGATCGTCAGCATTCCGAGCAGGACGATGCTCTGGCTGTGCATTTTCAGCATCTCACCTGATCTTAACGCGCCTTTTAACCATACGGGTTTTGTCAATTGGCCCGGTATTCCGTAATATGTCGTTTCCTCAAATCGCAAGGAGTTCCATGTCCATCAAGAGCGACCGCTGGATCCGCAAAATGGCCACCGAGCACGAGATGATCAATCCCTTCTCGGAAAAACAGATTCGCGAGGGAGTGATCTCCTTCGGTCTGTCTTCCTATGGATATGACCTGCGCGTCGCCGACGAATTCAAGATTTTCACCAACGTCAACAGCACCATCGTCGACCCCAAGAAGTTCGATGAGCGCTCTTTCGTGAGCGTGCAGACCGACGTCGCCATTATTCCGCCGAACTCGTTCGCCTTGGCGCGCTCGGTGGAATACTTCAAGATCCCGCGCGACGTGCTGACCATCTGCGTCGGCAAGTCGACGTATGCGCGCTGCGGCATTATCGTGAACGTCACCCCGTTTGAGCCGGAGTGGGAAGGCTTCGTCACCCTCGAAATTTCCAACACAACGCCGCTGCCCGCGCGCATCTACGCCAACGAAGGCCTCTGCCAGATCCTGTTTTTTCAGTCCGACGAGATTTGCGAGACCAGCTACAAGGACCGCGGCGGCAAATACCAGGCGCAAAAGGGCATCGTCCTGCCCAAGCTGTAACCGGTTTCGGTGGTCAGTGGTCAGAACGGCTCGCTGACGGCTGAGGCCGACAGTTAATGGCTGACAGTGCCTTCCCAGTAACCAAACTCGCCAACCGGCGGAAGCTCTATTTTCGTCTCGGCCATTCGCCTATCTGCGATAATTTTTCTGCTCTGGCGTATCGGCAGACCAACTGACAGCCGGGTACTGACGTCTGACCGCTGTCTTTTGGCGAATCCGCATCGGTCGTTCTCCCGGCAATTCTGTCTATCGGCTTGCTGTGAGTGATTCGTGTCTGCTTCCTCGGTGAGTACGGATGGGTTCTCGCAGGCGCGTTTCTACAAAACGATCGAACGGCACGATGATCATGGCTCACCCGTTCACGCCGACTGGTAACCGCCGGCTCAATGAGCTGATCGGATTCCTGATCTTCGTCTTCGCGATCCTTTTTTTCCTCGCCATCGTCTCCTATTCGCCGCTTGACCCTTCATTCAACACCGCAGCTACGCCGCTCGCGGGCCGGCCCGCGCACAACTGGATTGGAGTCGCCGGCGCGTATGCCGCCGACCTGACGCTCCAGGTCTTTGGAGTTGCGGCCTTTCTGTTGCCGGCTTTCTTTGCCATGTATGCGCTGAACTGGTTTCGTTCCCGTCCAATCGGCGCACCCTATGCCAAGACCCTCGGCGCTGCCGCTCTGGTCGCATTTCTCTCCGGCTTTGTCGGACTGCTACCGCGCACGATTCACTGGAAGGGCGTAATTCCATCCGAGGGCTTGCTGGGGCGTATCGTCGCCGACGCCCTCATCCACTACTTTAACGTTGTCGGCGCATATCTAATATGCCTGGCGGCTATAGCCGTTGGGCTCTATCTCTCGACCGCATTCTCTTTCGGCGCCATTCAGATCTGGTCGCAGACGCGCTTCAGCTTTGTTTATGCCGCGCTCGACCGCTTCACCGATTGGCGGATTGAACGCGCGCGCAAGAAAGCTGCTCGCGAGCTGGAAAAAAAACGCGCCGCGGCCGCAGCGAAGCCTGTGGTGACCGCTCAGCTCGTGCCTAAGCGCTACGTTGCTGCTGCGGAAGAAGCTGAGCCGGCACAGGCGAGCGCGACGCCGCTTCCCGTGCCCAATGCTGCTCCGGCCAAGAGCGGCATCGAGCGAATGTTTGAAAGCAATGAGGCCTCGCCATCGTCCGATGAGGCGGAGCCGGCCGGCGAAGCTATCGCTGTCACCTCGCGCGCCGATGCCACGCAGCACGGCAAGACGGTGATGCCGCGTCTCAACGGCAGTTACAAGCTGCCCTCGACGGCGCTGCTGCACCGTCCCGATGAGCACAGCGCGATCAACGAGCTCGAGCTTAAGAACCTGGCGCAGGTGCTGGCAGAAAAATGCGGCGAGTTCGATGTGCGCGGGCAGGTGGTGCAGATCAATCCCGGCCCTGTCGTCACCACATTCGAGTTCAAGCCTGAGGCGGGCATCAAGTACAGCCGCGTCACTGGACTCTGTGACGATCTCTGCCTGGCTCTGCGCGCCGAGAGCATTCTGATCGAGCGCATGGCCGGCAAGTCCACCGTCGGCATTCAGGTGCCGAACCATGAGCGGGAGACCATCTGGCTGCGCGAGGTAGTCGAGGCGCAGGAATTTCTCGGATCGAAATCAAAGCTCACGCTTGCGCTCGGCAAGGACATAAACGGCCGCATCGTGACCGCCGACCTCAATACCATGCCCCACCTGCTGATCGCCGGCTCAACCGGATCAGGCAAGAGCGTCGCCATCAACGCCTTCATCATGTCAATCCTGTATAAGGCGACGCCGCAGGAAGTGCGACTGATCCTGGTCGATCCCAAGCGGTTGGAACTCGGCAACTACGAAGGCGTGCCGCATCTGCACACGCCGATTATCACCGAGCCGAAGCTGGCGTCGAACGCGCTGCGCAATGCCGTGCGCGAGATGGAGCGCCGGCTGAAAGTTCTGGCGGAAAAGGGCGTCCGCAACATCGACCAGTACAACAAGCTCTTCGAGGGCAGCACTGCGAGTCTCTTCGAGGACGATGGCGACGAGCGGCCGCTGCCCTACATCGTCATCATCATCGACGAACTGGCCGACCTGATGATGCTCGACGGACAAAACGTCGAGGCGTCGATCACGCGTCTGGCGCAGATGGCGCGCGCCGTCGGCATTCACCTGGTGCTGGCGACGCAGCGGCCGTCGGTCGACGTGATCACCGGATTGATCAAGGCGAACTTCCCCGCCCGCATGTCGTTCCGCGTGGCCACCAAGATCGACTCGCGGACCATCCTCGACGCCAATGGCGCCGAGGCGCTGCTCGGCCGCGGTGACATGTTGTATCTGCCCAACGGCTCCGCCCGCGTGCATCGCGTGCACGCACCGTTTGTCACGGAAAAAGAAATCGCCGCCGTGGTTGAGTTCTGGCGCTCGCAAGGCGCAGCGCAGTATCAGGAGAACTTCCTCGAAGCTCCCCGCGAAGACGCGGAGGGTGGCAGCGGCGGCCTCGATGGCGGCTCCGACGAAGACCAGCACGACGAGCTTTATCAGGACGCCGTGCGCATCGTGCTGGAGTACGGGAAAGCTTCCACTTCCCTGTTGCAGCGGCGGCTGCGCATTGGCTATGGCCGCGCCGCACACCTCATCGACCTGATGGAGAAAGACGGCATCGTAGGCGCCGCCGATGGTCCAAAGCCGCGCGAGCTGCTGAAGCGTCCCGACTGGCTGAGCGAAGTGGAAGACGCAATGCGATAGCCTACTGTACCGGCCGTATCGTCACACTCCTCGCACGGCATTCGCGCACGCCCGCTCCGCAACTGCGATACTTCAGATCCTTCGTCAGGCAGACGTTGACGCCGGAAAACTCTCCGCCGCTGCACGCAACGTGGAACGCGGAAGCTGGCGCGTGATTCGCATCGGCAAACTCCTGTGCCACCTCAGCAGGGCTGACACGAACGGTCTGCGCCGGCGCGCGATATTCCTGCGGCACCTGCAACTTCGCAAACGCCTGCTGCAATTCGCCGAAATAACTCTGCGCCTCGAGGCCGGTACAGCTGCCATGCTCCTTCCACTCATGTTGGATCAGTCCGCGGCTGGGCATGATCGGCAGCAATTGCCGAGCTGTATCGTTAGCAACCGGCCGTGTAGGCGCGCAATTTTCGGGATAAGAACCATTGTCGTTTTGCGGCCACAGGCCATGCACTACCAATCCATAACGGCGCGATGGATCACATTCGCTCGACTCGGCGCGATTGCTGGTGGCGCAGAACTGCGGCGCCCAGGAGAGCGCCAACAGGTAGTAATCGAATCCGGAAGCTTGCACTGCGGTTTGCGCTGCGGGACTGTTCGCCATCTGCGATGATGGCGTGCTCGAGGACGAGCAGGCGCAGGCAATCGCCAGCACCGCACTGACCAAGGCCGCAGAATGTGCCCGGATCAACCTCTTTGCGCCAATCGACAGCTTCATGGGGCTAGGGGGTGTCATGCGGCAGCTGGGCCGGTCCTCCCGGCGAGATCAACTGCCCTCCCGTGATCGGCTGACCCGGCGGCGTCTGCCGCGGCACGCCCGGTTCGACTCGCGAGCGTCCGTACGCACGATAGGCATAGATCACGGCCAGCAGCGGCGCGGCCAGCAGCAATCCCCAGAAGCCGAAGATCAGGCTGAGCAGGATCGGC
>Ga0335072_10011075_pt1 | contig 12928 bp, 9 predicted proteins | sample Lox_Sample_21_FD_206725 | JGI IMG/M metagenome (GOLD analysis project Ga0335072, IMG submission 206725) | Soil microbial communities from Loxahatchee National Wildlife Refuge, Florida, United States - Lox_Sample_2.1 | ecosystem: Environmental > Terrestrial > Soil > Wetlands | place: USA: Florida...
CGGCGGCCAGGCTGAAAAGCGGCGGCCAGTATCCAACCGCAAAATACGGATAGTGGTGATAATAATGGCGCGCAAATTCAAGTGGCGACAACCACTGGCCGGAGAGCAGCCAGTCGTGGACCATGACAGCTCCCACGAAGTGTGCGGGCTCGTCCGAATAAGTAGTGAAGTCGGCGGACCAGGCGCCGGAGAAATACTGTATAGCCAGACAGGACGCGAAACACGCAACTGCCACGTACGCAGACGATAGAACCCGCAAGTTCAGGGCAAATCGCCGCGATGTCCTGGGCGAAAAAAAGAGCGCCTTGCCGGCGCCGGAGTTCCAGATCACCACAACACCCGCGCTGATCGTTTTGGCAAGCAAGTAGTGGAAATGGATTCTCTCGTGGAAGAACCACATTACCGTCTCGTTCAAACCGAGGCCCACCGCCCCAATTGCCGCGAAATTCGCGGCCGGCATCGCGAACTCCCAAACCCGTCTGAGCCGGTAATGGGTAAGCAAGCCGAAAACAAACGCGATCGCCGCGGACGCCAGGTAGTGGATGCCGGCCCATTCGGTGAGCAGGTAGAGGAAGCCGAAATCGACCGCGAGGGCTATCCCGCCAGCCGTTACGGAGTGGCGGGCATTCCACCGCGGAGCGGAAAGTGGGCTGCGAAACGACTCCCGGTCCAGCGATTCGCCGGTATCAGGGGCCGTCAGGACGCTCGCTTCGCTCGTTGGCAGAATCACGCAGTCATACTCCTGATTTCGTTGGCGGCCATAATTCGTAGTCGACAGCGCGAGGAAGGGATTTCGAGCCGTGAAGTCCTCGGTCTTTTCATGCCAGGTTCACCATCAAGCCGGCGTATTCCTGCGCCAATCGGCCCCGTTCGTACCGGCGGACCCGGTCCTCAATCCGGCGGACGATTGGGAACTTTTTCTCCCATGCATCGAACGCCCGGTTCAGCATCGCCTCGATAGCGGCGGGATCGTCGGGAGGGGCGCTGATGCCGGCGCCGGTCTCCTGCAGGATTCTGTCTACTTCGCTGCCTTTCGGCGTGATGGCCAGAATTGGTTTTCCGGAGGCGAGGTATTCGAACATTTTCCCCGGCATGCTGATCTCATTAGTCATGGTCAGAAGCAGGTAGTCGGTGGTCTCCATGGTTTTGAGCGCCTCCGCCTGCGGCATGAAGCCGAGTATCTGGACGTTACTCTTCTGTTGCTCGAGTTGTACCCGCTCGCCATCGGAAATGCGGCCAATGAAACGAGTTTCGATCTGGCCGGTTACCGGCTCCGGCAGCCGGTCGAGAGCTGCGAAATAAAATCGCGGCGTGGCCGTCTTGTAAACCGTCCCCACGTGCGTGACTACCATTCGCGCCAGCGGATTCGGCTTCGGGCGAAACTCTGCAAACGCGAAAGGATCGTAACCATTGGGCACCACCGCGAACCGCTCGTCCGGCACTTGCGGATAGCGGCGCCGGATCTCATCCCGCGACGATTCCGTCACCGCCACCACTAAGTCGGATGCACGGACCGCATCGCTTTCAATTGCCTCCGCGCGCCGCCGCGTGTGCTCGCTGTTCTGGAACTCGAAATCTTTCAAATAGAAGCTCAGCCACTCGTCGCGAAAGTCGCTGATCAGCTTCAATTGAGGGAACTGCCGCTTTAGCGTGTAGCCGGCGACCAGCGCCGAGAACGGAGGGACGGTCACCATCAGGTATTCGATCCCATGGCGGCGAATGATCTGTTTCGCCTTGCGCACGGCGAATGGGACCCAAAGGATTTCCGGTTCCGGGCACAGGATCCTTTTGGCTGTCGCGGCTACAATCGCTTTCGGCCCCCGCCGCGTGGGACGCGAGCCGCTTCCAGATGGGTTGGCCTTACCGCTCGTCAGTTTCGACCAGATCTTTTGCCGCAAGGCAAAAGGGATCTCCGGTGTAAATGCCTCGTGAATCGTTACCGAACTTGGAACGCTGCGCATCAGCCCCGGATCCATCACCGGTCCACCCGCATTGGTGGCCTTCAGGATGTGAACGTCGAATTCGCAGTCGGGTAGGTATCGCGCCAGGCTGAGCGCGCGCTGCACCCCGATCCCGCCGACGGGAGGGAACAGATACGAGATGATCAGTATTTTCTTCGAACGCAGTGGCGCAGCCCTCTCGATCGTTATCGTTAGCAGGACTCAGCGAATCGGGGCGCATCGGCCCTTCTTCACGGCGAGGCACCCTGGGATTGCATTTTTGCTTCCAACTGGCGCCGTCTGATTCGAGATTTTGGAGCTCCGAACGGTGCTCGGAGGGACAATATATCTTTGATTTTCGCCTGGCGAAACGAGAATTTTTGTCCTCAAAGGAAAATCAGTGGGATCCGCCGCGCCCGATAACGTTAACCATTTTGTTCTCCAGGACATCCACGATCCGGTTACTGGCTTGTCCATCCCACAAAGCGGGCACGCGCGCCGAATTTCTGTGCGGCGCCTGATGCAGCACCTCGAACGCGGCTTTCAGGATCGCCGCGGGCTCGACTCCAACCAGGCGGTTGGTGCCCTCTTCGATGGTTACCGGCCGTTCCGTGCTCTCGCGCAAGGTCAAACAAGCTGTCTGAAGGATGGTAGTTTCCTCTTGAATCCCGCCGGAATCGGTCAGCACCAGCCTCGCCTCGGCCATCAATCGCAAGAAATCGACATATCCCAGAGGCGGCGTCAAAAGAATTTTCCCCGCATCGATCGATCGGTTTTCCATGCGCGCCCGGGTGCGCGGATGGATCGGGAATACGGTAGGAATCTCTGCGGCGATCGTCCGCAGCGCTCCCATCAAACCATCCAATTGGGCCGGATCGTCAACGTTAGACGGCCGGTGCAGCGTCACCAGGGCGAAATTGCCAGCCGCTAATCCCAAATCATCCATAATGTGCGACGTCCGGGATTTTTCGCGGAATCGCAGCAAAGTGTCGATCATGACGTTGCCGGCGAAAAAGATCTTTTCCGCCGCCACTCCCTCCGCTCGCAGATTGCGCTCGCCGCTGGGCTCGCTGACGAAAAGAAAGTCGGATAGTGCGTCGGTTACAATTCGATTGATTTCTTCCGGCATGCGCCGGTCGAAGCTCCGCAAACCCGCCTCGACGTGCGCCACGCGAATTCCCAGCTTTGCCGCCACCAGCGCCGCCGCCATCGTCGAATTCACATCGCCCACTACCAGCACCACATCGGGCTTGCCTTCGAGAAAAACCGGCTCCAGGCGCCGCATGATCTCCGCGGTCTGCTCCGTCTGGGTGCCGGCGGCGACGCCGAGATGAATATCCGGAGCCGGCAGGGAAAGGTCCTGAAAGAACTTGTCCGACATTTCCGGCGAAAAGTGCTGCCCCGTGTGAACCAGTAGCGGCTTCACGTTGGCACGCTGCTTCATTACCTCCAGCAGCGGGGCGACCTTAACAAAGTTCGGGCGGGCGCCTACGACGCAGGTGATTTGCAGTGGTCTCATGAAACTCTTCAATGATACACGGCATTCGTGAATTTACGTCGTCACCGCCTTCGCCTGAGCCGCCGATTGCTCGCGATACCACCCGACGAATGCCTCGATGCCTTCCCGGAATCCGACTTTCGGCGCGTACCCGAGTACCCGCTGGGCCTTCGCGATATCGGCATAGGTAATCGGCACGTCCCCCGGTTGATCGGGCAGTCTCCGGAGAACGGCTTTCTTGCCGAGCGCCTCCTCGATGGTGCCGATCAAGGTGTTCAGTGTGACCGGGTGCGAGTTTCCCAGGTTGAATACATCGAATGCGCAGTCGTGGTGGAGCGCCGCTATAATGCCGTCAACCGTGTCGCTGCAAAACGTGTAATCGCGGCCGCTCGATCCATCGCCGAATACCGGGATCGGCTTGCCGGCTTCGATCAGATGCGCGAATTTATGGATCGCCAGATCGGGACGTTGGCGAGGACCGTAAACCGTGAAAAATCGGAGGCAGACGGTCCGGATGCCGTACAGGTGCGAATAGGTGAAACACATTTTTTCGCCCGCGATTTTGGTGGCTGCGTAAGGCGAGATTGGCTGGTTCAACGCATCTTCTTCCGAGAACGGCACGCGGTTGGCGATGCCGTAGATCGAGCTGGAAGAGGCGAAAACGAATTTCCCGATGGCAAACCGGCGCGCCATTTCGAGCATCATCGTCGTGCCGCGGACGTTGGTGTTTTCGTAGAGAAGCGGTTGCTCGATGGAGGGGCGCACACCGGCCCGCGCAGCCAAATGGATAACAGCGTCAAATTGCCGGTCGCGGCAAATCGCCTCCAGCCGGGCCTCATCGCAAATTCCGCCTTCGTGAAAATCGAACTCGCCGGTCTCCCGGATGGCGCGCAGGTTGGCTCGTTTGATTTCGGGTGAATAGAAATCATTTAAATCGTCTATGATGGTGAGTGACGCGCCATCTCGCAGCAGGCGTTGGCTCAAGTGGGAGCCAATGAACCCTGCGCCTCCGGTTAACAGAATATTCATTTGATATATCTTTCGGTCTGGTTAAGCGGCAGCAATCAATGCAATTTCCATTCCACCCAAAGTGGAGTAAAACGATCCGTAATGGACTTTTGATTGCTGAGTCTTTCATCCCATGAGTCGGCTAGCTTTATCTCATCTTCGTGCACTCGAGGCCGAAAGCATCCACATCCTCCGCGAGGTGGTGGCGGAATTCGCCCGCCCCGTGATGCTGTACTCGATAGGCAAGGATTCGTCTGTGATGGTCCGCCTGGCCCAAAAGGCGTTCCATCCAGGTAAGATTCCTTTTCCACTGCTGCACATCGATACGACCTATAAGTTCCATGAAATGATCGCTTTCCGCGACAATTTCACGGCCCAGATCGGAGCCCGCCTGATCGTCCACACCAACCGCAAAGCGATTGAAGAAGGCGCCTCTCCCTTTAAACTGGGTACCCAGAAGTGCTGCGGCCAGCTGAAGACCCGTGCTTTGCTCGATGCTCTCGCGGAAGGCGGTTATGACGTCGCCTTCGGCGGCGCGCGCCGCGACGAAGAGAAATCCCGTGCCAAAGAGCGCATTTTTTCCTTCCGCGACAGGTTTGGCCAATGGGACCCCAAAAATCAGCGGCCGGAATTGTGGAACCTCTTCAACGCCCGCATCGACCAGGGCGAAAGCATCCGCGTCTTTCCCCTATCCAACTGGACTGAGCTAGACGTCTGGCAGTATATCCACCTCGAGAACATCCCCGTCGTGCCGCTGTACTTCGCCAAAGACCGGCCCATGCTCGTTCGCGGTGATTCCCTGCTTCCGCTCGACCACAATCCGCCGCTGCTGCCCGGAGAAAAGCCGCAGATGGTTCGCTGCCGCATGCGCTCCCTCGGGTGTACCTACTGCACCGGCGCGATCCGGTCCGACGCCGACACCGTGCCGAAAATCATTCAGGAAATGATGCTGTTCCGCCGATCCGAACGCGAGAATCGAGTCATCGACCACGACCAGGAGGGTTCCATGGAAGTCAAGAAGCGGGAGGGCTACTTCTAATGATGGCAGCTGGTCTCCAACCCGAGCCGCTGGATCGCGCGGCTGCCAATCTCGAAACATTCCTCAAGCACAACGAAGAGACCGATCTCCTTCGCCTCTCTACCGCCGGCAGCGTGGACGATGGCAAAAGCACGCTGATCGGACGCCTCCTTTACGATTCCAATGGCGTTTACGAAGACCAGCTCGCCTCGGTCCAACAGGCGCCCGTCAACCGTTCCTCGGGCGCTTTCGACCTGGCTCTTCTCACCGATGGACTGCGCGCGGAACGGGAGCAGGGCATCACCATCGACGTTGCCTACCGGTATTTCGCCACTTCCAAACGCAAGTTCATCATTGCCGATACGCCCGGCCACGAGCAGTATACGCGCAACATGGCCACCGGCGCTTCGACCGCCAACCTCGCGATCATTCTGGTCGATGCCCGCAACGGGGTTCTTCAGCAGTCGCGCCGTCACGCCTTCATCGCCTCTCTCTTGGGCATTCAACACGTCGTCGTCGCCGTCAACAAAATGGACTTGGTCGCCTACGACGAAGATGTATTCAACCAGATAAGCGCGGAATTCACCGACTACGCATCGCGCCTTCAGGCGCCCGATCTGCACTTCATTCCCATCAGCGCCCTGCATGGCGATAACGTCGTCGAAAAGAGCCGCAATATGCCCTGGTTCGAGGGCGCGAGCCTCCTCCACTATCTCGAAACCGTCCATATCGCGAGCGACCGCAACCTCACCGAGTTCCGCTTCCCGGTGCAATATGTCGTGCGGCCCGATCTGGACTTCCGCGGTTATGCCGGCCAACTGGCTTCCGGCATGGTAAAACCGGGCGATCCCGTGATGGTGCTCCCCAGCCGCCGCACCAGCCGGGTGAAATCGATCGTCGCGTTCGAGGGTGAATTGTCTTGCGCGTTCCCGCCCATGTCCGTGACGCTCTGCCTGGAAGACGAAATCGATATCAGCCGCGGCGATATGCTGGTGCCGCCTTCCCACCCGCCGCACGCCACGCGCCGCCTGGACGCCCGCCTCGTATGGATGCACGAACAAAAGCTGGAGATCGGGCGGAACTACCTCCTCAAGCACACTACCCAGAGCGTGAAAGCGGCCGTCGAAACGTTGCGCTATCGCATCAACATCAACACCCTCGAAAAGGATTCCGGATCGGCTCTTGGACTGAACGACATCGGAGCCGTCGTGATCGAGACCCAAAAGCCGCTGTTCTGCGATCCTTATCGCCGCAACCGGACGACGGGCAGCTTCATTCTCATCGATCCGGTTACCAATGCTACCGTGGCGGCCGGTATGATCACGGGCCGTGAACCCGGTCCGCGACAATCGCCCCAAAATCCGACTGGTTCTCGCCAGAGAGTGACCCCCGCCGATCAACAGGCCCGCGCCGGCCACCGCGCCGCTACGCTTTGGCTGGATACGGCCGATGAAGTCGCCTTCCAGGTCGAGCGGCTACTGTTCGATAGCGATTGCCGCGTCCATGCCGTCGAGGCCTCCCCGTCGGCCGGCATCGCTTGCCGGGCATTGAACGATGCCGGCGTCATCGCTCTGGTGCATGGCTCCAGCGATGCGGGGTTGCGAGAGTCGCTGCGCGGATCTCTGGGCGATGGCAGTTTCCTGCATTTAGAAGGTTTGCAGTCAGTGGAAGAGATTCAAAGTTTCTTAAAAGAGGAAGGGATCATTTCGCGCTTCTCACAGCACGACTAACAACGACTTATGCATCGTGGATTCACATTATGGTTTACCGGCCTCTCCGGCTCGGGAAAAAGTACCCTATCGAGCATGATGGCGCAGCGCTTGCAAAAGCATGGCGCCAAGTTTGAGGTCCTTGACGGCGACATCGTACGAACCCACTTGTCCAGAGGGCTGGGATTCAGCAAAGAGGATCGCGACGAGAACATTCGCCGGATCGGGTTTGTCTGCGAATTGCTTTCGCGCAACGGCGTAATCGCAATCGCGGCGGCCATTTCGCCATACCGCTCGGTTCGCGACGAAGTTCGCTCCCATATTTCTAACTTCGTGGAAGTCTATACTGAGTGTCCCGTGCCGGTTCTCGCGGAACGCGATGTCAAAGGTCTCTACAAGAAGGCGCTCGCCGGCGAAATCAAGCAGTTCACCGGGGTATCGGACCCATATGAGGCGCCGCTCACGCCCGAGGTCCGCGTCAATTCTTCGAGCGAAACGCCGGAAGAGAGCCTGGAGAAAATCTGGAGCACTCTCAGGAAAATGGAGCTGATCTCTTTTGATCGATCTGCATTCGCACACAGTAGCGTCTGACGGCACTTTCACGCCGGAGGAATTGATTCAAGAAGCCGTAAAGGTGGGAGTTCATCTCCTCGGTATCACCGATCACGATACCTTTGCCGGATATGACGCGTCAGTCCCGTTGGCGCGCGAGGCCGGCATCGAACTCGTTTGCGGCATCGAACTCTCCACCAAGCTGCAAGGCCGTTCCGTCCACCTGCTGGGATATTTTCTGACGCAGGAAAGGATGGCGGCCATCCGCGGCCGGATTTCGGAAATGCAGGCGGCGCGGCGCGATCGCAATATCCGCCTGATCGCCCGCCTCAGGAGCTTGGGAATCGACATCACCCTCGAAGAAGTACAGGCGCGCGGGCGCGGGCTCACCGCGCGCCCGCATTTTGCCCAGGTGATGCTCGAAAAAGGTTACGTTGCCACCTTGCAGCAAGCCTTCGACGACTACCTCGACGAGTCCGCCAAGGGATACGTCTATCGCCGCGAGCCGACATTCGCCGAAGGTGTCGCGCTGATTCGCGAAGCCGGCGGCATCGCTTCGCTGGCTCACCCCGTGCGCGTCCATGGCGATGTCAAAACATTGATGCCCGAACTCCGCGGTTACGGCTTAAATGCCATCGAAGCCTATCACAGCGATCATCAGCCGCATCACACCGAGCTGTATCTGGAATTGGCCAGGGAGTACGGCATGCTGGTGACCGGCGGATCGGATTTTCATGGCGCGGCGAAGCCCGGACTGATGCTTGGAACCGGCCGCGGCGGGAATCTCCAGATCCCCGCCGGCTTATTCGACAAACTTCAGGGCCATCTGTCGGCCGCCGCTTCCTGACTTCACCACCGCAGCTTCAACCCGAACTGAATCTGCCGCGACGTGGTCGCGGTGGATGTGATCACCCCTGCGGTCGGAGCCGGTGTCGCCGAGGCGGAGGAAAATACCACCGCGTTCGGCGATCCGAAATTGGCGCGATTGAGAATATTGAACGCCTCCGCGCGGAACTGAAGCTGCATTTTTTCCGATACCGCCGCCGTCTTCATCAATGCCACGTCCGTCTCCGCCGTCCCGGGACCGGTCAGCGTGTCGCGCCCGACATTCCCGTAAGTCCCTGGCGCCGGCGCGAGAAACGCATTGGGATTGAAATACTGGTTGGGCCCGCCTGCAATGAGTTTGCCGTGAAATGCCGGATTCCAGGAGGGCCGCACCGGGTTGCGGCTGTCGCCATTGTTGGCAGGGTTATAGCCGAGCTGGGGGGTGAATGGAAATCCCGATTGGATGGTTTGAATGCCGCTCAGCGTCCATCCCGAGACGGCTTTCGCGCGCCATCCCTTTAGAGTCCGCAACCATGCCTTGCCCTCGCCGAACGGAAGTTCGTAGGTCGCATTGACCACACCCACATGCCTCACGTTGGTAGTCGAAAGGCCCCAATCCACTTTCGGTTCCAGCGGAAACATCACGAAACCGGGCGCATTGGCCCCCACGCTGCTGTTCATCGCCGTGCCATCGTCGAGGCTCTTGGCGAAGGTGTAGGTGCCGCGCACCTGGAGGCCGTGGCTGAAGCGCCGGCTTACATCGGCCTCGAGCGCGTTATAAGAGCTCAGCCCTTCGCTGAGCCACGTTGTAGTATTGGCGAGAGTGGGGTTCGCCAGCGCCGCGCCCGGCGGATAATACACCGTGCCCGCTGCCAGGCCCGCGGGGCAGGGCGCTGCCGGGCAAATCGCCGGAAACGGCTCGTTCACGTCAGCCGAAAGCAGTTCGTGGTAACCGTGAGAGCCTACATATCCAACCGACAGTGCAGCGTCGTCGGAGATCTTCTGCTCCACTTTCATGGTCCAGGTGATCACCGTCGGGGTATAGGCATCCGGCTGGATGCCGCTCGGCGAAATCTTGCTCCCAGGGGCAGTTGTGCCGGGGAGAATCTCCAGTCCATTCACCGCGGCATTTTTCAAGCTCAACGTGGTGTTGAACGGGGCCGTCTGATCGAGCCGGTAATCGAGATTGTCCAGCAGCGCGCGATGGATGCCGGCGCCGGCGTGGATCACCGTCGCGCCTTTGCCGAACGGATCCCATGCCAATCCGGCGCGCGGTTCCGGCAGAAACCTGGCGCGATTGACGGTGAATGCCGATCCGCCGACAAAGGGCAGGCTTTGAATGACGCCGTTCGCGTCGAAGCCGTAGTTCGCGGCGCGGCCATGCGATTCGTTCCAGCCGTCCGTCGATTCGAAACGGAATCCCACCGTCACGTTCAGGTTCTTCGTCAGCTTCATCCCGTCTTCCACATAGCCGGCCAGTTCGCGCGAACGCCACCCGAGCGCGGTGGGATCGGGAACCACCGTGAATGTGGATATCGTTCCTTGCAGGAAACTCGCCAGGCTGCCGAACGACGCCTGCCCGTATTGATCCTGCGCCAGGTTGTCGTTGGCTTCCAGTTGCTGTACCCAGACTCCGGCGGAGAACTGATGGATGCCGTGCGTGAAGGCAATGTGATCGTCGTAGGTGAACAGATTTCGCACCGCGCGCAGATTGCTGCCCGCATTGGCGCCTGCCCCGCTGATTTGCGAGGCTCCGTTGAGCGCGGTTCCACCGCCGATCACCACCGCTCCGATGGGCGCGCCTTCCACCCATCCCGGCAGATTGCCATCCGTAAGGCCGGTGAAGTAATAACCGCCTCGTGAGAACCCCACCCGGGCTGTATTCAGCATGACCGGCGAGAAAACGTGCTGCTGCTCCACGCTCGCCACCTGCTCGCGCAAACCTTCCACCACCTGGCTGAACGGATTGGCGCTGGGCGTGTGGGCGAAACTGTCGTCGATGGTATAGACCCCGAATAAGGTATCTTTGCCGCTCAGGTTGTAATCGAAACGCGCCGTCCCGAAATCTTCGCGGATGTTTTGCCGCGGATGACTGAACGCTTCCGCAATCCCGCCGCCCAGATCGGGACCGTTTTGCTGCGGCCACAGCGCGAACAAAGGCGCGACACCGGGCGCGACTCCTACGTAGGTTTGGGCTCCGTCGGCGCCCGGCAGATATCCCGCGCGCGCCGCGTGGTCGGGCACGAGCGTCACGTCGCTGAGGTCGAGAATCTGGCGATAGCCCTCGTAATTCGCGAACAGGAAAAGCTTGTCCTTGCGCATGGGCCCGCCCGCGGCCGCGCCGAACTGATTCCGCTGGAATTTCGGAATTCCGCCCTGATCGAAGAAGTTGCGCGCGTCGAACGCGCTGTTGCGCAGAAATTCGTAAACCGATCCGTTGAACTGGTTGCTGCCCGACGCCGTTACAATGCTGACCTGCCCGCCGGGACGCTTCCCATATTCCGCCCCGTAAGTATCGGTGACGACGTTGAACTCGCGCACCGCTTCCACCCCGAGAAGTTGTCCGCTGGTGCCGCCAGGCGTGTTGTTGATCTCCGACGCGCCCGTGAATTCGACGCCGTTCAGCAGAAACAGATTCTCTTGCGGGCGCCGGCCCGACACCGTGAACATGTTCCCTACCGAGGCATTCGAGGTCCCTACGCCGCCGGAACGCTCCGAGGTGTAGTTGACCACCGACGGATTCAGCGTCATCAGCGAGTCGTAACTGCGGCCGTTCAACGGCAGATCTTTCACCTGCCGCGCGCTGACCAGGCCGGACGTCTGCTGCGTGGACAGGCTTACCACCGGCGCCATCTCTTCCACCGTGATGGATTCCTGCATCTGCCCGACTAACAACTGAAAATCGATCGTCGCCCACTGTCCCACTACGAGATTGATGCCCTTCCGTACCTGGGTTTCAAAGCCACCTTTGGATACCGTGATTTGATAGGCTCCCACAGCGATCGACGGAGCGGCATAGCGCCCGCCATCGTCGGTGGTCAGATTTCGCAAGGCTCCCGTCTCGACATTCTTGATGACTACGTCCGCGTGAGAGATCGCCGCCCCGGCCTGATCCTGAACTGTACCGGATATGGACGTCCCAACCACCTGCCCATACAGAACCATGACCGAGACTGCCGAGCATAGGCAAATGGCCCCCGGAAACTGCTTCATGCCCCCGTGTTCCCTCCTTGTCTATGGTTTCAATGGGCAATTCTGGAGCCGAATTGTCAACATTACGGGTATCTGATTGCAAATGCACATTATTACGCAGCGAATAATAGTCTATTTAAACGATAGAATGATAGCGGCGAACTCATTTTAAGGAGAGTTTCCCGGTTTTTGGGGATTTTCACTGGAGCCAAGGGTTTTGTTACAGTGATTGCGGGACGAGATGCGCACCATTTCCAAGCGGACTCAGTATGCTTTGAAAGCTATGGTGGCTTTGGGACGTCATTACCGCCAGAAGCCGATCCTGATCTCCACCCTCGCCAAAGAAGAGTCGATCCCGCTCAAGTTCCTCGAGGTTATCCTCTTAGACCTGAAAGGGCAGGGAATTCTGGAAAGCAAGAAAGGACGCGGCGGCGGTTATTCCCTGAGCCGCCCCCCATCCACCATAACCATAGGCTCGGTAATCCGTATGGTGGAAGGCCCGCTGGCCCCCCTCCCATGCGCCAGTGAAACCGCATTCCATGCCTGCGAAGAATGTAATGACGTCGAAACTTGCGGCACCCGGATTATTATGCGCCAGGTGAGAGATGCGATTGCAGGGGTTCTCGACAAGACCACGTTGGCGGACCTGCTTCGGCAAACCAGTTCCTCGTAATCCCTCCAAATCCGTCGGATTTTCTTTCCCAAATTTTTGGTCCGAGTGCCGGTTAGAACATTGGAAATCCAGATTTTGCTGGTTTTCCGGATACGGACCGGCAACTGCAATAGTCTACGGCAATAGTGCACTGTAGAGATCTGGCAAACGGAGGAGACCGGTGAACCTTCCGCTCATTTTGATGAGCTTCGGCGTCGGTATCCTGATTGGACTCACGAGCATGGGCGGAGCTGCGCTCATGGCGCCGTTCCTGATCCTGATTGTCGGCGTCCGGCCGGTAACCGCCGTCGGAACCGACCTGGTTTATGGGGCGGTCACTAAAATCGTCGGCTCCTGGGTTCACCTGAAGCAGGGCACAGTGGACCTGCCCCTGGTCCGCAAATTGGCGATCGGGAGTATTCCGGGCGGCCTTTTGGGGACGTTGATGGTCGTAATCCTGCCGCGATACGCTCACGACGCCCAGCATGTGGAACAAAGAGCGATCGGTTTCCTCCTGGTCGTAGTCGCGATCAT
>Ga0335072_10011077_pt1 | contig 12927 bp, 9 predicted proteins | sample Lox_Sample_21_FD_206725 | JGI IMG/M metagenome (GOLD analysis project Ga0335072, IMG submission 206725) | Soil microbial communities from Loxahatchee National Wildlife Refuge, Florida, United States - Lox_Sample_2.1 | ecosystem: Environmental > Terrestrial > Soil > Wetlands | place: USA: Florida...
ATGCGTCGAGCTGCCCGTGTCTGAGTGGCCGCTGACCTCCTACCTAGGCCCGGTAGGAGCGCTGCCGACCGCGCCCCGGCTAGCGCGGGGCTTCGTCGCCGCCGTCCTCACCGAGTGGGCGCTACCGGAGCCGATTGAGGTCCTTGAGCTGGTCGCTAGCGAGCTCGCGACCAACGCCGTTCGTGCGGCGACCGGCCCCGGCAACCAGCCCGGCTATGACGCCGACGGCCACCTGCACCTCATGTGGCTGCGACTGCTGTCCGACCGGAACAAGGTCATGCTTGAGGTGTGGGACAACCTCCCGGCGGTTCTCGGCGCGCCGGTCATGAAGCATGCCGACGACGATGATGAGTCTGGCCGCGGCCTGGACATGGTCGAGATCCTCACCGAGGACTGGGGCTGGGAGAGCGTCAAGGACTGGACCGGCAAGCGCGTCTGGGCGCTCGTGTCCGCCCATGAAAAGGAAGAGTTCTAGCGTCCCCCGCCGCGCCGCTGCCGTGCGGGCTGAACACGCAAACGGCTCATGGCCTGTGCGAATTGCAACCGGGGCCATCTGGTAGGACAGTATTCGTCGTGCCCCCCACACTGGAAGGATCCCCGCGAGGCCTCCACCTCGGCTGGATCCCGAACGACCCCGGCCGCCGTCCCCGTGACTATCCCGGGCAGCCGCCGGCCGCGCCGTCCCCCGACCCCGCTAAGGTCCGCAAGGTCCAGGAGCACCAGCACTGGTCCGGCCTGCGCCGCGTGCTGGTCCTCGCCGGGCTCCTGCCGCTGATCTTGTTCGGCGGGCTGGGCTGGCTCTCCCATAAGGGGATGTTCTGGGCGGTCGGCGCCGGCATTGCCGTGGCCTTCTGGGCAGCGGCGCTCGCCTCCACGGCTGGCCACCGCCGCGCCGTGCGGGCACTGCGCCGGGACCAGGAGCAGGCCGGCGAACGCCACGCGGTCGAGCTCGCCCGCCATGATGAAGCGGTTGCCGCCTGGAAGACGGCGGAGGCCGAGCGGGTCGCGGCGGCCCCGCACTGGCTCGGCGTCTGCGCGCAGGAGGGTGCCAGCCGGCTGGACGTCTTCGGCGGCACCCAGTCAGGGCGCCGCACCATGCTCACCGGGCTGGGCCAGTCCCTGCTGGAACGGCATGCGGTCATCGTGCTTGACCTGACGCAGGAGCGGGTCTGCGCGGGCCTTATCGAGGCAGCCAGGCAGGCCGGGCTGTCCTTCCAGGACTATGACCTGCCCGCCGACCTGCGCGAGACGCCGCTGCTCGACGGCCTGTCCGGCGAGCAGCTGGCCAGCCAGGTCGTCGAGGTCCTGCACGCGGACACCGATGGCCCGAGCACCGCGAGCCGGGTCACCGACCTCATGGTCATGCGGAAGATCATCCGCGCGCTGGCCGCGTCTGGCCGCGCCGCCGGCCAGGACGACCCCGGCGGGGCGGGCGGCGGCGTGACGATGGCGCGGATCCACGACGCGCTGGCGGCGCTGCTGGCGGGCTCGCCGGGGGAGGCCCCTCCCACCGCCTCGTCCGCGGCCCCGCCCGGTTCCCCGTCGGTCAGGCAATCACTGGCCGCCGAGTTCCCCGGGGACTTCCGCAAGGAGGTCGCGGGCAGCCTCGTCCGCCTGGCCGCCGTAGTCGAGCCGCTGCGCGACCTTGGCGCGGACGCGACGCCCCGCCCCCCGGCCCGGCTGACCTGCCTGTCCCTGGGGGAGGGGCCACGCGACGTGACGGCCGACCTGACGGCGGCGCTGGTCGTGCAGTGGGTCACTCAGGCGGTGACCGCGGCGGGCGCGGCTGGTTCTGGGGGCACCGCCGGCGGGCCGCGGCCCGCCGTCGTGCTGGCGGGCGCGGACGAGCAGGCGACCAGGCACCTGGCGCGGCTCACCGCCGCGTGCGAGCGTTACGACGTGCCGCTGATCCGGATGTTCTCCCGGCTGACGGAGGAGTCGGCGCGCCACCTCGACACCCGCAACACCGCCTTCATGCGGCTGGCGACCCGGGCCGAGGCGGTGCGGGCGGCCGAGCACATTGGCATGGAGCGGCGCTTCGTCGCCGGGCGGTTCACGCGCAGCCGCAGCGTGAGCCAGTCGCACACCACCACGCGGGGCGAGTCCGTGACGCACACCACCGGGCACGCCCAGGGGGAGGCGGTCACGAAGACCACGGGGACCACGGAGGGCGAGTCGCTGTCGCAGACGGTGATCCAGCGGCACAACGACCGGGCGCACGAGGGCAGGGACCGCCAGGGCCAGGACCGCGAAGATAACAGCAAGAGGCCGGCCGGCCAGGGACGCAACATCTCTGGTGATCCGCGCCGGGCCCAGGCAGCCGCCGGCCGGGCGGGCGGCGGGCAGGACAGCGAGCCGCGCAACCGGGACTCCAGCGACGAGGACGTGCGCGGTCGGGTTGATGCGTCCAGGAACGGCAAGACCAGGCCGCAGCGCGGGCCAGGCAGTGCTGGCCGGCCCGGCGGTAAGCAGCAGCCTTACGTGTTCGACTTCATGACGTCCCGCACCAAGCACAAGTTCACCCATCAGAGCGAGGCCACGACCGAGTCCTGGACGCGCACCGAGGAGACGAGCCACACCAGGACGCGGGAGTGGTCGAAGACCGAAGGGACCAGCGTCGGCGACGCGATCACTTACGAGCTGACCTACGACCACAAGGTGGTTCCGGAAACGCTCATGGACCTGCCCGAGGACCAGATGCTCGCCCCGCAGGTGGCCGAAGGCCGCGGCGCTGGGGGCAAGATCGCGACGGGGCAGGACGCCGGGAGCGTCACGCCAGGCCAGTACGCGGGCGGTTCCCTGGCCGGGCCGGCCGAGAACAAGATGATCGCCCTGGTCGTGGACCCCGCGGTGGTTGGCTCGGCGTCAGTGGCCCGCGTTCAGTCCCACGAGATCCCGGCCTACCAGCCGCCGGCCCCGGCCATCGGGCCCGGGCGCTAGGCATGCCCGGCGTCCACGGCGCCGAGCCTGGCGCCGTGGACGTAACGGGCGCATAGTGAGGGCATGGACACGGCCGTCACGTACGGGACGCTGAACTACGTCGCGCCGGACTCCGAGCGCAACCGGCTGTACGTGGCCAATGGCGGGCACCTGACGACCACGCGCTACGCGCCAGCGACAGTCCCGATCGCCAGCGGACGGTCCCAGGCGGCCGGATTCTCCCTCGACACGTCCGGGTTCACGCTGCTCGCCCACGACAGCGCGGTCACCGATTTCACCGACCCGGATCAGCTTGACGGCATCTACGCGGCGGAGGCACGTGACCTCGTGCGGCAGGTCACGCAGGCCGATGAGGTCGTCTCCATCGGCTGGGTCATCCGCAACTCGGCCCCCGCGCTGCCCGACGGGCAGCAGCCGCCCGCACCCGACGTCCACGTGGACATCCATCCAGGCCGGGCCGATGCCAGGCTCGCGGCCGCCTCCCCGCGAGCCGGGCAGCCGCACAAGCGGGCAATCACCACGAGCTTGTGGCGCGCCTTCAGCCCGCCGCCGCAGGACTGGCCGCTGGCCCTGCTCGACTACCGCACCGTTGGCGACGACGAGGGAGTGGCGAACCTCCTGCTCTTCGTTGAGCGACTGCCCGACCCCGGGAACATCCCTGACATCCCCGATCCCGGCTCGCGGCCGGCCGGCACCGTCTTCCAGCATCGCCCGCGCCACCGCTGGTGGTACTTCCCGGACATGCACCCGGGCGAGGCGCTCCTGTTCAAGCTGCACGACACGGACCACTCCGTCGCCTGGCGCGTCCCGCACACCTCTTTCCCCGACGCGTCCGCGGCCGGCGCCCACCCGCGGTGCAGCGTCGAGCTCCGCACCATCGCCTTCTTCTACTGACGCGCTACGGCGCCGCTTTACGCTGCCTGGCCGCCTTGTGGGCGGTGCGCCGGTGCTTGCGCGCCCTGGCCCGCAACTGCATGATGCGCGCCATGCCGGCGAACATGACCAGGAGCGCACCGACGACCGCGGCGAGCACCAGGGCCACGCCGAGGTACACGTCGGTGTGAGTCCCCAGGAAGCTGATGCTGACATGAGTGTCGTTCTGCGCGATGAAGATCAGCAGGATCACCAGGAGCACCAGGAAGCAGCCGACGGCCAGCCAGGTGCCGCTCAGGCGGGTGGACTGCAGGACATGGTCCGCGGACTCCCGCGCGCGTGACGGGGCATCGGCGCCTTCGGGCCGCTCCGGATCGTGGCGCCCGGTGTCGCCTTGCCCGGTGTCGGCCTGCCCGGTGTCGGCCTGCCCCGCATCATCGCGGCCCGGATCGGCCTCCCCGCTGGCCTGCTGCCGCGGGGCGGGCACGGCGGGCCCGGCGGTGATGTCGCTTGCGGACCGGTCTTCCCTGGCCATGTGGGGACCCCCTGGGGAGCGCTGAGTCGCCTGAGCACAGCCTTACCTGCCCGCTACCAGTGATTCCATGTATCGATTTCGTCGCGTAATGAATGCCCGCGATGCGGATCGCCCGGCGGCCGGGCACCGCTGGAATGTCGGTCCCGGCCGCTACCGTCAGGGCCATGACTGATGTCGACTGGATTGTGGTTTTCGCGGCGCTTGTCATCGTCGGCGCCGGAGTGGGCTGGTACGGGTACCGCCGCTGGCCGGGCCGGGCGCTGACACCGGCGGACCTGGAGTTCGCCGTCGTCGATCCCCTGTCGGACGCCAGATTCACCAGGTACTGCGCGGCGCTCTTGCGGCTTCGTGGCTACCAGCGGGTCCGGCGGGCGCGCGGCGGTGCCGTCAGCCTCACGGCGACAGCGCCGGACGGGACGCTCGTCGCGCTGCGGTGCGCGCGCCAGAAGGAGGCGGTCACCGCGGACGCGGTCCGCGCGCTGCGGCAGGGCATCGCGGACGGCGGCCACGCGGGACGCGACGCGATCCTGGTGACCAACGCCCTGGTGACGCCGGAAGCGAGGGCACTAGCCAGCGACAGCGGGATCACGGTGGCGGACCGCGCGGTCCTGCGGCACTGGATGGAGCTGGCCCGGGCCGGCGGGCCAGGCGCCGCGGATGCCGCCTCGCCCGGCCCCGGGATCGCGGCCGGGACGGCCGCCCGGGCCCGCACCTGGGCTCCCGACGTGGACACGCTCGTCTTGGGCGGCTCCGTGGGATGCGCGGCGCTGATGCTCATCGCCGTCGCGGTCCACGCGGCCGCCGGGACATCGGCTCCGGGGAGCCCGGCGGCCGGCGTCGCCGCGGTCAACACCCAGGCCGCCGTGTCCCCGGCGGGCACCGCCAGTCCTGGTCACCCGGCCAGCGCGACCGGTGCCCCAGGCGAGGCTGGCCTCAGCCCCCGTGAGCGGCACGTGGAGCACGTCGAGCACGTGAAGCACGTCGAGCACATGAACCACGTCGCGTACCTCGAGCAGCACCCGCCCGGCCAGCAGGGCTAGCTGGCCTGCACGCGGCTCCGAAGGTTCGCCAAGCCGGGGACTGTGATTCACGTCACGTTCATCACGTTTGACGAACATTCATCTGTGACCTCTGACACGCCGCGCTCACGCGCACCTCGCAACGCACTTCCCGCAGTTCCGCTCGCCGAGCAGCATGAGCTGTTCCAGCAGGTCCTGCGACGCAACGTGGTCAGCCGCCGGACGATCCTCCGCGGAGGAGTCAGTGCCGCCGGCGCCGCATTCCTGCTCGGCGGCGCCACGGGTACGGCGTTCGCCGCCGACACCCTGACCAGCACCGGCACGATTGCTGACGGCTTCGTCGTGAACGGCCGTCACCTGTCCTTCGGCCCGGACCCGGAGCGGTCGATGTGGGTCGCCGGCCAGCTGTTCAACCTCACTACGTTCAACGCCGTCCCACCGTCCGGGATCACCGTGCAGGTCGAATACGGCCACGATGCGACCTACGGGCGTGTGGTCGCCGCGGAGCTGCGCGAGCTCATCACGCACGTGCCGGTCTGGAACGGAGTCGTGACCGGCCCGGTCACCGCGTCCACGACCGACGTGCTCAACGCTGACCAGTTCTACGTCCACGCGCTGCTGGACCACCTGGAGCCGGGTGAGACCTACCACTACCGCTTCGCCTACTTCGTCAAGGGCGGCAGCGGCAAGCGCGGCTACACGCCCGACGCGACGTTCACCACCGCCCCCAGCGGCCGCGGCCGGCTAAAGCCGTTCACCTTCACCGCCTATGGCGACCAGGGCATCACCGGGGCCCCGGGCACCGGGCAGACAGTCGACAACGCCGTCTCCCTGCAGCCGGAGTCCTCGTCGCACATCACCGACGACTACTACGACCCGAGCGACCCGGACTACTTCGACCCCACGGCGACGACCGCGCCGGCCGACGTCTCCCCGGTCGCGGCGCTGGTGACCCAGATCACCAGGGTCCGGAACCCGCTCAACGGCACTCCCTCCCGGTTCACGTTGCTGGCCGGGGACATCTGCTACGCGAACCCGAGCGGCGACGCGCAGCCGATCATCAACCCGGACGGGGCGGGCGGCAGCCAGCCCGGCTCTTCGAACACCCCCGCCCCGCCCGCGAACAGCGGCGGCTGGGACGACTTCGATCCCTACGTGTGGACCAGCTACCTCACCACGATCGAGCCCAGCTCGGCCCAGATCCCGTGGATGTTCGCCACCGGCAACCACGACGTCGAGCTGTTCACCGCCTCGCTCGACGCCGACCAGGTGACGATCGACAACTACGGCTCGCTCGGCTACGGCGGCCACAAGCACCGGCTCGACCTGCCGAAGAACGGCCCGAGCAAGTGCCCGTCCGTCTACAGCTTCACCTACGGCAACGTGGGCGTCATCAGCGTGGACGCGAACGACCTCAGCTACGAGATCCAGGGACTGCTCGGCTATAGCGGCGGTACCCAGGTGGCCTGGCTGAAGAAGAAGCTGCACGCGTTCCGCCATGACCCGGGCATTGACTTCATCATCGCCTTCTACCACCACTGCGCGTTCTCCACCTGCGAGAGCCACTCCTCCGACGGAGGCGTTCGCTCAGTGCTCGGCCCGCTGTTCGCCGAGTACCGGGTAGACCTGGCGATCCAGGGCCACAACCACCTCTACGAGCGGTCCAACCCGATCACCTACAACGCGGCCGGCAATAGCGGCACATCCTCCGTGCAGGCGGTGTCGACGTCGCCTGGGCAGGCATTCGTCGTCCACCCGGAGACGGACGGGACAACCTACATGACGGTCGGGTCGGCGGGCCGCCCGCGCTACGCGTGGTCCGGCGCGGTCGAGTCCGACCGTAACTTCATCGCCGGCGTGAACACCAATGCCCCGGGCAACGGCAACGTGGTTATGGCGGATGCGGCCAGCGGGGTCGGGCCGTACGTCAGCCAGCTCGACTTCAGCGACGCGTACGAGACCGTCGACTGGTCGCAGGCCCGGTACCGGGACTACGCCTTCATCGCCCTCGACGTGAACCCGGCCGCGCCGGACGGGACCACGACGATGACGCTCCGGGCGATCAACGAGCAGGGCGTCGAGTTCGACCGGGTCATCTTCAGCCGCGCGGCCGGCTGCTCGCACCGCTAATCGCCGGGAAGGTCGCGTGCTGGCCTGCGGCCGTGCCACGATCCAGTGCCATGGATACGGGCACGGAGCCGGGGGCAGGCCAGCCGCGACGCGGTGACGCCATCGGAACGGCGTTCCTCGAGGCGCTGGCCGGGCGGCCGGGGCCGGTCGTCGTCGAGCGAGACGATGGCTTCGTCAACGTCGACTCCATCGCCTACCTGGGCGGCCTCGACGAGCGCGATGAGTGGGCGGTCAGCCGGGCGCCGGGCCATGTCCTCGACGTCGGGGCCGGGGCCGGCCGCGCCGCGCTGACGCTGCAGGAGCGTGGCCAGCCAGTCACGGCCCTTGAGGTCTCGCCCGGCGCGGCGCGAGCCTGCCGCCAGCGGGGCGTCCGCGACGTCTACCTCGGCACCCCGCGGCAGGCCGCGGCCGACGGCCTGGCGGGCAGGTTCGATAGCGCCCTGCTCCTGGGCAACAACATCGGACTGCTCGGCAGCCGGGAAGCCGCCGGGCCGTTCCTCGGCGACATCGGCGTGCTGCTGCGCCCCGGCGGGGTTATCGTCGGCACCGCCAGGGACCCTTCCCGGGCCAGCCAGCCTGTGCACCTCGACTACCAGGAGAGGAACCGCAAGCTGGGCCGCCTGCCCGGGCAGGCCACCATCCGCGTCCGCTTCGCGGACATGGCCAGCGACTGGTTCGACTGGCTGATCCCCTCCCCGCAAGAGCTTGCCACCCTGGCCCGCGCGGCCGGCTGGCAGGTGGGCGAGCTTCGCCGCGGCCCCGGCCCGCTCTACGCGGTCGTCCTCAGCCGGCTCCGGCCGCCTTGATCAGCCCGCGGCGAAGGCTTACGGGCAGGAGGCGTCTTCCATGCCCGCGGCCGCGCGCAGGCGGCCGACCACGTCCTCGCGCGAGAGGGCGCGGTAGGCATCGAACTGCGTGATCGCTTGCGGGGTCCGCCGCAGCAGGTATCCCGAGTTCGCCGGCTCGCGCGCCGCGTTCCACTGGCTGACGATGATCCGGGTCGCCAGCCGCACGGCGATGAACTCGGCGATGAGCGGCACGTCAGCCGGGCGTAGCGGGTCGGTGGCGTGGTACCCGGCGACCACGTCGAGCGCGGGGGCGAGCAGGTCCGTGCCCTCGCCGACGGCCGCCCCAAGCTGGTAGCACGCGGCGACGGCCACGTCCTGCGCTACCGGCCCGATGACGCTGTCCCCGAAGTCGAGCACCCCGCGCACGGCCGGGCCATCCTCGGCCGCGAGCAGGTTGTCGCCGTGGAAGTCGCTGTGGATGACCTGGACGGGGACGCCCGCCAGGGCCGGCCTCACCACGGTCTCGAACCGGTCCAGGGTCGCGGCGAGCTGCCCGCGCAGCCCCTGGTCCAGGCCGGGCAGGTCGTCGAGCAGGGGCCACAGCTGCGAGGCGTTCTGCAGGTCCCAGTGGTGCGTCCGCCGCGCGGCGGGATGCGTGAAGCCCCGCAGCGCCAGGCTGAGCCGCGCGAGCGTTACCCCGATGTCCCGGCGAAGAGCGGCCGAGGAGGGCACTTCCCGCAGCAGCCGCCCCGACAGGAACGTTGTCATGCGCACCAGCCGCGCGTCAGCCCCGGCGCTCTCGCCGGCCGCCGCCGCGGCCATGACCTCGGCGGCCCCCGACAGGGCGGGGATGACCCGTTGCACCGGCAGGCCGGGCGCGGTTCGCTCCAGGTGCAGCAAGATCGCCGTAAGGAAGCTCGTCCCGGCGCCCGCGTCCCCTGGATGCAGCGCGCAGGCCCGCAGGAACCGCGCGGTCCCGTCCGGCAGCGCCAGCCGGAACGTGTCGTCGTGCTCGGAGGCGAGCCGCGCGGCGACCGCCGTCACCCCGTAGCACTCGCGGGCGATCTCCGATGCCCGGACTTCGGACAGGCGAGGCAGGGCGGGCATGCGCCCCATGATAATTCGTCCCTGAGGGCGAAAGCCCTGCTTAGGCCGGGCTGGGGTCCGGTAAGGAACAGGCGACTGGGTGACCCCAGGTAACGCGGGCTTGCGGGCGACCCCGCCGTAGAAGCTGTGGTAGATCTCATCCCGCTCGATGGCCGCGCGCGCCGGCGGCCGCCACTCCAAGAGCGGTACCAGGCCGGGCGGCACGAGGTCCCAGTCGCCGAACCAGGCGGCGATCTCCGCCTCCTCCCGCCACCGGCCGCTGCCAAGCCGCCCGGCCAGCAGTCGCTCTCCCTCGATGGTCACCGCGCGCAACTCGGGGAGCTCGTCGCCCGGCATCCGGAAGCTGGAGATCGCCACGTGACTGCCCGGCGGCATGGCGGAGCGCAGCACGTCCGCGATCGCCGCCGGTTCCTCGGAGTCCGCCAGGTGGTGCAGCACCGCGAGCAGCACCAGCCCGACCGGCCGGCCGAAGTCGATGAGCTTGCCGACGACGGGGTCGTCGAGGATCTCCTGCGGCCGCCGGATGTCGCCGAGCACGATGTCCGTCGTCCGCTGGTCGGTGAGCAGTGCCTTGCTGTGCGTGTAGACGACGGGATCGTTGTCGACGTGCACCACGCGGACGTCCGGGTTCACGGAGTGCGCGACCTCGCTGACGTTCCCGGCGGTCGGCAGCCCGGAGCCGATGTCGATGAGCTGCGTGATCCCGGCCGAGCCAACCAGGTACCGGATCACCCGGCGCAGGAACTCCCGGTTGGCCCGGGCCGCGAGCGGGGCCTTCGGCGCGATCCGCATGGCCTGGTCAGCGAAGTCCCGGTCGACGGCGAAGTTGTCCTTCCCGCCGACGAAGTAGTCATAGACGCGGGCCACGTTCGGCTTGGTGATGTCGATGGCGTCCAGCCAGTCATGCCTTGTCACTATCGCCCCCTTGCGACTATGACGTATTTCACACTGGAAGTAACCCTAATCGCGCTGAACGGGCATGGGCTGCCAGTTGCCGGGAAAGGCCGCCCTCAGTACCGCGTGCCGTCGGGCAGGGCGGGGGAGACCACCCACAGGACCTGCGCCGGGCTGCCCGCGGCCCGGAACGAGTGCGCCGATCCGGCCGGGAAGGTGAAGGCGTCCCCGGCCGCCAGGGTGACCAGGTCGCCTTCGACCACGATCTCCAGCGTCCCGGCCAGGATGAAGACGAACTCTACGTCGGCGGGGAGACGGTAGGCCTCCTGTCCGCTTCCGCCGCGGGGCTCGATGTAGCTCAGTATCGCCTGCATGCGCCGCTCGCCGGTCGGGGTGAGGAGGTACTCGCGCATCCCGGCGGTGCCGCCGAAGTTGATCGGCTTGCGGTCCCCGGCCCGCACCACCTCGCCCTTCGGCGGGTCGAAGAGCGATCCGACGGAGATCTCGAGCGCGCCGCACAGCCGCATCAGCGAGGCGACCGACACGTTGGCCAGGTCCCGCTCCAGCTTGGACAGGAAGCCCTTGGTCAGCCCGGCTTCCTCGGCGACCTCGGCCATGGACTTGCGCGCCGCGAGCCTGGCCGCCCGCAGCTGTGCCCCAATGGCCGTGGTGGCGCTGCCCGCTGTCCCGGCACCCGCGGGGCCAGCGCCCGGCGTACCGAGGTCGGCTGCGTCGCTCACGTTGTCCCTTCATGAAACAACTGGGTTAAATTAGGAAACAAGGGTTGACTGAGAGGAAACTCACGTCCACTATATCGGCGTATGGCCAGTTTTACACGGCAGGGAGGCACGCGTGGCTACTGAGCAGCACACGGGGGTGACGGCGCCAGCACCAGGCGGCCGGGGCCTTGTCGGCCAGATCGAGGTGCACTCGATCGACTGGATTCCCGAGTCAGAACGGCACGGCAAGCCCTGGCTGCAGTCGATGCTGTGGTTCCTCGGCAACTTCCAGTACTTCACCATCCCGATTGGCTTCGTCGGCCCGGCCATGGGCCTTTCGCTGGGCTGGTCCATCCTGGCCGGCGTCCTCGGTATCGCGGTTGGCACGCTGTTCATGGCGTTCCACGCGACGCAGGGTCCCGTCTTCGGGCTGCCGCAGATGATCCAGTCCCGTGCGCAGCTTGGCTACCGGGGCGTGATCGTGGCGCTGATCGCGACCCTGTTCACCTACATGGCCTTCAACGTGGCCGACCAGATCCTGCTGGCCAGCGGGCTGCATGGCGCGTTCGGCTGGAACCAGCAGGTGATCGCGATCGCCACTGCGCTGATCGCGGCCGCGCTGGCGATCTACGGTCACGACTGGGTGCACCGGGTCTTCCGTTTCCTGCTGGTGATCTCATTCCCCTGCTACGCGATCATCTCCGTCGCCATCTTGCTCGGGCACGCCGGCGGCAAGGCCCCGGCCCAGCCCGGCGGCTTCCTGTTCGCCGCGTTCATGGCCCAGTTCTCGGTGGCCGCCGCCTACAACATCACGTACGCGCCGTACGTGTCGGACTACTCGCGCTACATGCCGAAGGACACCTCGGCCCGGGGCATCATCTCGGCCGTGTTCTTCGGGGCGTCCGGCTCGGCGGTGTGGCTGATCGCGCTGGGCGCGTGGATGGCGACCCGCCTGGGCGTCTCCGACGGCCTCACCGGCCTGCGGACCTCCGGCAACAACGTCGCCAGCCCGCTCGGCAACATCACCGCGGTCCTGTCGGCCACCGCGCTGCTGGCCACCATGGGCATGAACGCCTATGGCGGCATGCTCACCGTGCTGACCGGCGTCGACTCGTTCAAGAAGATCGCCACCAGCCGGGCCTGGCGCATCGGCACGGTGCTGGTGCTCACCGCGGTCTGGTTCGCGCTCGGCGAGCTCTGGGCGGGCGGGTCGGCCGTCAACGCCGTGCTGGACTCGCTGACCCTGATGCTTTACCTCCTCGTCCCGTGGACCGCGCTCAACCTGGTCGACTACTTCTTCGTCCGGCACGGGCACTACGCGATCACCGACATCTTCCGGGTGAACGGCGTCTATGGCGCCTGGGGCTGGCGGGGCCTGGCCGCCTACGTGATCGGGTTCGCCGCGGAGATCCCGTTCATGGTGCTGCCGCAGATCGCCGGATTCTCCTACACCGGGCCGTTCCCGGCGCACGTCAGCAACGGCGTCGACTACTCCTGGCTCGTCGGCCTGGTAGTCTCCGGCGTCGTGTACTGGGCCTTGTCGCGCTCGCTGAACCAGACCCGCGAGCGGCAGGCGATCGAGGCCAGTGACCGAGAGCTAGAGGAGCTGGCAAGGCAGTGAGCGACGTACCCCGGATCACCACCGACGAAGGCGTCATCGGGCCAGTTGACGCCGCCCAGGTCCCCCGCTGGGTCGGCGAGGCGACGTTCGCGCGGCTGCCGCGCATCGCCGAGGTGAGCCGGGCCGACGTCGCGATCGTCGGCGTGCCGTTCGACACCGGGGTGAGCTACCGCCCCGGTGCCCGCTTCGGGCCGGGGCACATCCGGGAGTCCTCCCGGCTGCTGCGGCCGTACAACCCGGCCGCGCGGGTGTCGCCGTTCGCGGCACGGCAGGTCGCTGACGCGGGCGACGTCGCGGTGAA
>Ga0335072_10011078_pt1 | contig 12927 bp, 13 predicted proteins | sample Lox_Sample_21_FD_206725 | JGI IMG/M metagenome (GOLD analysis project Ga0335072, IMG submission 206725) | Soil microbial communities from Loxahatchee National Wildlife Refuge, Florida, United States - Lox_Sample_2.1 | ecosystem: Environmental > Terrestrial > Soil > Wetlands | place: USA...
CGCAACAAGCGCAGCATCGTGCTCGACCTGCACGACGCTGAGGACCTGCGGGTGGCCAGGGCGCTCGCCGAGCGCGCCGACGTGGTTTTGCAGAACTTCCGGCCCGGCGTCATGGCGCGGTTCGGCTTGGACGAGCCCACGATTCGCCGGGCCAACCCCGGGGTGGTGTACTGCAGCATCTCGGCGTTCGGCACCGCCGCAGGTCACGAACTGGCCGGATATGACCTGCTGGTCCAGGCGCTCGGCGGGTTGATGAGCATCACCGGACCCGACGTCGACAACCCGACCAAAGTCGGGGTGGCCGTGGTCGACGTGTTGGCGGGCCTGTTCGCCACGGTCGGCATCTTGGCGGCCCTACGCGAGCGTGACCGGTCCGGGCAGGGCCAGCACGTCGAGATCAACCTGATGTCCGCGCTGCTGTCCGCCCTGGCCAATCAATCCGCCAGTTATGTTCTGACCGACCAGATTCCACGTGCGATGGGAAACGGCCACGCCAGCATCGCCCCCTACGACACGTATCCGACCGGCGACGGGACGCTCGTGTTGGCGGTGGGCAACGACAAGCAGTTCGCCCAATTGTGCGGCGCCCTCGGCATTTCCGGCCTGGCGCAGGATGAACGATTCCGCACCAACGAACTGCGGGTGCGCAACCGGGCGCCGTTGCGTGAGCAGCTGGAACGTGCTTTGGCCTCCAACTCGGCCGCCTATTGGTCGAAGGCCCTGCCGGCGCTGGGAGTTCCGGCCGGTGCGGTCAACAACATTGCCGAGGCTTTCGCCCTCGCCGAAGAGCTTGGCCTGCAACCGATCCGGACCACCGAGGACGGCGACATCCGATTCGGTGCCCAGGTAGCCAGCCCGATCAATCTGTCGACCACGCCGGTCAGCTACCGGACCAGGGCCCCGCTGCTGGGCGAACACAGCGCCGAAATACGCAGCTGGCTCACCCGACGTCGTTGGCTCCCAAAGAAATATCAGGCGCTTTCCGAGCTGGCGGGGTAAGAAGCTGCGGCAATCTCGATTATCTCCGCGCGATCTGCCGGCAAGATGTATCCCGATTCGGTCGCCGTGTCGAGGGACTTGGTGAAGCGGTCCAGGTAGTCGGCGCGCCCACCGGGGTAGAGCCGGCCCAGGGTGGCGGTGTCGAATAGTTCGCCGGAGCCGAAGATGGCCGCCATGATGCTCTCGACGCCTCCGGTCCCGGATGTGCGGGCAACCGGAACGTCCACCCACGGGCTCCGGATACCGCCCTGCGCCAGTCCCTCGGCATCCAGAATCGGCTGGGGCGGATCGGTTTCGGTCAGCTCGATCGTTGCGCCACTGGGTGCCGGTTCGCCCGTCCGGACCCAGTGGCAGAGCGCGGACAACGCCGCTTGCAGAACATAGTGGTGCTGCGGGGCGAAGTTGATGCAGTGTTCCAGTTGCTGGCCCATCAACATGTTGGTCGGCGCGTATGCCGCCACAATGTCGCTGATTGGCGCAGAACCGCTGTCGATCGGCGCCACCTGGATGGTGTAGTTGTCGGCATGCGCGGTCCCGGCGATCTCCCAGACCCGCAATCGGTCGTTATCAGGCTGCCGCGCAAGGTAATAGCCCGATCGAATGCCACCGAAAAGGTCGGTTTCGGTGATGATCGTCATCAGCGGCACGCGCAGGTCGGTCCGAAACCTGGCGGCCGCGGGCCCGCCGTTCTGCGACTCGTCGAATATGGAGACGCCGTCCAGAGGTGCGGCGGCCGCGAATCTGGAATGCACCAGGAAACCGTCGTAGACCTGGGTGAGCGGGTCGACGGCGTTGATGTAGGTCGTCAGGAACAGAGCCGACTGTGACTCGCCGAGGGCGACCACGTGCTTGGGGCGAAGCTCACCCAGGATGTCGTTGCGCTCCCGGATGAGCCGGCCGATCTGAGAAAAGATGTCGTAGCAGAAGGCGTCGCCGGGGTGGTTCAGCGACGCATACCGCGTCGGATCCTGACTCTTCAGCGACATGTCGATGCCCATCAGGTTGGCGCCGCCCCCAACGCCCACTTGCTGCGTCGACACGGCGACGTACGCGTAGCCGGCGCGCACCATTTCGCGATGCGCCATGAACCAGAAAGCCGGGGCGTCGATGCCGCCACTGACGTTGAGCCACTCGACGAGCACGGTGCCGTTGAAGTGCGCCCGATCCGTGGGGGTGAGCACGACGATCCGAGTGGTGTAATCGGCGGTGCCGGATGGTGCCACACTCCAGTGGCCGTCTGGTCCCAGCTCCGCTTCAGGCGCGTAGCACGATGCCGCTCCGGACACGAAGAACTCGTCGGCAACATAGCCGATTGCGCCGATGTCGAAGGCACCGAGCAGCAGAGCAGGCTTTCCGGGTACGGGTGTGACGACCAGACTATCCATTACAGCATCCCGTCAACTTGTAAAGGCGACACAGATACTTCTACACGGCTGCCGCGCTAAAGGCCATGATTGGGCCAGCTCGGCTTGAGGTTTCCGGCCTTGAACGACGCCGCGCCGTGGGAGTGCTTGTCGTGGCGCATGAACATCGAGATGCACATCTCCGCCTCGATACGTAGCCGTTCTTCCAGGGTGTGGCCGACGTGGCGTAACACGCATTCCTTGTCGGAGCGGATCGCGCCCTGGGGCAACTGGGCGATCTCGTGCGCGAGTGCCACCGCGCGGTCGAGCGCCGCGCCGCGCGGGACCACCTCGTTTACCAGCCCGATGCGCTGGGCTTCGTGGACGTCGATCCGCCGGCCGGTGATGATGAGTTCCATTGCCTTGGCGAACCCGACGATCAGGGGCAGCCGCACCGTCAGCCCGTCACCGCCGACGATGTTCCAGCGCCGCTCGAGCGCGCCGAATTCGGCGTTCTCCGCGGCGATTCGGATGTCGGCAAGCATCGCGGTCTCGAGGCCGGCGGCGAAGGCATAGCCGTTCACCGCCGCGATGATCGGCTTGAAGATATCCACACGACGGGTGTAGCCGCAGACACCGGGCAGGTTGTAGAGGTCTTTGCGGTACTGATCGAAGTCGCCCGGTTCCGTCCACTCCGCGGCATCCTGCAGATCCCATCCCGCGCAGAAAGTCGTCTCGCCGGCCCCGGTGATCACCAGCACGAACGCGCTGTCGTCATCGCGGAAGCGCTCAAAGGCCTCGTGCAGTTCGGAGTTCATCCTGCGGCTGATGGCGTTGTGCTGGTCGGGGCGGTTGTAGGTGAGTACGACTACATGCTCCTGCTGCTCGTATGTGAGGGTTTCGTAGCTCATTCGATCTCCTAGGTGCGGCGGAAGGCGCTGTACATGAGTTGCTTGAAAGCGTCGTCGAATCGGCGGTAGGTGCTGCGCAGTCGGTGCGCCGGCCAGTTGTGCGGGACAAGCTCGACGGGTAGCTGCGGGTCGAGCTGAAGATGCCGGACGACGACGACCGAAACCGCGAACTCATGGGCCAGACGTTCGGCTACGTCGTCAGGCTTGCTGTGCATGGCAGCCAGCTCGACGTCCATTGCATCGATCAATGCCCCGGCGTCGTCGGCCCAGCCATCCAGAGAAAACAGCGACCGCATCTTGTCGGCGGTGATGTCGGTGGCGGCGCCGTGGAAGTGGATGCACTGCTGGTCCAGCACCGCGCGCGAAGCCGGAAGCCGTTGTGAGTCAAGGTTGTCCGGGCGGATCCACACACCCTCACGAAGTTCGCCGAGGTGCAGCGCGATGGCGGCCTTGCGAAGTTCGAGGCGATCCGCCGCCGACCGACGCTCCAGCGAAACAATCGCCAGCTCCCACGTCCCGTCCCATCGGGCGGCGCCGTCGATCCGAGAGGCCTCGTCGACCCGTTCGCGGCGTTCCAGCAAGCGACCGGCGAGCGCGTAATGACCGTCTTCGCTGGTGAGTTCGCCGTTGGAGACCATCCGCCACAGGCAGGTGCGGGCGGCTCCGGCGCTGATGCCGAACAGCGCGGCCACCGTCACCAACTCACCCACGGTAAGGCGGCCCAGATCCGATCCCAATAACGCTGTGGCAAGCACCGAGCGCGCGCTGAGCGGTCGGTCGCCGATCAGCTCGTCAACCCGAGATTGGGACACCGCGACACCATATCACCAAATCATTGACGCGTGACGACGCGAGTGTGATACTGACACGCATGACCTCTGTGGCGAAATCGTTGGTCGCCGACGACGTCGAAATCGTTCGACGGATCCTTGCTCACATCGATGCCGGCACCACCGACGAGGGTGAGGGATGGCGTGAGCCCGTCGAAAACTACTTGGAACCAGAACGTTTCGCCGCCGAGCTGCGAGCGCTGCGCGCGATGCCGAGCGTGTTCGTTCCGTCGGCAACCATCCCCGAACCGGGTGATCACGTCGAACGAACCGTCTTCGGAGTGCCGCTATTCGCCGTACGCGGGCGCGATCACCGGGCACGGGTGTTCCGCAACGCGTGTCGGCATCGAGGGTTCTCCCTGGTGGAGGGCCACGGGTGTTCGCACGCGCTGGTGTGCCGCTACCACGGCTGGACCTACCGTCTGGACGGCTCCCTCTCGCACGTGCCGCACGATGACGCCTTCCCCGATCTGGACATGGCGGCGCGTGGCCTCGTTGAGGTGGAAAGCCACGAGGTGGACGGGCTTATCGTCATCGGCGCACTCGACTCCGGTGCCGGTGGGCAGGCCGACGAGGCGCTGGCCTGGCTGGCCGACGGCACCGTGTGGCGGGACAAATTGCTGCCGGCGCAGCGGCTGGTGTATGTGAATTCCACTCTGCACGCGATAAATTGGAAGGTGCTCGTCGAGCAATTCCTGGAGGGCTACCATATCCGCTCGACTCATAAGGACACGTTCTACCCGCTGCAGTACGACGATCTCAATGTGGTGGAGATGTTCGGCCCGAATTGCCGTATTACCTTCCCGTACCGCAATATCGAGCGCCTCCGCGACCGCCCGGAGAATGTCTGGACGACGGACGCGCGGGTGACCTACGTCTATCACCTGTTTCCGAACGCCATGTTGGCGACGTTTCCGGATCTGGTGCTCATGGTCGTGCTCGATCCGGTGGACATCGACCACTGCACGTTGACTTCCTATTCGATGGCCAAAGCTGAAGTCGCCGAACGCATACTGCTGGACCCACCGACTGACCCCGCGGGCGCCCTCGTGGCGCGCGGTTTTGTGGAGGACAACGCGATGTCGGCGGGTGTGCAAAGAGGCCTGCGCTCCGGCGCGAACTCATTCGTCGAGTTCGGGCGACACGAAAGCGCGATAGGGCACTTCCACGCCACTCTCGGGGAGGCGCTGGGTCGCTTGCGAGCGATTTGAACATTCGCTCAGCGGAATCGAGCTCTGCGACTAGTCGAACGGAGCTATCCGCACGGCCAGTGGGAGTCCGCAGCGAACCAGGAGCCCGAAGCGTCCCTTCGGTACTGCCGCCGCCTCGGCACGCATCACTTCTACGAGCCGGCGTTTGAAGTCACCTCTCGGGTAACGCCGCAGCACCTCCTCGACGTTAGCGGGCGAGATGTCCCAGATGCGCAATCCTGCCCCGTCAACCATGGCCCCCCACTGGAGATAACAGCCTGTGGCACCGTCGGTTTCGACTTTGATGCCCGGCGTCGTGTGAACGCAGATGCCGTCGGCCAGCAGATCTGCCCGGTCATCGGCGACCCCCGCGGCGTCCGCGCAGGAACGCAACCGGTCGACGCTGCCGAGCGTGAAATCGCGGTCCGCCGTTGGGGTTGCGATGCCATAGTCGTGCAGGAGCGAGCCGCAGTAGAAGAGCTCGTCGTCCAACGCGCTGCCGTCCATCGCGGCCAGCGCGCGCCCGAATAACCACGTGCGATAGGAGTGACCCTGAAGGGCCGCCGGCAGTTCCGCACATGCCTGCTCGGCTTCGTGCGCGAATTTCGAGTCAGGCGCCCGAAATGTGTCCACGTCGACGCGGTTGGCCTCAGCCGGAAGCCGACCCAGCGCGAGCTTGGCCCGTCCCACCGCGTTCTCCCACTGGCCCAACACAATTGCCGCCAGCAGACGTCGCCGCTCTGCGCGCGACAACCGGCCACCGGTTCGACGCACCCAGCCGAGACCACCGAGCCGTTCTGGATTGGGCACGTTCATTGCAGGTGTCCCGTGAAAGTGCGCAGGCGCAGGCTGTTGCCGACGACGAACACACTGGACAACGCCATCGCGGCGCCGGCCAGCATCGGGTTGAGCAAGCCCAGTGCCGCGAGCGGGATGGCGGCCACGTTGTAGGCGAAGGCCCAGAACAGATTCGTCTTGATCGTCGCCAGGGTCTGGCGGGCGAGTCGGATCGCGTCGACTGCGGCGCGCAGATCGCCACGCACCAGGGTCAGGTCGGCCGCTTCGATCGCGGCGTCTGTGCCGGTTCCCATGGCCAGTCCGAGGTCGGCGGCCGCCAGTGCGGCGGCGTCGTTGACGCCGTCACCGACCATGGCGACAACCTTGCCTTCGGATTGCAGGCGGACGACGGCGGCGACCTTGTCGGCCGGCAGCACGTCGGCGATCACCTGGGTGATGCCGACCTCTTCGGCGATCCGCTCCGCCACGGTCTGATTATCGCCGGTCAACAGCACCGGCGTCAGACCCAGGCGCCTGAACTCCCGAATGGCTTCTGCGCTAGTGGGTTTGACGGTGTCGGCGACGACCAGGATGCCGCGGGCGCGACCGTCCCAGCCGACTGCGACCGCGGTCTTGCCTTCACTTTCGGCGCGGGCCTTGGCCGCTGCCAGGGGGCCATCGAGGTGCTGGGCCCAATCGGCCAGCAGGCTCGCCCGCCCGACGACGACCGCGTGCCCCTCGATAATGCCTTGCACGCCTTTGCCTTCCACGTTGACGAAGTCCTCAGGCGTGGCCAGTGTGCCGAGTTCTGCCCTGGCGCCCTTCGCGATCGCCTGCGCGATGGGGTGCTCGGAGGCGTCCTCCAGGGCACCGGCGTAGCGCAGCACCGTGGCGCAGTCGGTGTCGGGTGTGGTGATCACGTCGACCAGCGTCATCTTGCCGGTGGTGACGGTGCCGGTCTTGTCGAGCACGATGGTGTCGACCCTGCGGGTGGACTCCAACATTTCGGGTCCTTTGATCAGCACCCCGAGCTGAGCCGCGCGTCCCGTGCCGACCAGCAGCGCGGTCGGAGTAGCCAGTCCCAGCGCGCACGGGCAGGCGATGATCAGCACCGCGATCGCGGCGGTCAGCGCCGCGGTGACGGGGAAGCCGGCGCCCAGCCATGCCCCGAAGGTGGCCACCGCGATCGCGATGACGACCGGGACGAACACGCCGGAAATGCGGTCGGCGAGCCGCTGCACTTCGGCCTTGCCCGATTGAGCCGCCTCGACGAGCCTCGCCATCTGCGCCAGCTGGGTGTCGTCGCCGACCCTGGTGGCGCGCACGACAAGCCGCCCGCCGGCGTTCACGGTGGCACCGGTGACCGTGTCGCCTTCGCCGACCTCGACGGGAACGGACTCGCCGGTGAGCATCGAGGCATCCACGGCCGAGGAGCCGGAGACAATCGTCCCGTCGGTGGCGATCTTTTCTCCGGGGCGCACGACGAACTCGTCGCCCACCTTGAGTTGGTCAACGGGGATGAGGGTCTCGGTGCCAGGGCTATCGGGGCGCAACACCGCGACGTCCTTGGCGCCCAGCTCCAGCAGGGCGCGCAAGGCGGCACCGGCACGCCGCTTGGAGCGCTTCTCGAAGTATCGCCCAGCCAGGACGAACAGGGTCACGCCTGCGGCCACTTCGAGGTAAATGTTGGCCGCGCCGTCACTGGGCGTGACCGTCAGCGCGAACCGGTGGCGCATACCCGGTTCGCCGGCCCTCCCCAAAAAGAGCGCATACAGGGACCACAGGAACGCCGACAAGGTCCCGACCGAGACCAGGGTGTCCATCGTCGCCGCCCCGTGCTTGAGGTTGGCCCAGGCGGCCGCGTGGAAGGGTCGGCCCGCCCACACGACAACCGGCGCGGCCAGCGCCAGCGACGCCCACTGCCAGTAGCGGAACTGCAGCGCGGGGATCATCGCCAGGAGGATCACCGGGGTCGCGAGCACGAGCGCCGTAAGCAGGCGGCTGCGCAGCGAGATCAGCTCCGCATCGTCCGCCTCCGCGGGTGGCTCCTCGCGCGGTTTCGGCAACGCTGCGGTGTAGCCGGTCTTTGCGACCTCGGCGATCAAAGCCTGCGGGTCATAGCCGGGCGGGACCGCGACCGTCGCCTTCTCGGTCGCGTAGTTGACGGTCGCACTGACCCCGTCGAGGCTGTTCAGCTTGTTTTCGATGCGCATCGCGCAGGAGGCGCACGTCATCCCGGCGATCTCCAGCTCGATGTTGTTCATCGCAGTGGGTGATCCAGTCATCTCCGGCATGATCGCATTCCTTTGCCTCTGTGTCGTCATCGCATCGACGGTGAACCCCGCGGTATATGTGTCAACTATATACCCCCATGGGGTATTCCCGCTGGGAACCCCTCGCCGTGCGGCGTCGCAGTTCCAACGGTTGCGGAGAACAGCGGCAACTCGGCGGGGCGTAGCGTCAACGTGGCGCTGCGGACGGAAGGAGACGCCATGACTGTCACCGTTGTCGACGCGGGACCTCGTCGGGTTAGTCGATCGGTGGAAGTGGCCGCGCCGGCCGCCGAACTGTTTGCGATGGCCGCCGATCCCCGGCGGCACAGCGAACTGGACGGCTCCGGAACGGTTCGCGACAACATCGATGCACCGGCGGAACTGGCTGTAGGTTCCAAGTTTTCGACGAAGATGAGGATGTATGGCCTGCCATATCGCATCACCAGTAAGGTGACCGCGCTCAAGCCGGGCGAGTTGGTCGAATGGCGTCACCCGTTAGGTCATCGGTGGCGTTGGGAATTCGAGTCGCTCTCACCGACGTCGACCCGCGTGACCGAGACGTTCGATTATCACGATGCCGGTGCGCTGAAGAACGGGGTCAAGTACTACGAGCTGACGGGTTTCGCAAAGGCCAACGCGTCGGGGATCGAGGCGACATTGGCCAAGCTGCGGGACCGCTACGCCTCGGGGTAGGTCAGGACGGGTCGGCGGCATCCCACGGGACCACGCCGGAAACCCAATGGCTCAGTTTCTCGACCTGGTCGTTGCGGTGCAGGTGGCGCGGGGGCGTTGCGTACGTGGAGTACGGCCGGCAGCGGATGACGACCCGGTTCTCCCGGTCGCACATTTCCTCGACGGCGGGGCGTGCCTCGTCGGGCAGTGGCTGGCCGGACATGCGACCGGCCACCGCCATCATCACGTCGATGGTCAGGTCGCGGTCTTTTTCGACGGTCGCGTCGGCGTAGACCTGCAAGTAGCTGAACGGCCACCGCTCGTCGAGAACGCACAGGCTGATCTTGGCGTCGCGTTCGACGATGCGGGCCTTGCCGCGGCCGGCCATCGTGGACACCAGCAGTTCGTCGGTGTCGGTGGGGATGTAGTACACGATCGACATGGCCGGACCGTCGTTGCGGCGGCGGTAGCCGAAGACGCAGGTCCGGTGGGTGCGAACGAATTCACGTCGCTCCGAGGGGAGCATGTCGCGGTCGGTCGGGGCCGAGTAGGGCTCGGGGGCGAGTGGGAGAAGCATGGCGAGATGTCCTTGCTGTCGCGGGGGTTGACCCTGATAATTATTTATGGATACAGTGTTTCCATAAATAGTGAGGATGTCAAGTGACCGCCACCACACCGTCGAGCCGCTCGCGTGGGCGTCCTTCGTTGCCCTTGGAGCGGATCCTCGCCGCGGCGCTCGAACTCGTCGACGAGCAGGGGGCTGACGCGCTGTCCATGCGGTCGCTGGCGCAGCGCCTGGGATCGGGCACCGCCACGCTGTACCGACACTTCGCGGGCCGATCAGAACTGGTCGCGTTGATGGTCGATCGCATGATCGGCGAAACCGACCTACCGGCCGTTGCCTCGATGCCCTGGCAACAGGCCTGTATATCTCTCGCGCAGAACATGTTTGACGCGCTCAGCCGACACGGTAATGTCGCGTCTCTGTTGATCGGGCACGTTCCGATGGGCCCCCACGCGCTGGCCCAACGGGAACTGGTCCTGTCGGTCCTACTAGATAACGGCTTTGCGCCGGCGGTCGCTGCCCATGCCTACGCCACGCTGTCCCGTTATGTGCTGGGCTTTGCGATCCAGGCCTCCGGGTCGGCGGTCGCCGGTGCACAAGATGCCGAACTCTCGGCGAAGTTTCAGGCTCTCGATCCCGCCCGCTACCCCGCCACCGTCGCCGCCGCCGATGCACTGCCGGTTCCTTTGCAGGAGGAATTCGAGTTCGGATTGCGGCTCGTCGTCGCCGGGATGGACGGGTTGCAGGCGAACCGGGGGATGTGACAACCCGCTCGACTCTCTAACTGGAGGACCGGACCTCGTAGCCGAGGTCGGCGAGCGCGCGGGCGGGGGTTCTGCCGTCGGCGCTGCCCGGCATCTTCCTTTCCCGGAAAATGTGCAGGCCTTCGCCTTTCACGCCGAAGAACGCCGTGGAGACGGGATCCTCTGGTGGTTGGGGTGAATCCGCGGTGTGCACATGCACGGCCCACAGCGACGTCGACGCGGCGACCACGCGGTAACCGCATAGTGGCGGATTGAGTTCGTAGAGTTCAAGATCGCCTTGGGCAAACAGGTCGGGGTTGGGTAGGGACCCGACGCGGCGCGCGACGCCGAAACATCTGCTGCTGTCTTCCATGGTGCGAGTATCTTTCGGCCCGCACCCGTATGAAACGGCCATCGAATTCGATGCGTCAGCGCATCCCTAGGCGGCTGAGGTGATCGATCATGGTGTCCACAGCGGCTTCCAGTGGGGCGGTGTCGCGCCGGACCTGGCTCAGCAGCAGCCCGCCCTGGATGCCGGCCAGCAACGCCAGCGCGATACGGTCGATGTCGGTTCCTTCGGCCAGTTCGCTGCGCCCGGCGATGGTCACCAGGCCTTCGTGGATCATGTTCTCCCACTGGGCAAATGACCGTGCGAGCCGGGCCCGTGCGACGGGATCCGCCTCGGACAGCTCGTTGGCTATCGATCCGAGCGGGCAACCGCCCACGCAGCCCAGGCCACGTACCAGGTCGACCATGATGTCGCGCCAACGGTACAAGTCCTTGACGCTGTCGATCCGGTCGAGACCCAGGTGCTGCACGCCGAGCACGTTTTCGGTTTGAAAGTCGATGACCGCGGCGACGAGATCGTTCTTATCGGAGAAGTAGTGGTACATCTGCGAGGTGCTGACGGCCGCGGCGTGTTGGATGTCTTCGATGGTGGTGCGGGCGACACCGTGCTGCAGCATCAATTCCGAGGCCGCCGCGACGATGCGTTCGCGGGTCGCACGCCCTTTGGCGGTGAGTTTGTCGTAAGTGGCTGGAGCCATCTTCACAATCTACCTCTTTTTGGAGTTGACACTCCATTTTGGGACCGGGACTCTGAAGACATCGTCTGGTAACCGGCACCTTCGTGAAGGGCGGAAAATCGTGCTTACTTCTCACAACAATGCGACCATTGCCGATCGCGTCGCCCAACTGCAGCAGGGGATGGCCGGGCAGGTTCCCGGCGAGGTGCTGAGTGTGTTCGCCGCCGAGCAGGTTCGAATGGAAGCCGAGGGATGGCCGGCAGGTGTCGCGGTGCCCGGTGACGCGATGCCTGACGCCCAGCTGCTCGACGTGAACGGCGCGCCAATTACGTTGTCCGAGGCCGTGAAAGGCTCCGGGGCGGTGGTTGTCTTCTACCGCGGTGCGTGGTGTCCGTACTGCAACTTGACGCTGCGCGCCTATCAGGAGGATCTTGTTCCGCACCTTGCCGAGCGGGGCATCCCGCTGGTGGCGATCAGCCCGCAGAAGCCCGACGGTTCCCTGACGACGCAGGAGACGAACGAGCTGACCTTCACCGTCTTGTCGGACCCGGGCAATCAGCTGGCAACAGCGTTGGGCGTGCTCACTTCCCACAGCGAGGAAGCCCTGGCTGCCCAAAGGAAACTGGGACTCGACCTGCCCGAGGCCAACGCCGACGGCACAGGCGGATTGCCGATGCCGACCGTGGTCGTCATCGACAGCGCCGGAATCATCCGCTGGATCGACGTGCACCCGAACTACGCCACCCGCACCGAGGTCGCGGACATCCTCGACGCGTTGAGGGCCCTCGCGTGATCCTGATGACCGACGACACCGCAAACCGCTTGGTACAGTTGCTGACCCGATCGGGACAGTGGGTGAGCCGGTACGGCCTGGTGGTCGTCCTGGCCTGGATCGGTTTCGGTAAGTACGTGAAGATGGAAGCCCGCGTGCTGATCGAGCACAGCCCGCTGATGAGCTGGATGTACCACGTATTCAGCGCCACGACGGTCGCGCGCGGGCTGGGGACGATGGAAATCGTTGCCGCCCTTCTCATTGCGCTGCGGCCATGGTGGCCACGCGCGTCGGCGGCGGGGAGCGCGTTGGCGGTGGTGCTCTTCCTCGGGACGCTGAGCTTCCTGTTCACCACCCCGGGCGTGGTCAAGACCTACGCGGTCGGCTTGCCCGTATTGTCGGCGCAGCCGGGTCAATTCCTGCTCAAGGACTTGGTGCTGATCGGCGTCGCGCTGTGGACATTAGGGGACTCGCTGGGTGCCGCGCGATTCACACGTGCGGAAGAACTTGATCGGTCAGTAGCTGCAAACTAGCCCAACCTTCATCGATCGGAAGTCCACCGACCAGCGGGTTCATCACGATTTCCTGCCTGCCGCAACGGATCTGGTCGATCAACTGCTCGGGGGTGAGGATCTGTACGTTGTTCAGGCTACGCAGTTCCTCGAGCGAGGCCGCAGCGGTTTCATTGGGCCGCGGTACGCCGGCGCGCTTCCAGCCGGTGTATTCGGCGGCCTCATTCATGATGAAGTCTCCGAAACGCGCCCAGGCTGCGTCGGGATCGGGGTGCAGCAGGGTGACGGTACTGCCGTTTTCGGGGTGGTAGACGA
>Ga0335072_10011079_pt1 | contig 12926 bp, 11 predicted proteins | sample Lox_Sample_21_FD_206725 | JGI IMG/M metagenome (GOLD analysis project Ga0335072, IMG submission 206725) | Soil microbial communities from Loxahatchee National Wildlife Refuge, Florida, United States - Lox_Sample_2.1 | ecosystem: Environmental > Terrestrial > Soil > Wetlands | place: USA...
GCCTGCCCCACATCGTTGTCTCGGAGGCGAAGCTCCACTCTCGCGTCATGTCCGTAAAACGTCACATGACATACCTGCGCAGGAACTGTCCCGACACGACCTGGCTCGGCGAGCCGGATCTGTTCCGGCCGGATGAGCACATCGACAGTTCCGTCTTCAACCCCAGTCCTCACTGGGACGATGCCGAGCGCGCATTTTACCTGACAGGCGCGGACCGTGCCCGTCAGCACCATCGCCTCGCCAACGAACCGCGCCACGCCAGGATCAGCCGGCCGACGATAGAGGGTTTCAGGATCGGCCACCTGTACCAGGGTTCCCTCTCGAAGAACCGCTACCTCTCGCCCCACGGACAGGGCTTCGTCCTGGTCATGTGTCACAAGGAGCGCTGTGGTTTTCGCCGCCGCCAAGGCCGTCGCGAGCGACTCCCGCGTGCTTGTGCGCGACGCCGCATCGAGCGCGGAGAATGGCTCATCGAGCAAGACGATGTGGGGCGCGGGCGCCAGTGCCCGCGCGAGAGCCACCCGTTGCTGCTCCCCGCCAGAAAGCGCTTGCGGCGACCGAGTAGCAAACGTGGTCGAGAGCCCGACGAGTTCGAGCAGTTCACTTACCCGGCGGCGGGTGCGACGTTCTCGCCGGGGCAAGCCAAAGGTTATGTTGTCGGCGACCGAAAGATGGGGAAAAAGCGCACCCTCCTGGGCCACGTAGCCGATTCGTCGCCTGGCTGCCGGCACATGAAGGTGCGGGCCCACGATCCTCTGGCCGCCGACGTCGATGATTCCACTATCAGCGCGTTCGAACCCGCCTATGAGGCGGAGGAGCGTGGTCTTGCCACTGCCCGACGCGCCCAGGATGGCGACCAACGTCCCAGATTTTACCGACAGGTCGACGCCGCGCAGGACCGCCTGGCTATCGAATGCCTTCGCCAATTTCGTGACGCATAGGTCTGACACGCTATTCAACTCGCCAGGAATCGGGTGGCGCCGAACCGGCGTGCCAGGAGCCAGGTCGATAGAAGCGACAGCCCGGTCATAACCGCGGCGTACGGCGCTGCCGCGGCGAAGGCCAGTGTTGAGGTGTCTGCCCAGACCTGCGTTGCCAGCGTCTGGGTTCCGATAGGAGCCAGCAACAACGTGGCTGTCAGCTCGGTCACGATGGCGACGAATACCATTGCCGCAGCCGCGCCGAGACCCGGTCCGGCCAACGGCAACAGGATGCGCAGGACGATGGCAACCCACCCCAGCCCCAGAGACCGTCCCGCATCCTCCAACACAGGCTGCGCCTGGACCAAGGCCGCCCTCACACTGACCAAGGCTAGAGGGAGGAACACGATGACATAGGCGGTGATGAGCACAGTCGTCGTCTGATACAGCGGGTGCAATGTCCTGACGGTCAGCGAGATCAGTGCCAGCGCCACGACAATTCCTGGAACACCTTGAGCGAGATAAGCCGTCCGCTCCAGCAGCGTGATGAACGGGCCATGGTACCGTGTCGCCAGGAAGCCAAGTGGAAATGCCACGACCACGGTAGCCGCTGCCCCACCAAGTCCCAGGCCCAATGATGCGGCCGTCGCATCGACCAAAAGCGGTACGGAGACTTCGACGGGCGAGATCGCCGCTGAACCATGTTGGGTCAGCCAGTACAGGATCATACCCAGCGGCACGCCCAGCGTAGCCACGGTCAGTATGACGAAGCCGCCGATGACCGGAATGGTGAGTGTGCCGAGTGCATAAGGCGACGCCATTCGTCGCGCACCGCGTCCAACGCGCGCGTACGACGCCGCGCCACGAACCCGATGTTCGGCGTACAGGCAGATCAGACACAATAGCAGCAGCACGACGGCGAGCAGCGAGGCATCCGGACCGTTGAACCCTATGCGATATTCGGCGTACAGCTCGGTCGTGAATGTGCGGAAACGCAGCAGCGTAAAGGCGCCGAACTCAACCAGTACGTTGAGAGCGACAAGTAGCATGCCGCCAAGCAAAGCCGGTCGCAGGTGCGGCAATACGATACGAAAGAAGCATGATACGCTTCCCTGCCCGAGCGAGCGACCGACCTCTTCAAGCGCCGGGTCCACACCGCGAAGGGCCGCGGCGACCGGAAGATATATCAGGGGATAGTATGAACAGGTCACGACCAGCCAGGCCCCTGCGAAATCCTGCAGATCCGGACTGATCGATACCCAGGCATAGCTGCTGATGAATGGAGGAATGGCGAGTGGCACTGCCACCAGCACGGCCCAAAATTTTCGCCCTGGCAGCGTGGTTCGCTCGATCAGCCACGCACAACCAGTGCCGATGACGGCAGCGGCCAACGTCGTCGCGAGTACCAGGCTGATCGTGTTTACCAGAAGCTCGCCCACAAGTGGACGCATGAGCAAGCCGATTGCCGCAGCAAGATCAACTTGTGCCGCCTGTATCACGGTATAGGCCAACGGGAGCAACACGAGCAGCGCGCCCGACGCCGCAGCGATAACAAGCGGTACCGGCGCCCGCCGCGAGGAGGCGGCGAACATAAATCGTACACCAGATGAACCAGCGGTCTCGCCGGGCATCAAATGAGGCCGGCCTCGCGCAACAGCTGTGCTGCTTGCCGGTCATCGCCCAATTGCAACATGCTGATATCCGGCGGTTGCAGCTGATCGAACGGCTTCAGCAGCGGGTTCGGTGGCACGCCCGTGGCCAGGGGATATTCGAAATCGATATCACCCTTGCCGAGCATCTCTTGGATTGGCCTGCTGACCAAGAAGGCGACGAACCTTTGTGCCTCATTTTGATGTTTCGAGGATTTCAGGACGGCAGCGCCAGAAACATTCACCAACGCGCCGACATCGTGGTCGCTGAAATGATGAATCTGGCTATGCGTCTTACTGGCACCTTCCTCAGTACGCAGCCTGGCCCAGTAGTAGTTATTGATGATGCCAGTGGCGACACTTCCCCTGTCCACGGCCGCGACGACACCCTCATCATCATCGTACACCTGGGCGTTTCGCTTCAACCCCTTGAGCCACTCGAGGGCAGCCGCGCGGCCCTTCAGTGCCACGACCGCATCGACCAATGGAAGGAAATCCGCGTCACTCGGGGCAATCGCTACCTTGCCCTTCCAGTCCGGCGCGGCAAGGTCGAGCAGTGATGCCGGGAGTGCGTTCTCCTGGATCAATGAGGGATTGAATGCGAGGACATTCTCGCGTGCGAGCACCCCAACCCAGTCTCCATCTGCCGCACTGTAGCGTGCGGGAACCTGCGCGAGGGTGGCAGGTGAAATCTTTGCCAGCAAACCCTTCTCGTCCAGGAGGGTGAGTTCCGGGGAGTTCTCGGTGAAATAGACATCCGCTGGGGATCTATCGCCCTCCTCGGCAAGCTGGTTGGCGATTTCCGGCGCCTCACCCGAGTGGACCCGTACCTTGATACCGGTCTCCTTGGTGAAGGCCTGCGTCAGCAGGTCAACCATCTGGTGGTGTTGTGCACTGTAGAGCGTCAGGGTGACTGGATCGGACGCGCTTCCCGGCAGAGGCGCAAGCGCCATGCCCACGCCGATCGCAACCGCGACCCCCCATCGTCGGGGCAAAGAAGGGGCCCCCGCATGCCATCGGGGTCGGGCAAGAAGCATGGCGATCCTCCACTCAGAGCCAGAGCATCCTGCGAACGCTTCGCAGTTGCATGGAGCGCTGGTTACCCCTATGTCCCGGTCGGGGTCAAGGACCGGCTCCTGCACCGACCGCCGATCCCAGGGGTCATGGGAGGCGGATGCCAGCGCGCGACCGGGACCGGCGGACGCCAGCGGAGTCGCGATACCAGGGAACGAATGAAAGGGCCGAATGGAATCACGTATCGCGCAGCTATGTGCCGAACAGGGGCTGCGCCTGACGGGGCAGCGCCGAATCATCGCCCTCGTGCTCTCCGAAGCGGCGGATCACCCCGATGTTGAAGAATTGTATCGGCGAGCTGCCGCGCTGGATGGTCACATCTCGATCTCCACGGTTTATCGAACCGTCCGACTGCTCGAAGGAAGAGGCATCCTCGAGCGTCACGATTTCGGCGACGGTCGTGCTCGGTACGAGCCCGCCGAACGGCGACTGCATTACCATCTGGTTGACATCGAAAACGGCGAAGTAATCGAGTTTCACGACGAGTCTCACGAACACCTCGTCAAGGAAATCGCGACGCGACTTGGCTTTGAGGTGGTCTCGATGCGCTTGGAACTGTTCGGCCGGCGCCGCGGATATATCACCAAAGTGGCTAGCCGGGCCGCACCGCGGGCGAGACGATACCCCAGCGCATGCTGACATAAGGCTCCGCGGCGGCTCGGGCTGTTGCCGCGCACGGCAGCGGCAGCACCCGCGGATGCAGTTGCGATTGGTTCACAACTGACTTGACACCCTGCTCCAGCATCCCTACGGTCCCATCAGACGCGAATGGCTCGCAATCGCATATGGGTTGGGATTCCTAGAAATGAACCGTCACCATTGTCCCGGTTTGGCCGTGGGCGGCCTCGAGGGGGCATGCCGAATTGTACCGCATCAGCGGATCGGCAATGGCCTTTCTGATAAATCCGGGCGTTGGCGGGACCGCCCGAGCGCATACCGGCCGGTCATGACCACTCAAACGCGATACCACCCGTCCTGGCCGAATCAAGGCGCCGAAGGCCAGTGCGGTTTGCTGACCGGGCGCTTGTCGAAGGCAGCCGTTCAATCGGTCCTCGGGGGATTTCACATCCGGAGTTTCGGCGGCCGTACCTCCACATCTCGACGATTGGTGGAGTGATTAGGCACCGTGCCGTCTGATCCCAACATGCCGAAAAGGAAGGGCACCAAAGCGCACCCCGCGTCCGGCATGAGCGAAATCTCTCGTTCCGTCCCCGTACTTGCGCCGCGGTCGATTACCAGCCGTGAACTGATGCAAGACGCCCGCATGTTGATCATCCATCACGGAAGCGAGCAGTACCGACTCCAGGTGACCTTGGCCGGGAAGCTCATCCTGACGAAATAACAACAACTCGGCTCCGGTAGCCAGCCAACGCGTGGCCCGCGCGCGACAGCCAGCCATCAAACCAGATCCCCACTTCGGGTCCGCTTGAAAGGTTTGGCAATGCGTGCAGATCTCCACCGCTTGTTGATGAAGGTATCGTTTCCGGCAATGGCATTCGCCTTGTCGGCGGGATGGATATGTCCGACGGACGCGAACGCGCAGACCGAGGTGGCCGCATTGCCGTCCCAAAGCGAGCCGGGCTTCGCCACGGGCCTGTTTGCGCCGTCCCGGAGCAACCTGCTACTGGATATGGGCGGCCTCCGGACCGCCCTAGGCAACTTTGGAATCACGCTGCAAATCCAGGATATCAACGAGACGCTCGGAAACGTCAGCGGGGGCATCCAGCGTGGCGAAGGCTATGAGGGTCTGACGACCGTCACGATTGGCCTGGATACGCAAAAGGCATTTGGTATCCCAGGGGGTGCTTTCAATCTCAGCGTGCTCAACATCCGCGGCAGCGGCGTCAACTGGAGTACGAACAATCTTGCCAACCTCCAGACCGCCAGCGGCATTCTCGCCACGCCCACGACGAGGCTTTGGGAGGTGTGGTACCAGCAGTCATTTGATGATGGCGCCTTCGATGTAAAGCTCGGTCAGCAGAGCCTCGATCAGGAATTCATCGCCAGCCAGGGGTCGGCACTTTTCCTGAACACGATGATGGGCTGGCCAATGGTGCCGTCTGCCGACCTCTACGCCGGTGGCCCGGCTTACCCATTGTCGTCCCTCGGCGTGAGACTGCGCGCACAGCCAGGCGGCGGCTTCACCGTGCTCGGAGGCGTGTTCGATGACAATCCCCCGGGTGGGCCGTTCGATGATGACAGTCAGTTGCTCGGCTCAACGCGCTGGGGCGGCAATTTCAACCTGCGGACTGGCGCGTTAATCATTGCCGAAGTGCAGTACGCCCTGAATCAGCCTTCGCCCGGCGATATGGACTACGGCGGACATGCCGCCGGCCTGCCGGGCACGTACAAGCTGGGCTTCTGGTACGATACCGCGGCGTTTCCAAGCCCACGGATCGACGCCGGCGGCGTCTCGCTCGCATCGCCGGATACCAACGGTATCCCACTGATGCGCCGCAACAATTTCAGCATCTATGCCGTCGTCGATCAGATGGTCTGGCGCCCCAGCGAAGACAGTCCGCGGGCCCTCGGCGTGTTTGCTCGCCTGATGGGCGCCCCGGGAGACCGGAATCTGATCAGCTTCAGCGTCAATGCGGGCGTGACACTCAAAGCGCCTCTTCCTGGCCGGGATGACGACACGCTCGGGATCGGGTTTGGGGTTGCAAAGGTCAGCAACGCGCAACGCGGCTTCGATGCCGACTTTGCGGCACTGCAATGCGTTCCCGGCACAACGTGTCCCATACAGTCCAGCGAGACTTTCCTGGAGCTGACCTATCAGATCCAGGTTGCGCCCTGGTGGCAGATTCAGCCGGACTTCCAGTTTGTGTTCAATCCTGGTGGCGGCCTCCAGAACCCGAACAACCCGACCACGAAAATCGGCAACGAGGCAGTATTCGGGATCCGGAGCACCGTAACGTTCTGATCTCTGACAACTGACAGAGACCCCTTGCAACCTGACAGGAGTTGGTCTAGATGCGACTAATTCGCAATCGCCTTCGTCAGCCCAGGCTACACGGAGAATCGAGGAGATCGCCGATGGTGCACCCTCGGGTGTTTGCCAAGATTGTGTCGCTTGCCAGCCTGGCGCTACTGCTGGGCCACGCAGCCTTGGCTGCAGAGCCGCAGGGTCTCCTCGGGACCCTCCGGAGGCACAGCATCGTCACGTCCACGGTCCCGAGCAACGGCGACCAAAACCCCTACGCACTCGTGATTGCGCCGGTGTCAGCCGGCAAGATCCACAAGGGTGACGTTCTCATCGACAACTTCAACAACAAGGACAACCTCCAGGGGCTTGGCACAACCATTGTCGCCTATACCCCCTCCACCAAGCAGACCACGCTTTTTGCTGCGATCCCACGTCGCCTGCCGCAGTGCCCCGGGGGTATCGGCCTCACAACCGCCATGACGATGCTGAAGAGCGGCTGGGTGATCGTCGGCAGCCTGCCGAGCCAGGACGGTACGACACGCTCGAAGGGGCCAGGTTGCCTGGTGATCCTGGACTCGCAGGGGTCAGTGGCCAGTGTCATCGCGGGGCCGAACATCAACGGTCCTTGGGGAAATATGGCAGTCATCGACAACGGCAGCACAGCGACCCTGTTCGTCAGCAATACCGGGTTCGGCGTTGGTTCACCGGATGGATCGCCTCCTGTGATCAACAAGGCAACTGTCCTGCGCGTGGAGTTGTCGATTCCCGACGGCAAGCCGCCAGTCGTCACGAAGGAAACCGTGATTGCAAGCGGGTTCGGCGAGCAAGCCGACAAGGATGTCTTCATCATCGGTCCCACCGGCCTGGCGCTCGGACCTGGCGGGGTGCTGTATGTCTCTGATGCTCTGGGCAATCGAATTGCGGCAATTCCGGATGCCATCACCCGTCAAGACAGCGCCGGCACAGGCAAGGATGTCACCAAGGACGGGCTCCTCAAGCGTCCGCTCGCCATGGTGATGGCGCCAAATGGCCATCTGCTGGTGACCAATGGATTGAACGGGCAGGTCGTGGAGATCGATCCCGAAACGGGCAAGCAGATTTACGCGCGCTGGGTTGATCCCAATAAAGCGCAGTCTCCCCCCGGGAGCGGCGATTTGTTTGGCATCGCGATGACCGAGAACGGCGACGGATTCTATTATGTAGAGGACGAGGTCAACATGCTCGTTATGGCACATTGACGGCCGAAAAATGCCCATTTGCCTCCCGTCGCGGCATGATCGCTGCGGCGGGCGGGTTACTGCTCGGCGCTGCAGCACGGCCGGCCAGGGCGGCGCCCGCTCCAACCGCTGAGGTCGAGCCGTTCTACGGCCGCCACCAGGCAGGCATTCTGACGCCACAGCAACATCATTCCTACTTTGCGACCTTCGACCTGGTAGCGAAGAGCCGCAACGACATAGCGACGATGATGCGTGCCTGGACGGCCGCCGCAGCGCGCCTCACGGAAGGGGAAACCGCGCAACCGATCAGCGAGAACCTGGCAATGCCCGGCGGAGACACCGGCGATACCCTTGGCATGCAGCCTTCGCGTCTCACCATTACGTTTGGCTTCGGCCCCGGTCTGTTCGTAAAGGATGGCAAGGATCGATATGGCCTCGCCCAGCACCGACCGGAGGCACTCGTCGACCTGCCCGCGTTCAATGGCGAGCAGCTCGTCGCAGGCCACACCGGAGGCGACATCTCTGTTCAAGCCTGCGCCGACGACCCACAGGTCGCCTTCCACGCGGTTCGCCAACTCGGGCGGCTCGCCTACGACGTGGCACAAATCCGCTGGACCCAGGCTGGGTTCCTGGCCAATTTCCCAGCCGCCGAGACCCCTCGCAATCTGATGGGCTTCAAGGACGGCACTCGGAATCCCACCCAGACACCAGCCCCAGGCCGGAAATCTATAGAAGAAGTGGTTTGGGTTGGCAAGGAGGGACCACCTTGGATGCAGGGAGGCAGCTACCTGGTGGCACGACGCATCCGCATCGCCCTGGAGCATTGGGATCGGACTGAGGTCGATTTCCAGCAGCAGGTGGTCGGGCGCAGCAAGTATTCAGGGGCACCCCTGGGAGGCAAGGAAGAATTCGAGTCTCCAAACTTCGATCGAGTCGATTCGGATGGCAATCCGGTGATCCCCGAGACAGCCCATATACGGCTGGGGGCATCGGAGCTGAACGGCGGCGCAGAGATTTTCCGTAGGGCCTACTCTTACAACAATGGCAGCAATTTTACGGCTGAACGGTGGCCTCCGTGGCGGCAGGGAATAGAATATGATGCGGGCTTGTTCTTCCTCGCTTATCAGAGCGACCCACGGAACGGGTTTATCCGAATCTTCGAGAACATGTCCAAACTCGACGCCATGAATCAATATACCACGCATGTCGGCAGCGGTCTGTTCGCTTGCCCTGGCGGCACCCCCAAGGGTCGCTACTGCGGACAGGCGCTGTTGGAGTCCTGACACTGCTGCTCGTCCAGCCTTCGAGGTTCCCTAGCCCCCGGTCCTCAGCGGCAGTTCATTGCGTGCTATCGGCTCTGCGGACGGTGGCCGTGCCAAGAGGCCGTATGGCGGTCTGCGAGCGAGCCGGATCGTCCAATACTGCGCGGAGCGGACGAAGGAGGAGGGGAGATGGTTGTTGAACTGTTTCATGGCGTGCGATGGCTGGACGTTGTGATCCACCGCAAGCTCGGGTTCGCCTACAACGCAATACTCGGTGTTGGCCTGATCGTCGAGATTATACGACACATGCATGAGGCACACGGACTCCACGGCGCTGGCATACTCCAGACGATTCTTGCTATAGCCCTCTTCGCTTTCCTGCTGCTGCATCAACTGGCCGAGCTTGCAGAGCATGTCGATCGGCGCTTCCGCAAATCCAGACGAGCTCCCTAGCTTGTCTCCGGACCTGCCTAGGTGTCGCATTGGCTGGATCGCCCTAGTTCTTCATCGACCAGTCGCCGACTGAAGTTAGCAGACAACCTGAAGAACCCCACAATAGCAGCCGAACCGAACTGCACCGCCGCCCAAGCAAGCACGTCGATTGGACGAGTCCTTATAGCGAGGCACGGTTCTGTCACACCTACAACTATGTCGGCGCGCGGCGACCGACGCTGGGTGCGGTCACTTCTTCCAATGCCGCTGACAGGCACGAGTGTCTCAAGACGAGCCGCGCTAACGTCGCCGTCGACATGGTGACTAATCGATCGGGCGCTCAACAAGCTGGCACCGATGCCAAGCGTTCCCGATCGCCATCGCGCGGAAGATGAACTCCTCGTAGTTGTACTGCCCATTGATTGTGGCGCGCTGACCAGGACCCGAAGGGGCGTCCCGCCACTGCCTCATATAGACATCTAGACAGGCTAGCGACATTCTCCGTCTTGTCACCGATCGGTCATCGTACCCAGATTCCGAGCACGTCCAGAGGAGACGGGCATGTCTCTGATTGGCCCAAGCCGGTTGCGCTGATACCGCTCAGCGAACCGAACCACGGCGGGTCCTGGCGGTCGCTTGTGGCGTCCACGCGCTGCACGACGGTTTTACCGACCTGATCTATGTGCTTCTGCCGGTTTGGCAGAGTGAATTCGCGCTCAGCTATGCCGCCCTGGGCGTGCTCCGCCTGCTGTTTGCGGGCGCCATGGCTGGCTTGCAGGTGCCGATGTCGTTGCTGGGGAAGCGTATTGGCGGACCGCTGCTGCTGGCGCTGGGCACCGCAGTGGCAGGCGTGCCTATCTGACAATCGGCCTCACCGGTGCCGGCTTTGCCGTGTTGGTCATTGCCCTGCTGGTCGGCGGCACAGGGGCGGCGACGCAACATCCGATAGGATCGTCCCTGGTGGTAGCGGCGTATGCCGGGAAAGCCGCGCGTGGCCCGCTCGGCACCTATAATTTCGCTGGGGACGTGGGGAAGATGGCACTCCCCGCGGCGACGGCATGGCTGCTGGGCGTCATGCCGTGGCGCTCGGCACTGGGCTGGATTGGTACGCTGGGGCTGGCGACCGCTGTTCTCATCCTGGTGCTGCTGCCGCCGAACGCCACCCTGGCAAAAGCCGCGCAGGACGACGACGCGCAGCCGCTCGCGGCCGCCACGCAGCCGCGGCAGCGCCATGGCTTCCCCATCCTGTTCCTAATCGGCGTGCTGGATAGCGGTACACGCATGGGCTTCCTCGCTTTCCTCCCATTCGTGCTGAAGGCCAAGGGCGCCGACACAGCAATGATTGGCGTGGCGCTGACCCTGATTTTCGCGGGCGGCGCGGCGGGCAAGCTGGCCTGCGGATGGCTGGGTGCGCGCGTCGGTGTGTTGCGCACCGTGTTCCTGACCGAGCTTGGCACAGCGGTCGGCATCGCCGTGCTGAGCGCGTCAACATTGAGCACGGGCCTGATATGCCCGCCGCCGTCTAAGCGCGGATCTTCACCGCCGCTGACATCAGCAGGCATTCGGCATATTCTACACAGGAACGATCGGTGGCGGCGCGATCGCACCGTTGCTCTACGGCTTTGCCGGCGATGCTTCGGGCCGGCGCGCGCCGTCTTCGTGGTGGCGACGGTGTGCCTTCTGACGCTGCCGCTGGCCTGGGGATTGCGGCCGTCCTTTGCGCGGCGCTGAGTGGTGCGATGCGATCGGGCTGCCGCATCACCGCGATCCCGCGCACCCGCTGACCGGATCGCGCAGATCAGGGCAGACGCCTGCGTTTGCGTAGCCTCGGATTGAGCAACTGGATTGCCGGAAAAGCCGAACGCAGGATCTCGGCAAACCCGCCCTCGTCCACCATCCGGGCGCCTCTGATCGGGTCCACCCAGCGCTGCTCGCGCTGTTCCTGGTCCGGCCGGTCATCGAGCTGGTGATCGACCGACAGCAGAAGACTTTGACACGGTAGAGCCTGTCGTAGTTGTCGGGCAAACGCTTGTTGTAGTGGTACGAACCGATCGAACGCTTGCCCACGATTTTGCCAACCAGTCCGGCCTCCTCAAAAGCCTCCCTGGCGGCGACGTCTCTCGGTCGCAGATCGCGGATCAGCCAGCCCTTCGGAATGATCCGGCGCCGTGTTTCGCGCGATGTGATGAGCAGAATCTCCAGCCCGTCAGCCGCATGCGAAACGGCAGGGCCGCGAATTGCATGCCGGTACCAACGCGTCGTGTCTTTCGCCGGGGTTTGTCTTCCGCTGTCGACATCAGCGATCGGCGATTTCAGGCACCGAATGCGCGTCGCCAAATCTGCGGCGAGCGTAGGGCGCCGAGGCGGGTGGCAGGCAATTGCGCAGCCGCCAGCAGGGCCGTGGTCAGTGGTCCTCTGGAGGTGTGCATGAAAACCCGCCCTCTGTATCCTTCTGGTCGCCTGAGTGTCCCGATAGCTGGCCCACACGGAGAACGTCACGTGCGCCAGGACCACGAGTTGATTTCGCGCCTGCGCGACGCCCGCGCTCAGGACGCCGAGGCAATGGTCGCGGTGGAGCGATAGGATCCGGACTTTTCAGTGAAGCTGTCGGCATGCACTGAAGGAACCGATGCTGACCAACTGCTTGATGAGTGGCTGGAACGTCGACTTGCGGTTCTGAAGGGAACACAGTCCCAGATTCGGCATTTGTGGCACGAAGCACAAGCCAAGCGAGTGGCGACCACAGCACAGTCAAATGCCGGGGGCAACTAGACTTGACTATGGGACGGTGCGCTGTGTCGAATCATAGGGGTGGTCGGGAATAGGAAGTCGAGATGCTTTAGCGCGTGGCAAACGTGCTCCCGCCGCGATTCACCGACAGCACCTGCTGGCGCCGTTTCTAAATCAGACTGGTCACCACATCATGCGGTCGGGCGACCTCAGCCACCGATGCGCCGGGTGCAAATGCGGCAGCCAATATCTTCTGGCGCTTCTCCTCACGCCATCGCCGATGGCACTTCAGCCCTGTCAGAAGGGTGATCTAACTCAGAGACGTAGGTTTCCGCAAGCTCGTAGTGCCCGTCGACAGGGTTCGGGACCCAGACCAAGCCGCTTGAAAAGAACCAAGAGATGACTGACTGAGTGACGTATGTTTCCGTATCAAACAGCCCGGCACGTGACCGTTTCGCCTCGGGCGGCCATCCCGAAAACTTTCTGGTAGAGATCCGCACCAAAGCTCGTCGACAGCGGATTCGCCTGGAGTAGACGGAAGCTTCTTGCCCCGTCCTCACCCCGGTCGGCCCGCAAGAATAGCGCCGTGTCGCTGTCAAGGAAGGATCGGGCGAATTCGTACATGTGAGAAACGAAGAACACGGTTACATCGTTCTCCAGCAGAGCCAACACGATCTGCCGGGCAACTTCCGACCCTTCCCGCTCATTGGTGGCAG
>Ga0335072_10011080_pt1 | contig 12926 bp, 11 predicted proteins | sample Lox_Sample_21_FD_206725 | JGI IMG/M metagenome (GOLD analysis project Ga0335072, IMG submission 206725) | Soil microbial communities from Loxahatchee National Wildlife Refuge, Florida, United States - Lox_Sample_2.1 | ecosystem: Environmental > Terrestrial > Soil > Wetlands | place: USA...
TCGAGCCGACGATCACGCAGCTGGGCGGGTTCCTGCGCGCCGAGCTTGCGGCCGGCCGCACATACCTGCCGGCAGGCGAGAACATCCTGCGGGCATTCCGTCAGCCGCTGGCCGACGTCCGTGTGCTGATCGTCGGTCAGGACCCCTATCCCACGCCGGGTAACCCGGTCGGACTCAGTTTCTCGGTCGCGCCGGATGTTCGGCGGCTTCCCGCCAGCCTGGTCAACATCTTCCAGGAGTACACCGCCGACCTGGGCTATCCCCGTCCGTCGACCGGAGATCTGTCGCCCTGGAGCGAGCGCGGAGTTATGCTGCTCAACCGCGTCCTGACCGTCGAGCCGGGCAAGCCGGGCTCCCATCGCGGCAAGGGCTGGGAGCAGGTCACCGAGCAGGCCATCCGCGCGCTCGCGGCACGCGGCGGTCCGCTGGTCGCAATCCTGTGGGGCAACGACGCCCGTAATCTGGCACCGATGCTCGGCAGTGTCCCGTCGATCCAGTCGGCGCACCCGAGCCCGATGTCAGCCGACCGGGGGTTCTTCGGGTCCCGCCCGTTCAGCCGCGCCGACGCGCTGCTAGAGCAGCAGGGCACGGAGCCGGTGGACTGGAAGCTGCCCTAGCACTGCGTACAGCACAGTGTTAGCCAGCACAGTGTTAGCCAGCACTGCCTTAGCCAGCACTGCCTTAGCCAGCCCAGTCTTAGCCAGCACGGTGTTAGCCAGCACGGTGTTAGCCAGCACGGTGTTAGCCAGCACGGTGTTAGCCAGCCCTGTGTTAGCCAGCCCTGTGTTAGCTAGCCCTGTCGTAGCCAGCCGCTGCCTCGATGACAGCAGCGGTCGCTAGCAGCAGCGCCTCGCTCCCCGGCCGCCCGATGAGCTGAAGGCTCGCAGGCAGGCGCCGGGCACTCGGCACCGGAAGCGCGAGGGCCGGCCAGCCGGACAGGTTCACCGGGTTCGTCAGCGCGGTAAACGGCTGCACGCCGGGTGTGGTGAGGGACGGCGGATAGATCGGCACCGTCGGCAGCACGAGCACGTCGGCCTCCCCCATCGCCGCCGCCATCGTGCTCCCCCACTGCTCCTGGAACTGCCGCGCCTCCGCCACCTCGGCCGCCGGGATGGCGGCGCCGCCGTCTAGGCGCGCCCGGATCTTCTCGCTCAGCTGCGACCTGCGCACCGGGTCCGTGAACAGCACGCGGTTCACGCGGGCCGCCTCGGCATCGATGATGGTGCCGCAGGCCTCGCGCGCTGCGGTCCAGTCGGGCAGCGTCGCGGCCACGATCTTGAGTCCGCTGCGGGCGAGTGCGACGTCAACCGCCGCATCGATGTCCGGATCCACGTCGACTTCTGGCGCGCGGATCCGCGCTGCCAGCGCGGCCGGAGCGGCATCGACTGTAAAGCCGGGCTCCAGAAGCGCCATTCCCGCTGTCACTCCGGCGACATCTCGCGCCATCGGCCCAACCGTGTCAAGGCTGGGCGCGAGCGGCCACACTCCGCTGAGCGAAACGCGGCCGTAGGTAGTTTTCAGCCCGGTGATTCCGCAGAAGGCAGCGGGCACCCGGATCGAGCCACCGGTGTCCGAGCCGTAGGCGATATCGGCATCTCCGTCGGCGACCGCCACCGCTGATCCGCTCGAGGAACCGCCCGGCATCAGGTCCGGGTCGAGCGGGTTGACCGGTGTTCCGAACCAGTCGTTGATGCCCGAAGCGCCGAAGGCCAGCTCGACCAAGTTCGCCTTGCCGACGATGGCCGCCCCGGCGGCCCGCGCGCCCGCCAGGCACGGCGCATCCTCCCCGGCGGGCAAGGCCGTCTCAGCTAACGCGCGGCTGCCTGCTGTCGTGGGCAGTCCGGCCATGTCGATGAGGTCCTTGACCGCGAGCCGGACGCCGCTGCCCGCGGGCGTCAGCCGAGTGATGAAGGTGCCCATGCCGACAACGTACTGTGCATGCGTACGGTGAAGCATGAAGGAAGACGGCCCTGTCTGGCCATCCGGCACTGTCCCGCCAGCAAGCACAGGCCCGCCAGCCAGCACAGGCCCGCCAGCCGACGCCGTCCCGCCACCCGACACAGTCCCGCCCGCCGGCACAGTCCCGCCGGACGCCAGCGAGTACGTGCTGCCGACGATTCCGGTCTCGGCCGGAGCGCTCCTCTTCGACCGCAACGGCCGGCTCCTCGTGTTGAAGCCGACCTACAAATCGGGCTGGACGATCCCGGGCGGCGTGATGGAGGCGGACGGCGAGACGCCGTGGCAGGCCTGCCGGCGCGAGGTTCGCGAGGAGACGGCTCTCGACGTGACCCGCGGCCGGCTCGTCTGCATGGACTTCCGCCGGCCCCGGGCAGGCCGTCCCGGCGGCATCCGCTACCTGTTTGACTGCGGGCACGTGCCCGATTCGCACGTCGCCGCCCTCAAGGTGCAGGCCGAGGAAGTTTCCGAGTACCGCTTCGTGCCGGTGGCCGAGGCGCTCTCGCTGCTGCGCAAGCCGATCCGGCGCCGGGTCCGGGCCGTGCGCCTGCGAACGGGCAAGCCGCGCGGTCGCGGCATCGCCTACCTCGAGGACGGCCGCCCGATCCGGGACGTCAGCCCGCCGGGCTGGTCAGGCAAATGACCCGAGCACCGGGGCGAGCCGCTCGAGGTCATCGGGTCCGGCCAGATCTGGCAGGGACAGGAACACGGTGCTGACGCCGCGCTCGGCCAGCAGCCGGTAGCGGCCGATGTGATCGGCCGCCGTGCCGGCATGGTGCTGGCGGGCGAATGCGCTCGCGCTCGTGCGTCCGCGCAGGCTCTCCACCAGCGCCGCGGCGTGCTCGCGGTCGCGGCCGACGACGGGGACGTCGAGCACGGTGACGGCAACGTCGGCCGGGTCGCGGCCGGCGCGCTCGCAGTGGCGCCGTAGCGTGACCAGGCCATGCTCGAGGACCGCAAGGTCGGCGGGCAGATTGCAGGCATCGCCCAGCCGTGCCGCCACGCTCAGCGTCCGGTCCCCGCGCCCGCCGACGATGACCGGGATCCGTGCGGCAGGCCGGGGATAGCAGGTGGTCTCCGGGAGGCTCACCCGCTCGCCCTGGTAGGCCTGAGTGCCGGGCCGCCACAAGGCGCGCAGGATCTCGATCTCGGCCTCGAGCAGGTCAAGCCGGACAGCCGGCGATGGGAACGGCAAGCCGAACCCGGCGTGCTCGCGCTCCCACCAGCCCGCGCCGAGCCCGCAGAACGCGCGTCCGCCACTGAGAGCGTCGATCGTCGCGACGGTCTTCGCCAGGACTCCAGGCGCGCGGAAGGTCACCGGGCTGACCAGCGTGCCAAGGCGGAGACCAGTGTCCAGACCGGCCAGCAGGCCGAGCGTCACCCAGGGCTCGGGGATCGGCTCCCACGCTCGCCCCACCTGCGGTATCTGGATGAGATGGTCCATGAGCGCAATGCCGCTGAAGCCTGCCGCGGCTGCCGCCCGCGCGACGGACCTCAGCCAGCCAGGCGGGTCGTCCTCCCAGCCGAAACGCGAGATCTGCAGGATGAACTCCAACTGCGCGGGCCGCTCGCGCTGCTTGCTGGCCGCCAGCGTGCTTCCTGGCGAGTGCGCCGGCTCCACGGCGGCTGACTCCGGCCGGAGCACCGCGGTCCAGCCCTCGGCATCCAGCTGCGCTGCGGCGTCAGGGAGCCGCGCGAGCTGCGCGTCAAGCACGGCAGCCGGGACTGGCCGGTCCCGCTCTCGGTTGCGCCGGCGGCACACCGCGCCGTCGGTATCGAACAGCACGGCGATCGCCGGCAGTCCGGAGCGCCGCGCGACGTCGAGGTACTGCTGGCGGCGCGCGGGATCGAGGCCGAGTGTGTCGACGACCGTGGTCAGCCGGCGGCTGGCACGCGCGGTGACAATCTGGTCGAGGACCGCGAAGGCATCGGCGGAAGCGTCCAGGTCATGCTCGCCGCTGCCCACAATGGCGCGCAGCTGGTCGGACGAGACGATCTCTCGAGCGCGGTAGTGCGCTGCTGCCCAGGCCGATTTGCCCGCGCCGGACACGCCGACGAGCACGACGAGCGCCGGGTCCGGTATCGCGGCCTGCTTGCCCGGCTGATCAGGATGCACGCTGATCAGCGTCGCAGACGAGCGCTGCCGCCGGAGCGGTTCGGCGTCGTCAGAGCTGGTCTGAAGCCGGCCGCTGGCGGTGAAGGCGCGACCGAGGTGACTGGCCCGAGCGCGAGACCCGAGTCACTCGCCATCGAGGTGAACGCGATGACGTCCCGGCCACGCCGAGCCGGATCCGCGTGCAGCGACGGCTCATCCGGCAGTTCGCGGATGCGCAGCTCCATTCTGGCCAGGCTAGCTGCAGCTGCCGGTCGGCTCAGCCCGCCAGCACATCCGGCCACCGCTCCGCAGGCCGGAGGGAGAACTGCAGGTTCTGCCACGCCTCGGCGCAGTCAGCGCTGTCGCCATGTTCGCTCCGGAACCAGCAGATGTAGCCGGAGATCTCCGCCAGGTCCCACGAGAGCCGGCAGAGCGTCAGCGCCTCTGCGTCCCGCCCCCGCGCTACCGGTAGCTCACCACTCCGCGATCGATCACGACAGTCCCGTCCTGCGTGGCCGTCTGGAATTGCGCGGTGCCCGAGTCACCTGCCCAGATGGAGATCACCAGCGCGTCTCCGGGAAGCACCGGCCTGCTGAAGCGCCCCGACATGCCCAGGAACCTCGCCGGATCGGAGCCGCACAGCTCGTGCAGCAGCACCCGGCCGGTGAACCCGTAGGTGCACAGACCGTGCAGGATCGGCCGCTCGAAGCCGCCACGGGCGGCGAACGCCGGGTCGGCGTGCAACGGGTTGCGGTCGCCGCTGAGCCTGTACAGCAGCGCCTGCTCCGGCCTGGTCTCCGCGGTCACCTTGTGGTCGGGCGCCCGGTCGGGGACGGCCCACGGCTCGCTGCCGCCCCGGTCACCGCCGAATCCGCCCTCGCCTCGGATGAACGTCCCGCTGCGCGTAGTCACCACCGGCTCGCCGGTGGCCGCTTCGACAGCGGTGTTCTGGGTTTGGATCAGCGCGCCCGAGCCCTTGTCGTAGATGCCAGTCACCTGCGCGGTGGTGCGCAGCGTGCCCTCCACCGGCAGCGGCTTGTGCAGCTCGATCGACTGCTCGGCGTGCACGAGCAGCGCCCGGTCGAAGTCACCGAGGCTGCCACTCGTCCTGGCCTGCGCCAGCAGGACGCCGTAGGTCGGCAGCACCTTCTGCTCGACGCCCGCGGTGTTCTCCGTGGTGAACTCGAGTTCCCGCAGCGGGTCGCCGAGGCCAGCGCCGACGCCGATCGCGTAAAGCAGCGCGTCCGTCGATGTCCAGGACCGGTCCTGAGGGTCGCCAGGAACGCCGACCAGACTGTGATTGAGCGACATCCTGACCTCCGGAGCGCGACGTGGCCGGCCGCATTGACAGCGCCGGGCTGACTGGGTCCAATGGCCTAGTAGAACACGCTTCTAGTATTTCGCTCCAGCACTGAATTCCCGGCGCCCGGAAGCGGCGCCCGCCTGCAACGGAGGTCCTGCATGGGTGTGCTCGACGGCCGCGTCGCGATCGTCACCGGGGCAAGCCGCGGAATCGGCGCCGAGATCGCCCGGCGCTTCGCGGCCGAGGGAGCCGCAGTCGCGGTCGCCGCCAGGACCACGGAGGCCGGGCAGTCACAATTCGCTGGCACGATCGCCGAGACTGCCGCGCAGATCCGGGCTGGGGGCGGCACCGCTCTCGCTATCGCAGCGAACCTGGCCCGGCCAGCCGACCGCGAGCGCATCGTCGCGGAGACGGTCCGCGAGCTCGGCCAGCCCGACATCCTGGTCAGTAACGCGGCTGTCACCTACTTCACCCCTGTCGAGGGTTTCACCGCCAAGCAGTTCGCGCTCATGTTCGCCGTTCAGGTCGAGGCGCCCTTCCAGCTCGCGCAACTCGTCCTGCCCGGCATGCGTGAGCGCGGCGCGGGCTGGATCCTGAACATCTCCTCGATCGCGGCGCGCCACCCGGTCATCCCGCCGGGCCAGTTCGCCGGCCGCGGCAGCACCGTGTACGGCATGTGCAAGGCGGCCATCGAGCGCTTCTCGACCGGGCTCGCAGCTGAGGTGTACACGGACAACATCGCGGTCAACGCGCTGTCACCGACGAAGGTCGTTCCGACGCCAGGCACGATCTTCCATCACCTGACCTCCGAGGGCGCCGAGAACTCCGAGCCCCCGACGGTCATGGCGGAGGCGGCGCTGCTGCTCTGCCACCGCGAGCCGCGCAGCCTCACCGGCCGGGTCGCATACTCGCAGGAGCTGCTCGCGGAACTCGACGTCCCGGTGCCGCAGGCATAACCGTGACAGGAAACGGCCGCCTCCGAGTCGACTGCCACCTGCACACCGCGCTATCCGGGGACGCCGTCACGACCATCGACGAACTGGCCGAGCGGGTGGCGCAGGAGCGGCTCGACGTCGTCTGCATCACCGACCACAACGTCACTTCGGCCGCGCTCGCAGCGAGCGAACGGGACGTCGGTGCCCGGATCGTCGTGGGTGAGGAGATCAGAACACGTGACGGCGACGTCATCGGGCTATTCCTCACGCAGCGCATTCCGTACGTCCTGCCGCTGGCCGAGGTCATCGCGCTGATCCGCGGTCAGGGCGGTCTGGTGTATCTGCCGCATCCTTACGACCCGGGCCGCGCCAGCCTGGGCGACGTCGCCGAGCTGCTGTGCGCGGACGGGCTCGCTGACGTCGTCGAGGTGTTCAACGCCAAGATCTCCGACCCGGAACTTAATGACCGCGCCGCAGACCTGGCTGCACGGCACGGCCTGCCTGGCGGCGCAGGCTCGGACGCGCACGATCCGGAGGGCATCGGCGCCGCGTACCTGGAGATGCCGGACTTCGACGGGCCGCGCGAGTTCCTGGCGGCGCTGGCACAGGCCGACGTCGTGGGAGAGCACCGGCCGCATGCCGTTCGCTACGCCCGCCGCCCGGCCGCGTCGGGCTAGCGCATGAGCCTGCCCAGATTGGCTCGGGCGGAGCGGTTACCGGCGGCTCGCAGGTGGTGGATTATCGGTGGCGCCGGTAGTCGAGCTGGAGCCCGCTGCTGAAGGCGACGCTGGCCAGCAGGTCGAGCTGGCGGGATTTTCCGACGTCCTCGAACAACCGCGGGCCCTCGCCGGCCAGGTAAGGGACGAGGGTCACGCGGTACTCGTCGATGAGGTCGAGCCGCGCGAGCGAGCGCCAGAAGCCGATGCCGCCGTGCACGACAATGTAGCCGTCGCCGCCTCGGCGAAGCTTCTCGACCTCCTGGCCGAGGTCGCCGCGCGCGATCGTGGTGTTGGCCCAGTCGGCGGTCTCGAGCGTGCGAGAGAACACGACCTTGCGCGCGGCGTTGAGGAGGTCGGCATAAGGATGGTCTGTTGCGGTCGGGAAGTAACTGGCCATGCTCAGATACGCAACCCGGCCCATGATGTGCATGTCCGCGCCCGCGTAGAACTCACTGCCTCTGGCGTCCTCAGCCGGGTCGTCCGGCAAGTCGCGACAGAACTGGAAGAACTCGGTGTCCTCGGTGGCGATCACGCCGTCGAGTGAGTAGTCGAACACGCGTGCTACCAGCTTGCGCATCTCAGCTCTCCGTGGTCTCAGCGCCTGCGACTGAGATCCTCGCATGTCCTGCGGCCGCTGGCCCCGCTGACCGCAAGGCTTACGGCTGGTCAGCGTGGAAGGTCAAGATCTTTTACGCGCGTGTCACGGCGGCTAATACACAGCCTTCTCGTTACTGTGCTGCTGTGAGCGACTCGATCAGCAGCACCGATCTGCGCATTCCGCCTACTCCGGGCGCCGACGAGCAGGCCCGCGGATCACGCAAATCACGCAGACGCAGCTACCTGCCGTCGGCGCAAGTGGTCGAGGAACTGAGCAGCTTGAAGGACCTCACGGCGCTCGCCGACGAGCTGCGCGACTGCCTCACCGACGCCGACGACTGAGCTCGCGCCGACGATGTTGAGTTACCGGGGCTATCGCACCAGTCATTCAACATCGTCAGGTCCGCACGGAGGCATTGACCCGTTCGGACCACGGTGACAACCTTCTGAGCACCGCCATCCGTCTGGACTAGCGAGGGCTGACCGACCTGGCGCAGCCATTGTCGCGGCGGAGGGAGGCGGCATGCGGGCGGCCGACGATGCGGACTTCAGCGCCTTCGTCGCCGCGTCGGCCCGTCGTTTGCTGCGCGGCGCGTACCTCATCACCGGAGATCTCGCCGAGGCGGAAGATCTCCTGCAGACGGCGCTGGAGCGTGCCTACCGGCGCTGGCCGTCCATCAGGCAGAAGGACGTACCGGAAGCCTACGTGCGCAAGATCATCGTCACGAGCGCCATCGACGCGGCACGCCGGCGCAAATTCAGCAGCGCCCCGCTCGAGGACGAGCAGCTGCCTGGTCTCCCGGATCCCGCAGTCGAGGGCGTGCCCGGCAGGACGGCGCTGCTGAGCTGCGTGCGCGAACTCCCGCCCGGCCAGCGGGCCGTACTAGTGCTGCGGTACTTCGATGACCTGACTGAATCCGAGGCGGCACGGGTGCTCGGCTGCTCAGTCGGCTCAGTTAAGTCGCAGCACGCCAGAGCGATCGCGCGGCTGCGCCAGCTGATACCCCGCCAGCCCGATGGGAGCAAGACGTGAGCGCCGAAGTCAACCAGGAACTGAAGGCGGCGTTCGAGACGGCGAGCGAATTCGTGCGTCCGCACCCTGAACTTGCCGAACGCGCACGGGCTGGCGCGCGGAGACGGCGCCGCCGGACACTGGCGGCCACCGCCGGGGCCTGCGCGGCTGTACTGGTGATCGCCGGCAGCGCGTACGCCGCCGCTGGCCATCACCAACACGCCGGCGCACTGTCGCGCCCGGCCAACTCGCCTCGGGTCCTCGCCACCGTCGACTATCAGGTCACTCAGCTTGCCGTAAGCGGCCGGTACCTCTACCTGCTTGCTGGCCAGAACTCGCTGCTGACCGCCTATGACGCAGCAACGGGGAAACTGATCCGGCAGGTGCACCTACCGAACGACGCGCCGGCGCTGGCGATAGGCCCCGGCGGCCTCGTCTGGCTCGCGTACTCTCCCGACCAGGGCGGCGGCGGGCCCACGGGAGTATGGCTGCTGAGCCCAGACCTGCGGCTGCACTCGGCCTACACCGGGCTCCGGACGAACACGATCTTGCCGTCCGGCCCGACCACGGCCTGGATTGCGGATCAGCACGGGCTGGTCCGGCTGCAGCTGCCGATGCCGGGGCAGTCGGGCCGTGCTACTGCGCACCGGGTGCCGGGCAGCAGCCTCGGTGCCAGCCCGGGCATTGCTCCCGGCTGGTGGTCTGGCGAGATCGGCGGGCGGATCGCAGTACTCGTCACCAACGCCGGCGTCAACGACGGCCACCTGGTACTGGCAGGATTGCCAGGCCTGCGCTTCGGCGGCGGCTGGCAGACACACATCAGCGCCGTGACCAGTACCGGCAGCTCTCTCTGGGTGACGACTTACACGCAGCGCAACGGCGAGACGTCCCTGAGCGGTCCGCTTGTGCGCCTGGACAGCCGGCTGGCGGTCAGCACGCCGGCACCGATGCACTCGAGTCAGGTACTGGCCAGATCGGAGAGCGTCTGGTCGGCTGGCGACACAATCTGGGTGGCGACCGACGCGCGCGGGCATTCGCTGGTCTGCTTCACGGCCGGGCGCACAATCGGGCCGGTCACGACGATGCCCGTGAGCGGTGAGGTCGTGGCGCTCAGCGCGACGGCCAGCACGGTATACGTGAACGCGCTGCAGCCGCCTGGCTCCTACGCCCCGTCACACGTCGTCGCTTACCAGGTCCCGGCTGCATGCCGATAAGTCACCGCGCGAAAAGCCTCTCAGAGGCCGATCCTGGTAGCCAAGTGCTCGCGGTGGTAGCTGGCATCGCCGAGGAACAGCTCGCTTGCCTTCGCCCGCTTGAAGTACAGGTGCGCGTCGTGCTCCCAGGTGAAACCGATGCCGCCGTGGATCTGGATGTTCTCCGCCGCCACGTGGAAGTAGACGTCGGACGCGTACGCCTTCACCAGGGAGGCCACCATCGGCACCTCGGCGGAGTTCTCCGCCACTGCCGCCGCCGCGTACTGCACGGCCGAGCGTAGCGACTCGACCTCGAGCAGCAGGTCAGCGCAGCGGTGCTTGATCGCCTGGAAGCTGCCAATGGGCCGGCCGAACTGGTGCCGCACCTTGGCGTACCCGACCGCCATATCCAGCGCTCGCTGCGCGCCACCAAGCTGCTCGGCTGCCTGCGCGATCGCCGCGACGTCCAGGGTGTGGCCCAGGATGGCGGTGCCATCGCCGGTCGAGCCGATCAGCTGCGCGGGCACGCTCGAGAAGTCGAGTCGCGCTAGCTTGCGGGTCTGGTCGAGCGTCAGCAGAGCCGTACGAGTCAGACCCTCGGCGTCCGCGGGCACGGCGAACAGGCTGAGGTCCTCTCCAGTTCGCGCCACCACCAGGATCAGCCCGGCGGAGTGACCGTCGAGGACGAAGCTCTTGCGGCCGTCCAGGCGCCAGCCGTCCGCGCTCTGGGTCGCCGCCAGGCGGATCGCGTCCGGGTCCCAGGAACCGTCTTCCTCGGTGAATGCCAGCGTCGCGATGACCTGACCCGAGGCAATGCCGGGCAGGTACTTCTTCCGCGCATCGGCATCCGGGCTGGCGAGCAGCGCCTGCGTCGCCAGGACGGCACTGGCCAGGTACGGGCCGCCGTAGAGCGCGGCGCCCAGTTCCTCCAGTACGATGGCCTGCTCGGCGAAGCTGAAGCCGGCCCCGCCGTACTCCTCCGGGATCGCGATGCCCTGCAGGCCGAGCTGCTCCCCGGCTTGCTGCCACACACCTGCGTCGAGCCCGTCGGTCGTTTCCATGAGCTCCCGGACCGAGCCGATCGGCGCGCGGTCGGCCAGGAACCGGCGGACTGAGGCACGCAGCTCTTCTTGCTCTGCACTGACGCCGAGAATCATCGGCCGGCTCCCTTCACCTGTTCACGTTCCATCGTCGCAGCTGTCCGGACTGGCGATCACCAGAACGTCCAGTGCTTCCACCTGGTCACCGCTGACCCACAGCGGATTGACCTCCAGCGCCAGCAGGCCGTCGACCGAGCTGGCGAGCTCACCGAGCCGCGCGATCACGTTCGCGAGTGCGTCCAGATCGACCGCGCCGGCACCGCGCGCGCCCTCCAGGACGGGCAGCGCCCGCAGCTCGGAGAGCATGCGGCGTACCTCGGCCGCATCGGCCGGGAGGATACGCAGGCTGGTGTCCCGCAGCAGCTCCACCCAGATCCCGCCAAGGCCGACAGCGAGCACTGGGCCAAACGCCGGATCGACGGTCACGCCAGCCAGGACTTCCGTACCTGACGTGCGCATCGACGTGACCAGAACCTCGTTTCTGGCCTGGAGGAGGCTCGTAGCGGCGACGACGCGCTCGTAGCCGTTGCGCACGGCCGCCTCCGTCGAGAGGTTCAGCAGGACGCCGCCGACGTCGGACTTGTGTGTCACGTCTGCCGAGTTGATCTTCAGCGCGACCGGCGTGCCGAGCTCGCGGGCGATGGCCGCCGCCTCGTCCGCCGAGCGGGCGACGCCACCGGGCACGACCGGAATGCCCGCCGCGCTCAGCAGGTCGCGGGCGCGGGCCTCCGACCACGCGGTCGCGGTCGCGGCAGGCCCCGCCGGGCGCCCGGCCAGCAGCCGCACCTCGCCCCGGCTCTCCTGCCAGCGCAGCGCGTGGCCGATAGCCTGCAGGCCGAGCTCCATCCCGCCAGCGAGGTGGACGCCGTGCGTGGTGAGCAGCTCGCGCGCATAGCCAGTCACGTCGGTGCAGGTCATGCCCAGTGGCAGGACCGGGATCGGCGAGGTGCGCAGGCGCTCGGCCAGCCAGGCGACCCGGGACTCGAGCAGCTGCGCGGCGGCCTCGTCCAGCGGCCGGACATCCGGAATCGTGAATCCGGTGAAGATCGCGAAGTCCAGACCAGGATCCTCGACCGCCGCGTCGAGTGCGTGGTCGATCGCCGTCAGCGTGGTGGTGCGCGCGTTCGCCAGGACGTAACCGGTGACGTCGAGCGGGTTACGGGCGTTCGCGAACGACGGCAAGTGCGCGGCGATCGCGGCCGTCGTCGCCGGGGCGAACGCCGGGATCTCGATGCCCTCCGCGCTGGCCCTGTCGGCGATGATGTCGCAGGCTCCGCCGGACGCCGTCAGCACGCCCATCCGCCGGCCGCGTGGCCACCGCTGGTAGCCGAGCAGCGCCGCCGTGCTGAGCAGGTCCTCGATGCTGGTGACGCGGATGATGTTCAGCTGGCGCAGGGCCGCGTCGACCACGGCGTCGTCACCGGCGACCGCACCGGTGTGGGCCAGGGCAGCCGCCTGTCCGGCCTGGCTGGAGCCGACCTTCATCGCCACGATCGGCTTGCCTGCTTCGTCGGCGCGGCGCGCCGCCGCGCTGAACGCGGCCGGATCCCCGATCTCCTCCAGGAACATGCAGATGACCCTGGTCTGCTCGTCGGCGACCAGGTAGTCGAGCATGTCGGCCGTGGTGATCATCGCCTCGTTGCCGAGGCTCCCCACCGTGCTCACGCCGATGGCCTGAGCGCGCGCGAACGCGAGCAGCGCGCTGGACAGCGCGCCGCTTTGCAGGGCAATGCCCACCGGGCCGGGGGTCAGCGGAAGCGGGACGGTGAGCGCGAACGGCGCGGCCTTGGCGCCGGTGTTCAGGAAGCCGAGCGTGTTCGGGCCGAGGATGAGGATGCCGCTCCTCGCGGCCGAGGCCACCAGGTCGTCTTCGAGCTCGCGCCCGGCTGAGCCCGCCTCGCGGTAGCCGGAGGCGAGGACGACCACGTTTCGTACGCCGGCTGCGGCAGCGTCGTCGATCACGCCGGCGACCGCTTCGGTCGGTGCCAGGACGAACGCCAGGTCAGCAGGCTCGGC
>Ga0335072_10011081_pt1 | contig 12926 bp, 11 predicted proteins | sample Lox_Sample_21_FD_206725 | JGI IMG/M metagenome (GOLD analysis project Ga0335072, IMG submission 206725) | Soil microbial communities from Loxahatchee National Wildlife Refuge, Florida, United States - Lox_Sample_2.1 | ecosystem: Environmental > Terrestrial > Soil > Wetlands | place: USA...
CGGGTGTTACTCGGTTGGACGCGGACGATGCCGGTCCGCTCGCACCCGAGGCGATGTTGGCGCGGACGGTGAACGAGTACGAGCTTCCGTTGGTGAGGCCGGTGACGATCGCGTAATGGTTCGGCACGTTTGCGGTCGTCGGCTGGCCGCCTGAAGAAGAGGACACCGTGTAGGAGACGACCTGGCCCTGCCCCTGAGTCGGGGCGCACCACGTGACCGTGACCGATCCGTTGCCGCTGATCGCATGTACCGCCGTCGGCGCCCCCGGCTGGGATGCGTCGGCCTGGGCCGGCGTCGCCACCGGGCATCCCGAGCCCGCCGGCCCTCCGGCGTCGTGGCGCGAGGCGGCCACGGCGGACGCCGGCGTCGCCACCGCGCCGACCCATGCGAATACGACAACGAGGAACCGGAAACGAGTGGACACCTATCTCCTCCCTGCCAGGGGAACTCTGCGGACGCGTGCCGACCCTCGACGGCGCGGAATCGGCACCTTACTCCCTTGCGTTTGGTTGTCAAGGCCTCGCGTTTCGAAAGACGAAGTTTCGGTAGCGCAAGCCAGATCACGCCGACTGGCCGGCCGCCACCACGGTCGCCTCGGCCACGCGACCCCGACCCGAGGACCGCGGGACGATCATCGCGCTGAGCAACCCGACCACCAGCGCGCCGGCGCACACGCCGAATGCGAGCGTGAACCCCTGGTCGGTCGGGAGGCCGTGGTGGGCCGAGGCGGTGATGAAGGTCGTCGCGATCTGCGCGCCAAAAGCGCCGCCGAGGGTCCGCATCACGGTGTTGACGCCCGTCGCCACCCCAGTCTGGTCCTGGCGAACCGCGGCGACGATCAGGTTGGCGAGCGAGCTCAGCCCGAGTCCGAGTCCGAGTCCGAGCACAACCGTCGCCGCAAGCAACTCGAGGGTGGTCGCGTGCGCGTCGAACAGCACCACGTAGGCGACCAGCACCGCGGCCATCCCCGCCTGCAGTTGCGTGCGCGATCCGAGCCGTCGCTCGATCCGCCCGGTGTATGGGCCGATCAGGAGCTGCATGGCCGCGGTCGGGAGCATGAACAGGCCGGCGGCGACCGCCGTGCCGCCGAATCCGACGCCGCTGCTCCTCGGAAGCTCGACGAGCGCCGGGATCACCGCGATCGACGCGTACATGCCGACGCCGAGCAGGAACGCGGCCAGGTTCGTGGTCCACACGGCGCGCGTGGCCATCATCCGCATGTCGACGAGCGGCTCGTGCGAACGCAGTTCGCGGCGGATCCAGATCGCGACCAGCGCGGCGGCGCACGCGAACAGACCGACGGTCTTCGGCGACCCCCAGCCCCATGCGGTGGCCTCGCTGACCGCGACGAGCAGACCGGCGAGACCGGTCGCCATCAGCGCCGCCGAGCCCCAGTTGATGCTCGCGGCGGTGCGGACCGGGGATCGCGGCACGCACACGATCGTGAGCGGCGTGGTCACTGCGAGAACCGCCAGCGGGAGCCAGAACAGCCAGTGGTAGGAGAGGCCCTCGAGGATGAAGCCGGGGACGATCAGCCCCAGGCCGGCACCGATGCCCAGAAGCGACGAGACGAGGCCGATCGCGCCGGCGATTCGCTCACGCGGAAACAGGTCGCGCACGATCCCGAACGCGAGCGGGTAGACCGCGCCGCCGGCGCCCTGGATCGCCCGGCCGGCCAGCATCACCGGCAACGACGGGGCGAGCGCGCACACGAGCGTTCCGCCCGCGAGCGCGACCATCACTCCGCTCAGCACGCGCTCCTTGCCGAGGATGTCTCCGGCGCGCCCGAGGATCGGGGTCAGCACCGCGGTGCTCAGCAGGTTCACGGTCAGGATCCACGCCGCTCCGCTCGACGTCGTCCCGAGCGCGCGCGCGATGTTCGGCAGCGCCGGGACGACGATCGCCTGGAGCAGGGCGAACGTGGTGCCGGCGATCGCCAGGACCGCGAGGATCAGGGCGTGGCGGGTTTCGCCTGTACTGCTGTTGACGACGGCCGGATTAGTGGACATGACGGGTTCGCCTCCTTGTGAGCGTGGCTTGACGATGCGTCCACAGTACGGCGTCATATCGAGACTTCCAATAGCTCTAAAGCGCTTATAGATATCTAATCGTCTCCCAGGTGCATGTCGTATGGTGTGCTACGAGATGGACCTGGTCGGCGAAGCCATCAGCGCGATGCGCACCGGCGATCCTCAGGCCGCGAGGGCGCTGCTCAAGCCGCCGTGGGGGCTGCGCTTCAATGCGGCGGGCGGCGCCGGCGTGCAGGTGATCCTGCGCGGAGAGGCCTGGCTGCTTCCGCCCGACGGCGGCGAGCCGATCCACATGGCGGCGGGTGACGTAGCGCTGATCCGGCGCCAGCGCCCGCACGGCATGGCCGACGACCCGAGCACGCCGCTGTACGACGTGACCATCGACGAGCACGATCCCGCGGCGCATTGGCCCGCGGACGGAAGCGCGATGGACGAGGGAGTGCCCGGAACCGTGCTGCTCGGTGGGAGCTACTACCTGAACGGCGCTCGGCCGCATCCGTTGTTCGAGACCCTGCCGGACGTCATCCACCTTCCGGCACGGATCGGAGCGCCCGGCCCGGTTCGGACGGTCGTCGAGCTACTCGGCGCCGAGATGGACTCCGAGCGCCCCGGCACGAGCGCCGCGCTCCCCGCGCTGCTCGATCTGCTGCTCCTCTACACGATGCGGACCTGGCTAGAGACCACCACGCAGCCGTTCGGCTGGGCGCAAGCGCTCCGCGATCCCGCGCTGACGGCCGCGCTTCGCGCCATCCAGGAGCGGCCGGCCGAGCCCTGGACGGTGGCCTCACTCGCGCGCGAGGCGTCGCTGTCGCGCGCCGCGTTCGCGCGGCGTTTCACCACGCTCACCGGCCAGCCGCCGCTCGGGTACCTGACGTGGTGGCGGATGACGATCGCCGCCCGGCTCCTTCAGAACAGCGACATGCCGATGCAGGCGATCGCCGGCCGCGTCGGCTACGGCTCGGAGTACGCGTTCAGCAAGGCGTTCAAGCGCGAGCTCGGCCTAGCGCCCGCGCACTACCGGCGCCAGCAGCGTCACCCGGATCGGAGCATGCCCCGGGGGATGCGTCCCGTGACCTAGGCTTTGGCCGTGGGCGCCTCCCAACCGCCGCTCGAGCCGTTGACGCCCGAGGCCCTCTGGGCCGCGCTCGACTCCGTGCCTCAAGGCGTTGTAATCGTGAACGGGCGCCATGAAGCTCTGTACGCCAACCGGCTCGCGCGCGCCCTGCTCGGCGACAGGCTCGAACTCGGCCGGCCGGTGCCATGGCCCGTCTCGGGCCCCGAGGCCGGGTTCCTGCCGGCCGTGCTGGGAGGCTCGCTGCGAGCGAGGAGCTTCCCGCTCGAGGGGCTCGACGGGCTGGCGCTGATCCTCCTCGTCGCAGCTGCAAGGACCGAGCCGTCGCACATCCGGGCCGGGGCCGACGAGCACCTCGAGGAGGTCGAGGCGATTGCACACCTGGGGTGGTGGAGCTGGGAGGTCGGCCACGAAGCGATCGACTGGTCGGACGGGCTGTATCGCATGTACGGGCTCGAGCCGCAGTCGATCCCGATCACGTTCGAATCGTTCGTCGCGATGACGCCGCCCGAGATCCGGGACCGCATCGTGAGCACGATCGAGCATTGCGCGCGGACCGGCGACGGCTACACGTTCACGACGCGCTCCGCGCAGGGCGCACTCCCCATGCGCTGGCGCCACTCACGCGCGAACACGGTCACGATCGACGGCCGCGTGTCGCGGATGTTCGGCACCACCGAGGACGTGACCGAGCAGATGCTCACCGAGCAGGTGCTGCGCGAGAGCCTCGAGCAGGCGGACCGGCTCGCTCGCGAGAACGAGGCGCTGCGAGCCGAGGTCGAGGCGCAGTTGCGTGAGGTAAGCGCGTCCCGGGCGCGTATCGTGCAGGCCGCAGACGACGCCCGGCGGCGCCTTGAGCAAGATCTCCGAGACGGTGCGCAGAAGCGGCTGACGGCGGTCGGGTCGATTCTCCGCGCGGCCCGCGCCGGGCTCGACCCTGCCGTCAAGCCCGACCTCGTGCGCACGCTCGAACAGGCGATCGAGGAGTTGGACGAGGGCACCGACGAGCTGCGGTCGCTCGCCCGCGGCCTGCACCCGGCGATCCTGACCGAGGAAGGGCTGGTGGCGGCGCTGGGCGCGCTGGCGAACCGGTCCGGGGTCGCGGTCAGGCTTCGTGCCGACTCGCTCGGTGCGCTGCCGCCCGCGGTTGAGTCCGCTGCGTACTTCGTCGTATCCGAGGCGCTGACGAACGTCGTCAAGCACGCGCACGCTTCGCAGGCGCAGGTGGCGCTGCACCGGAACCCCGGTGGCGTGCTCGTCGAGGTCAGCGACGACGGCACCGGCGGCGCGTCGCCCGAGGCCGGTACCGGCTTGCGCGGCCTATCGGATCGCGTCGCCGCCCTCGGCGGGCGTCTGCGGCTCGTCAGCCCGGCCCGCGGAGGCACGCTGCTCCGGGCCGAGCTGCCGCTGACGGACAAGCTCCCGGACCGTCAGTTTCAGGGTTAGCACTGATAGACGGCGGTCGTACGCCGTGGCAGCATCCGCCGATGGGCACGACCGTTCTGATCGTCGACGACAACGGCGGCTTCCGCGCGTGGGCACGGGTGCTGCTCGAGTCGGCGGGGTATACGGTCGCGGGCGAAGCCGCTGACGGTGCGTCGGCGATCGCGGCCGCGCTCGCGTCACCGCCCGAGGTGATGCTGCTCGACGTACAGCTGCCCGACACCGATGGTTTCGAGGTCGCGCGGCGGCTCCGCGCGGAGCGCTCGGACGTGGCGGTCGTGCTGACGTCAACTCGCGACGCGCTCGACTATGGGGGCAGGCTCGGCAGCTGCGGCGCCCGGGGCTTTGTATCCAAGGACGAGCTGTCCGCGGAAGCTCTGGCCGATGTGCTCGCGGGCGGCGCGGACTCGGGCTCACGCGGCAAGGCGTAGGCTAATTCCACGATGGCGACGCGCGAGGCCTCGGCCGCGGCCCTGCCAGAAGACGCCGTGCCGGCGGCGCTGGACGCCGTGCCCTTCGGGGTCGTCGTGCTCGACGAGTTCCAGCGCGTCGCATACGCCAACCGGACCGCCGACCGGCTGCTTCCGAACGGGCTGCGAATTGGCGAAGGCGCGCAGTGGGCGGCGGTCCCGCAGCCGCCTCCCGAGGAGGGGACGACCGACTGGGGCGCCGGGCCCGATCGGGCGGGTGCACCGCAGATCGCGATCACGACGCTGTCGGGGCGATTGGGCGGCCGGGTCCGCGCGATGAGGGTCGCGGCCGATGGCCTCGAGCCCGGCACGCTGATCGTGATGAGTCCGCTGTCCGGTTCCGCGGAGCCGGCCCGCGATCCGGCGCAGCGGCTACGGGACGTCGAGGCCGTCTCGCGAGTTGGCTCGTGGACGTGGGAGGTCGCCAGCGGCGTCGTCCGGTGGTCCAACGAGCTGTTCCGGCTGAACGGGCTGCTCCCGGGTTCGGTCCCGGTGACGTTCGACCGGGTCGCGGCCCTTTTCCACCCAGAGGACCGCGCCGCCGTGCTCGAGCTGATCGAGCACTGCCGGCGGTCCGGTCAGCCATTCGAGAGCACCCATCGAGTGGTCCGGCCCGACGGGTCGGTTCGGTGGCAGCAGACGCGGGGCCGTGCCGTGACCCACGACGGTCGGACCGTGCGGATACACGCGATCGTCCAGGACATCACCAGGCGGGTCGCGCGCGAGCAGGCGCTCCGGCAGAGCCTCGACGAGTCGCGCCGGCTCGGGTCCGAGAACGCGGCGCTGCGTCATGAGATCGAGGCTCAGCTGAGGGAGGTGCGCGAATCCCGCGCTCGGATCGTGCAAGCCGCCGACGAGGCGCGGCGGCTACTCGAACGCGACCTCCACGACGGCGCGCAGCAGCGGCTGACGACGCTCGGGCTGATCCTGCGCGCGGCCCAGTCCGACTCCGACTCCGCCGCCACGCCGGCCGTGGCGGAGGCGCTGCGCGACGCGCTCACCGAACTCCAGGCCGGCCTGGGCGAGCTACGGGCGCTGGCGCGCGGCCTCCATCCGGCGATCCTGACCGACGAGGGGCTGGTGGCGGCGCTCGAGACGCTGGCGGCTCGGTCGGCGTTGCCGGTGAGGCTGTCCGTGGATCGGATCGAACGCCTCGCCGCGCCGATCGAGGCGACGGCGTACTTTGTCGCCGCCGAGGCGCTGGCCAACGCGGTCAGGCACGCCGGCGCCTCGAGCGCGCGGATCAGCGTCGAGCACCGCGACGGCATGCTGACGGTGACGGTGTCCGACGACGGCGCCGGTGGCGCGAGGATCGAGGGCGGCAGCGGCCTGCGGGTGTTGTCCGATCGCGTCGCCACGCTCGATGGAGTCCTGCGGATCGACAGCCCGGCCGGCGCCGGCACGCGGGTTCGTGCGGAGCTGCCATGCGTGTAGCCATCGCCGAGGACAGCCTGCTGTTTCGCGCCGGGCTCGCGAGCGTGCTGACCACGGCCGGCCACCTGGTGACCGCGTCGGTGGGATCGGCCGACGAGCTGATCGCGGCGGTGACCGGCGATCCACCCGACGCCGCGATCATCGACATCAAGATGCCCCCGACGCACACCACCGAGGGCCTCCAGGCGGCCGCGCAGATCGCCTCGAGCAATCCGGGGGTCGGCGTGATCGTGCTGTCCCAATACGTCGAGGCCCGCTACGCGCTGCGTCTGATCAATGAGCGGCCCCACGGCGCGGGTTACCTCCTCAAGCAGCGGGTGATCGACATCGACGAGTTCATCGACAGCGTCCAGCGGGTCGCCGACGGCGGCCTCGTCGTCGATCCCGAGGTCGTGGGTCACATGATCACGAGCGCCCAGTCGGTGCGCCCGCTCGAGCAGCTCACCGACCGCGAACGCGAGGTGCTCGGGCTGATCGCCGAGGGCAAGACCAACAGCGCGATCGCGCAGCAGCTGGTCCTCACCGAGAAGACCGTCGACTCGCACATCCGCAACATCTTCCTGAAGCTCGAGCTCCCGGCGAGCGACCAGGACCACCGCCGCGTGCTCGCCGTCCTCACCTACCTGCGCGGCACGCACACGGCGGCCTGACGACCGCCAGGCCCCGAGTCAGGACCAGCGCCGACGCCAGCGTGGGGCTCTGGCGAGTTTGTGTGCCCTGACTGGACACAAGAACGGCGCGGACGTGACAGGAAACCGCGAGGAGCGTCGCGGGCTGTTGGCTCGCCCGGCCTGGGCGGCCAGGCGAGCCGGTGATTCAGTCGATCGTGAGCGGTGTCCCGATCGGGAGCAGCCTGGCCAACTTGACGACCTCCGAGTTGGGCACGCGGATGCAGCCATGGGAGGGATGTCCGGGGATGAGCCACGGCTCGTTCGTGCCGTGGATGCCGATGACTCCGCCGCCCGGCCAGTCGGTCTCGACGTTTGACAGCGCGGACGTGCCGAACGCCACCGGACCGTAGATGCTCCCCGGAGGAAAGCCGCTGAGACGGTCACGGATGTAGAACTGACCGTGCGGGGTGGGCGTGCTGGCCTTTCCGGTGCCCACGCGCGTGAAGAAGATGACCTTGCCGTTCCGGTAGAGCGTGAGTGTCTCCTTTTCGGTCGACACCACGACGTAGGTATGGACGGTCTGAGGAGCGCCGAGCGTCCACTGGGGAACCCAGCCGATCTGGCCGGCCGGGCGGAGTGGGAGCCGAACCTGCACCCACCACTCTCCGTGGACGAGCACTCGCCGCTGCTCGAACAGCAACTCGCTCGTCCCGTCCTGAGTGGTCAGACCGAGGTACCCGATCACCCGGGAGTGCCCGGATGGCGCGGCGTACGCGTCGGTTCCGTTCTCGAGGTATGCCCACGTGGAGGCGAACCCCGGATGTGAGAGAACCTGACGTTTGACGCTCGCGGCCTGGCCGATCGCCGGCAACGCGAGCGCGGCCAGCAGTGCCAGAGCGCAGAGCGCCGCGGCCCGAAGGCCGCGGCGGCTTGCTGCGTGATTCTTCATGTCAGCCGGTGAAGGACGGAGCCCGCACCGCGGTGGCCGCCTTGGCGGCGAACACCTTCACCTTGACCATCTCCTTGCAGCTCGGGCTGCGGACGATGATCGTCCCGCTCCGCGTCGGCTTGACGGTAAACGTCGCCTTGCCGTTGCTGCCGGTGCTCTTCGTCAAGGTCTTGCCGCCCGGAAGCGAGACGCGTACCTGCGTGCTCGTCACCGCTGCGCCGTTGCGCGTGACCGACACGATGATCGTGTCTTGCTGGCCGGCGCGCACCTTGTAACCCTGGGTCGACGCCCGGCACACCGCGGGATACACCGCCGCGGCGGGCACGACCACCGGGGGCGTGCACGCGCCGCCGGTCAGCGTGTCGCCGGCCGGGCATGTCGTCGGAGGTACGCACTGCCCGTTTGAGAGCGTCTCGCCGCTCGGGCAGGTCGTCGGAGGCACGCACTGCCCGCCCGACATAGTGTCGCCGGCCGGGCACGTGCTCGGCGGGACGCACTGTCCGTTCGAGACCGTGTCAGCGGCAGGGCAGCTGCTCGGAGGTACGCACGTGCTGCCCGAAAGAACTTCGCCGGTCGGGCAGGTGGTCGGAGGCACACACTTGCCGCCCGACAGGACTTCGCCACTCGGGCAGCTGGTCGGGGGCACGCACACGCCGCCGGACAGGGTCTCTCCGGCCGGGCAGCTGGTCGGGGGCACGCACACGCCACCGGACAGGGTCTCCCCAGCCGGGCAGCTCGTCGGAGGTGTGCACACGCCGTTCACGAGCGTGTCTCCGCTCGGACAACTCGGCGGCGGCGTACAGCCGCTCTTCGGGGCCGTGATCGTGGCCGTCGACGGTGAGCTCATGTAGCTGTTGCCGAGCACGTACGTTTCGGGCGTCGAGGTGGTGACGACGAACTGCTGGGTCGCCGTCGCGTTGCTGTTCGGCGACGTGAAGGTCGTCGGCTGACCGAAGCTCACGGGCCCGGTCTGCGTGCCCACGGCACCCTGCGTGAAGTAGTTCTGATTGCGGCCGGTATTCCCCTTATCCGTGCTCGAGGAGCTCTCGTACACGTTGATCCCGGCCGGGATGACCTCCGTGGTTCCGCCGAAGTACTGCTCGGTGATCGTCACCGTGGAGGTGTACTGGCCGGTGTTGGCGCCGTTAGACGTGACGCACACAGACGGGCTGGCGGAGACCGAGAGAGTGTGGGCCGACGCCAGCGCCGGGAAAGCCAGAACCAGCGAGAAAGCGGCGAACAGGCCGCTTATCAGACGTTTGTTGACCATTCGTACTCATTCCTTGAGGTCGTTGGACGTAGTCAGATAACGCACAACTTGTGGAGAAATTCGCGCGAACTCTTCAGAAACGCCTCCGCCGAGCCGATATGCGATACACCGGAAACCAGGGCGGCAAGTGCCAGGCTCGCCACTCTCACGGGGCGGAATAATCGCGCGCTATGGACGTCAAGCCCTTCCGGATCGAGCGCTACTACGACCGGTACGAGTTCACGACCCGGTTCATGCTCTCGAGCAGCGACTGCGAGTCGCGGACGATCGAGGAGTTGCTGGCGCTCGAGCCCGACGCGCACGACCGGCTGCTCGCCACTTGGTGCGGGTACACCGAGTCGGCCGGCGCGCCCGAGCTACGCGAGGCGATCGCCGGGCTGTACGAGCGCGTCGACCCCGACGACGTGATCGTCACCTCGTGCGCGGAGGAGGGCATCCTGCTCGTCTACCACGCGCTGCTCGGCGCCGGCGACCACGCGATCGTCGAAACGCCGTGCTACGAGTCCGCGCTCGAGCTCGCACGCAGCACCGGCGCCGATGTCGACGAATGGCGCCGGCGCTACGAGGACCGGTGGGCACACGACCTCGGAGCGCTCGAGCGTGCGCTGCGCCCGAACACGCGGCTGCTGTACGTCAATCAGCCGCACAATCCGACGGGCACGCTGATGGACCACGCGACGTTCGAGCGGGTCACCGAACTGGCGCGCTCGCACGGGCTTGTGCTGTTCGGGGACGAGGTCTATCGCGAGCTCGAGCACGATCCCGGACACCGGCTGCCGGCGGCGTGCGACGTCGACGAGCACGCGATCTCGCTCGGAAGCATCTCCAAGAGCTACGGACTGCCCGGGCTGCGCCTCGGCTGGCTCGTCACGCGCGACGCCGACGTCCGCGAGTCGATCATGCGGATGAAGGACTACACGACGATCTGCTCGAGCGCGCCGAGCGAAGTGCTCACGGCGCTGGCGCTGCGCAACCGCGACGTGCTGCTCGAGCGCAACCTCGAGCTCGTCGCACGGAACGTGGCGCTGCTCGACGCCTTCTTCGAGCGTCACGCCGACACGTTCGAATGGGTCCGCCCGACCGCGAGCCCGATCGGCTTCCCGCGTGTGAAGGGCATCGCCGATGTCGACGAGCTGTGCGGGCGGCTCGCCGAGCTCGGCGTGCTGCTGCTTCCGGGCTCGGTCTACGACGAGCCGGAGCATGTCCGGGTGGGCTTCGGGCGCGCGAACCTGCCCGAGGCGCTGGAGCTGCTCGAGGAGTCCCTCCGGCCCGCCTTGAGTCCCCGCCAGAGCCAGTACGGGTAAGTCGCGAACATGCCCGCGGCGACAGCGTGGGTGGCAGTTCCCGCGCGGCGCGGATCGAGTCGCGTCACGCCCGAGTTCAGCATCCAGTCGCGCCCCGACCGCGCGCGGCACGCACGCCAGATCGGCCGGGTCCAGCGCTGGTCGAGATACAGGGGAATGCTCACTCCCCAGAAGACCGCCATCGTGGCCGCGCCGAACACCGCGTCGCGCCCAGCGCCGGGCGTCGACCGCGTCATCTGTCCGTAGGTGCGGCCGCTCGAATAGAGCAGCGCCGGATCGATCAGGAAGGACATGTCGCTCCTTGCAGGTGATAGGCGAGGCGGGTGGCCAGCGCCATGATCGTCATTTGCGGATTGACGCCGGGCGCGCTCGGGAGCACCGAGGCGTCGGCGACGTACAGGCCGGCGACGCCGTGGACCGCGAGATCGCCGTCGACGACACCGTGGGCGGCGCGAGCGTCGGCACGGGCGGTTCCGAGCGGGTGAAAGGCCATGAGCTTCAGGTCGCGCGCGCGCGCCCGCGTCGCGACCACCCCACGCGGCAGCGGCAGGTACACCTCGCGGGCGCCGGCCGCGCGCAGTAGCGCGTCGAGGCGCGCGATCCCGGCGCGGAACTTGTCGACCTCGGCACGACCCAGGTCGTAGCGAATCAGCGCCCGGCGGCCCACGCTGCGAACCTCGCCGCGCCCCTGGTCGCAGACCATGAGGCCGACCTGGGCAAGGTGCGGGTACGCGGCCATCGCATCGGCGTGTGCGCGGCCGGTCAGAGGTAGCGACATCGCGACGTACGCCGGAGGCCCCGCGATCGTCTCGAGCATGATCCCTTCGCGCGCGAACTCGTCGACGTAGAAGCTCTGCGGCACGCCGCGGGCCATGTCCACCCGGTCCTCCATCCGCGCCACCGCCGCCGTCGCCGGGTGCAGCGACAGGTTGCGGCCGAGCTGTCCCGACGCGCCGCCGATACCGCTCCGGGCGAGCAGGATCGGGGTGTGGATCGTCCCGGCCGCGATCACCACGAGCGGGGCGCGGACTTCGACGCCGCGGCCGTCGGCGGTCCGGGCGAGCACGCCGGTCGCCTGACGCCCCTGCACGCCCGCGCCCCGCTGCCCGTGCACGAGCACCCGGCGGACGTCGGTGCCGGTGAGGACGGTGGCGCCGGCCGCCCGGGCCCGGGGCACGTAGGTGATGCCGGTGTGCTGCTTGGCCGACGTCGGGCAGCCGAACGCGCACACGCCTGAGCCCACGCACCCCCTCGCGTTGCGCTTCAGGTAGCCGTGTGACCAGCCAAGGCGCTCGGCCCCGCGTCGGATCACCGCCGCGTTCCGGCCCGCTAGGTCCGGCGCCACCTCGGCGACCGAAAGCGCGCGCTCGACCTGGGCGAAGCAGGGCGCGAGCGACGCCTCGTCGAGCTCGAGGCCGAAGTTCGTCCGCCACTGGTCGAGCACGTGTGCCGGCGTCCGGAAGCACGTCCCCGAGTTGATCAGCGTGGTGCCGCCGATTCCCCGGCCGAGGGGGAGCCCGATCGGGGGCAGGCCGAGCGTCATCGTCTGACCCCCGTCGCGGTACAGCCGAGCGAGCATCTGCGGCGGCCGGGCCGTGAAGCCGTTCGCGTCGTGCTCGGGGCCCTGCTCGAGTACGACCACGTTCGCCCCGCCCTCGGCGAGCTCGGCCGCCACCACCGCGCCGCCGGCGCCGCCGCCGACCACGCACGCGTCGGCATGGAGCGTCGAGCTGTTCACGGCCGGCCTTCCGAGAGCCGTAACCCGCGCCCGCGGGCCACGACCGCCCCGGCGTCCCACCCCAGCGCCCGCGCCACCTCCGGATCGTCGTAGACGCCCATCGCGGCCAGGCCCTCGATCACGTGATGCGACGGACCGAGCAGCGCGAGCAGCGCGCGGCCCCGTGGCCGGCTGACCAGCGTCAGGGCGGCCCGGAGGGCGATGCGCTGGGGCACCGGTCCCGCGGCCACGAACTCGTCTAGCGGTCGCGCGCTCAACGAGACATCCTCTGTTCCTGCGCGCGCCAACTCCCTGATCGCGCTCGCCGCGCCGGCGCCGTCGCGCGTCTTGATCGCGCCGGCGGTAGCGGCGTACAGCGGCGCGAGCTCCACGCGATCCGCGACGACGCGTGCGAACACGGATGCGTTCGGGAGGTACAGCCGGCGGACCGAATTCATGATCAGCTGGAACACGATGTTGTCCGCCGCCTCGATCACCGCGGACATGAACTGCCAGTCGCACACGAGCGCGCCGGCATCGTCAGTCGCTTCCCCGAACGCGAACGCGAGCTCGCATAGGCGCTCGGACTGCGCGTCGGTCCGTCGCTCGGCGGCCAGACGCGCCGC